>Ga0210402_10000459_pt1 | contig 45702 bp, 28 predicted proteins | sample IncBWC7MmetaG_FD_161055 | JGI IMG/M metagenome (GOLD analysis project Ga0210402, IMG submission 161055) | Forest soil microbial communities from Barre Woods Harvard Forest LTER site, Petersham, Massachusetts, United States - Inc-BW-C-7-M | ecosystem: Environmental > Terrestrial > Soil >...
AGAGCTACTACAACGATGCCAACCTGGTGAAGCCGTTCCGCGTCGGCATGTCGTGCGGCTTCTGCCACGTCGGACCGAATCCGTCCAATCCGCCGGCCGACCCGGAGAACCCGACCTGGGCGAATCTCAACAGCAACCCCGGCGCGCAGTACTTCTGGATCGAGCGCATCTTCATGTTCGACCAGGACCAGGGCAGCTACATCTGGCAGCTCTTCCACACCTCGCGTCCCGGCGCGCTCGATACCTCGCTGGTCTCCTCCGACCAGATCAACAATCCGCGCACGATGAACGCGATCTACAACCTTGGCGCGCGACTCGAGATCGGGCGGAAGTGGGGGCGCGAGGAGCTGGCCGGCGGCAGCGCGGACAACAAACAGTTCAACGAATATGTCCCGGCCGGGACGGCGCTCTCGAAGCTCTACGACCCGGCCACGCACGCCGTGAACACCACGCACGTGCTCAAGGACGGCTCCGACTCGGTCGGCGCGCTCGGCGCCCTCAACCGCGTCTACATCAACATCGGCCTGTTCAGCGAAGAGTGGCTGCTGCACTTCATCCCGATGGTGGGCGGCCCTCACGTCAGCGGGATCCAGATCGCCGACTGCGAGAAGAACTCGTCGTACTGGAAAGCGAACGAAGCGCAGACGCCGAACGTGGGGCTTTTCTTTCTGGCTACGGCCAAACCTGACTACCTCTCCGTTGCACCGGGAGGATCAGCCTACATGACCGACTCCGCGCTGATCCCGCGCGGGAAGGAAGTCTTCGGGGAACGCTGCGCGCGCTGCCATTCCAGCAAGCTGCCGGAGAAGGCTTTCGCCACCTACTTCAAGCCTGGCTGCATCGGCCCGAATTACATGAAGTGCTGGGACGACTATTGGGCCTGGACCAAGACTCCCGAGTTCAAGGAGCAGATGAAGCAGATCGTCATGGCTCCCGACTTCCTGGACAACAACTACCTCTCCAACGAGGTGCGGGTGCCGGTCACGCTGCTGGAGACGAACGCATGCAGCCCGCTGGCAACCAACGCCATCCGCGGCAACATCTGGGACAACTTCTCGTCCGAGTCATATAAGAACCTCCCGTCGGTCGGAAAGGTGATGATCCACGATCCGTTCACCGGCGCACCGTCGTGGTACGACATGCCTGGCGGCGGACGCGGGTTCACCCGTCCGGCCTCGCTGATCAGTCTCTGGTCGACCGCGCCTTATCTGCAGAACAACAGCGTCGGTCACTTTGAGGAGAGCGGCTCGGTGAAGGACCGGATGTCGGCGTTCGACGACGGCATCACCCAGATGCTCTGGCCGGAAAAGCGGAAAGGCAACGGAATGTTCGCTACGCAATCCGGCAAGCCTCTCCCGGGTTGGATCGACAAGACCACACAGCGCAGCTATATCAGTATCGCTCGTGGCTATGTCCCGCCGCTTCTGAAACCGCTCGTCGACGCCGACGGCATCCGCATCGGTCCCATTCCAGAGGGGACGCCGGTCAATCTGCTGGCAAATATCGATCTCGAGAAGGAGCATGACGTTCTTCTTCTTATGCTGAAGATCAAACACAAACTGGACGCCTTGCCGTCCGGAGCAAGCGACGACGATGCGCGGAAGGAATTCGCGCCGCTTGTACCGGATCTTCTCAAGGTCTCCAAATGCGCGGACTTCGTGGTCAACAAGGGTCACTACTTCGGAACCGACTATCTCCCTGCCAGCGAGGGAGAGCCGGGACTGTCGGACGACGACAAGAAAGCGCTCATCGCATTCCTGAAGACCTTCTGAGGACAACGCCATCGAGACACCCGGCGAAGCGTATGACTACATCGTCGTCGGCTCCGGAGCCGGCGGCGGACCCCTGGCGGCGAACCTCGCCGTCAGGGGATTCCACGTCCTGCTGATCGAGGCCGGTTCCGATCCTGAGTCGTACAACTATCAAGTCCCCTGCTTCCACGCCCTCTCCACCGAGGAGAAGGAGATGGCGTGGAACTTCTACGTCCACCACTACGACACCGAGGAGGATCGCGACAAAGAGAAGTACGTCGAGGGCAAAGGGATCCTCTACCCGCGCGCCGGCACGCTCGGCGGCTGCACAGCGCACAACGCTATGATCACCGTGGTGCCCCATGACAACGACTGGGAGCACATCGCCGATATCACCGGCGACGAATCGTGGCGCGCGAAGAACATGTGGCAGTACTTCCAGCGCGTCGAGCGCTGTCACTACCAACAAACGCCGGCGCCTGGCTACAACGATCCGACCGGCCATGGATACGACGGGTGGCTCAGCACGAGCAAGGTCGATCCGTCCGTCGCCGTCGGCGACGTCACCGTGGCCCAGATGATGATCGGCCTGCTGCGCACCGCCGCGGACAAATTCGGGTTCCGCCGTGCCCTTAGTGGAATCGCGGGCGAGGATCCGAACGACCAGCGCAATCGGGCTGCTCAGGAAGGCGTCACCACCACGATTCCATTGGCTACGGCCGGCGGGAAGCGCAACGGCGCGCGCGAGTTCATCCGCAGCGTGCAGGCGAAGCATCCCGACCGCCTAACCATCCGGATGAACAACCTCGCCACGCGCGTGATCCTCGACGGCGACAACCGCGCCGTCGGCGTAGAGTGCTGGGAAGGAAAGAACCTTTATCGGGCCGATCCGAGCGCCACCGAGGCGCCGGTATATGAGAAGAAAGAGTATCGCTGCACGGGTGAGGTGATCCTCGCCGGCGGCACGTTCAACACGCCACAGCTCTTGATGCTCTCCGGCATCGGGAAGAAGGAGCATCTCGAAGACCCGAAAATCGGCATCACCTGTCTGGTCGATCTTCCCGGCGTTGGCCGCAACCTTCAGGACCGCTACGAGGTCGGCGTCGTCTCAGAGATGAAGCGGCCTTTCACGTTGCTCCAGAACGCCACATTCAAACCCGTTCCTACCGATCCCTGCTTTCAGGAATGGCAACAGGGTAGGGGTGTCTACACTTCGAATGGCGCGATGGCGGCGGTGATCCTGAAGTCGGACCTGGCGCTGCCCGATCCCGACCTGTTTATCTTTGCCCTCCCCGGCGATTTTCACGGTTACTACCCCGGCTATTCCGAGAGCATCGTGGCGAAACGGAACACACTCACCTGGGCCATCGTCAAAGCCCACACAAACAACACCGGCGGCACCGTCCAGCTCAAGAGCAGCGACCCTCGCGAAACGCCGAACGTCCAATTTCACTACTTCGAAGAGGGCACCGACCCGACGCTCTATGATCTCGAAGGGGTGGTCAGGGCCATCGATTTCGTCCGGCGTATGAATCAGGACAACAACGCCATTGCGCGCGAAATCACCCCCGGCCCGCAGGTTGGTTACGAGCAGCTCGGCGACTGGATTCGTGCGAACGCCTGGGGCCACCACGCCTCATGCAGTTGCAAGATGGGCAGACCGGACGATCGCAGCGCCGTGGTCGACAGCCGCTTCCGCGTCATCGGCACAAAGGGATTGCGCATCGTCGACGCCTCGGTCTTCCCCAGGATCCCCGGTTTTTTCATCGTCACGCCGATTTACATGATCAGCGAGAAGGCCGCGGACGTGATCGTGGAAGATGCTCAGGGTTAGGAGTCTGCGCGGCAGAACGATCGAGCGGCGATGGTGGCCGAGCCTTGGGCAACCAGCGCCGCCGGCCGTGCCGGCGAGATTACGAGTACGTCGCCGCCGGCGGCGTCACACTGGCCGAGGCGTTGCGGCTTGCGTATCGCTGCAGGATGACGCCAGCGGCAAGCAGCGACACGGCCACGACGGCGAGTGAAGCCACCCGATACGGGTCGCCGCGGTAAAGCAGGTCGTGCAGAAAACACTTGAGGACTGCCAGGATCAGCAGGCCGCTCGCGCCGACGCGCGCTCCCTGCCACGCCCAGTGAAACCCGATGAACAGCAGGCCCGTGGCGATCAGCGCCCAGGCCATCGTGTAGGTGACGTCTTCGCGTGGCTCGAAGTTCATGAACCCGACGTTCAGCACCACCCCCGCCGAGTGGTAGACGTTGGCGATGATGATGTTGACCAGGTACCACGACTCGATCAGTCCCGCCAGCGAGAAGAGGAGCCGCAGCCGCGGCATCTCCGCCGGCACGACGAAAAGCCCCGCGAGCAACATCGCGCCGGCGCAAAGCGCCACCGGGAATCCGAAGATGTACGCGTAGAACCGATAGGTATCGACGTACGTGTAGACGCCTGGATCGAGCGTGATCCAGATGAACAGCACCACGGCCAGCCCGACGCTCCAGGCGAGGAATCCGCGGTACGCAAATCGCGCGAAGAGCCAGATCAGTGCGACTGCTTCGAGCGCGAGGGCGACCACAATCCACGCTTCCGGCAAGAGCATCAGAATGGCGACGTTGATGAACGCCAGCGCACTCGTCAGAAGGATCGAGCTGCGCGGCTCGACCGGCTCCACGCGCGCCACCCACCAGAGCAGGATCAACAACACGCCAGCCTCGACGAGCGGCACGATACCCGCGACACCGCCGAGCGCGTGGATCGTCACCACCGCGCTGACGAGGAAGACGATGCCGGCCCCAACGACGGCGATGTACGGAGCGAGCGCGGCCCGCGCCCGCGTGCCGGGGAAAAACGCGTAGACGACGAAGAACGCGTACGGCACGATCGCCAGCACTAGTTGTCCGCCCGCCGACGGCGCGTTCACGGTGATGAGCATCCCCGCGTAAAACGGAATGGCCAGGATGGCCAGCACCGGCACGTCGAGTATTGACGCCAGCACGAAAAGGGCGCCGAAGAGAATCGCAAAGGCGGCGATCACGATCCCCGGCATCGGCGGCGGCGTGAGGGCGTGCGAGACCCGCATCGCATAGAGCAGCGACAGCGGATTGAGCACCATCAGCGCAATTGCCGAAAGTCCGATCGCGATCGCGCCGAGGATCGGATGGCCGCGTCGGATGAAGGTTCGGACCACGGCGATCAGCAGCGCCACCATCACCACGACCAGCGTCACATAGTCCTCGGGTTGCCGAATCGCCAGCCCGATGAACACGAAAAACAGCAGCGACGCGAACGGCGTGGTTCGGACGAGATAGAGCGCGATGAAGAGCGCCGTCCAGACGGCGACGGTGAGGATCAAACCCGGAACCGGCCGGGGCGGCCATGAATCGGGTCCGTACCACTCCCTCCCCCACTGCCAGAACCACAGCGCGAACGTCAGCAGCGTGGCAATGCCTCCGCTGATATGCAGCCACGATGGTCCTCCGCGCCAGACGGTGATGAAGAGACTGACGGCGATCACGAGGAGGAGTCCGAAAAGGACGCTGATTTGCTCGCCGTAGTTCGTGTTCGCGGCCATGTAGAACGCGAATAGCAGCGGCAGAAGCATCGACACCGCGGCGATGTGGCGGAAGCGCGGCGGGTAGTCGTTCCATGGCCGGTACCAGAGCGGAGCCGCGGCGACGATGGCGAACGTCGCGAAGATCACCGCTGCCAGCCGGAGCTGCGACGAGGTGAGGGACTGAATCACCCACGTCCATTCGTAGATCGTGGTCCGGCCGACGCTCAGGGCGATCAGCAGCGGCCAGCGCATCCGGTGCGCCAGCCACGACATCGCGATATTCAGGATGAGCAGGTACGCGAACAGCTCCACTGGCTTGTCGTCGAACGAGAGCAGCGCCGGCATGAGAAAGCCGCCGATAAGCCCGAGGATGGCGATGAAGAAGGATCCGCGCCGCGTGGCCAGAAACGCCGCGGCCGCGGTAACGAGCAGCATGGCCATGAGGGCCACCGGCAGCGGCACGAGGTTCCAGCGGACATGCATGGCGTAGCACGTCACGTAGAGGATGCCGATGCCCGCGCCGTCGATGGCGTCCGCGGTCAGGCCGTAGAGCGAAGCAACGGCGGCGCTGACGAGAAGCAGCGCCATTCCGATCCCCAGGCCGACCGCCACCTCCAGCCATCCTCCTCGGGGCGTCGATCGGACAAAGGAGACCGATGCCAGCACGAGGGCGGCGCCCGCGATCCAGCTGAAAACGCGGATACCCGTTATCGTCCAATCGAGCCGGCGCAATCCGCGGACCTCGTTCGCCGCGTCCGACTCGTAGTGACGCCACAGCGTCCGCTTGACGACGATGATCGCCACGATCAGGACGGCGAGTGCCAGGATTGCATCCATCGTCAGCGCGTCTTCAGATACTCGATCAGCGCGTCCTTGTCGGCTTGCGGCAGCGTGACGCCGAACTCATGTCCCATGTTTCCGTTCGAGCGCATGCCGACGTCGTAGGGCGTGGCCACGCGCAGAACGTCATTCCACGGCACGCCGAGGCGCGCGGCCTGCTCCGGCTGTGAGACGAAGCCGGCGTCGAGCGGATCGTAGACGTCGTAGCCGCGGTAGAACATCTTCGGCCGGTCCGCGGCAGGCTTGAGCAGATCGCGCAACGACGGCACCGAACCGTTGTGGAGGTACGGCGCGCGGAGCCAGATGCCGTCGAGGAACGAGATGACATAGCCGTACGGCTTCGCCTCCACCAGGCCTCTGCGCTCGATGCCGAACGACTTAACCGCGTTGTTGGCCCGGATGGCCGCGTCCTTGTTCCAACTGTCGATGCGCTCGCGGTCGGTGCCGACCTGCTCGACCGGCAGCACGGTTCCGGTGCGGTCGCTCCAGTGGCACATCGCGCACTGGGCGTCGAAGACCGCTTTGCCGGCCGCCGCTTTCGCGGTGTCGATCGGGAACGGATACTTCGGCGCCGGGTAGTTGCTCAGGTACTTCTGCAGCCAGTCGATCTGCTGAAGAAAGATGTGATTGCTTGGCGGCGCCTTGCCCAGCAGGCCGAGGGCGGAGTCGATGATGACCGAGTTCGCGTTGCAACTGTCACCGGCCAGATTCATCCGCGCCTTGGGGAGATTCGGACCGCAACTGTCGACGGCGTTCTTGACGATCTCTCCGCTCGAATACTTCTTGAGATTCCAGATCGACGGCATGTCGGTCGGTCCGAGCGTGTCGTCCATCGGCGAGGTCGTCAGAAAGTACTTGGTAAGGTTCATGGCGTCATCGCGTCCGCGGCCCCAATCCGGCCACTGCTGCGGCGGCGCGTGGCGGTAGATCCAGGCGAACTGCGTCTCGCGCTCCATCAGGCGCTTCTTCGTGATCGGGATGAGGATGTAGCGGTAGATCAGCCCGTCGACGAACGAGAAGTCCTTCGGCTTCGATTGGTTGATCTCGTTCATCAACGTATCCGCGTTGAAACGCGGGTCCTTGGCGCAATCGACGAGGAAGCGGAAGAGCTCTTCCAGGTTGAAGGTGTGATCGGGTCCGGTGGGGACGTAGGTCGGATTCTCGCCGGGCTTCGTGCGGAAACTGGCCGTATGGCAGATCGCGCAGTTCTGCGCCACGCGCCGGAAGCCGATCACCTTGGTCGTGAATCCGACAGGCAGCTCGTGCCCCGGCTCCCACGCCAGCCCGAATGCGGCGTAGCCGCCGGCGCCGGGCGGTTTGCCGAGCCGGCCCGGAAGCTTGTCGGGGAAGACGCGCGGCAGGACGTACATGATCCAGTACGGGACGCCGGCGTCCCGCTCGGCACCGATCGAGCCGTACAGGAATCGCATGTCCTCGGCCGAGTGTCCGTTCTCCGCTTCCCACGCCGGCTCCGGAACTTCGCGGAAGAACTCGTACCAGGTGAACCAGCCGCCGAGCGACACGATGACGACGAGCGCGATCAGCGTGATCCTGAGCCACATCGGTATCGGCTTGATCTGGATGAACGCCCGATCGGTCATATCAATCCTCGTCAGAACGTCTTCAGGTACTCGACCAGCGCGTCCTTGTCGCTGGCGGGCAAGGTCGTTCCGTACGCCGAACCTTCGTGGCCGCCGTTACCATTGGCGATGACGTGCGTGTCGTAGGGAAAGTATTTGCGACCATCGCCGGCGGGCACGACCCAGACGAAACCGACGTTCACCGGATCGTAGTTGTCGTTGCCGCGGTAGAAGCCCTGCGGCCGGTGCGTCGCCGCCTTCGGCGACGACGGCTCGAGCAGCAGCCGCAGCGTCGGCACCGAACCGTTGTGCAGGTACGGCGCACGCAGCCAGATGCCGTCCAGAGGCAGGTTCGCGTAGCCGAAGGTCTTGCGGAAATGCCGGAAGCGATACGGTTCGCCCGCGTACAGCATCCCCTGGTTCGCGGCGAGGTCGTAGGTGTATGAGTTCAGCCGATAGGCGTCCGTGTTGAGCGCACTGGTGCCGCCGTCGTTCAGCGGCTTCACCATGCCGACACAGTCGCCGTACGGAACGTCCTTCCCCTGCTGCTCGCATTGCTTGCTGGCGATGTCCTGCGGGACGCTGCACGGCGCGCTGAAGTCGTCGTTTCTCTCGCCGACGTGATCTTTGCTGGTACCGCTCCAGCCGTGACAGGCCAGGCAATACGCCTTGTAAAGAACCGCTCCGCGCGCAGCTTTGGCTGCATCGATCGGCCAGTCGGCTTTCGGCCAGGGGTCGGGCCGCCTCGTGAGCAGCCATTTCTCGATCCGGCCGATGGCATCGAGGTCGATCGTCGATGGCGTCGTTCCCGTTCCGAAGGCCGCGCTCTTGTTGCGTTCATCGACCCGGCAGTTGTTCCCGTCCCAGTGCAGTTGCATCCCTTCGCGCGGCTTCTGGTTCCAGATCGAGGGGAAGTCCGCGGCGCCGCGCAGCTCGCCCGGCGAGGTCGTTTCCATGTCGTGGAAGGGATAGTTGAAAAGCGCCTTCGCCGAGTTGAACGTATCGACGCGGCCCGGTCCCCAACTCGCCGGGTCCATCGGCAGAAAACGGTTCCGCAGCATCAGCAGCCGGTCGCGCATGAGCGAGATGGCGATCGGATAGACGAGGAACTTGTCGATGAGACTCAGCGATCCCGCCTGCCGCTCGATCTCGGGGACGATGTTGGTGGCGTTGAAGCGCTCATCGACCGGCAGATCGATGAGGAATTGCTCGAACTGGCCGAGATCGAAGCGCGCCGCCGGCATGCCGAGGTAAAGACGCGTTTCGCCGGCGACCCGCACCGTGCTGTGGTGGCAGACCGCGCAGTTGACGAACACGCGGTCGATGCCCATGTTGTGGCCCTTCTGCACGCCGACCGGGAGGTCCTTCCCCTCTTCGTAGTACATGCCGAAGGCCTCGTACTCCTTCCCTTCATGGTAGGGAGTTCCCTTCGGCAGCCTGTCCTTGAAGACCACCGGCATCGCCTTCCAGATCCAGTATGGGAAGCCGGAGGCGGCCCAGCCTCCGGTCGAACCGTACTTGAAGTGGTCTTCGATGTTCGCGTACGTCACCGGCCGGTTGGGGATGAAGCGCAGCGCCGCCCAGATCGCAATCAGCACGGGGATGCCAATCACGACGGCGACGAGGATCCGGTAGCGCCGGCGCCAGTTCATTGCCTATCCGCTGAATTGCAGAGCGAAATGGATGTTTGGCTTGTTGTCCCAGTACACCTTGCCGAGGTACGTGTTCGGCGCGATCAGGCGGATTTCGTCACGGATACGCTGGGCGACGAACGACGTCTTCGAGTAGTCGAGGACGATGCACGGTTTGTCGTCTGCCAGGCTGTTTCCCACATAGACCTCGGCGACGATCTCATCGAAGCCCAACGCGGTGATGCGGTTCCGCAGCGTGCCGTGCGGTCCGTCGAACGTCTTTCCCTGCCAGAGGAAGTGGTTGACCACCCACGCGATTTCCTTCGAGATCTCTGTTCCCGGCGCAACGATGGCCGTTCCATTCGCCGGCCCGTTCGGAATCGGCCCCGGAGGGCTCTCGGCAAAGAGCGCATCCAGCTCAGCCGCGGACATTGTGAGAAGTTGATTAACGTCGTATGGCATGACTGGATATGTTACAGGATTGATGGGTGGAGGGGGTTGTGGGGGTTGCTGGGTTGCAAGGTTGCGCGGTCTCGCGGTTGCGCGGTCTCGCGGTTGCGCGGTCTCGCGGTGTTCGGATTTGGGCGGCGCCGTGGCAAGGATGGGGAACGTAGGTCGGACTCTCCAGTCCGACCGGTACTTGCGCAACTTCTGACGGAGCCGACGTAGGGCTTCGATTGAGAGCTGCGCAAGTACCGGTCGGACAAGAGAGTCCGACCTACGTCTTTACCACGTGAGTAGGGCTTCGATTTTACGGCCGCCCAACCTCACACCGCGCGACCGCGAAACCGCGAGACCCAGCGACCAAGCAACCCAGCAACTCTGCAGCCCAGCAACCCAGCAACTACCCCGCATCCCCCGCAATCACCTCACTCGCCTTCTCACTGATCATGTAGATCGGCGTGACGATGAAGAAGCCGGGGATCTTCGGGAAGACGGAGGCGTCGACGATGCGCAGCCCCTTCGTTCCGATCACGCGGAAGGCGCTGTCGACCACGGCCATCGGATCCTCCGGTCGCCCCATGCGGCAACTGCATGAGGCGTGGTGACCCCAGGCGTTGTCCTTGACCCATTTTGCGATCTGTTCGGGCTTCTCGATCTCCCGTCCGGGCACGCGCTCCCGTTTGATCCTCTTGTTCCTCTCGTTCATCTGCCGCGCGAAGCGGACACCCTGGACGACTGACTCCAGATCCTCTTCTTTCGGTCTGGGATCGTTCCCTTCATCGAAGTAGTGAAAGTTCACGTCCGGCATCGCCAGCGGGTCCTTCGAGCGCAACCGCACTTCGCCGGCGGTGTTGTTCGAATGCGCCTTCAGGATGGCCCAGGTGAAGAAGTTCTTGGCCCGCTCGGTCTCTTCAGAGTAGCCGGGGAAGTAGCCTTTGAACATTCCCGGCAGACCGAAGATGAAGAGATCAGGATCGGGAAGCGTGGGTTTCGAGCGGAGGATGGCCGCGGCGACGGCACCGTTGGTGGTGTAGACCCCTTTCCCCTGCTGCCACTCCTGGAAACAGGGATCGCCCTTCTCGCCCTCGGCCGGCGGCTTGAACGTGGCGTTCTCGAGGAGCTTGAAGTTCTGATCCATCTCCGAGACTACCGCCACCTCGTAGCGGTCCTGCAGGTTCTGCCCCACTCCCTGCCGGTCGACGCGGCAGACGATCCCATGCTCCTCCAGATGCTCTTTCGGGCCGATGCCGGAAAGCATCAGCAGTTGCGGCGTATTGAACGCACCGCCGGCGAGGATGACCTCGCGCGTGCAGTGGTAGGTCTTCGGGGTGCCGGGCGCGGCGGCACCGGAATTCGGATCGGCGCGGTAGAGATGCGGTCCTTCCAGACACTCCACGCCAACCGCACGATTGTCGCCGTCGAAGATCACGCGGGTGGCCAGCGTGTTCAGGGCGACGACGAGCTTGTCGCCATACTTCTCCCGGACGCGGATGATGTGCTCGCGCGGACCGTTGCGCTTCCCCCTGTCGGTGGCCAGCGGCACGACGCTCATCCCCTCGGCCCGCGCGTTGACGCGCACGTCGTTCGGATCGTCCTGCGTCACGGCGAGGCGGAAGAGGCGCCGGATGACCGCGGTGCATCCGCCACGCAGCGTCTTCCGGGCTACGCTCGCCAAAGCCTCCATGAATGTATCGATGAGAGCCCGGTCGCCGATGGCCATCAGCGGATCGGCTTTCTCGACCTGCAACCAGCCGGAAAAGCCGTGGCCGCTGGCCCCTTCCGGCCGCGGATCATAGGCATTGCGCTCCAGTTTCGTGAAGTACTTGTGCATCTTCTCTGCGCGCCACGAATCGTCGCCGGTCAGCTCGGCGATACCGTTCCAGTCGCTGTCGTGCGGAACGATCGTGATCATGGCGTTGTGCGCGGTGCAGCCGCCGAGCGTGCCGGCACGGGGATAGAAAACACCTCCCTTGGCCGGGACGTACTTCTCGTCGCGCTGCTCGTCCTTGCTGTAGTGATGGACGAAGTACTCCCACGCCATGGCCTTGTCCTCCGAGGCCAGGGCGTTGAAGCATGGAACCTGGTAGAGGTATGAATGCGGATCGGCGCCGGCCTCGATCAGGAGGACGCGATAGCCGCTCGTCGCCAGATTGGCGGCCAGCGGCCCTCCCCCGGCGCCGGAACCGACGATGATGTAGTCGTAGGAGTCGTTCAGTTGTTCAGTCATCAGAATGTCTTCAACAGCTCGATGAGCGCGCGCTTGTCCGATTCCGGAAGCTTCGTGCCAAAGAGATGTCCCTTATCCTCGACGAAGTCGGGGCACTTGTTCGCCGCGATCAGATCCGGTACCACCAGCTTCAGCCGCTCGGTAGCCTGCGCATCATTCATGTTTTTGATCCTGATGTCTTCCAGAGCCAGCACGATGCTGAGAACGGCCTTATCTCTCTTCAGACGGTCGCCTTCGAGATTGAGGTTCGCGAGCAGATTGACCGGCGTCCCTTTCGGAATCGGTCCGATGCGCAGATTGCCGTTGCCGTCGATCGCCTTCGGATCCCTGAGCTTGATGACACTCGTTACCAGAGCTGGCAGATACCCACCAGGGACGTTGATATAGCTCTTGGCGGTCGTCCGCCAGATCTTGTTTGCGCGCGGCTTGAGGAGCAGCATCCGCTCGATGCCGTCCTGGAAGGCGCGCATGCGGCCGGCCACCGACGGATCGCCGAAGTCCTCGCCGACGGTGTTGTTGTGCAGGTACGGCGCGCTCGACCAGAGGCTGATGAGCGACGGCGGCCGGTAGTAGCCCGGCCCGTTCCCCTCGATCTGGTACGGGAAAGTGGTGTTGTCGAAGGGATTGAGGAGCGTCACCGGCTTCACCTGCTTACGGGTCTTGTAGGTCTCCGAGGAGAAGTTGTCCCAGATGTGGCCGCGCGTGGCGTTCGTCGCCGAGGCACGGGTGACATTCGTTCCGATGTAGTCGGCCGAATGCGGGCGCTCATCGGAGAGGAAGTTGTCGGTGAAAAAGGCCGTATCGCTCTGCACCTGATTCCTGAACCATGCCTTACCGGCGTCCGACGACGGATCGGTCCCCTCCGGCGGCTGCTTGCTGGAGTGGCATTGCGCGCAGTTCTCCGCGAAGACGGTCTTGCCGCGCGTCAGCAGGTTCTGATCGGCCGTCAGATAGGCCGCGCCACCCGGCGCATCTTTCAACAACAGCGGTCTGGCTACCTTCACCAGATAGCCGGCCAGATACGGCGACCGCTCCTCGCTCCAGTTCCAGCTCGGCGACGTCTGCTGCATCGTCTTCACCGGCACCGGCGTTTGCGGGACTCCACCGATGAGCGGGTTGAAGTGCTTCTTCCACTCCGGCCACGCGCCGCCGATGTTGACGTAGACGCGGCTGAGCGCCGCCGTAAAGCCGACCGAGTCGTCGCCCTGCTTGAGCACCCGCGGGACTTTCATCCCCTTCCCGATTTGATCTTGCATGTTGCGAAGATCGAGCGCGCCACCGGTGATGTACTCGAACCCCGGCGCGGTGTTCGCCGTCATCGTGGCGTTGGACCCGCGCGACAGCCGCTGCGGCAGGCTATAAACGCCGTTCATCGTCCCCGGATTGTTCAGGTAGTCGGTGGCGATGAACGACGTATCGAGCGTCCCCTGCGGATTGCTGTGGATGAGCTGCCAGACGAAGCTCTCCTCGTCATCCTTGCCCGTCGCCGGATTCGGCGGAACGAAGACCGCCCAGACCTTCAGGTACTGCGCGCCAACGTAGTCGTTGAGGTTCTCCCACCTCGGATTCTCCGGATCGCCCGGCGGCCGCACCGGATCGGGCCCGACGTGGCAGAAAGCGCAGGCCATGCCGACGATGTACGGCCGCACCAGACTCGGTTGATTGAAGTATTCGGGCTTCTCGTAGAAGTCGTGGTTGATTCCATCTGCTCCAACATGCTTCATCCACTCCGCCTTCGCCGCGGCGTTGAAGGTCGGATTATTGGAGATACGCAGTCCCACCACGCCTGACGAGCGCCCGTAGGTGTACTCGTCGATCTTCGAGTCGATCTGCCCGTCCGCATCACCCGGCTTCGGCTCATCGATGAACAGCCCGTACTGATCGGGCTTCGCCGCCGCCTGAAACCCCGGCTGATTGATGATGCCGATCTCAGCGAACCGGTGCACCCGCCGCCGCGAGTCGATGGTCTTCAGAAGATCCGCCGTCCCGAATCCATGCTGCGCCAGGTAGTCCCACATCAACCCGCTGTCGCCGACCCAGATGTTCCAGACGATGCGACCGCGAATGTCGTCTTGCGTTAGATTCAGGTTCGGCCCATCCATACCCGGAAAGAGGTCGACCATCGTCTCCTTCATCTTCGGATCATGAACGTACCGCTCGGCCGGCTTGGCCGGCACGGCGTCATCGTGCCTGCACGACAACGCTCCGGCCACGATCAACGCCACGCCGAAGCCGGCGAGTATCCCGACTCTCGCTCTGAGCATGCAGCCGCTCCTTCTCCTCCGGGTTGAATGGATTGATGGAGGTAACTCTACATTAGGAGCGACGGTAAGGGGGAGTTTCCTGATGCGCGGCAACCAGGAGCCGCAGCAAGCCTGGGAGCGATGTGGCACAGACACTCTTGTCTGTGCCCCGGCCGGAGCCAGCCGCTGCTGCGGGCTTGCGATCTGAGTCATGGCAAGACCCGGCACAGACAAGAGTGTCTGTGCCACATCGCTCTCCTGATTGGCTCATTTACCGACTGTAGCAAGGGTTTGGTGCCGCCCGGGGCGACCCACCCTCACCCCTCCCAAACCGTCCGATTCCTCCCCTCCTCTTTCGCCCGATACAGTCGCGCATCCGCCCGAGCGATGAGGGAGGCCGGGGTATCCGATGGCTCGAGAGCCGCAGCGCCGAGGCTGATCGTGGCGCGGAGAGGCTCGCCGTCGTAGTCGAAGGTTTCCGCTTCCACGGCGGCGCGGATGCGTTCGCAGAAGAGCGACGCTGACTCGATCGGCGTCTCCGGAAGCACGATCGCCAGCTCATCGCCGCCGTAACGCGCCAGCAACTCCTCACGCCGCACGCGCGTTGACACCACCGCGGCAATCCCTTTCAGAACCTGATCACCGGCCAGATGGCCGAACCGGTCGTTGATCGTCTTGAACTGATCGATGTCGAAGAGCACCAGCGAGAGCGGCCGGTGGTGCCGCGTCGAGCGCGCGATCTCGCGGTCGAGAAAATCGAGGAGATGGCGCTTGTTCGCCACCTGCGTCAGGCCGTCGGTGATCGTCAGTTGATAGATCTCCTCGTGATACAGCGCCTCGATGTTGCCTCCTTCGATGAACTTGAGAACCGCGCCGCCGCAGCGCACCAGATCGCCGTTGCGGAGCGGCGTGACGCCGGCCACCTCCACATCGTTGACGAAGCTGCCGTTCGTACTGCCGAGGTCTTCGACGAAGTACGAACCGTCGCGAAGAAAGAGACGGGCGTGCTGGCGCGAGATCGTATGCAGCGGAACCGAGATGCCGTTGCCCTCGTCCCGTCCGATGGACGTCTCCTCGCCTGACAGCTTGATGCAGCGTCCGAGATCGCCGCCGTAGATGATGACCACGCACGCCGGCGCTTCGTCGACCTTCGGGGCCGGCGTGAGCGTGTTGCCGGTAGTCGGCTCATCGTGCATGGGAGGAATGTAACGCCGTTGCGGGCCCCGTGCGACAATTGCCGCCGGAATCCCTGCCATGCCCGAAGAGCCGGCCGAAGGTTCGGAAGCGACATTTGCCGCACGGTTGCGTGTCCGCCCCCATGCAGCGGCGCACGATCCGACGATGATGCTGGCCCCTCCACCGCCGTTGCGCAGCAGGGCGACGCTGCCGGACAAGTGGATCGATCGCTATCAGATCCGGGAGCTCCTCGGCGAAGGCGGAATGGGCAGCGTCTATCTCGCCGAACAGCACGAGCCGGTCGAGCGCGTCGTCGCCCTGAAGCTGATGCGCTCCACGCTGGCCGGCCCCGCGGCCGTGGCGCGTTTCAGCGCGGAGCGCCAGGCCCTGGCGCGCCTCTCCCATCCGAACGTCGCCGCGATGTACGACGCCGGCGCCACCGAGGACGGCTTCCCGTTCTTCGTCATGGAGCACGTGCAAGGGAAGCCGCTGGTGCTCTATTGCGATGAACGGCGCCTATCGATCCGGCAGCGCGTCGAGCTGCTCATCCAGGTCTGCAAAGGGGTGCAGCACGCCCATCAGAAAGGCATCATCCATCGCGATCTCAAGCCGTCGAACGTTCTGGTCGCCGACGTCGAGCGCCGTCCCGTGCCGAAGATCATCGACTTCGGCATCGCCAAGACGATGGATCAGCCGCTGGGCGAGGCGACCGCGGTCCTGACCGGCGCCGGCGTGGTCGGCACGCCCGCGTACATGAGCCCCGAGGCGCTGAGCGGCGACGATCTCGATACGCGCACCGACGTCTACTCCCTGGGGGTGATGATGTACGAGCTCCTCGCCGGCGCGCGCCCGCACCGCACCGACGATATGACCTTCGCCGCCGTGATCAAAGAGGTGGCCGGGAACGATGCCCCGCCGCCGCACGCGCTGTTTCGTACACTCGACGACGCCACGCGGCGAGAGATCGCAACCGCGCGCGACATCGACGAGCGTTCGCTCGCGGGTATCCTCGCCCGCGACCTCGGCTGGATCGCGCGCAAGGCGACGGCGCGCGAGCGCGAGGAGCGCTACGGATCGGCCGCCGATCTGGCCGCCGATCTCACCCGCTTTCTCGACGACCAGCCGGTCGTCGCCAGCCCGCCGTCGCTGCGCGATCGCGCCACGAAGTTCGCCAGACGTCATCGTGCCGCCGTAGTCGCCGGCGCACTCGTCGTCCTGGCCATCCTCGGCGGCATCGCCGGAACGACGATCGGAATGCTGCGCGCGCAACGCGCCCGCGCCGAAGCCGAGGCGGTGTCGACATTTCTCACCAACCTGCTCGACTCCGCGAGCCCCTGGAACCGGAAGAACGAGACCACCGTTCGCGAGCTGCTCCACGAAGCCGCCGGGCGCATCACCAACGAGCTGAAGGACCAACCTGCCGCGCGCGCCGAGCTCCTGGCGACAATCGGTTCCTCCGAGTTCCACCTCGGCCATCTCGACAGCGCCGACAAACTGCTGCGCGAAGCGCTGCGCATCCGCATCGAGACCGACGGCGCCAACAGCCCCATCGTCGCCGGCATCCTCAACGACCTCGGCCTGGTCCGCAAACACCAGGACCACCTCGACGACGCCGAACGCCTCCTCCGCGAAAGCATCGCCATCCGCGAGAAGTCCCTCGGCCACAACAACGGAGCCACCGCCCGCGGCCTCTTCGACCTCGCCTCCATCCTGGCCATGCGCGGCAAGAACACCGAAGCCGAAGCCGCCTACCGCGAGAGCCTCCGCCTCCGCGAAACCCTCCTCGCCTCCGGCGACAAAACGATCGACCCAACCGTCATCCCCCTGACCATGCACGGCCTCGGGCAACACCTGGCAAGAATGAACCGCCTCCCCGAAGCCGAGACGCTCATGCGCCGCGCCCTGACACTCCGCCGCCACCTCGAACGCCCCGGCTACGCGGATGCGCTGGCCGTCCTCGACCTGGGGAGAGTTGTCGCTCGCCAGGGCCGGTTAGCCGAGGCCGAGGCGCTCGACCGCGAAGGCCTGGCGTCGCTCCGCAACTTCGTCGAACGCGGGGACCACCGCATCGAAGAGGCGGAGGCGCAGTTGGCGGGGGTGGTGAGGGCGGAGGGGAGGTAGTGCCTCCCCACGCCTATCGGGTGACATGCCATACACCTGCTCTCGCTGTGCGAGCTCGTTCGACGAATCTACTGCTTTACAAGCACGAATTCATACCTGCCCTCGACGAGCATCCATCCGCCGAGCCTCTCAAACGCTCGCATGCCTCGGCCCCGTGATCCCAACGGGAGAACGTCCATACGCGTTCTAACACCGCGGACACATTCCGCGAGCGGCGCTCTACGCGCTTCCGCATCGCAAGCGGTCAGACTGTTGGCCGGCACTGCATCGGAGACGTCTCCGATCACGAGGACAGTTTTCCCACGCTGGGCGAGACGCGCGCCGGTCTTCAGAACATCCCCGACGCGGCCAGAGGTCCCGAACGTGGCTCGTCGAGTCTTCACCAGCCCGAGCGCCAATGAGTTGGGAAGCTGCCCCGGAATCCTCCACTCCATGCTGGAAACGATTTCACACAATGCTTGCCACTGACTCGCGCCTAATTCAAACGCCCCGCTTCCCTCGATATTCAAGACGGCGACCTGGCTCTCCCCTCGCCATACAGGCATTGCCAGCTCCCAGTCCACATCGGTATCGAAAGGGTCATAAAGAGGATGAGAACGGGTGTCGGGCACTGCGATGGCGTGCCCGGTGCGAAAGACCTGACCGATCACGCCTGTACGATGGGCGATCGCATAACCGGTTGCGTCCGCCGGAATGCATTCAGCAATTACCCGGTAATCCCGTGTGACAGGATCTTCGATCAGCCACTGCGCGTAGCGATAGTGGAATTTGGCCTCCATGTCGTACAGGCAGGCCCGGATGCCTTCGATGTCCAGCACCATTTGCCAATCTGCTAACCGGTCGATTGCGTCGATGGCTTGGCCGGGCCGCCCTTGAACGGGAGCCATAGGTCATAAGGGGGCAGCTGAAGGTCGTCCAGCCCTTCCACTTTCTCGCGCCTCATCTGCATCACAGCTCTGGCGATATCGACCAGAGCCCCTTGCAGCTGGCGGAGCGCCGCTACCTCTTGAGCAGTAACTCCCTCGTACCGTGCCAAGGCAACGAGGGTGCAATGCAGATCCGGCAACTCATCATCGATGTTTGCAAGAACGTCAACCGCCGCCGAGATTCTTCGTTTGAATACAGACTCCAGCTCATTCGGGTCCTTGACTTGAGCTGCCCATGCCCGCATTTTCTGAGCGACCGCACGGAACTTTCGAAGCCAGAATTCGGTCTCTGAAAACTCTGATCGCGTCAGGCTGGACTGCTTCCCCGACGATGTTCCTGGAGCGCGCCCCGTAGCGGTCTTCGACCCAGGCAAAGGAGAGATCGCTACTCCAAACCTTTTCAGCGAGTCCAGCAGATGAGGCAACCACTGCTCTGTCGGCCGATCCGAGATGCGAATGATTTGCGCCGGGCCAAGCCTCAAATCCCAGCCGCGCGGTAGATCCTCGATCCGCTCCGTAATCTGCTCGACAAATAAGGGGATCAACGGCTTCCTGCGATTAGCAGCGGTGGTTACCTCTTTCACCACTTGCGACGAGGCCAGACCCGCGTATGTACACATTAGCAGGACGACCTTGCAATTCTTGATCACGTCGCTGACAAATTCCTCCCAGTTCGCTCCGCCGGGTATCCCCATCTCAGCCCACCAAGCGGATACGCCTCGCGACACCAGGTCGTCAACAATGGCCTTCATCTCGTGTAGCATGTCCGTACCCGAATAGACAATAAACACTTCCGCGGGGCTAAATTCCGATTCAGGCAACATCGACGATTCGCTCCTTTACTACCGTTTTCAGGTCAAATGCCCTATCCAGTGGATGACTTGGCGTTCTGCTCGTCCCAGGGAAACAGCCAACCGTGTAACGCGGCCATGCCGATATCGGTCGCCATGCCGAGTACGCCGATCAAAACCATGGCCGCGAAAATTTGTGGCACCATGAGGTACCGCTGCGCCTTGATGATGTAATACCCGATACCGGAGCTCGCGCCAACGATTTCCGCCACAACCAGATAGGTCCAAGCCCACCCGATGCAGATGCGGTAATTGTTGAAGATTTGGGGGAGCGCGGCGGGCCACAATACGCGCAGAACAAGGTCGCGGCGCGGAGCTCCGAGCATCGTCGCCGCTTCGTAGTACTCCTGGCGGACTGATGTGACAGCATCCTTGATCATCAGTACGAGCTGGAAGAAGACGCCGAGAAACAGGATGACCGTCTTCTCGAGATTTCCGCTTCCGAACCAGAGGATACAGAGTGGAATGAATACCGGTACCGGCATGTAGCGGACGAAGGCAACGATCGGATCGAAAATGTGAGCGACGCGAGAGCTATACCCCATCAGGATGCCGACCGGCGTTGCGACTGCCACGGCACACAAGAAACCCGCGAGGACTCGAAGACAGCTTATGAGGACGTCGCCTAGAATTCCTTCCTGGGTGAACATGCGCCAGACCGCGCCTGGCATCTTCTGGATGGGTGGCAGGAAAATCTCGGGAATCTCCGCGGTATGAGGCAACACGAACCAAAGCAGAGCCACGCCTGCGAACGGCAGGAAGCCGAGCAGGAATCGACTCACGCCATGAACCGGCCGGGGCGTCTCAGACTCTGCGTCGACGTCGTGTTGCAAGGGCCTCCTCTGCTATATGTGCGTGTATGTGATCGCGCAGAAGGTTGAACACTTCATGCTTCATCTCAAAAAACTCCGGGCGATTCCTCGTCGCAGCCGTGCGTGGGTGAGGGAAGGGCACATCCAACTCCGCAAGGACGCTAGCGGGCCGGGCGGTGCAAACGTAGATACGATCGCCGAGAAGCAGCGCCTCCTCGATGTCGTGCGTCACGAACACGACCGTTTTTCGCGTACGCTCCACGATCGTGAGCAAATGCTCCTGCATCACCATCCTCGTTTGCGAATCCAGCGCGCCGAACGGCTCATCCATGAGCAGGATGTCGGGATCGGTGGCCAACGCGCTTGCAATTGCCACGCGCTGTTTCATGCCACCGGAAAGCTTGCCGATGTAGGCGTTCTGAAACTCCTCGAGTCCGACCTCGCAAGCAAGCTGGCGGGCTCTCTCTCGGCGCCCCGCCGCGCTGAGCCCTGATTTATATCGGAGCCCAAACGCGATATTGTCGATCACCGAGAGCCATGGAAACGACGTATAGGCTTGAAACACCATTCCGCAATCCCGCCGCGGGCCTGTCACCGGCTCCTCATTGACCAGCACGGTCCCCGATGTCGGTGCGGCCAGCCCTGCGATGATGCGAACCACCGTGCTCTTTCCGCAGCCCGAGGGGCCGAGAATGATCGCCATTTCTCCTCGTGCAATGTCGAGGCTAAAGTCCCGCAATGCCTCCACCGGTTTCGGCTGGCCAGGGAACACTCTTCCCAACTGCCGCAGCCGTACCGCCTGTTGGCGAACGACGCGTCCATCCTTCGCACGGCCCATCATCGAAGTTCGATCCGATCCGCTGCCTCTGCGAACATCTCGACGGACGGATTCCCGATCAGCTGGTACAAAACCCAGGCTGGGTTTGTCGCACCCAACTCCCGGAGCCGCTCTTTGAGGAAGCGCCGCGATTGAAGAAGCGCCTCCCCCGAAGAAACACCATCCATACGAATCCATCTATAAAACGCACCCCAGAAAATTTCGGCGACGATAGGATCATTCTTCATGGGGAGAACTGGCAGCAGACAGCCCGCCGCACCCTGACGCATGAAGTGCGCCGTCACTCTGTACAAATCTGTCCACGCTCTGATGCCGTCGGCGCTGCTACAGCCATCGAGCACGAAAAGCGATCGATCGACGAATATCTCCAGATCCCGCTCCTCGATCGCCTCGTTGTCGACCATGAGGTCATCGCTCGAATATTCGCCGGTAAAATGGATCAGACGAAACGCCTTACATTGAGCCTGTTGACGAGCATATTTCTTATAAATTTGCGAGAGGTCGCCGTTCGAGCCGACTATCTGCAATGCCACATCCGCCAGCGGACTCACTGCCTCGTCCACACCACCTTCCAGACCCAACGTCACCGCGTCAGCTTCAGCATTTGTACACGGCAGCCCTTGAGCACCATTGATGAACAGCGCCCTGTACTGGCCCTTTTGCTCGCCTCTTTCTCGCGCTTTCAGTTCGCTTTCGCCTTGTGACACATCTGAGAACGAAGCCAGCTGCAACATCCCGAGCGAGACCGTTTCACACAAAAACCGGTCGTGAAATGGGCTGTAGAGCCAGTACCATGGAACGCTGAAGTCATTCGTGATTATCGTGACGTGATGATGCACGTCATCCACACGATCGCCGTCGCTTTCATGCTGTTTGAATAACTCGTCGAGCCAATCCTTCACGACGCCTTCTCGCCCGCCAGCACAGCGCGAATTTTAGTACCGATCGTTTGAATTCTGCCGAGGACATCACTTTGCTGGTTCTGAGTGAAAGCCGACGGATTGGAGATGTATCCTCTATCGGCCCGGTACAGCATATTAAGTTCACTAACCAGCTCAAGAACGCTGTTAAACACCCTCCAAGCATTATTGTCGAGGGCGATGCTCACCATGGGCGTGGTGGCAGACTTCTTCGCGGGATCTACGATCGCAACTACCAGCGACGATTGTGCGCGCACCACGGGCTGCAGGTGGCCTCTGTCGCTCATCGCGCCGCAATCGAGCGGGTGCTGCTTGTCATCCTTATTGAACCGAAGGATGATCAGAAACGACTGTCGCTCACTGGAAGTAGTAATCATAGTCGACTGTTCCGAAGGTGAATTCCGCATCGTCCTTTTGCAGCATCAGGGAGCGTGCAAACGGCTGATCTCTGCAGCTATCTCATAATAATCCGTCGCGGCCTGCTCGTCCTCCGCGGCCGGGTCGCAGACAAGAACACGCTCCTCTCCCTTCAGGACTAGGCTGTCGTGGATGCACATTCGGCGGGACCAAAAGTGCCCATAAGCCTGCTGACTATCGTCGTTCGCCACTGACTGCTGCTCACAGATCTCATTCAAACCGGAGATCTCCGGAATCGTTTCGGTGTTTCCTCTCAGTACATCGAGACCGGGCGCCTCGGTTGGCGTGAGCTGATAAACGCCGTCGTCCTTACCCACCAAGGGTACACACGTCGGTATGAGGTAAAAGCGCGGCGGATTCTCGCTCTTGAGGTATTCCTTCATCGCAACCATGGATCCTTCAATGTGTTGCCAGGTGAGTCTGAAAAACATGAGAACCACGTCTGCAACGTGAACGGCTATCTCCGCCATGTCCCTAGTGCCCGACTCTCCATCAATAATGGCGTAGTCGAAACCTTGATTCTCTAGCTCTATCAGGAGGCTGGACATATTGTTGTCGTGGAACTTCTGAACCTTGAATTTGTCGGTGGGCTTTGGTTTTGCAGGAAAGAGCTTGAAGTCATCGCGACATGCCAATGCTCCCCGCATACGAAAGCCATCCATGAGTGGGTCCGAAACCGTGATACCTCCGGTGTTCACATATTCGGCTGGTTGTATGTCGCGATGCAGATAGTCTTGTATGCACGACTGCCATTTCTGGATTTTCTCGTTGGAAATTTCAAAGGCACGGTGTGTTCCAGCGGAAAAGACGTCCAAATCAATCAACGCCACTTTGTAGTTGAGTGGCCGCCGCACCGCTCCCTGCGCTTGCTTCGACGCCAGCGCCGCTGCAATATTAGCGGAGGCGACGGTTCTCCCGGCGCCTCCTTTGTAGGAAAAGCTCGTAATTCTGATCATTGTGGTTTACCAACCTTTATCCGCGGATTATCGGAGAGGGTCTTCGTTCCCTCGGCCAGTTTTAAGGCTTTACCATATTCGGTCTCAGCGTGGTCTTTCCCACGGTGGCTCTTTCGGGCGGAGTCGAACAGTTCCAGAAACATTTGCGGGAGCACGTCGGCCACGGTTGGCTCTACGAGGTGGCTAAGGCCATACTTCGCCATCAGCTTCGTGAAACCCTCTTTAGTTCGCTTGAGGCTGTTCGCGAGATCCTTGTCGGTTCGCGGATCCTCTAGCGCGTTCGCCCACGCACGCCTTTCAAGCAGGATTTGAGCCTGCCCTTGCAGGTAGAGATCGAGTCGAGACTCCTCGAAGTCCTTTTCGAGATCGTCAAGCCAGTCGCGAGTCACCTTCGCCGCCCAGTCTGCTTTAGGAAGAGGCAGGGATACCTTATCTTGCTCTACTGATCGTCCTGCCTGCGCCTTGGCCATGCTGACGATTTCTTTTATTGCCGGACCAAGCAGGTTCTCGACCAATTGTTCGCTCAGCAGTTTGGTAATCCTGCCCTCCAGGACTTTGTCCGTTGTCGCAAGAGCTTCAAACTCATCCATCTTGGCGAGAAAATCCCCATATTCGAGTGACGCAAATATCGTGCGCTGTGTCGCATACAATACGTATGGTTTATTGGCAGCGAACGACCAGAATTTTGCGTCACCCGGATCGACCGGGCGTCTTGCTAGCATGTTCTTGTAGTGCGCCCCTAAGACACGACGAAAATCGAAGACCAGCCTGGAGATATCGGCGGGAGCCGCTCGTTCACCGAGACGGTCCATTGTTCGCCTCAGGAGGCCGGAAATCGAACGCACGACGAGCGGGTAGTATGCGTCGTCTTCGTAGGGATCCCTGATGTTACGGCCGAGCTCATAACGCCTAGTTAATGTTCCTCCAAGGATCGCCTGCGTAGCCGCGTCTAGGCCGCTAGTGAGAATGTCATCCGTGACTAATGTGTGCAGCTTGTCACAAATGTCAGCGATCTCCTCCAAAGTGACTTGGCTCGGTGACAACGAGCGGATCGCGGCGTATTGTGACAAGTGATAGACGTTCTGCACGTAAGCGGCGACCTGGGCAATCTGATCGTCTACCTCCGGATCGAACGTGTCGGCGGGCGCCTGTTGCACCCTGTCCACAATGGATTTGACAGAAACGGGCGGTGACAGGCTACGGAACGCGCTCAAGAATTGACTCTCGCACCACGTCGAGGCGTCCCCTATGGAGGTATGCAGATTCTGGATGCCCTTTCGGAGGGCTTCAAGCTCTTCCGGCGGAGTGTTGCCCGCTATGAGGTGGAGATTAGTAACCCATTCCAAAAGGTCGCGAGCGGTCTCGGACGCCGTCCACGTAAAGAAAAGTCGGTCAAAGGAGTTTTCCAGGTATGGCCCAGTCTTGTCGTCGTTCAGAACACTATTCGGATCGCATGAAAAGCCTTCAAACCGGCCGGCTGACTGTGCTCGACAGCGCGCTGCGTACTCGACGCCGATGCGGCAGACGTAGACCGCCAGATCGGACAGATTCTGTATCCATGGCACTGGTGGCTTCGGAACTGGCGCGTTGGCGAGGTCAGTATGGTACTCCTGGAGTGCTGGTGCAAGAAAGCCGAGAACCAGCATTGCGGAATCGAGGTTCGCAGAGTAGTAATCGGTTTGGCTAGCTTGTTTCGCAAAGATTTTGGTGTAAGGCGCGCCACTAAAAAACACCGGCGATGCAGCGTCTTCACCTCCCTTGTCTCCGGACGGTCTGCGACTTAGAAGCGCTGTGGTGGTTTTCTGAATTAATCCTACGATCATTTCGCGGACGGCTTGTTCATCTTTAAGGTTCTGTGGTAAGGCATCGCGTTCCCTCAACCACGCACGACCCAGGAGCAGGATCATTCCGAACTCGCAGTCCTGAACGAGGCCTTCCGGCGGCAGCCCGGGCTTGCGATCCAGCACCCTTTTGTCTGCCTGGGCGCGTCTGAACATTTCACTCAATGCGCCTGCGACTTGTATCTCGATCTCTTTGATCTGAGACTCGCTCTTACTCGACGCCTTGGAGGAGGTCACCGCCCTCTCATCTGTCGTTATCGTCATTTCCCCGCCGTCAATCTGTCCACAATTGTCCAGTCAACTACGTCCATCGGATCAACAGGCTGCTTAATTGCGCCCGCGTTAAGCCACAGCCGGCTCGCGTCTTTTGCCAGTTGCACGATCGAGCCCGGGTGGCTCGCCGTCCCGAAGGTCTTCTTTGTCTCCTTGAGGTCGGCCAGTTTTGCACCCGCCAGCATGGGTCCGAACTCTTTCACCGGGACGTTGTACTTCGAAGCCATGATCGTATTGGTCTCGTCGGGGTGGTCTTTGCAGTACTGCACCGCCTTGAACCAGGCCCTTTGCGTGCGCGTGATCCGGTCGGCGCGCTCGGCCAGCGTTCTCTTGTTCGCCGCCACGATGCCGAGGATCAGGCCGGGGGTGTCGCGGGTAGTGATGATCACGTGACCCGTGCCATTCGTTTTTTCCTCCGCCTGGCTGATCCATGGATCCCAGGTAACGGCGGCGTCGACCTTTCCGGAAGCGAAGAACGTCCCGGCCTGTCCACCGTCGTCGACCGGTACGATCGTGAGGTCCTTCGGTCCGAGCTTGTTCTTCTCAAGGAGATAGAGCAGGAAGAAGTGGCTGGGCAGCCCCTCCGGGCACGCGACGCGCTTTCCTTTCAAGTCGGCGACGGTTTTGATCTCTTTCTTTGCCAGGATTCCGTCGCCGCCGTTGGAGAAATCGGATTCGCCGATCACGCGCATTGGTACTCCGTTTGACTCGGCGATGACGATGTTGTCGAGGGTGATACCGATGAGATCCACCTCGCCGGACACGAGCGAGCTGTTTCGCGCAACGGTGTCCTCGGTCATGATCACTTCGATCTCAACCCCTTCTTCTTTATCAAAGCCCTTCGCATGGGCCACGTAGTACGGACCGAGTCCTGGCCATGTGTTGATCGCCACCTTGACCTTCGGCAGAGCGTCAGTTGTGGTCGGCTTCTCGGAGTGACCGGGGCATCCGGACAGCGTGATCAGCACGGTTAGCAGGATGCCAAGACTGATCCATCGAATCGCAATCGCTCTCATGAAGCACTCTCCTTGGTCTGTCCCTCTTCGTGTGCAAGGTAAAGAAAATTGTGTCCTTCGATGAATGGGTAGCCATGCCGCCGGACCAGGTTGCCGTTGGCGACGTAGTCCTGGGCGAGCTGTGGGTCGGAAAGAAGAGCGTCGATCATGTGCACAGAGTCATAACCTTCGGTTGCCGTTCCGAGATCGCTGGTGAAGATCTTGCTGGCCAGCTGTGCCTCGTAATTCTGAAAGTAGACGCTGTGGCAACGGTGGAGGTGGCGTCGAAGAAAGTGTAGAGTCTTCTCGCTCTCGGCCGCTGTCTCGCTCGGAAAACTGCAGATGCAGTAGAGGTGCACGGGCATGTCTGCTGCCTCGGTATTCGCCAGTAGATCCTCGACGTGATCTGCCGTGTAACCCTTGCGCATGATCTTCAGGATGCGATCGCTCGCGGACTCCAGGCCGATATTCATCAGGGCGCATCCTAACCGGCGCATCCGCTGCAGCAGCGGTACCGTCAGTGTCGTATAAACGCGGGAGGTGCATTGCCAGAAGAAGTGCTGATCGCGCCGCTCCAGTTCGTCGCAAAACTCGGCTGCGCGGTCGGGGTCGAAATTGTTGTCGCAGATGTCGAAGTGCGAGATCCCGTAGTTCTGCTGGAGTTGCTCCATCTCGTCCACCAGGACCGAGATGGTCCGCGGCACATACGGGGCCATGACGCGGTTGCTCCCGCAAAAGGTGCACGCGCCATAGCTGCAACCCAGTGCCGAATAGATGGAGAACATCTGGTGCGGCGACAGGTAGAGGTCGTTGATGTCCTGCTGGAGGACCACGCGATAGGGCGTATCGGTTGGAAACAAACCTTTAGCGGCGATCGGCGCCGCTGCATCGGCGCTGCTGTAGGATCGCCGTACCGAGCTGTGGACCACGTCACCGCAGATCGTGGCAAACACGTCGGCCCCGCCGTCAAAGACGACCGAGTCAATGCACCCGGTCAACTCGCGGTCTTCGAACAGCGCGCGGCCGGCGACGGAGACCGCGTGCCCCCCCAAGATCAGGTGTGCCGGAATGCCGGCCCTCTTGAGCATGCGCCCGATGAAAAGCGAAGAGCCGAGTTGGAAGGCGTTGGTCGCCGAGAATCCGATCACGTCGTAAATGTCGAGCCTGAGCGTAAAGCCGACGTAATCGCGCAGGAAGCTCTCGAGAAGAGTGCCCGGCATGGCGTCAACCAGCTCGCGATAGTTGCCGCTATCGGCCACGGCCGACGCCCGTGACGCTGGGTAGAGGCTGTAAGGAAGATGATCACGCTCCGCCAGATCGGAGACGTAATCCTCAAGGCGTTCGAGGGCCGAGTGATAAGCGGCTGGATCGAAAAACCGGGTGGGATCGCGGAGGACCGCCATCGCGGTACTAAGGAAGCGATAACTCTCCATGGACTCGAGACGTATCCGGCGGAACAACCAGATATAGAACAGACTGCTGAGATTGTGCGAATCGGCCGAGATTCCCAAGCCTCGGAGCTGCGCCACCAGGTAGGGCAAGGTCATCGAGGGCTGGAATGGCTCCACGAGCGGAGGCGCGAACACGGCTACGCGTAACTCCGAAACCTCTCGGGGAAGTTGGTCCCGCCGATAGGCTGATGGTTCCAGCGTGATGCCGGCTTCCATACTCTTTCCTCCTCGTGGTGCAAAGCCACGCGAAACCCTTGATATGTGATCCATCCAAGGGATCACCCGTCAAATCACGTCTTCATCGTCCTCGGAAACCTCCTTCGAGCCTGAAGAGAGGATCCACGGATGCTACCGTTCTCGTTTCTTCTGCCGACACTCCCACGCTTTCGTGAGCACCAGCGTTCGAGCAGCAGAGACTCCTCGAAAACCGACCGCTTACGATTGGAGAGATGGACCTCAACTAATGGAGTGACAAGGAAGCGGATTTCCCTACCCGTGCAAACACAAATTCTTCATCATCCGCCGAATAGGCACCAATAATGGCCACTTCTGCCTGCCTAACGCCTCCGGCTCGCCAAAAGCGGCGGATCAATGAAGCGACAGTTGCTACGACTACTGCGCACGTAGCGGCCACGAAGCCCGTGGCCAGCCCAAGCTCCGATTCCTTGGTTAGAGCACCGGAGACGCCGCCGACTCCAAGGAGAACCGAGCCGAGCGCAAACGCCGTCGGAAATCGATCTGCTGGCAACCGACAGGCTTGCGGACGACCGCTCGAGCACAGCCGAAGGTATGGGGCAACGGCAATTCCGATCAGTAATGGAAACCTGCTATCGTGAAGCAGCCACATCAAAATGAAGATTCTCCCCCGTGATCAGAGAGAAGCCCTGGTTTGTAGCGATAGCTGGCGTGGCTTCTACTGCTGAACTGAATCAATCAATGGAGTGACTGGTTGGAGCGATGCCCTACCGCCGCGGATAAGTAATCCTTCTCCCTCACTTCAACCTCACCAACCGCACGCGTAGCGAACCGTAGTTGTTGTCATAGCGATTCGCCGTATCGTTGGCGAAGAGATAGATCTCGCCGTCTTCTTCAATCTTCACGGTACAGGACCGGCCGATGGCGAAGGTCTGGTGGAGATCGGGGCCGACGCTGCCGGTGAGCTCGTACCAGCGGGCGGAGCGGACGCGTTTGAGGAAGAAGAAGGGTTTGAGGTACCAGAGCTCCCAGCCCTCGGGGGTCGTCGTCAGGCGGCCGTCTCGCCACATGGCGCAGTCGGGGCGGTCACAATCGTGAAGGTCGGGGTGGCCGTGGCTGCCGTCGGCACAGGCGGCGGTTGAGCCGGTGACCTCGATGAACCATCGCTCTCCTCGCTGTGCCTTGACTCCCGTGGGGTTCATCGGAGTGAAGCCGCAGACGTTGACCGTAACTGGCGGGCCGGCGAACTGGTCCGGGGATGCAATCGTGGCGCTCTGAGAGGAACCACAGCCGAAAAGGAGAAGGGACACCGTGAGAGCTGCTGTCACAGGTGATTGCATTTGTTCCTCCCGGTTATCAACAACTTAGACGGTCAAGAGAGCGGTTTTCCCCTCACTGCCATTTGGAGACTTGCGCGGGCGTGATCGGAACGCTCGCGCTCTCGGGATCAGACGCGGTTACGACCCTCCGGCGACGGGGGCGGGAGTGGTCGGGGCGGGGGTCGCTGGGATCGTCTCCTTCTTTTTGCGCCCTATGCCGGTCCTGCCGAGGTCGCGTTTCAGGTTTGCGACGTAGGTTGCGGCGGTTGTGCTCAGCGGGTTGCGGGCGACCGATTTCACGATCACGTACATCTGCAGCGCTCCGTTGTTCACCTCCGCCCGGCGGGCGTCGATGGTGAACTGCAGGTTCGTCGCCGAGGCCTGCATCTTATCGGCCACGGAGCGGAAGGCCTCGATGAACTGCAAAGCGTCGCGCGCGTCTTTGGCGTCAAAGCAGCCGGTTCCCTGCAGCTCGGGGATCGCTTCAACGGCGGCGATGGTGGTGGCGACGAAGTCCTCCGGCACGCTCTGATGGGTGCGGACAAACCCTCGCCTCGCTGGATGAGACTCGACGAAATAGGGGATCAGTGCCAGCAGCTCATCGAGCGCGGCGCTGACCCGTGCGGCGATCTCCTGGTGATGCGTGACCGTCGGAGCCGGCGCGGGAGCCTGGGGCTCCGCCTCCTCCGGCACGGCTGGCGATAGAACTACGGTTGCTTCTTCAGACATGTTCCTCCTTTGGCTGATAAGACCGGCGCGGCGCGCCACGCGCGCGGACGCGAACGGTCGGTTACCCGGACGGCCATGATAGGCAGCCTTCGGGCATGCGGCACCCGCGGTGAGTGCCGTGCTTCGGTGAACCGGAGGCAGTGAGGCTTGTGGACGTCAAAGCCTGATTGCATCCGTCACGCAGGAGGAGAGCCGCGAAAGGGACAAAACCCTACCCTGCGAAAAATAGTCGCCTATAGGCGACTGTTTCCCTCCGAGACTGGCTCGATACGGTTTGAATTTGGAAACTTTTGCACGGTCAACTGGTCCGTCGAACCAAAGAACTGGTCCGTCGAACAAGAAACCTCGTTCCGCAGACCAGAAACCTCGTTCTCTGAACCCAGAAACCTCATTCCCCGAACCAGAAACCTCGTTCCACCGAAACAGAAACCTCGTTCCACCGAACCAGAAACCTCGTTCCTCGAACCAGAAACCTCGTTCGACCGGACCAGAAACCTCGTTCCGCCGACCAGAAACCTCTTTCCTCGAACCAGAAACCTCGTTCGACCGAACCAGAAACCTCGTTCCCGCAAACGAGAAACCTCGTTCGCCGAATCAGAAACCTCGTTCCCCGCACGGAACGCCGCGTGTGATGGCGGCAGCGTCACACCACCCTTTGCAGATGGTGCAAATCCTCCCCGAGTCCGTCACCTCGCCGACACGAACCTTCGTTCGCGTGCGCGTATAACCAGAACCGGGTCCGCGAAACGGGAGGAAAGCATGAACTCCGTCGATGCCGGGATTTTGGCTCAGGCCGTAATGGTCGTGGAGACGCCTCCGCGCGATCCGCTTCCGGATGGCACCGTCCTCGCGCACTATCGCATCCGGTCGCTGATTGCATCCGGCGGGATGGGGGACGTCTACCGGGCCCATGACGAACGGCTCGGCCGCGACGTAGCGCTGAAAGTCCTGCCGACCGGACTGACCGATGACGCCGAGCGGCTGGAGCGCTTCGCGCAGGAAGCGAAATCGGCGTCGGCGCTCAACCATCCGCACATCGTCGTCATCTACGAAATCGGCCAGGCCCGTCCTTCCTTCACCGTCGAACCGATCGTGGCGCCGGGGCAGAGGCAGCGTCCGGAGGAGCTCCACTACATCGCCATGGAGCTCGTCGACGGCGAGACGCTACGCGAGTTCGTGGCCGGGAATCCGGCGATGGCGCGGCGGCTGGAGATCCTCGCGCAGACCGCCGAGGGGCTGGGGAAAGCACATGCGGCAGGGATCGTTCATCGGGATCTCAAGCCGGACAACGTCATGGTCTCCGTCGAGGGCTACGCGAAAGTGGTCGACTTCGGCCTGGCCAAACTCGTCGAGCCGCCGAACGGCTGGAATCCCATCGGCGCCGATTCGCCGACCATGAAGGCCATCACCCTGCAGGGCGAGTTGATCGGAACGGCCGGCTACATGTCGCCCGAGCAGATCCTCGGCAAAGTCATCGATCAGCGGTCGGACATCTTCTCCTTCGGCTGCATCATCTATGAGACCGTCACCGGGCGGCGGCCGTTCGACGGCGAGTCCTTCGTCGACACCCTGCACGAGGTACTGCACGCCACGCCGCCGCCGATCGAGCATCCCGAACTGCAGCGGATCGTCAACAAGTGTCTGGTCAAGGACCGCGAGTACCGCTACCAATCGATCCGCGACGTGGCGCTCGACCTGCGCGCCGTCGACGAGCGCAAACCGGAGGCACCACCGGAAAGGCGGAGCAAGACTCCCATGTATGTAGCGATCGGCCTCGCCATCGCCACAATCGTCGCGGTGATCGGGTGGCAGATCCACCTGCGCATGCATCCTTCCGCGGCCGACATCCCGGCAGCGCATTCCACGCTGCAACGGATCACGACGTCGGGTCACATCGGCCACCTCGCCGTCTCCCCCGACGGCCGATTCGCCGCGTACACCGTGAGTGAGGGCGATGCCGGGGAAGGTGTCTGGCTGCAGCAGATCGCCACCGGCAGCCGCGTCGCGGTCATCGCCACCCTGCCGAAAACGATCTACTCGGGCCTCACCTTCTCCGCCGACGGCAATCATCTGATCGTCTCGCGTTACGACGGCACGATCTATGGCACGGTGATGGAGGTGCCGATCCTCGGCGGAACGCCGGCGAAGCTGATCGGCGACGCCGACACCGGCGCATCGCCGTCGCCGGACGGCAGACAACTGGCGGTGACGCGCAACGTGCTCGAGAAAGGCGAGAGCCGGCTGCTGGTCACGGCGCGCGATGGAACGCATGAGCGCGTGCTGGCCACGCTGCCGTTGCCCGAGGGAGCGGGATCGCCGGCATGGTCGCCCGATGGGAAGGAGATCGCCGTCGTGCACGGCCTGCATCTCTTCACCATCGACGTCGCCACCGGCGCGAAGAAGAGCATCCCGCTGGCCGGCTCGCGCGGCACGATCCTCAACGTGGCCTGGAGTCCGGCGGGCGACGCGCTGATCATCAGCGCATCGGATGAGCTCATGATGAGCGCCGCTGACGAACGCGCGGCCGGGCGCCATCAGTTGCAGCGCGTCGACATCGCCTCGGGGGCGGTGACGAGCCTGACCGACGACAGCGACGAGTACACGGAGCCGCATGCAACCGGCGCATCGGTGGCGGCCATCCAGACGAAGCATCAGGCCATGATCTGGTCGGTGACGCCCGGCTCTCCCGCCACGCAACTGACGCGCGGCCTCGGCACATCGGACGGATTACTCGGCGTGACCTCGACGCGCGACCGGCACATCGTCTATTCGTCGTCCGCCGGCGGTACCCTCGATCTCTGGACGGCGAATGCCGACGGATCGGACCCGAGACCGTTGACGAACGACGAGCGCCTGGAATCGCATCCGGTCGTCACCAGCGACGGCACGACGATCGTCTACAACAGCCGCGCCCGCGGGACCTCCTCGATCTGGCGCATGAACGTCGACGGCTCGCAGCAGAAACAGATCGTCGGCGCTCCGGCCATCTACGACTTCGCCGTCTCGCCTGACGGCAAGCGCATCGTCTATGCGTCGGGCAACGAGACCTCGAATCACGCCTGGCTGATGTCTGTCCCGATCGACGGCGGAACACCGGTCACCATCGCCACGACCGGGCCGTTCCTGAACTGGCTGCAATTCACGCCCGATGGCCGCTCGGTCCTCTTCTCCGCGCTCGACGACAAGGCGGTCAAGCTGTTCAAGATTGCCGCCGGCGGCGGACCGGTGACGAAGCTCTTCGACGGACCCGGACACGACGCCTCCGTCTCGCCCGACGGCAAGCTGGTGGCGTTCGCCTCGGGAATGGAAGACATCGGCGCGAAGCTGACCATCCTCTCGCTGGACGGCAGCGCGCCGCCCCACCTTCCCGAGCTCACCGCCCGCATGTTCCGCTGGACGGCCGACGGAAAGAACCTCGTCTACATCAAGCGCGCCGGCCGTCAGGAGAATCTCTTCGTTCAGCCTCTCGCCGGCGGCCCGCCAACGCCCCTAACCAATTTCACCGACGGCTCGATCGCCGGTTACGAATGGTCCCCGGACGGCCAGCGGATCGTGCTGACGCACTATTTACAAATGAGGGATGTGGTACTGCTGACACGGTGATGGGTTGCGCGGTCACGCGTATCGCTTTCCGGAAACGATCGGCATGGGCCGTCTCTACTTCGGGGTACATCGGGGTAGGGGAAATGTCCGACTCGGGCACTCCTTAAGAGAACCGATCAATTCAGGTTTCAGCGAGGTCATCTAATGCCGGCGTATCCGTTTTCTCTGGCCGAGGTGTTGCGCGACGAGTACAGCTACTTTTTCGACGAACCACCATTGAAGCAGATACAGATCGATCGGTCGCACGTTCGCGAGCTGGCAAGCCTCGCCCGGAGTCTGCGGCTTCGGCCGAAAACGCCGAAGGATGACCTGGCGAAAAATCGCTGGGACCTCCTGGCCCGTCGCCTCGGGTCCAACTTCACAGAACAGGGGCTCATCGATGAAATGAACGCGATGCTCGTGCCGCCGCACAGCGACGGCCAGCGGACGGAAGAGGATGGGTGGCTTCTCAAAAACCTGCTCCACGATCCGACGGTCAGGATCAAAATCGAATCGCACGAAGTCTTGCGCGTGCTTCTGCAGATTCGGCAGGCGCGGCGCCTGCTGCTGGCGCACGATGATCTTGCGCAGCGGATCTTCTCCGACGAGGATCTGTTTCACGAATTCGACGGACGTTGCAAGACCATCCGCATTCTGCTCAAACATGGATTCAAACCGGCGTTCGAGCTATATCCCGCGCTCCTCAGCACGATCGCCGATGATCCGGAGCTCGCCAAGGCGGTCGACGACGACGAGGCCGTGCGTCAGGATCTGATCTCCTTCTTCAAAGCCGATTCGAAAAAACCGCGCTTCGATCTGTTCGCACTCTTGAAACCAAAGCCACAGAAACCAGTCGCCGATTCGGAGTTGCGGAAACTCTCGCTCAGCGCGACCGAACTGAAGCGGAGGCTCGGCTTGCTCCCCGGTCCAGCGCACGACCCCGTCGTTCCGGACCGCATCGGCGACATACCGCTTTCACACTTCAACTGCATCCTGCTGGAGACTGCGTACAGCGATTACCTCGCTGACGGCCACGGTGTTCGGGCCATGTATGAGGCCATTCACGAAAGAGAGGTCTCCGCACTTTGCCTTTCCGGCGGAGGGATCCGCAGCGCAACCTTCAACCTGGGTGTTCTTCAGGGGCTCGCGGATCACCGGCTACTGACACGGTTTCACTATCTGTCGACAGTCTCGGGTGGCGGATACATCGGGAGCTGGCTATCTTCGTGGACGCGCAGACACCAGGAAGGATCTACCGGTGTGGCCAAGGATCTCTCCCGCCAGCCGATTGACCCGACCGATCCCGAAGTAAAGCCGATCCGTCACCTTCGCGAGTACAGCTCGTACCTCGCTCCGCGGACATCGGCATTTTCCGTCGACATGTGGACGCTCCTCGCGACCTATCTTCGAAACCTGCTGCTCAACTGGACGATGCTCCTTCCCGCTCTGGCCGCGGTGCTTGCCCTGCCGCGCGTGATGGAAGCGCTCATCAACGGCCGGGCCGGTCTTGACCCATCCACCTGGGGATGGATGGCAGCGCTATTCGGATCCGCCGCCGTTATCGGAGTAGCCACGGTCCGGCCGAAGAGCGACTGCACCGCCAACCGGCAGCGCGTTGATGCTCGCCGGCTGCGCCGGGTGCGCAAGCGTGTACGCTTCTGGCTTGTGCCGCTGATCGCTGCCGGTATCGCATTCGTTGTCTATTGGCCGCAGAATCTGACTCCGGTTCATCCGACGGTGCTGGCCAACCTTTTCTCCGCCGCGGGCCTGGCCGGCGCGATCATCTACGCAGTCCGGCGTGCCATTGCGCTGACAGCGATGCAGCAGGGATTTTGGGCCAAACTTCGAGGCGTGTTCCGGGCTCTGCGAAGTTGGCGGGCCTTCTGGTCTCGCGCTCTTCCCGAAGTTGCCGCGGCGATGGTTGCAGGCTACCTCGGTGGACTTCTCCTGTGGGCAGCATTCGAGAAATGCTTCGATGCAAACACGTTTGCCGACGGTGTCCATCTGGAGCGTTACGCCTGCCTGGCGCTTCCGCTCTTCCTTCTGGTGTTCTTTGCCGAGGCCACGCTGCTGGTCGGCTTCACAACCATCTTCTCCAGCGATCACGATCGCGAATGGTGGGCGCGCAGCGCAGCAGTAATGTTCATCTGTGCCGTGGTCAGCGCACTCGTATCGATTTCCGTCATCATCCTTCCTATTCTTTTTGTCCTCTTGCCGAAGACGCTGACGAGCGTCGGCGGAGCGTCGGGAATCGTCTCCTGGGTGCTCGGAAAGCGCGCCTCGGCCGAGGCGAAAAAAAATGTTCCCTCGCCCTGGGCGACTTGGATTTTGAAGGGAGCAGCGTTGGTCACGCTGCTGCTCATCGTGGCCCTGATCTCCCTAGCCACTACCGCTCTCCTGCACTGGCTCGGGACCACGTCGTCATTCGCATGGCTCAATCACTTTGCACCTCCCTATCTCGAGAGTGCTCCCACCAACATTCGAGAATGGCTCCTGGTGCCAATCGCAACGTTGCATCTGGAAGTTCTGCGCGCTACGACTTTCTTTCCGCTCTCTGCTTTCTTTCTGGCCGTTTTCTTCGTAGCGTTGACCATGTCGCGGCTGCTCAACGTCAACCTCTACTCGATGCACGCCATGTATCGAAACCGCTTGATGCGTGCCTACCTCGGTGCATCGCGATGGGAGCGTCACCCTGACGCCTTCACCGGTTTCGATCCGGAAGACGACATCCGCATGTGGGAGCTGAGGCCGGAAGTGCTCTGGCCGTCGTCCTTCCTCGACTTCGACGCATTCGCCGGCAAGTTGAGCGACTATCCGTGGGCGAAGCAGCTGGAGGAGCTCGAGGCTTCCGCTGCCGTATACGTCGCCAATCCCGATGCGCCGGACCGCGCCGAGCTGCAGAGCGCGATCATCGACATCATTAACCGCGCCATGCTGGACTATGACCTTGCCAATGACGTACCGGCGCCACGCACGCTCGACTTATTGCGCGAGAACCGCCTCTACCTCCAGGACCAATTCCCCCTCGTGCTCAAGAAATTTGATGATGTCATCCTGCCGAATGTCCCCAGCTCACCTCTCTCCAAGGACGATTTTGACTGGTTTGAAAAAAAGTTCCATTCGCCGGAACATCCGCTGCCCTCTGTGCCACTGTCGCATGATCAACCACCGATCGGCCGCCCGCCCTTGCATATCCTCAGCATCGCGCTCAATCTCGTCGGAGGCGACAATCTGGCCTGGCAGGAGCGCAAGGCCGACTCCTTCACCGTCTCCCCGCTGCATGCGGGCAATCACCGTCTTGGCTATCGCGACGCATCGGAGTATGGCGACGCGATCTCGCTGGGAACGGCCATGGCGATCTCCGGCGCCGCAGTAAGCCCGAACCAGGGCCACAACTCATCGCCGATCGTCACCTTCCTGATGACGTTCTTTAACGCGCGACTCGGATGGTGGCTCGGCAATCCCGGGCCGGACGGCAAGGGAACATACGTCAGAGATTCACCGAGAGTCAGCCTGCAGTACCTCTCTGATGAAGCGCTCGGCGCCACCAATGATTCACGCCCCTACGTCTTCCTCTCCGACGGGGGCCACTTCGACAATCTCGGGCTGTACGAGATGGTACTGCGCCGCTGCAAATACATCGTCGTTTGCGACGCGACCGCTGACTCACGGTACGCGTTCGGCGACCTGGCCAACGCCATCCGCAAGATCCGGATCGACCTCGGCGTCCCGATCGAAAACCTGGTTACCAAATACATCGGCCCCCAGAGCAACCCGCAAACCGGCCGCTATTGCGCTACGGGCGAGATCCACTACAAGAATGTCGACGGCGGCACCGCCATCGGACATCTGCTCTACATCAAGCCCGCGGTCTACGACGACTGTCCAGCCGACGTGCGCAACTACCGGAAAACGAACGAAAGCTTCCCTCATGAATCGACTGCGGACCAGTTCTTTTCTGAATCTCAGTTCGAGAGCTATCGAAGCCTGGGCCGGCACACAATCGGAGAGATCATGAAGGATACGGTCGGAGAGCCGGCATTCCTCGCACCGAACCTCTTGACGCTTTTCCTGAGGGCAAACCAATATGTCGAGGGCGTTCGACCGCCAGCGTACAACCCGCCAATCAACAACGTCGTCGACGTCGTCAATTGGATGCAGGAGGCGTTGGGATAGGCGGTACGCAGTTCGTCTCGGAAACGGAGACTCTTGATGACCTAAGCTGCCGCTGCGTGATCCAGATCACAACCGGAACCACTCCTCGGCTCTACACTTCCGCAACTCAGATGCCATAAAAAGAAACCCTACAGCCGCGAGTTTTCCAGAGAGGGCGTACCCGGGTACGTCCTCTTTTTTTTCCAAGGAGGCAACGTTGAAACAGCATCCAGCTTCGTCGCTCATTCTCTCGATCATGGTGTGGCTCGCAGCATTCGCGATGGTGCCCTCGGCGGCGGTGGCGCGGCAGCGCGCGGCGGCAAAATCGGAGGAGATCGTCGGAATCGTGACCCAGGTGTCGGCAACCTCGGTGACGATCCGGACGGGGACCACCGACCGTGTCGTACGCCTGACCTCGACCACGATCGTGCGGGTCGACGATCAACCGTCGACCGTTTCGGCCATCGCCGCCGGCGACCAAGCGGAAGCGCATACCCAGACAGAGACCGACGGCACGAGCACCGCACTGGCGATTGAAGTCGAGTCGCATCCCTCCAGGGAGCTCGAAGGGACCGTGAAGTCGATCACGGCGACGGCGCTCACGGTTACGACTTCGACCGGAGATGTCGCGATCACGCTCACAGCCGATACGCGGATTCTCATCAATGGGCACACCGGAGCGGCGGCCGACGTTCACACCGGCGACCACGTCGAGGTCGAGGTTCGCGAGAACACCGACAAGACCCTGACCGCGCTGGTGGTGAAGGTTCAGATCAACTTCGTCGACATCCGCGGCGTCATTACGGCGTCGAGCGCGACGTCGATCACGGTCAAGACCTCCTCGGGGGATGTCGTCGTCGGTCTGACCACATCAACGCTGATCCGGATGCAGGGTCATGTGGTCAATCCATCCATGCTCGTCGTCGGCAGCCGGGTGGAGGTGGAAGCCTTGCAGCAGGCCGACAAGAGTCTGGTGGCGGTCAGCATCGACGTCGAGAGTCCCACTTCGCTGTCTGAGACGGAAGGAACAGTGACCGCCGTCGGTACCGATAACCTGACGGTCCACACGAGGTCAGGCGATGACGTGAAGTTCACCGTGAACAGCGACACGATCATCCGCGACGAAGATCAACGGCTCGGCCTCGCGGACATCAAGGTTGGCGATCACGTCAACATCGAGGCGCGGGTGAACACGGACGGTACGTTCACGGCGCTGCGCATCGAGGTGCAAAACGACCACGGCGATGGGAATGGCAGCCATACCGTCGAGCTGACCGGACTCATTACGTCGGTCGCCTCGGCGTCGATCAGCGTGACACCGACGGGCGGAAAAGCGGTGGTGGTAAACATCAGCTCGACGACGATCATCCGTCACGGCTCGACCACGCTGCACGTCGCCGATCTGAAGACTGGCAATCGGGTGGAAGTGCAGGGGCAGCTCAACACTGACGGCTCGATCGGCGCCACGCTCATTCAGGTCGAGGACGTCGTGAACACCCACCCCGAACCGGTGGAAGTCGATGGCACCGTGACCGCGGTTTCGTCGACCTCGCTCACGGTCAACGCCGAGGGTCATTCCGTGACGATCGGTCTGACATCGACAACGGTGGTGAAAAACGGCGACCACACCGGATCGCTGTCGGATCTGAAGAGCGGGCAACACGTCGAAGTGAGCGCCAATCGCCAGACGGACGGAACCCTGGTGGCGATACAAGTGAGGATCGATCATTAACTGAGCAACGGAGCGCTGGCGTCTCGCCGGCTGGCTCGGCGGCGTATCGCCGCTGAGGCGATTATTGGGTGTGAGCTGGCGGGCGGGCGGCGGCGAAAGCCGCCCGGGCAGCCGGCGAGACGCCAGCGCTCCGTGGGTTTGCTGATGGAGGGTGACCGGAGAGCAGGCGTCCGCGCCTGCTCCCGCCGTGGCGTCTCGCCCGGCGGTGGGTCCGACCGAACAGCAAGGTTGAGCGTGAAAACGCGGATCGGACGCCGTTGGTTCCTGGCCAACAGTTACGTTCGCGTTCGGACCCACCGTCGGGCGAGACGCCCGCCGGGAGCAGGCGCGGACGCCTGCTCTCCGTTACATCACTCCTCCCCGAACCACGACCTTCGCTCGTCCCGACACGCTGACATCTCCACTTCCGGCTCACCCGGAAACACTTCGCGGATCACGCGTGTCGTTTCTTCGATCCGGTCCGCATCGTTGATCACGATCCAGGCGTGATCGCGTTGAGCCTCTCGCAGCTCCTGGACGATGACGCGCAAGGACTGGTCGAAGCGGAGGCGGGCGTGGCCGGCGGCGAAGACGGGAAAGGCGACGCTGCGGCAGTCTGCTTCGGCGGCACGGAGAAGAGCGTTGGCGACGCAGGTGCGGACAATCCCGGCGGACGAGTGGTGGCGGGCGTCGCTGGCGACGCAGTGGATGATCGCCTTGGCCGGGAGATCGCCGGCAGTGGTGACCCAGGCGGAGCCGGGAGGGAGGGGGCTCGCGTGCGCGGCGACAATCGCCTCATATTCTCTCAGGATCGTGAAACCACAGCGCGAACGCACCGAACCCCCGGTGCCCATGGCGAGAGATAACCGGGGGTTCGTCGACGTGCAGAGTGCCTCGGCGGGGACATCGCAGAGGTCACCGACGAAGATGGTGAGTTTCACGGGTGCCAGCGGAAGTAGATGCCGTAACGCGTAGCCTCGAAGTTTCCGATCGACGGCGTGGTTTCATCGTACTTGTCGCGATTCCATTCGGCTGCGACGCCGGTTTTGGACTTGAAGTCGTACGTGAGTCGAAGACTGTAGCGGTCGATGTCGAAGGGGGTCGTTCCCCCATTCGAGAATTTGCCCAGGCTGCCGTCGAGTGAGAAGGGACCGCGCAGGAAGCTCAGGCCGCCTTCGTGCGCTCTGCCATTCTCTTTCTGGATCGATTGATCGATGGCGAAGGTTTCCGGGTGGATGAAGCTGATGTTGCTGTCGGCACGGAACTGCGAGACCGAGCCGCGCAGGTGTAGCCACGCCACCGGCGCGATCTCGAGGTCGCTGCTGTACTGGCGCAACCGCGCGTCGAAGCCGGTGGTGGGGACGTCGTTGCTCTGATTGGTACACTCGGCGGTGAAGCCGGCGCGGACGATGTTCTTCGGCGAGGTCCACGTTCCTCGGATGCGGAAGCGGTTGCGGTCGAGAAAGTCGGTGCGGAAGATCGGATGATCGGCACTGTCCTTCCGGAACGCCGCGCCGAGCATCAAGCCCGACTGCGTGAAGGTTCCGCTCAGATCGAGTGTGTGCACGCGACGGTTGAAATCGCCCCCCTGCGAGCCGGGGACGACGATCTCGGAGAGGTCGGGCGAGACATTCACATCCTGCTTGGCCTCCCGGTACTCGCCGCGGAGCGCGAACGGGCCGAGCGCGCGGGCCGAGATGGCGGCGTTGAGGACGTCTTCATTGCGGTTGATCGAGCCTGAGGCACTCAGGATCGACTCGACGTCGCGCTTGTCGAAACCGGAGAAGGTGAGGGTCTGCAGGAAGACGGTATCGATGATGGCGGCGCCGTCCAGCTCGCGGTGCTCCCTCTGCGCGCCGGCGATGAAGTCGACGTTCGGAGCGAGACTGACTTCGGCTCGGCCGCCGCCGCGCCAGGTAGTGTTCTTGGCCGACGACGACGCGTTCTCATTAAGGCCGTTGAAAAATCGGCTGATGGCAAAGGAGACGAACGATCCGGCATCGGCCTCCGCCTCCGCCCCTTTCGAGTCGGCGGCGAAGCGGGTGTAGTTGCCGATGAGACGAAACCGTTGCAAGGCCTGGCTGGTGATGTAGAAATTCGTGAACGGCGTTTTAACCTGGGTGGTGTCGGTGCGCGAGATGCTGTCGGCACTGATCGGCTGCCCGAGGATGGGGATGGAGTTGTTGCCGGACCCGGCACCGGGGGCTAGGGTGAGCTCGTCGTTGCCACGGAAGTTCCGCCATCCCTCGGTCAATGAGCCCTGCACGGCACCGAATTGGAATGAGGCACCGGCGCGAAGCTCACGGTCGTGCTCCTTCAGATTCTGCAGCAGGTGAAACTCGTCCTCGCCGAGGTGGTACGTCGTCTGGCCGGGACCATGGTTGTCGTTCCAGGTGAAGCCAACGAACGGGACGATAGCGTGATCGGGCATCAGCTCCAGATCGAGATCGAACAACGTCCGCTTACGCTCGTAGGTATGTTGTCCCGGCACGATTCCCTGATCGAGCAGAGGATTGGCGAATGCCGGAAGGGCGCTGAAGGCGTTCGTGGTGCGATAGCCGAGGCGAAGGCGATACGCGTTGGTCCGGTTGGCCTCCAGGCGGATGGAGCTGGCCGGGCCGGTGCCGAGGTCGCTGACGTCGATGCGGAAACGATCGACGAGGGATGTGTCGCCGTTGAAGTCGGAAGTGGCCAGGGTGAAGCTGCGGATCAAAACGCCGCTGCGTTCATTGATCTGCGTGCGGTACATATCCTCGTTCCCCTTGAGATCGAGCCAGCGATAGCCGATCTCGAGGTCGAAGGGGATGGACTGCGCGTCCACGTAGACAGGAATCGCGAGCAGCGCGGAGAAAATGGCGGTAGCTGTGAAGATTCGTTTCATCTCGGCCTCGCCTACTTCAGCAACTGCGGATCGCGGTTGGAGCCGTGAACGGCCACGTGACAGGTCGTGCAGTTCCGATAGCGCGCGTTGTTGAGGTTATGGAACGACGGCGGCTGCGAACCGAGCGTGTTCCCGCCGATCGGCGAATGACACTCGATGCAGAGCTGCGCGACAGTGGCACGCTTGAGCTGCTTGGGATTCGATGAGCCGTGCGGCTCGTGGCAGGTCATACAGTCGCCAACAGCAAAGGCTCCGTGCTGAAAGACGAACGGGCCGCGCTTATCGGCGTGACAGGTCAGACAGGGGAGCTCGCCGGCGCGCGTGGCACGGAGGTTGTCTCTCCCCGGCAGCCCGTGCGGCTCGTGGCAGGAGGCGCATTCCATTCCGCCGCGCCCCAGCCGGTGCGCGTACGGTTTGTCGCGGAACGAGGCCACCTGGGTCATGTGGCAGGAGTCGCAGAGCGCGAGTTGCTTCTTCGCGAGCAGATGCGGCGCGTGCGCCTCGGGGGTGTGGATGGAGTGGCAGGTGAGGCAATTCACCGTCGCCGAGTTGGCGTGGACACCGGCGTGACGGGAAATCTTGTCGGTGGCGATGTCGTGGCAGAGCATGCAGGTCTTGTTGGCGCCTGCGACGCCGACGGGCTTGTAGATCTTCTCCTTGTCGCCGCCGCCCTCGATGTGAGCTTTGCCGTCGCCGTGGCAGGCTTCACAGACGGTGTTCGGCACTTCGCCTTTTTTGGCCATACCATGCGCGTGCACGGTCGAGGCGATGGCCTTCATGGCGTCATGACAGTCGGTGCAGGCCGGAAGTGTGGTTGCTTCCGCGGAAGCGGGAGCAGCGGCCGGCGGGGTGGTTGCCTGAGGCGGGGTTTTTGCCGGGGCCTGCGTCGTCGTCTGTTCGGAAGCCGGCGGCTGCGTCGTCGTCTGCTGCGCGAGGGCAAGGCCCGGCGACAGAACGAGACAGAGCATGAAGGCCATTCGGCCGGACCAATGGTGTCTCATCACATTCTCCTGATGCTTCGAGGGGGCCCTGGCGGCCCCCTCGGTGGCAATCATTTACCGGGCGTGGACCTTTTCAACGGCCCAGTCTTTACCGGTGCTGTGGCATGTCGCGCATGCCTCGGCGGAAAGCGAGGCGCCGGGGAAGGTGACGGTATTGAGATAGGCGTGCGCGGCGGTGTCCTTGCTGTCGTGGCAGCCGAGGCAGGCCGCGGTAGCCGGACCCTGAGGCGTGAAGTAATCGCGCGGTGTGGTCACCGAAGCGATTCCCGGCGTCAGCGGAAGGGTGTACGAGGTTCCGGCATGGCACTTCGCGCAGTTGCGGGTATCGCCGGGGAAGCGCACTACGTTGAAGTTCTCCGAGCTCACGGTGAAATCCTGCGTGAGGTTCTCGCCGGTATGAATGCGGTGGATCATGCGCTGGAAGGAGATCGACTCGGGCGGGTCCCCCGCGGTTCGTTTCGCGATGTCGCTGTTGGTGGGGTTGTGGCAGATCACGCACTCCTCGGTGGTCATGCGCTGCCCGCCGTGGAGGCCGAGCACGTCGTGGCAGGAGTTGCACTGCGCGATGGCGACCACCGTGCGGCGCGGCGTGACCGAGGCTCCGGTGACGGCGAAGTACTTGATCGGGTTGAATGCCGCTTCGCGGACGGTGGTGTCGGCGGCGCCGTTGTTGTGTTTGAGTGCCACGTTGCGGGTGATGTCGGCGCTGGCTGTCCAGGTGCCGGTCGCGGTCGCCGGGATGACGGCCGTGAAGGTGTAGCTGGTCAGGCCGGTGGTAGCGTTGTAGGTTCCGGGCTTGGCAACCGTGGAGAGACCGCTCTCCCGGAAGAAGGCAGAGTAGTTGGTGGTCGGGCCGGCAAGGATCGGCGCGAACGCTCCGAGCTTCGTGCCGTCGACCGGGGTGCCGTCGCCGTTCTTGATGGCGAAGGTGAAGGTCGGGCTCTTACCAGGTACCGCGTTCGTCACGCCGACGACCGTGGCGGTGAGTCCCTTGAGCTGCTTCGACTTCAACGGGACGGTGTGCGCGGCTTTGATCGATGCGTCGAAGTCCAAGCCGCTGTCGGGGGTGTGGCAGGAGGCGCAGGTGTTGTCGTCGAGCTGCGGGCCAGCGACATGGTTCTTGCCGGTGACCCAATCAATGTCGTCATGGCAGGAGCCGCACGCGGCGCGGGTGGGGTTGGTGTACCAGACAGCAGCCTGGGTGGGCTTGGCGGCCGGGTTCGTTCCTTCGTGGCAGAACGCGCAGTTGGTGACTTCGTTGCCGATTGGGAACTTGACGGTCGAGAAGTCGTTTACGGCCTGACCGAAGCCGATGATCTGGTACGGCGTTCCGGCTTTCACGCTCGGCAGGTTCGCGCCGTCGTGGATCTTGTGAATCATGACCTTGAAGTCGACGGTGTTGCCGGTGTCGGGATCGACCGTCTGCGGTTGGTGGCAGAGGGCGCAGAGCTTCGGATCCTGACGTGCGCCGCCGTGGGCGCTGAGAGGGTCGTGGCAGTTGTTGCAGCTCGTGGCCAGGTTGATCTTGTCCCACTTGGCCGTGACCGCCGCGCCGTCGGGGCGGAAGTCGAATTCGACGTTCGCGTAGTAGTTCTTCGCCAGCGCCGGGTCGATGCCCGGGACGGCGCCGAGGGCGCGCGTCGCGTAGATGCCGAGGGTGTGGGTCTTCGTCTGATCGAAGCCGACAGGAAGCACGGTCTTGAACGTGAACCTGGCGTGCCCCGTCTCGAGATCGGTGAAGGTTCCCGCGTCCGTCCCGGCCTGGATGGCGGTCACATTCGGATGCGGACTGTTCGCCGGCGTGGTCACGCTCCGAGTGGTGTAGGCGGTGTACTGGCGCGTGGCCGGGTCGTACGAGGAGAGGATGAAGCTGACCGCGATCGCGCCGGGCGTGACCTTGCCGAGCCGGTCGAGCGGCTGGTCGAGGCTGTCGGTCAGGCTGATGTCGACCACCGGTATCCGGTTACTGCCGATCGTGATCGAGTTGACGATCACTTTCAGGCCGGGGCGGATGAATGCGATATCGCTGGCGGTAAGGTAAGCCTCGACCTGATTGGAGGTGTACACGGGCGCCGCGTGGGGCGGCGTTGTCACTCGTCTCCGCCCCACGTTGTCCGTGGCCAGCAACGGAAGAGCGAGTAGCGCGGCCGTCATCGCGATCAGTCCGGCGCGCTTGATTGCTGTCTTCATGAGAACCTCCATTGGTCTGTTTCCCCGCGAATCGATTTTCACTGGACCAACGTAGCCGCCCACGCATGAACGCTGCCATGCCGGGGCTCACCGCT
>Ga0210402_10000460_pt1 | contig 45665 bp, 47 predicted proteins | sample IncBWC7MmetaG_FD_161055 | JGI IMG/M metagenome (GOLD analysis project Ga0210402, IMG submission 161055) | Forest soil microbial communities from Barre Woods Harvard Forest LTER site, Petersham, Massachusetts, United States - Inc-BW-C-7-M | ecosystem: Environmental > Terrestrial > Soil >...
ACCACGGCTGAGAGGCCAACACACGCGGCGAAGAATCGGAAAGGACTTACACCCGCGCTCCTCCGTAGCGCGTCGGGAGAGCTTTTGCCCTCTTGACAAGGACCTATCATGGAAGTCGGAAAACCACAAAAGTTCCTTCCAAGTACTTAACATGAACGGTTACTACGTTTATCAGATCTCAGCCGATTTAGTAAGTGATTGGCGGCCCTACAGGCCGGGATACTTGCCCAAGAAAAGTAGGGTGATGTCGATGGTGTCGCAGACTCCGTGGGCGACAATTGGAACGGCGAGGTTGCGACGACAGCCGAGATACATCAATCCCAAGATCAGCCCGTCAGAACCCTCCTCGATGATGCCCGTGATGCCCTGCTGATAATGAGAGAAACCAAAGAGGGCACTAACCAGGCATAAACTCACGAACCATGCGGTGCGGGTACCGCGGCCGAGGTCGGCGATCCGATTCATCATATAGCCACGATAGACGAGCTCTTCTCCAAACGCCGCAAGGATCCAAATAAGGCCGATCATGACCAGGGCAAATTTGAGGTTTCCCCTGACTGCAAGAAAATTCGAGAGGTCGGGCGGCTTTCCCAGAAGGCGGGTGAGAAGCGGCTGCTTGCCGAACAGATCGAAGATCTCCAGTCCGACGCCAAAGGTGATGCCAAGCAGAAGAGTCTTCGCCCACGTGCGATACCGTGTGAAGCCGATCTGTTTCCATTGGACCCTGCGAAGACGAAGCGAAATCCATGCGAGCAGGAGGAGATACGGCGTTGCGCTAACCTTCAGGATGTGATGCTGGCGGCCAATGTAGATAGCGACGACCAGGCCAAATTCGACGAGAACCAGCCATCTGCTGTCGCGCCAACCCCGGCCATCAATGTAGGTGGATTCGATTTCCATTTCCTCGCGCTTCTCCGGGGCAATACGGTGAGAAGCGAGAAAAAGTCTCAGTTGTGCGGAAGATTTGTCTCGTGCAGAGTTCCAAGGATGTGAGGTCCTGCCAGCCAGAGGATAACTCCTGGGTCGCTTTACCGGAGAAGTGTCGTACTACTCTTTCAGCGAAACCGCCTGGTGAGATTCCGAAGCCCATGCTGGGATGTTCGGAAACTGGGGAAGGTCGTAAAAGAAAGACCTTCCCTCAGATAAAAAAGCATTCGTTTAAAAACGTCTGTCTAGAATTTGAAAGTGAGCCCGAAACGGATACTGCGGATACCGCCACTCTGTAGTGTCGGGTCCCCGAAGCCGGTGAACTCCTGCTGCAGGCCCGCATCATCGAGAAAGGGATCGATGGTGCCAAAGTTCGGGTGGTTGAAGACATTCGTCATGGTTGTGTGGAAGGTCACGTTCAACCTTTCCTTGACTTTAAAATCCTTGAAAAGTGAAAAGTTGCCGGTGTTGGTTCTGGCGTCGCGCAAACTATTGCGTGCAACATTGCCGAAGGGAGAATTGAACACGGTGGTCGCGACGGGCGTGTTGGCGATGAAGCGCACGTCCTCGTTTGTCACCGTGGTGCCGACGGTGTCGCCCTTGTTGATGGCGTTCAGGCTGATCAGTTGGGTCGTAGCCAGTTGGCAGCCGACGCCGAAGTTGTTGCAGGCATCGCCAGCGAAAATACCCACGGTATTCACGGGAGCGCTGGGGTTACCTAAGAATGGCCGCAAGTTCTGGTCCACCGTGCCTGCGAACGCCGCTGTGAATGCGTTGTCGTAGAGCGGCCCTCCGCCATTTAAAGCAAACTGAACGGGAGTGTAGGGCTGACCGGAAGTGATGAAGTAGGTTCCGGCAACGGCCCAGCCGCCCAAAATATGACCGAAGAGACCCTCCTGCGAACGGAAGAAAGGTATCTGCTCGTAGAACGTCATCGTGAAGCTATTAGGGAAATCAAGGCCTGAGAGTCCGTGCTCCGTTCCACTGAAGTTGACCTGACTTTGCGAGAAAGCGCTGGTGCCGCCCGCTAGTCCGGTCCCGAAGATATCGTCCACGTTGTCGGTAGTCTTGCTGTAGGTGTAGTTCGTGCGGAGCGTTAACTGATGCCAGAGTTGGTTGGAGCGAAGCTCAAGCTGCAAGCCGTTGTAGTCCGAGACGCCAGTATTCGTGCGATCCCGGACGATGCCTTCGTTGCAATTGACGCGTCCCACGGCCTGCGGTACTGCTGCTTGACTGGCAGGGCATGGCATTTCACCGGCCGGAATGAGATTTGGGAACGCCGCGGCAAGGCCAGCGATATCGGGATTTGCGTTGATGGATTGATAGAGCCTCGAGCCATGATTGCCGACGTACCTCGCCTCGAATACGGCCCCGCCAAAGAGTTCGCGTTGAATTCCAAGGGTCCACTCGTGGGTCTGCTGAGGTTCAAAGTTCGGTGGAATACTGGTTTCATTGAAAATGCGTGGGTCGAATACGCCGGTGGTCAAATTGGCGGCGAGCAGCGAACGGACATTGGGCCCAGTCGGATTAGCCGGCAACGGAATCCCCGCAGCGGTCGCGCCGGTAAGTGTATTGAGCAAAGCCACAGGAGCGGAGGAAGAGATATTGGTATAGATGTTGTAGAAAGCCGGGTCATACGCGATGCGGTAGCCGCCACGAATAACCGTCTTTCCATTGCCGGTGAATTTGCCGCCGAAACCTGGAGTCCAGGCGAAGCCCACGGATGGAGCCCAACTATTCTTCGGCGCGTTGAGAGATGGGAAAGTCGTCACGGATAGGGGCAGCTGCGGATCGAAGAGAGGATTAGGTCCGGTCTGGCTGGCCGTGGTCAATTTATTGAAGAGATTTGCCGGCTGACCATAGTAAGACCAGTCGATTCCCAGGTTCAGGGTCAGGTTTTTCTTTACTTTGAAGTCGTCACCGAAGTAAACGAAGGTGTCCTTCTCTCGGAAATCGAGGTCAGAGTCTCCAGAAGCAATTCGTATTCTATTCGGGTCGTTATTCCCCAGGGCAGCAAAGTCGCTAAAGCGAAAAGACCCGTTCAGGTTAGGCAGAAAGGCGTTCGGAGAGCGCTGGTAAGTGAAGTTGATGCCCGCCTTCAGGGCATGGCGTCCCAGGAAGTAGCTCCAGTTGTCCTGGAATTGGTAGTCGTTGACGATGCGGCCTTGCGGTGCGGCCGTATTCGGTCCAAAAGACAGGAATTGGGGATTGTTGAAAGTAATTTGTGAAAGAGCATCACCAATGTTTCCCTGGTTCGGAACGGTATTGCCGATCGTGTTTCCGCCAAACTCGACGTTTAGTCTACCGTAACTGGCTCGGAATTCGTTGGACATGCGAGTGGAAATCGTGCGTACCCAGCTAAAAGCGTAATCCTGTGCGAGCGCAGGTACGTCCACGGGATAGCCGGCAGCGGCGGTGGCGAACGAATCAGCATTGAAAAATGTAGACCGATTGAAGAGATAGCGGCCCGAGAAATGATTTTTGCCCGTTTGAATGTCGAGCCGGATAGGGAAGTTATAGGATTTTGAGCCTGTCGGTAGAAGGCGTTGAACGCCGCCAACTTCGACGCCGGGGCAGCCGGCCACGGACCCAGTCGCGCCCGGAGCCGGAACGAAGGCGTTTTGCGGAGTGGGATTGCCGCCCTGCACTCCGTAGGGACCAAATCGTTGCAACGCCTGCACGGCAGTACTGTTCGGGAAGCACGCCGCGAGTGTTGCTAGACCGGCGGGCGTCGGGGTCAAATTCCCAGTGGCGTAAACTTGCTGTTGCGAGACAATTTCGTTGTCAAAACCGCTGAAGAAAAACACATGATCGGTCCACAGCGGCCCACCAATAGTTCCGCCCGTAAATTCGTCGTTGAAGCGGGGAACCTTTGTAAGTCCCTCGAACGCTTTCTGCGTATTGCTAAGAGTATCGAGAGCGGAGTTGCTTTCGGTACCGTACACTTCACCGTGGACGTTATTCGTGCCGGCCTTAGTGCTGATGTTCACAACGGAGCCGGAATTGCGGCCGTATTCGGGGCCGAAATTATCCGTAATCACTTGGTATTCGTCGACAAAGTGCGTGTCGGAAACAAACAGACCAGGACCGCCAATTGAGTTGTCGTTGTTGTTCTGACCGTCGATTTGCTGGTCGTTGTTGCGTCCGCGGATGCCGTTCACTGAAAAATTTGCTCCGTTCACGTTCGCAAAACCCGCGTCACGGGTGCTTGCAACGCCCGGGAGCGTCAGCGCGAGAAGGTCTAGGCCTTGGTTCTCGCCGATGCCTGGAAAGCTCGCGATGTTAGAGGTTGAGAACGCATTGGTGACCTGCGCCTCGGTGGTTTCCATGAGAGGAAGAGCGGAGCTGACTTCCACGCTGGTACTAAGTTCGCCGACCTGCAGACTAATGGATCCGAGGCCGCGGTCTGCGCCGAGAGTTACATCAATTTTATCAACAACCGTTTTGTTGAAACCGTCTTTCGAAACTTCCAACCGATAGGTTCCGATGGATAGCAAGCCAAAGCGAAACAAGCCTGCATTATCACTAGTGACTGTAGCTGTTTCGTTGGTATCTGCATTCACGATCTTTATCGAAGCGTTGGGCACCGATGCCCCTTGCGGGTCTACAACGCTACCGGAAACTGAACCCTTGGACACCTGCGCCTCTCCGGATTGCTGACTGATAAATAAGAAAGCTAAAATCGAGACTGCGATTAAAGCCGCAAAACAGCTACGGGACTTCCCGAAACAGTCCCCAATTCGACCCCTAAACAGAAACGCAACACTTCGATTCATTCCGATACCCCTTTATGATTTCTGAGTGACTGACTTCGATGCAGTGGATCGACATGCGGCCTTTGTGAAGCAGAGGCGGTGCTGGCGTAGCCGTATCAAGCGAGCGATGCCGGCAGACCAAATCAAAGCCGATGTCGGTCTTATGGTTTAGAGGTTTATTTACTGAAGAGGTTGCAGCATTGAAATGTAATAATCGTTACAAAAGTGATGCGACTTGAGCGAAGTTTCAATTCCTAAGTCGCGCGTTCGAGGCGTTCGCGCTGAAGGATGGAGATTCTCTTCCTCTCAATCTTGATCATGCCCGCACTTCTTAGTTGACCCAGCGTGGTAGTTACGGCTTCTCTATGAAGTCCGAGATGGCCAGCCAGATCTGCATGAGTCATACCTGACACCACGCCGTTCTCGGCCCTTTCTATCAGCAGCGTTGCGATCTGCGGAATCAAGCCCTTGCGGGCGACGATCTCCATTTTACGAAGAATGTGCGCGCATCGTTGGCCCATGAGGTCGATGAATTTGTGGGCCGCATGAGGAGCGCATTCCAGGAGTGCCTCGATGCTGGCTCGCGAAATCATTCGAACGCGCGAATCGCAGAGAGCCTCGGCTGAGGAATAGTGTTTTCCCGTCCCAAAGCAGCCCGATTCGCCGAATATCCCTGGCCGATCTATCTTTGAAATCGTCAGTGTTTTATTGCAGCAGGTCCTGAATATACGGACGCAACCCGTCTCGAGGACAAAGAGTGAATTTCCGATCTGCCCCGCCTGAAAAAATAGATGCCCGGCAGAGCAATCCAAGGTACGACTGTCATTTACAAGCGAATCCAGGCAGGACTCGGGCAAGTGTTTGAAGAGGTCGACCTCGACAAGAAATTCTTTGTGTTGGCAAATAGATGAATTGGCGGTCATCATATCTATGGCCTTCAGCTTGGCTACGGAATTCAGGAACATACCCGCTTGCCATTCATTGCGAGTTGAACCTACGTCCCTCATGTGAAGGCCGATTCAGTGGAAACGCTAGCTGTCGCTAAACGCTCCTCACGCGCTTTGTCGCGTAGAAGCTCTTGAAGAGACTCGCGCAAGCGCTTGCGGGCCTTGTGCAACTGCGACTTCGAAGCACCTACGGACCGGCCCAACAAATTCGCAATTTCGCGATGCCGGTATCCTCGAATATCGTGCAATACAAAGACCTTCCGGAAGCCGGCGGGCAAGTGCTCGATGCAGCGTTCAAGGATTATTCGGTCAATCGCACCCTCCAGCACCAGGTCGGGCGCCCCAAGGCCGAGGCTGCTTGGCAGAGTTGTTTCCTCGTCAGCATCGAAGGGTGCTTCGAGCGAGACGACTGGTGGAGACTTCTTGCGTAGCCGCATCAACACGAGGTTGACCGTAAGTCTGTGCAGCCAGGTTGAGAATGCTGATTCTCCGCGAAAAGTGTGAAGCTTGCGGAACACGAGCAAGAATGTTTCCTGAGTCAAATCCTCCGCTTCGGTGGCGTCTTTTACCATGCGCAGGCATAGCGCATACACGCGTCGGCTATGCTGACGGTAGAGCTCTTCAAACATTGCCGGATCGCCAGTCTGAGCTCGCTCGATGGTTTGAGCTTCATTCAAGCCCTCGCGTGCAACGGGCGAAGCAAGCGGCGCAGCCTTCCTCATGATGCATTCGTTGCTGGGACGCGCATCACGGTTCGGGCTACGCCGCTTCGCTACGCTGGACCTTGCCAGGGAATCAACCACTAGCTTTGTGAACCTAGTGCTTGCAAGGGCTGGCATGGCTCTTTCCTTAGCGACCCGCAGCGTGGACAGCGATGGAAGTTTTGTTTTCACTGACCTGCGACGCGGGCGCTGTCGCTGGCGTGGTTTTCTGACGGGCTTCCCGGCGTCCCAGGTGCTTTGGTGAGGGCGTCGCGAAGCTAAAGGTCAGCCCTAGCTCCGGCGTCTCGAATGTCTCGACGTTCTGCGCATCTGCGATCTCCACCAGATTCAATTGCGCGTGGCCTGAAGCAACTTTTTTGTCAGATGCAACGGCCATGATGATGGCGGTGGTTGCCTGTCCCCGGATGTAGAATTTGTATGGATAGGTTGCGGATGGCAGAGTAAAAGTGTAATCGCCAGCCGGCAACGTGGCGCCGCCCCAGTGAGTCTCAAATGGAAGCGTGAACTTGCCTTGGATCGAATTCTGTGCGTTCCCGCTGGTGGCCAGAGCGCCCAGCGCAAGAGCAGCCAGACCTACCTTAGTAAATGACTTCAAATATTTAGCCCAAATCATCCTAAATCTCCTTATTCGATCAGTTTTGAATTCCGAGACAATTTATTGTCTTCAGTGTGCAAGACCGCGAACGCTGTCGGATAATTCCCTGATCCAGGAAGATTTGGAGTGGTGGGAATAAAATTGTAAGTATTTCGGTCAAATAGTTATGGGCGCAATTTCCGGCGGCTCATCGTCGACAAAGAACTAACTCCGCTTCCGCCTTAGTCCTAATTGCAACTTAGATATCCCCGATAATCCACGCCCACGCACTCATGCGTTTACGGCTCCGATCCGCCTGGGACTCGATCCAGCACCCCCACTCATCAGCTCCGTCAGAACCTGACGCAGGCGGTCCCGCGCGCGCGATAAACTCGACATCACCGTCCCTGCAGGCATGCCCGTGATATCCGCGATCTCTCGGTAGGACATTCCTTGGAGTTCCCGGAGAACGAGCACTTCACGAGCGTTGACCGGAAGTTGCTCCAGTGCCTTCCGCACCATCGCGCCGTTGTCGCTTTGAACCACCGTTTCTTCTGGATTGAGAGGGCGAGAATCAAGAGAGAAAAGGTCTTCGTCAAATTCGATGGCATCTTTCTGATGCCGGTTTGCGTGCATCCAGGTGTAGCAACTGTTGCGAACGATTTTCATTAGCCACGCTCGCGCATCACCACCTCGGAAGCCGGGGAAAAATCGGAACGCGCGCAGGTAGGCTTCCTGGACCACGTCCTCTGCGTCCTGATCATTACGCGTCAGCCAGCGTGCTAGGTTGTAAGCGGCGTCAAGATGCGGCAAGACCGCCTGCTCAAAATTCGGAAGGTGATTGTGCTCGAGCATTGAAACCTCCCAGCGTGCGGTACCGCGTGCCACCGGTGCGCTTGAGGGCCTCACTATGGTTTGCTCTTGAAATCGGTGCAATGGACGGCCAGTTCTTTTGCACTGGAACAGACGTTCCCCAGTAACTGATACTCGACAAAAGACTTACGGGAAATCATCCCCGGCTCGAGTTACCCGAAACTCTGGTAGACTCGATTTCGATTTGAGGTTCCCTTGTCTGCTCGAGAGGATGATCGCGCTGGCGGGCGGCTCCGTTTTGGGGTTTTCGAGCTGGATCTTCGCGCTGGCGAATTGCGCAAGCATGGCTTACAAGTACGTCTTCAAGAACAACCCTTCCAAGTCCTGGCGATGCTGCTCGAGCACTCGGGTGAGCTCGTAACTCGCGAGGAGCTTCAGAAGAAGCTCTGGGCCGCGGACACTTTCGTGGATTTCGACCACGGGCTCAACAAAGCGATCAGCAAGATTCGGGAGGCTCTCAGCGACTCCGCTGAGAGTCCTCGCTTTGTGGAAACCGTTGCCCGGCGTGGCTACCGCTTCCTCGCGGATGTTAAGGTTGTCGATCCAGTCTCGATTCGCAACGGGGAACTCACAACTCAACTTCATCCGAGGGCAGAAGTACGGGATCGTCCGGGCAGCGCTGACAGACTCGCAACTCTCAACCATTTCTTGCCGTCCCTAACGTGGAAGGCATTAGTTCTTGTGGCTCTTTTAGTGGCGGCATCGCTTGCTGTCTGGAAGGTTCATTCCCGGAACACCACATCCTCTGTCATTCGTTCACTCGCGGTCCTTCCATTGGAAAGCTTGTCCAGCGATGCGTCTCAGGACTACTTCGCTGACGGCATGACAGACGAGTTGATTTCTGACCTCGGAAAGATCAGCGCGTTGCGCGTGATTTCGCGTACCTCAGTAATGGGTTATAAGCACACGCGCAAGCCTCTGCCGCAAATTGCTCGTGAGCTCGACGTGGACGCCGTGGTGGAAGGCACCGTACTCCGTTCCGGGGACCAGGTGCGCATTACGGCGCAGTTGATCGAAGCCTCCGCGGACAAGCACTTATGGTCTCAGAGCTACGAGGGCGAATTGCGAGATACCTTGGCGCTCCAGAATCAGGTGGCAAGCGCCATTGCAGATCAAATTCGAATCAATGTGAATCCCCAGGAACAGGCTGCGCTGAAAACCGTGAAGGTCGTCAATCCCCAAGCGTACGAGTCCTTTCTTAAAGGGCGCTACTTCTGGAATAAGCGAACAGCGGATGGCCTAAAAGTTGCTCTGGCGTATTTTAATCAAGCCATCGAGGAGGACCCGAATTACGCCCAAGCTTATTCGGGCTTAGCCGACACTTACGCTTTGTTGGGTGACTGGCAATATGCGGTGATGACTCCCAAGCAGGCGCTTCCAAAGGCCAAGGCTGCAGCAACCAAAGCACTGGAACTGGACGGAGCGCTAGGTGAAGCCCACAACTCGCTGGCGTTTTGTTTGGATGGATTCGACTGGGATTTCAACTCAGCCGGAAAGGAATTCCAGCGAGCCATTGTGTTGAACCCAGGGTATGCAACCGCTCACCATTGGTATGCGTGGCATTTGAGCCTATTGGGGCGTTATGACGAAGCAATCGCAGAAATGAAAAAAGCTGAAAACCTGGATCCGCTCTCTCTCATCATTAACGCCGATTTGGCGGAGCTTCTGGTGCTCGCGCATTCTTATGACGAATCGATACGACAGAGCCGCAAGACGATTGAAATGGATCCTAACTTTGCTCTGGCGCACAATCAACTCGCTCAGGCCTATCTCCAGAAACACATGAACGACGAAGCCATCGCAGAACTGCAAAAAGCAGCGCAGCTCTCCAGAGGAAGCTCGACGGTCTTGGCTAATCTCGCCCGAGCCTACGCTGCATCCGGCAAGAGGAGCGAAGCGATTAAGCTATTAGATGATTTGAAGAAGCGATCAAATCCTATTTACTCGCATGGTTCGGAGATTGCCGTGGTCTATGCAGCTCTCGGGGATACCGATCAGGCGATGAATTGGCTTCAAAAAAGCTATGAAGAGCGATTTAACCCCGGAGTCTTGCTGCGGCCAGGCTTCGACCCTCTCCGCTCGGACCCGCGCTTTGAAGACCTGGTGCACCGTATCGGCCTTCCTCGATGATCCAGAAAGCGTCACGATTCACGACGAGTAGAACTGGAACGAATTGTGAATTGAAACCAGCGCAGTCATGTGGAAACGCGTGAAGACGTGCAATCAGCTAAAGCAAATTATGAGCCGGGCCCATAGTAACCCGTTTTTGCGGAGACACTGAGTGGCGGAAGTCCTTTGGGGGCGCGAAGCTTGATCTTGATCTTGCGCCACCGCGCGTCATGTGACTTGTCACTAGGCCGGTATCCCAGAATATATTGGTTGCGCAGTTCTTCGCCGATTTTGGTAGCGATATCCGGTAAGTCGTTTATATTCCCGACCGAGAAAGCACGCCCGCCGGAGAGTTCCGTTACCTCGTTGAGTAGAGAGGGTCCGTTAAGCTCTTCTGGGGTGCGGTTTCTATACTCGAGGGGATCAAATATGCCGATCGAGTACAGTTGAGTGTTCGCCTCCCGCACTAGCCGCTTGATATCCTTCTCGTTGTACCGACTGTTGTTATCTCCACCATCGGAGATGATAAGCAAAGCGCGTTTGCCGTTTCGAGCCGTCCGCATCTCGCTCAATCCCAGATAAATCGCATCAAGAAGCGCAGTTCGGCCTTTTGCGGCGGTAAACGACAATCGGCTCTGCAATTCGTCGGCGCTGTTCGTGAACGCGTTGATGAGTTCTGCACGGTCATTGAAACTTACCAGAAAGAATTCATCTTGCGGATTGGCAGTCTTGAAGAACTGCAAGGTGGCTTCCTTGGCCTTACCGACCTTGTTGGCCATGCTGCCGCTTAGATCGAAAATGACACCGATGGAAATCGGCACGTCTTCCGAGGAGAAAAACTGGATCTCCTGCTCGATGTTGTTTTCGAAGACCCGGAAATTATCGGGTTCCAGTCCTGTGACCACGCGGTCGTATGGGTCGGTCACCGTAACATTGACCAGTGCCAGATTGACGTCGATGTGTACGGATTGCCCCTGCTGAATGGGCTTGCCCGGAGTGTCATGTTTCACGTCAGCGGGCACGATGGATTGAGCGGCCGCCGACGCGGGAAAATGCCAGATGCCGGCACTAAGAGGAAGGAGGAACCCGACTGATATAAGCAACAATCGAATCGCAATCAAACTGTTACTCACAGCGCCTCCGTTTTAGGCTTCATGACACCGAGGGTGAGTTGCTACCGACAGTTTCTGGATGGCCGTGCATTGAATCTTGATGCCCCGCATACTCACCGCAGTTTTCGGTCTTCAGATCGTCATCGCTGACGCCTAGTGAACTAAGCAGCTCGCTCATCTCCGCGACCATTCCTGGCGCTCCTGCGATGTAGTAAATGGGCCCTTTCGGCCAGACCAGATACCGCTTTAGCATCTGTCGATCAATGCGTCCTTTTTCATAACGCCAGTCGGCATTGGTATGTTGAGTGAGGGTTGGAATGAAGGCGAAATTGGGATTCTGCGCGGTCATCATTTCGAATTCTTTGATGAATGCCGCGTCAACAACCTGCCGATTCGAATAGAACAGATACAGTCTGTGCGGCAGCCGTTCTCGTGTGGCCCAGTGAAGGATGCTGCGAATCGGTGCGATGCCAATACCACCAGCCAGGAACACCGCCGGTCTAATGACATCGTGATGCAGTGTGAACGATCCCCTCGCTCGGCTGACTATGAACCTGTCGCCAAGAGCGGCAAGCTCAAGGACGTTCCTGAATGCACTTTGACCCGTCCGCATCGCAATCATGACTGGACTCTTGCCCTGAGGAGGGCTTGCGATAGAGAAGGTCAGGGCGTTGCCAGCGTCGGCCCCTGGGAACGGGCGCGTGAGGATAAAGTCGGCATGCTGGCCAGCTCGAAACTCGAAGCTGTCGCCATTGGTGTCGAACCAGAATGCCATCGTATCTTTGGCGATTCTTTGCAGATCGACTAAAGTCATCTGACACAAGGCCATGGATCACCTCTCAAGAGAAGACGATCTTCCTTTTCCGCTCTCTTGGTGCTCAGGTATGTAAACCAAATTCGCAGGACTTTATTCCAACTTTTGTCAGGACAAAAAAGCGTGCCGAAAAGCGAGGGCCGAAGCGCGATCGGCTGCATGAAGGTGTCAGCCCAGCGCGGGACGGACGATAGCTCTCGGCTTTTTAAATATAAACGTCAACAGGTACTCCGCGTTAAAACGCACCGAGACTCCTGCAAAGCCGAGTGGCGGACTTGGGGAGCAGCGTGCGAAATCCAAAATGTCGCAGCGCTCGCTCCAAGCAGCATGCCCAACAGAACGAGGGCGACGATAATCACCGTCAGCGATTTGCCGGAACGGAAAATCTCACGCTCTCGCCCCTCTTTCTCACGGTCGGGGTCGAGAGTCTCCGATATCGCCGAGTGTGCCGGCTCTATCGCTAGAAATGGAACGTTTGAGAATTCGACCGTTCCGGCGAATCTGTAGCCTCTACGGGGAATCGTTTCGATGTAAGAAGCTTTGTCCGTGGATTCGTTGATGGCCAGCCGAAGCTTGTTGATAGTGGTATTCAGGTTTGCATTGAAATTCACGTGGGTGCCAGTCGGCCACAAAATCTGCTTCAGCTCCTCGCGAGAGACCACTTCTCCCTGCTTCTGCAAAAGCACGATCAGGACCTGATAGGGATTGCCTGGCAAGTGCAGCTGATTGCCATCGCGGACAACCCGTTGGCGCTGCTGATCGACTTGGAAAGGGCCGAACCGCATGTAACGTACGGTAGTCGGTGTGCTTGGCGGGAGACAGGGGTCCATAGAATCGTTACGAAACCTCAACCGTTCTGAATTTGGTCACGGCGGGCGTTGTGGAGCCCACTCGGTATCGACTGCCCAGCAGCTCGATTTATTCCCGTTGGAGACTGGAAGATTCCTCCGCGGACGCCAAAACGTGTCGCTCCGGAAAGGCGATGGTTCACTTCCGTCGGCTAGCCCAAGTCTTCATCATGCGTCGATAGTTATTGAATCGTGGACCGTGCTGACACAGGGAAGAATAAATCCGTCCCGTTTCTGTTCGGCGCTAAGCCCATCTTCAACTTCCATAGTCACTCGGCCTTGCAATAGGCGGGTAGCGCAGGTGCCGCACTGACCTTGCCGGCAACTATTGGGAATTGAAACGCCCACGGTCTCCGCAAATTCCAACAAAGACATGTCGGGAATTAATTCAAATTGGAATCCCGACCGCAAGAATTCAACAAAGGCGACGGACGTTCCCGCGGACGGATCTGGAACCCCAAGGGCGCGCACTCCGCCAAAACTCTCTTGCTTGATGCGATCGGTAGGGACGCCCTGCTCCTTGAGCATCTCGGATACATCGCGCATGAAAAGCTCAGGGCCACATAGGAAGAACGTGGGCGTGCGGAAATCAAGAATTCGCTCAAGGAGGAACTCTCTATTTAACCGGCCTTTGTTGCCTTTCCATCCAGCGTCGGGAGCGCTCACAGTGATGATCAGTCGGAACCCGGCAAGCGCACAACTTAAACGGGTCAATTCACGCTGAAAGATAATGTCTTGCGAGGTCCGCACACAGTAGATCAGTGTGACAGGCACATCCAGCGCGCGCTCTTCAATGTAACGGAGCATCGCTATCATCGGAGTGACACCACTGCCTGCTGCGATGAGCACAATGTCGCTGTGAATTCCTTCGTCGAAATAGAACTTCCCGGTAGGTCCGCTGGCGGTAATGACAAGCCCAGGGGTCGCTCTCTCATTCAGAAAAACGGAAGCGTAACCGTCTTTCGTTCGCTTCGGGGTAATTTCAACATAGCCCTTTGTGGACGGGGACGAACAGATCGAATAACAACGAGCAACTCGATTCCCGTCGATATTGAGATGGAAGGTCAGGAATTGCCCCGGCTTGGCCATCAGCTGCTTACCTTCTTGAACGCGAAAACACAGCGTCTTTGCATCGCACGTCTGCACTTCGCTGTGTGAAAGTTCAAGAGAAAATGTGTTGGAATCCGGTTGCACGACCGGAATCGACCGCGGCGGAACGGAAGGATGCGATGAGGCGCCAGCCGATGGACTCACCGGCCGAAGAGTCAGACGCGCGAGAAAGAAACAGAAAACGACAGGAAGCAACATTGAATATTTCAGAATCGGGCTTAACGGATCGATTTGCCCCAAGGCGAAAGGTAGCAAGCGGATGAACACCAGTACCACCGAGATCGCGTATATAGTCAGTCCAAGCGGGAAAAGTATTGAATGGTGACTTTTATATTTTCGTGCGACGATAACCTTCACGAAAAGAAGCGGAACGAGCAAGACCGCAAGGTTAATGTGCAGTGCGGCATCTCCGATTAGCCCCTCAGGCGACCCGATGAGACGCTTGGTCATAAACCAGAACATCATCACGAAGAGACCGATGAACAGATAGCCGCCGGCCCGGTGAAGCTTTATCGCGCGCGCACGCCTCTCCGGCGTCAGCGCCACGCGGGAGCTTTCCAGCAACGTGATGACATTCAGGGTTGCGAGCCCGACAAACACAAGCCCCAAAGAGATGCTCAGGCCTGCTTTCATTATGGCTCCATTATGAGCTGGCCTTTCATCCCTCCGTGGCCGAGCCCGCAGCGATTGCAGCAATGGAAGGAGTAAGTCCCCGGCGTGCGCGCCACAAATTGCACTACTGTCGGAATTCCTTTTTCGAGCCTGAAGCAATCCTCATTCGAACTGAAGACTAGGCCCGGATCATTCTTCTGGTCCGATCCGTCCGGGTTGAGATTAATCTTGAAGCCGTGCGTCCTGTCGAGAGCTGTAATCCGGAGCTGCACTTTGGCGCCCCGCTTTACCCGGATCGGCGATGGACTGAACTCGTACTTCTTTGCCGTCACCTCAATGACTTGTATGTCCTGGTCCGCTTGAGAAGCGTTCGACTTTTCGGCGAAGCCGGCCGTAACCGTAACTCCACACAGCAAAAGCAATAAAGTAGTTCGCAATATTCGATGCAATTTCAGTCCTCCTTCAAAATTTGATCCAATCCGGTATAGTGGCTCCTAGTAGCTCGAACCCGAATTTTGATCTCCGCCGCCAATCACCGGACACGCGTCGAATTCCTTCCAGGCTTCTCTGCCTCTCAGAAGCCCGCTTCCATTTTTCAGCTTCAGCAAAAATACGCGTTGGAACCGCCCGGTGCTTTTGTTCGTCGTTTGACTGTTCACGCACACGTAGATCCCAGATCTCTGTGCTTCCAATACTTCGATCGAAATCGTTGAAGCGCCCTGCGGCGGCTCAAGGAGAGCACTCTTTTCGCCGAGCTCCCGCGCCACATATCCGTAATCGCTGAACGTCTTCTTGCCTTTAACCGGCTTCGGTCGAATCGCGGACGAGAGCGACGTTACATCCACTTTTTCGAACACAAACGCGGCCACCTTTTCAGTCGGATAAACCGCATCATTCCCTGCAACTACGAATGGCGCGCATGCAAGAACCACTGCTCCGTAGATTAGCTTCATACCTTTCCTCTGTTTCTGGACTCCGCCTGTTTTGCGCGGCGCCCGATGAAATTGAAAACCCATTCGAATCTTCATCCTCATCAATCCCAGACCAGAATCTGGCCTCGGTTTGCATCTTCGGACTTGATGCTGAGTCGTATCATTAGCCAGGCCCGTTCACTCCACTTAGGAAGCCTCCTAAGTGCGCTGTCAGCGTGACCAGACCAAAAGCTAGGAATTCGATCGCCAACCGATACCGTGGAAGTGGCGCAGCCCGCCTACGACTGCGGAAGTGCAGCCACCACACCAACCAGATCAACACCGTCGATACGCACGCGAGGACCAGATGCTGGAATAGAGTGCCTTTCAGTTTCTGTCCCTCGAGTGCGAACTGCCAGGCGAGGACACCTGTGACGAGAACAGGCAACGTCGAAATTGCCGCCACCAGGAAGTTGAAGTAGGCCGCTTCAGCCAATCCGCGGCGCCAGGTTCGCTGTGCGAGAAGATCGAACAATACGCCGACCACAAATAGCGCGATCGGAAAGTGGATCAACACCACGTGCTGCGCGTGTTTCGCGAACAGGACCGTCTTAATGTCGAACGGATTTACGCTCAATGGCGGCTCACTGCACAACGACCGAACCGGTCATTTTGGGGTGGATCGAGCAGAAGTAGGAATATGTTCCTGCTTTGTCGAAGGTAAAGGCGAACTTTTCGTCGGTGTCCAGCACTTTGGACTTGAATACCTTCTCCGTGCTGACAATCGTGTGGGGGATATCATCACGATTTGTCCAGGTGACCGTGGTCCCGACAGCTACCGTCAGGGCCGCCGGCCCAAAACTGAAGTTATCAACTTTTACCTCAGCGGCTACGGGTTGCGGAGTTTTTGCCGAACTGTCGGGCGAAGCCTCTGGCAGCAGAAACGCCGCCACCATCACGGTTGAAAGCAGACCTAAAATCCATACAGTTTTCCTAATCATTCTTGTTTCCCTCTCGCTGAATTTCAGCCATCGCTCAAGCCTTAGGGCGTACCGCGCACTATGGAGACATGTAGATTCGGCAAAATATTCCAGCGGAGGCCCTATTTTATTTGGTGAATAACGCGTGGGGTTCTAGGTCAGCGTATCTGTGAACATTCCAGAAACTTTTGCCTCAGGGGTCAGTGCGTGTTTCCCAGTGCAGCAGAAAGGAAGCGGAGGTGGCGACGCGAGTCGAACCTCAGCAAATGTACTCGCGCCGCCGTTTGGAGGATTTGCGCAATTAGACCGGCGCCGTACATGTTTTATTCCATTACTGGGCATTCTGCGGCTCACTGTGGCATTTCGTTACAAATGGTCGGCGACGAAGAATAAATCCGCGGTCCATTCGGTTCCCACTGATGAAAGTCACTGATCGTCAAAAAGACTTAGAAGCGCTGGATGTCGAAGACCGGATGCGATTCGAGCAGCTGGTGCTCCCGCATCTTGACGCGGCGTTCAACCTCGCTGCTTGACTTTTATCGAGCCGTAGCAATGCAGAAGATGTGACGCAGGAAGCTATGCTTCGCGCCTATCGCTTCTTTCCGAGTTTCTACGGGGGAGACGTCCGGGCGTGGCTGCTACAGATCGTCCGCAACACTTCGTATACGTGGTTGGAGAAGAATCGCCGAATGAAGCTGATGGACCAATTCAACGAAGGGCTGCATACGCAATCGTTCACTACGCCCGAGTCTATTGCAATCGCAGGGAATGATCGCGACCGACTCAAGCGAGCGCTGGAAACGCTTCCGCACCGCTTTCGTGAAGTCCTTGTCCTTCGAGAGATAGAGGGGTGTTCCTATAAGGAGATCGCAGCCATCGCTTCGATCCCCATTGGAACCGTTTTGTCCTCACTCTCGCGGGCCCGCCGTCAGCTGCAGTCAGCACTGGCCAAAGATGCGACAGGGGAGGCTATGGATGAGTTGTGATTTTACCCACTCCGCCCTTCATGGCTATTTTGACGGGGAGCTGAGCGTCGTCCGCATCGCCGAATTCAAGCACCACCTCGCTCATTGTTCGGATTGTATCGACGAGTTGGCCGCGCTGAGCTCCGTCCGAGGTTCGCTAAGACACGCGATGCTTTACGAACCTGCGCCCGATTCGCTTGCACGGAAAATTCGCGCGGATCTCTATTCTGTCTCACCAAAGACCAGCCCGTCGTTACGCCAGGTTTGGCGCGGGCTAGTCGCCGCGGCAAGTTTCCTTTTCATCCTACTTATTCTGTGGCGGGTGATGCCCGGAACTCGCAAGGAGGAGGACTATCAAGCCGAATTCGCTGCCGAGATTGTCGATGCCCATCTCCGCTCCCTCCTGCCGGGCCAGGCAACGAACGTGAATTCTTCCGATCCTCAAACGGTGAGAGCGTGGCTCGAAGAAAAAGTTCAATTTGCGGTCCCGTCCCGCGACTTAGCGAAAGACGGTTTTACCCTGCAGGGTGGACGCGTGGATATCGTTCAAGGTCGCACCGTTGCCGCGCTCGTTTACCGTGGCGGCGACCAGCTTTTCAATGTCTTCATTTGGCGGACGTCTGAATCAGACCGCTCTGCGCGCATAGGCTCGCGCCAAGGCTTTCAATGGATCGCATGGCGAAAGGACAAGCTGGAGTTCTGCACTGTTTCCGAAGCTGCTCCCGCCGATTTGGCGCGACTCCACCAGCTCCTGACTGATTGACAGCACGAGCTCCGAAACGTCGCGTTATCGACTGGAGCGCTCTGCGCTTCGGATGTTGCCGGGCGTGAGCGTCAAAGTCGCAGTTCTGAAGGAGGTTATCGATGCTAGGGGAAATTCGAAAGTGTTCAGGAATTCCGGTAATCACAGTTGAAAGCAGCGAAAAGCATCACCAGGAAATCATCCTTACGACGATTACGAAGCGGGCGCAGCAATTGTATGAGGAGCGAGAATTCAAGCAGGGCTTCGAACTCGACGATTGGCTGAACGCCGAGAAGGAACTCTGGCGTGACAACGATTTAAATTCGCCCGAGTTCTCCCTGCTGGTTGATTCTCCAAAGGATCCTGATGTCACAACGATCCTCAGTCTGACGGCTCACAGTCTGGTGGTCTTTCGGAGCCGAAGGAGATATGCGGGCGAAGCCAGTCGTGGCCCCGACGTCCAATCCGTCCATACGTTCGCGCAGGCAATAGATCCGGCGTTAGCGGAGATCCAGCCGAAGAACGGAACTCTGCGCATCTGTCTTCCAAAGAAGAATTGCGCGACTTCCAGATAGTTTTGCGGGCCGCGCAGTGATCGCCGCTCATTTCGAGGTTGGCTCTTGCCTCAGGGTTCAGCGAGTCACTGTCGCCGAGATTGGTCCATGGCATTTCGGAGACAAGAACTTTACATCTGACGTTATTTGAAAACGGAATAAATCGTAGCGGACCACAGTCAGTGTGGTCAGAGCGCCTTGGTTTTGCTTCCGGGCCTCTCCTGGGGACTCAGAGTCCGATCTCGCAACGAGCACCTGATTCTGAGTCTATTTGTCTGGCGCTGAGCTGGGCGGTTCCCGTCGGTACTTCGCCTATTCGCGACGCTTGGCAAGCCGTAAGTGCCGTTTCAGAACTCGAATTGTGAAAAGGAGATTGGAATGAAAGATAAGGGAAATGTCTTTACCGGTTCCAGAAATCGTCGGTCATTTCTGAAGAGCGGAATGGTAGCAGGCGCCGCGACAATCGGCGCCACGATGTTGCCTGCCAGCCCGATAGCCTTCGCTGCCGAAAACGAAGATCACGCACCAATTACCAAGGGCGACATCGCAATTCTCACGTTTCTGAGCGCACTCGAACAAGTCGAGGCCGATCTGTGGATTCAGTATGCGGAACTTGGCGGCGCCACCAATCAAGGGCTCTCGCCAATCGATTTGCAACTGAACGGCCGGAATATCATTACCGGACTCGCTCCGAATTACATCACCGCGCTGGAGGTGCTCGACGGCGACATGCCGCAATACATCGCGGACAATACCGACGACGAGATCAGCCACCACCGCTTTCTCAACAATTATCTTGCTTCCAAAGGCGCGAAGACCATCGACCTGAGCGAATTCGCTATTCTGCCGCCGAGCCAGGTAACAGGTGTCCCGCAAAACTCGCGGCTCACCAACTTGAAGCAACTCACGGTGGACACTTCGTGGTGGACGCGGCTCCGAAGCGAGACCGCCAACCCCGATTTCGGCGGCACTTTCGAACAGGCCGTTCCGGATCTTGCGAAGGGACACCACCCGGCTATTCCTCTCAACGACGGCGATCTCGCCCTCGATAGCGGTGGCAACATCACCAACCATCTGCAGGCTATCGCGAACACCGCGGGCTTTCACTTCGCGTTTATCGAGCAGGGCGGGAGCAGTTTGTATCCCGCGCTTGCCCAGAAAGTATCGAATTTGGAAGTCCTGCGTATCCTGCTGAGCATCGGCGGCTCCGAGATCGCGCACTTCCAAACTTGGCACGACAAAGCCGGCAACGCGACCAATATCACCGATGGTGATCTCACATTTCCCAACCTGAACATTGCAGTCGATCCCAACAATGGTTCCAGCGGCAACAACATTGCCGACGAGTTCCAGACCAACCTGATCATGCCTGAGCCGACCTTGTTCCTTGACCCGAAACTTGGCCCCGTTTCCATCATCCGGCCAACTTCCACAAAACAAGGTGGGGCAGTCGCCTCTGTGGTTAGCTTCGCTGAGGATGGACTGTTCCGCGATCCGTCAGGTAACAACACCGGAATCGTAGATGAGCTCATGCGTCTGGCGGAAGAAGCTGATGCCGCTCGGCGCCAGTTCTAATAACCAAGGAAATTGAATCACGCTCATGACGCTCCCGCGCGGAGGTGCGACAACCGCGCGGGACCAGCCAGGTCATCCACGAAGAAGCGCTGAAAGTGAATGGCTCTCTGGAGTGCGACGAAATGAGATGGGTGGTTGGTGGAATAAAAGAAAGGGGAGCTCGGTCGTTATTGTCGGAGTGCCTGGATGCCCGGTACTCCGGCTCCAGGTCGCCGCAAAACCGTGGGGACCGGAACTGATCGAACTTAATCAAATCGGAAAAGAGGAAAACTCAATGCTTTCAAGTTGGCTGCTACGATTCACTGGAATTGCGACTCTCTGTTTAGCTATGTCCGCAGCAGCATCCGCCCAATATGGTGGTGGGGGCACAGGCGGGACGGGCAGCGGGACCCCAGGGACCCCCGGATACGTTGCGCCATCAGGTGGTTACGGCTCCGGTAAGGCAATTGGAATTGGCGTTGGCGCCGCGGCTGGAGCTGCGGTTGCCGTGGTCCTTCTCGTTCGGCACCATCATCACACTTCATCCCAAGCGCAAGCACAGACCCAAACTTACGTTACTGGCTGCACCCAGTCCGTTCAGGACAAAATCAGTCTAACGAACGAAAAAGACAACCAAACCTACTCGATCGCGACCGATAGCAAGTCTCTGAAAGCCGGCGAGAGAATGGCTCTTAAGGGAGTTGTTGTGCCTACCGAAGGATCCGGAAATCCGGTTTTCCAAGTGCAGAGCCTGATCAAGGATTACGGCGCTTGCGGCGCAACATCGGCCTCTAACTCGACTTCCCCACAGTCAACATCGATAAACTGAATCAGGAATGATCAGTAGCATAGCGCAGACCAACTGCAATCAAATTTTTTTTACCAACAGAGCTGGATGTGCATCGGCGAGCTTCCTACGATCCTTGCCAATTCGGCCTAGTCGTGACACTCGAACCTCAAGACACCACGAAGTTTGAAGAAGCCGCTCCTTTGAACTGCACGCAGCGTGATGAGGGATGTTCCTGGGGATTCCGCTACCGGCTGGCAGCAATCTCCAACAGTCAGTTAACTAAACTTAGCAATTCGCGTTTCGCGGGAGGAGTAAATTGAAAATGAAATTCGCGACCAAAGTCTTTATGATCTTCGCCCTGGCAGCCCTGATTCCGTCTCTAGCCTTCGCGCAATACACTCGCACCGATCTTGTCACTAATTTGGGAGTGAACGGCACGGCGACGGATTCAAGCTTAGTCAACGGCTGGGGGCTCACGGCTTTACCCGGCAGCCCGTGGTGGATCAGTGACAACGGCACTGGCTTATCCACTCTCTACGCTATTAATAATTCTCCGCAAGGAGTCAGTGCTTCCCCGCAGGGTCTCGTCGTTACCATCCCATCGGCAAGCGGCGGGCAAGGCAGTCCAACCGGAGTTGTCGCGAATATCACTGGCGGTTTCACCTTCACCGTCAACGGCAGCACACGAAGTTTTCTTTTCATCTTCGCCACGTTCGACGGCACCCTTAGCGCCTGGCATCCTGCGATCGATCCCATCAGCAAAACCGGTGCCAGCACCGCTTCGCTCAAGGCAGACCGCTCGGGTGTTGGCGCTGTTTACACCGGCTTGGCCATCGGCACGAATGCTGGTCAACCGTTTCTCTTCGCTGCCGACGACGGCCCGAACCGCAGAATCGACGTTTTCGACACTAACTTCAATGTCGTCGACCTAGGTCCGGATGCGTTCGCCGACTCGAAGATTCCCAAGGACTTTGCCCCTTATGGAATTCAGACCATCACTGGCGTCGACGGCACCGAAACCGTTTGGGTGACCTACACCGCTCTCAACAAGGCGCAAGGCGGTTTTGTCGACGCCTTCACCACCGGAGGTGTTCTGCTCAAGCATTTTGCACTCGACGGACCTCTTCATTCGCCGTGGGGCATCGCGCAAGCTCCAGCCGATTTCGGTCCCATGAGCAACGCCATTCTGATCAGCAATAACACTTCGCGTGGCCGCATTAATGCCTTCGATCCTAAGACTGGCAGTTTCCTCGGCCCGCTTCGCGACGCCAGCAATAAGCCCATCGAAATCGACAATGTCTGGGCCTTGCAATTTGGTCAGGATATCGGCGCCGACGGCAAGCACAACCAGCTTTTCTTCACCGCCGGCCCCAACGGCTACAACGACGGCGCCTTTGGCGTAATCACGTTCGGCCAATAAAGCCGTTTCGCTCAGTCCCACTCAGCTTCCTTCCGGAATCCGCCCAAGTCGGATTCCGGATCGCAGCAACCTATTCACGTTTGGGAACGGTTGCTTTGGAAATTACTTGATCTGATTGCCAAGTATCTTGGCTTAGAATTGACGGTCGAAATCTCTTATGTGCGCCAGCATGAGAACGCTGCATTCATGACGGAGCGACAGTCCGCAAACTCACCGCTTCCAGAATAATGAGTAAGGTAGTTACGGCCATTCGGCAACATTTGGCTTTGGGGCGATCATGACTTTAACTGCTGTGGGACTCGATGGCTACCGACAAACGCGCCAGCAGTGACCAACCAATCGCTAGAGGGAAGCCGACTTCCGGGTATTAATCCGCACGCTGCCATCTTTTCCTGCCCCGCTCGCCAGGTTGTCCGGTTCAGCTTAATGCGAGGCGCATTTGGGCGGAAAGTAGTGGGATACCTCGCCTCAAACGGTAGAGAATCGAATTGTATAGACTGAATGGCGGAGAGGGTGGGATTCGAATCCACCAGCTATAAGGAAACATAGGAGTTTTGCGGTGCAACCTGGCCTTCTAAGTCATTGAAAGGAAAACGAGGGAATTCTTAGTGCCCCTTAAGTGCCCTTAGGAAACGGGAGCACCGGGTGGCACGTCCACTTTTTCGGCAGAGAATGAGGTGATGTCGGAAAGGTTAAACGTGATGTTGTACTGAACCAGCGAAAGGGATCCCACAGCCTCAGCGGCGTATCTGAGCCTTGCAGAAAATTCACTTGCAACGATGATGTGCGGGTTTTCCTGCCGGCAGCAAGTTCTTTTCGCACCTAAGTGATGTAACCGAGAATTTGGACGGTTTTCTTCTGCGTGTCGCGATCCACTATCTTTATCGTGATGTTTTCGCCCGAGAGTCTAATTTTAGTTATCGAGCTCAAGGCTGGCAAAGCTGCCGATAGGGCATGGTCAGACGTCGTGCTAACGAGTCCTTAGATCCAATCGACGACTAGAACTTGACCATCCCACCTAAGATACGTTCCATCTAAATCGTAATAGACGACGCGCCGCTGGCTCAGGATTTCTGGCAGACGATTTTCACGACCGAAGGCGCCACCTTGGACACCGAGTCGCGCAGGATAACGCGAGTCCACGTCTTTTGGAATTCCATACGTGCCTGAGGGCCCGACTGGAGGCTTGTCGGGGAACAGCTCAAAATCTCGTTTGGCCGACACCCACTGTAATCTTCCGGTGAGTTCTAAGAGTGCAGGTCGGGAGCCGCCAAATCTGTGAAGGTTCTTGATGAAAGACTTTGGAACCGCAATCTGTCGCGTCGAATCGGTCTTACGAAAGACAAAGCAGTTGCCTAAATCTTCCTCCAGCTTGAAATCGGACTGTTCATGTTCCCGCGGGATAATCGGCGTGACGCGAACGATCTCTCCGAGCTTCAGGTCAAACGGCTGCTGTCTAGGCAATGCGGCTGTCTTACCGACGCGAGCTTTCGCTTCTTCCTCCGCGTCTGTTTTCCATTTCTTGAGACAATCCGTTGAAAATCGCAGGGCGTCGTTGTCGACGAGTTTCGCGCAGTTTTGGCACAGCCAAATCCCATTTGATGGAGCGCAGCGCTCTTCGGAAGGAAGCGATGCGTCATAACGCGGGCCGCCAGGCGACGCAGCGGTGATGTGCGCCGCGACACCTAAATTAACGGCTTTCGCCGGGTCATCTTGGGGACCGGACGTGAGCGCCCGGCATTCTGGGTTCGAGCAGAGATGGCCGACGCGGTCTGCCAGCGCCTTCTTGACCGGAACGGAAAAGTCGTCAGCCATATGGCTTATATTATCTTCCCAAGGGCCTGGTTTATCTGCATTTTGGAACGGCCCTTCATTTCGGCTTACTGAACAATTTCAGTCGAGCCAATGCCCAATCCCTTGATCGCCACCCACGCCATGTGGCGGGTTTTGTACTCGCGCAGGTGTCCGGGGCGCAATCTCTTTGAGAGATTCGAATTCGAGTGAGCGTCGTTATGATGGTTCAGACAGAGTACGATCAGGTTTTCTTCTTCCGAACGGCCGCCTTCTTCGATCGGGACGATGTGGTGAATGATTACGCCCTTTTCGCGACAAATGTTGCAAAGATGGATCGAATCGCAAAGCAACTTAGTTTCAAGTTGTTCAGGAATATGCCTCGAAGGTTTCTTGGGTTTCTCGGTCAATGCGAGTGCGCCGGCCACACGCATCAGGTAAGCCTCGGTATCGAAGTTTTCCCGGAACAACGCCGCAAGCTGACAGACTCCATCGATGTTATCAAGCAAAGCATTCAGGCGCTCGTTCTTGAACGCCCCAACATGCTTCAATCCCAGATTCGGTGATCTCGTTGCGTGGTAAATCGTGAATGAGGCTTGCCGCCATTCTCCGTTTTTCAGTACTTCCATCAGGTTATCGATTTCTGCCGCGTTATCAGCCTCAGGCGAAAGCGTCGCATTCTTCGTGACCACTTGAAACTCAATGCTGACGTAGCTCGCGTCGTTGATCGAGAAGAAAGACGGTGGATTTTCTACAATCTCAAACAATGCAGCCCGCAGCTCGTCATAATGTGGCGCTCGAAGGTCGTCAAAGTACGCCAAGACTGACAAAAAATGCGGCGTCACTATCATTCGCGACTCATGGATGGCAAGAGCTTAGTCATCGGTCGATCTCCATGGCGTGGCGGACTGAATGTACACCGCGCTGCTTGGTGGAAGAGGCCCTTTTTGTAACGTGTTGAACAATTCGTAGGAGTGATCGGTGAACACGAGAAGGTCAATAGGTTTGTCAATTTTCGCGAGCGCCCTGCCGAGGATCTTCTTTGCGGCGCTTCTTAGTTCAACAGGAACTATCAGCTTGAACCAGGGAATGTCCCAACGCATTGCGGCAACACGGATTTTTGCATCAGCGACTGCGGGCGCATACAATTGTTGAGCGGCGTGCTCAAGGTCAGATTGTATTTTGGCGAATAGCCCTCTGAAGTCCCCGATTTCGCCGATTAAATCACGCGCCGAAATGCCGTCGCTACACATCGCTCCAGAACCGTCAGCGATCACAAAGCGTGCTACGGCACGCTCGGAAAGATTTTCCATCACGTCTTCGTTTCGCGGATATTCCTTTAGCCGGAGCAGAATGTTCACCAACGCGTCTCGTTCCTGCCCGCTTAAGGTTTCGCGGAACGACCGCTTCACTTCAAGTCGAATTCCGGACGCATGCTCCCGCCCTTTTAATTGATGGTCCCGTAACAGCTTCGGGAAGAGCGTCTCGATAGTCTCATGTGCCCGCAAATTCTTTATCTCCACCGCAGTTCGTTTCCCGTTGCGACGTGCCTTTAAGTCCGGCGTCTTCTCGTTTGGTGACCTCAGCAGTAGCTCAAACGAATCGAAACCGAGCATCCGAAGTTTCGGGACGGCAGATATCTCTGAAAACACGTCAAACAGCACAGCGTCAAAATCCTTAACGTCTATTTTCAGTTCGTCCGCAAGTTTCCGCGGCGCATCGTCGGGGTTTAGTAGTGCGTTCCGATATGACCGAATGTAACCCGCCCATTTATCAGCAGTAGCAGAGTTGGTCTGAATTAAACGGATGATGCTCGACCAAAAGACTTCGCGATTGCCATTCTCGAAAGCCAATCTCCGGTCGAAGAGATCACCAAAAAGCCATTCAATTTCAATCTGAGAATTCGAAAGCATCTTCGTGAGCTCCTCCTTTCCGTTACTTGGAAACGGTCATCCTCAAATCGACCGGATTTCGGGCCTGGCGCTTCATCACGTGGTGACCGTGCAGGCCGTTCGAGCCATTTCATGAAGTCCACGAGCCTTACCGAACGCTCGATTCGAACGTCTGTGACCGATGCCCTCACAACACTCTGACCGTGTGGGAAGTCGGCTATCCACTCGCTGCCGCGAAGCGCTGCCAGTCCGCGCGTCATAGCTTCGTTCACGGTCGCGGCCGTGACCTCGGCTACGTGTTGCACGCCTTCGGTGTCTTGAATCGCCACTCGACAAGGGCGCATCGGCATGGAGGCTGAAATATCATATTCGCTTTGTGTTCGCTACGCCATGATATATTCGCAGAATGAATAGATGCTGGGCGAGACCCCTTGGCGACTGCTCTGATCGGATCTCCGGTGAGCACTATGTCACTGCGGGTTTGTTTGAGGGAGACAAGCTCTCTGTTCAGGGGATGGCCTGGTGCAAAACTGAAATCAAGGAGGTAGGCAAGAAGTCTCTCGTAAAAAATGTTTTGTGCACGGGCCACAATTCGAAACTCTCGCCCTTTGATGACGAAGCAATTCAGGCCTTCGATGTGTTTCGAGAATGTGCTCGACTGACGGATGTAGGCCAGGCAATGAGAGCACGGCATTGGAACGTTCAGCGCTGGCACATCGACGGTGCGCTATGGTTGATCCTTAGCGACCGGTTCCTCTGCTTTCCGATCGAAGTCTGCAGTTTCTTGACGGACCAACCTGGAAGAGTTTCGGCGCTTCCATTATCCAGACGTACTCGAAGCGTCTACCGGAGCGGAGATTGAGGGGGCGACCGACACCCGAGTGGAAGCCGCACGTTTTGACGAAATCAACGCAGCCAAATCGGACCAACGAACCGCCGCCAGGAAAGGCAGAACGACAAGAAAGAACGGGATGAGAAAGATCCACGGTTCGCGTAGGTTTCCTGTCCAGTAGGACGACAGAGAACTCGCGTCCTTCCGGACAACATGGCCAGCATTAAAGAGAAAGCCCAGGAAAAAGGCAATAAAAACGTAGCGGCATGCAGCCGAAAGAATCGTGCCCGAAGTGAATGGTTTGCGTATTCCGACAAGGAGCTCCCAATTCCAAGCCCGTTTTGGTTCGGGACTGAATATTCGGGCTCGCCAAGATGTGATCGCTAAACCGGCAAAGGGAATGACAGGCATTCCGTACGCAGAAACGAGAATGAGGACTTTTAGGGAGATACTGCTGGGGCCAGAGCCGGCGTCTAGGAAGTAGCCAATGACCCCGGCAACGATTAGGAGTGCATAGACGGCCGTGGCGAACCAAACCAGAATCGACAGCCGCCGAAGAGCATTAGGTGGGCTTTCAATTTTCTCTTGCCCTACCGTACCTCGAATACGCCGCGACCTTAGCCGTAGCGCCCACGCGCGAAACGCCCAAGCGATAAACCCCCAGAAAAGCAGGGCCAGAGAATCTACGCCGGTCTCCTGCCAAGAAAACCCTTTCTCTTTTTGCTCAAGGAACATGCCAAGAGTCGCTAAAGCGGTCGTGACGGAAAGCGAATAGAAAAGGATATGAGCCAGCCACTCCCGCACTCCCACAGGACTGTAGAAGAGAAATGCCCGTTGCACCGCGGATAGGTCGCGGTGAGGAGGGGCGGAATAACCAGTTTTCAAAGAGGTGAGTGTCGATCTCAGTTCTTCATCGAGAACGGGCAGAACCTCCTGAATCTCTTGAGAGGCCATGGCGTCTTTGGCCTCGGATACTCTCTTGATGAACGTTATCAGTCGGGTAGCCTTGCCGATTTCGCGCCTTCTTTTTTCTTCTTTGGAATATTGGGCGAGACCTGACGATAACCGTGTCACGATCGTGATTGCGGCGCCAACAGCACTGCCAATGCTAGCGATTTTTTTCAAGTCCAGTTTGGCTATGGCATCGATCCAACCTGACATTATGGACCTCACAGTGAGAACCGCGTAAGGACACGAGAACAGCGAGAAAGCATTCCAACCATTGAGACGTGGTTAAGTGCTCGGAATACTACCATGTCGTCTGCGGACTTGACAGCAACATCCGATTTTTGAGCGCGGCAACCAAAGTTGACGAGCAGGAACTGCTTACGCGGCGAAATCCATCATTTTCCTTCGCCCGTCGTCTGCCGAAACTCATTCGCCGCGACGCCGCTCGCCGCCTCGCTCAACACCTCCTTTTGTCGTACCCAAACAGCTAGGTCACCGTGACGGGCCTGATGAGCTCGTTCTTAGCGGTTATCCTCATTTGTCGTTCGCGTACGCAACGATGTCACGTAACGCGAATTGTTTTCCCTTATTTCGGATAAATGGGATCCAATCGGGTTCAGCGCTCAGAAACGAGTCGTCGTCGCCAAACAACATGCCAAGGAACACCTCGGCAACGATGCGTCCCCCAACAGGTCCCAGTTGAGGAGTGCTGATCTTCTTGGCGGGTGAGACCGGAATGTTCAAAGTGGCGCGATTGTTGGCAGCCTCAGCGAGGATGTAAGTCCATAGCGGACACTTGCCTTTGAACGCGGCGAGCTGAGGGAGGGCAGAGAGTTTGCCAACTACGTCATCGCCCGATGGCTGGTCCACAGCCTTGCCGATAATAATCTGCTCGTCGGTGAGTGGCGTGACCTGCATCGCCTTGGCCACGCTCTGCCCGGTTGGCAGGCCGAGTTCGAAACCCCGCAGGAGGTTTCGCTGCGGGAGCGACGGTGGTGGATCGCTCGCGACGCTGCTCGGCAGAAGACTAAGCGGCGTAACAACCGATGTGTCGATGCGGTACGCAAACTGGAGCCGCCGCTTCATGTCGGCGTTGGGTGGATTCACCTTGTCCGGATCATCCCCGTACGCTCGTATGTCTCCGTCCAGATCGATGAAGCGCCCCCAGTCGATACCGCGATTCTTCGCCATTGCCTGGAAACCAGTCAGGCCGTTTGCCAGCCCCTGCGATGGCACCGGGAAGATCGGCAGCAGCGTTCCGTCATCATCGTTGAGTCGGTATCCCGGGCGGATCATTGAATGACCAAGGCGGTATGCGGCAACTGAGAATTCGACAGGCATGAACGGCTCATTCTTCCAGTGAAAGAACTCAATCTTCTTCTGGTCGTATTTGCCACCGGTCTTTAATCCTTCAATTACGGTCGCCGTTATAATCTTCGGAAGAAAATCGTGAATGACGACCCACTGATAGTGCCAGCGCACGATCTGCTGCAGCGCTGAAAGATCCAGACCCGGATTGTCGTCCACGACTCGGTTGTGGAAGCGCAGCATTAGGGCCTGGAACTGAGAGATGATGCTGTTCTCGTCGTTGCGCGGATCTCCGATGAGAGCGCGGGCTGGGTTAGCGTTGTTTCGTGGAAGGTCTGGAGCTCCGTTGTTGAGCGCGTCGCCGAGCACGAACTTCATGCCGCTATTGTCGTAAAGGTAGGGCTGGTCTCCGGGGCCGCGCCCATAAACGTTGTCAAGGTCGAGCGCGGGCGTCCGAAAGTCGGTCAGGGCATCTGGGTCGCTGTGCTTGATCAGCGTGCTCATCGGATCAAACGTAATGTCGTGATCGACGAACTGGCCAAAGTAGGTGTAGAGCGCTGGGATCCCGCTTTCTTCGCCATCGAAGCCATCCTTCGGCCCATCGAAGGATGAGGTCATCAGAGTTCCGAGCGTCAACAGGGCATTCCGGCTGTCGTTGTCCGTCCGTCCATAGCTCCCGGCCGGCAGCGAGCGAAACATACGGCCAAACCGACCTTCGAAGTTTGGCGATTTGGCCGTCGACATCAGCCCACGAAGCGGCTTCCCATGATGCGCAAAGGCGCTGAAGATTGCGCGCGCGGTTTCCGAATATCGGGCCGAAAATGTCGGTGGCTGCCCTTGCTGCGGTTGGTTCTGACTCATGATCTTTGCCTCCTCTGGGGTGCATGGTCCTTCAATGGCCTAAATCACGACACCTGCGCGAACATCCTGCCCAAGGGGCTTATGTGGGTTCGCACCTTGAACGCATAGCCTTCAAGCAAGAACTCTCGTCTGGTGAACTGCAACATCTATCCGGACTGTCACCAGTAAGCATGAGCGGATTCTCTCAAGCAGCCAGAGGAGACAAGAAACCGCATTGACGGCGCGTCCAGAATTCGGAATCCGGCCAGCGCTTCTCCATGCCGTAAAACTTTCTGTGCGTGCCGAGATATTCGGCAAACACCCGCCGATTTCGATCCTCATAATCTCCGGTACTGACCGAAGAATCCTTCGGTTCCCGAAGAATGGTATTTGCCGCGTCTATCCCCGAACGCACTGCATTCAGAATTCCCTGAGACGACAAAGGGTCGAAGCTGCGGCTCGCGTCTCCTACGGTCATCCAATTCTTTCCAGCCACTTTTTCCCGCACGGAGCTGACCGCTGAATAAAGCGTGCGGCGTGACGCCTTTGCTACCATTCGCTTCCGCGTCCATACCGTCTTTCTGAGTTGCTCATGGAAAAAATCCGTTGAACGCCGTAACCCCTTTGCGTATAAGTCAGCGTCGGTCATATAGACCAAAACGGCTTTGTTACCTGGAATGGAAACTGAATAGAACCAACCTTGGTCGATGGCTTCTACGAGTGTGCAGTCAGTCCAAGGAAAATCCGCCTTCCTCTCACAGAACATACTCACGCCGACCAGTCTGTCGTAGACAAACCGCCTCGAATCCAGCGCGCTCCATCGTGAGGCTCGTCCACCTGCGTCAATCAGAAATCGTGAGCGGATTCGGAGGGATTCCCCGCAGTGAGCGACCGTTAGACTCCACTGCCCATCGTTCTGTTGGCAGGACGTAACTAGCGCTGCTCGGATGATTTCGGCTCCTGCGTCTTTCGCGGCATCAACGAGCATCGAATTGAATTCCCGGCGGTCTAGGTGCCAACCCATGCCTTGCGGGTTGAAAATATAGTCGTTGGACTTGAGGTCAGCACTACCCCACGCGAAGAGAGTACCCGGCGAGACACGATGATTTTGTCTTGTAAAAATATGCGAGAGGCCGAGAGACTTAGCAATTCCTGACCATTGCGGTCCAATCACTTCGCCAATGCAATCGTCAAAACAAGACCGCTTATCGATGACTCCAACGGCAAAACCTTCCCTTGCCAGAAGGAGCGCGGTCGTAGAACCGGCTGGACCAGCACCGATTATCGTAACGTCGAAGAAGAGATTGGTCTGGGCCACGTTCCGATACCTTTGTACCTAAAGGCGGTCGACTTCTTCGTATCTACCGGTCGGCAGTTTCTGAAGAAATCCAAGCTTGTACCAATCGGTGACCATTTGATCGACGGTCATCTCGGGTGAACCAGGCGTGCCGGTGCGTGCCCACGCAACATAGTCGTTACCGGTTGCTGCCGTGAGGACATTAATAGGCCGCTGCGAAGGCCACCAGACTAGATCATTCGCCGCGTCGCCCCTCTCAACCGCACAATCGAGGAAATCCGACTGCCAAGGCAGGGACATTTGCTTCGATACATCACCCGGAAGCATCCTTGAGCGGTCCAGTCGGAAAGGTTCGACAAAGGCATATTCATCCCTCAATTTCCAGCTCGCCTCAATCCCTGGGTAAAACGCCGCACCGATACAGGGTTCCAAGGCACTTCGCGTCAACCCGTCCGGCGTGATCGTCAACGTGGCAGGTCCCGGACTTCCGTTCCAATCATTCACAAAATTCCCGTCCTTCCATCTTCGGAGAATTTCATATTGAATTCTCGTTACCGTCCCATTAGGCCCCTTTGGGAATAGATCGGACCACATCCTTGGCATATCCCCAGTTCCGGAACCCGGATTGCCGGCCGTCGGCGACGGTACAGCGAGTCGATTGAAAACGACCAAGCGATTTGCAGGGGGAATGCCGTTTATGAATTTGTGGAATTCAAACGGGGAAAATTGGTCATTCCCGTTGCTATACACCCATCGCATATTTCCGGCGCGCAGAAGGATTGGGTACACATCGTTCGTAAACGAAGGCTTAAAGTTTGGATCTGAAACCCTGCTTTGCATCAGATTGCGGTCCACGGCGCTCTGTTCCAACGTGTCGTAAAGCGTGACAATGGGTCGGAGACCGGGTGCATATTTCGGCGGAGCTACAATCACCCAAGCGCCCACTACGATCGGCACGGTCCCATCATTCATCTTCACAACCGCATCGATTGAACCGTCCGAGACGTCGTCATACCAACCGTCATGATCAGCAAAGTCCCCATCGGCGAGAGATGCCCCGATGGGCGACTTTGATTCCCCATGCCCGCCTAGCACCACCAGGAGGCCCTGATCGTCCGTTGCAACTGTGCCGAGTAGAAATCGAACTTGCTGGTCAAGAAATAATTGATCGATCAAAATATCTTTGGCGGTGCCTCTCGCTTTGGATAGAGCCAAATCTGCAAAATCCGGGTTCTTGCCTCCGACGTTGACGGCTCCTGGATCGAGTCTGAGCTGCGCACGATTGCCAAACGCGGCATTGCGCAATGGAGGTGTCAGTACGCTTTTTGGATGAAACTGCTCAGATGCGGCTTTTGTGTTTGCAAGGTGAATTGTCCAGGTTATTTCCGCGTCGTTTGCTGTAACCTCACCTGTTAGATTGTCGTTTTCGTCGTAGGCGAACAGGTGGAAACGAGCAGCTTGCCTTTTGATGAAGCCTGCCGCATCCGAGTCTCGGTAACCTCCTGCAGGCGGAATAAGTTCGCCAGGAGTTTCGGGACCGATGAAATAGCCGTTTTGGCTGTTTCCGAGCCGGGCAATACCAATTGGAGGAAAAATTCTGATCTTCTTGATGGCCACGCGCGTCCACTCCTCATTCCCGAACTGCTAGACAGATTCCTTTTCTGACTCCCGTGCTTTCTGGCCTCACAAATGGCATAATTCACCGATTTTCTGGTCGATCACCGATTGGCGGGTCTGATCAAACGAAACAATTGAGTCCAGGAAGTCCCTGTCAGGGTCTCCTGCATTCAGGAGAGATTTCAGATCTCCTGCGATTGCTGCGCATTTCACAGCAAGCTCTTTTTGCTTCCTCCACTGCTCACAAGGGGAATCGGGAATCTCATCCAATTCAAAGGGCGCTCCTGCGAATACAGGACTCGTCGTTCCCACTGTCGTCCTCTTCTTGCCAGTCAGAGCGATCGCGATCGTGCTCAGAAACCCAGACATTTCAGTTTGCACGGCCCAGCTATGCATGATCTTGCCACGTAAGAGAGCTTCTTTCGAACGGTCGATGCCTAGACCAACGACGACATCGAGAAGAAGAATTTGATAGCGCAAGTTAAGCACTTGCGCCCATCTCAGGGTGATGGGATCCGTGATTGAGTTCGCCGACGGCGCGCCCGTGCCGTTCGAATCCGTTGAAGGATTGATGGGGATATCCAGCACAGCGTTATTCGGAAGGCCTGCTTTGAAGGTGCGGTACAGGCTGAGAAAAGTCTGAAAATGACTTTCGACGATATCGGATTGGTTTGGTCCTTCCCCTTGCGCGGTGATCCAAGCGATCGCGGCCAGCGCCTTGCTCCGCGGTGTTCCTGAATCCACGTGCATGGTGGTGTCCGACACTCCCCATTCTGTCGGCGTGGCTGCAAAATTGTTTACTGTCGTTGGATCCGCAAAATCACCATCTTTGAGGTGAAAGCCGGCTCCAAACGATCGAACGAAGCACTCAATAACATCGGCGTCCAGAACCCATGGCCCCTCAGGTGCATCACCTTGCTGAAACAACCAATAAATTTTCGCGTAGATAACGCCAACGTGGTTCACCTTGCTGGCAGTCCCGCTCACCGCCTGGTCCGCCTGCTGAGCGATCGCGATGACGTCGTTTCTGTCCCCGGGCGCCACCTTGTCAATCGTGGGGCTCTCTGTCGTTACGTACTTCGCCAATGCATCAGAACTCAGTGGTTCGAGCACGACAGGAAAAGGGTAGTCCTTCGGATCTTTGGGAAAGTTTTCGCGGTTCAGGTCGACCTTTGTCCCGAGCGCCAAAAGGATATTTTGGACCGTAATCAGATGCGCCATTTCCTGCTTCGCAACTTCGATGATTTTCAATTGCGCATCCGCAGCTTGCTGGACATTCGGATTTAGCGAGTACGCCGAATAAAGGTATTGAACCAAGAGTGCGTGTTCAACTTCGGCGGCAATTTGCAGCAGGCTTATGGCCTCTTCCTTCGCGGTCTTTGCACCCGTTTGTGGCAGGCCTTCATCCCACATGATTTGGGCCAACGCGCTGAGAGTGGTTGGAACGGCAGCCTGCGCGTCAGTCTCATCCAGCTTGACGATCTCCCGAAGGGCATAACGGTTGTCACCCATCGCGGCCGGCGCCCATCTCACCCCACGCATTTTGCTGACGAAAGGCAATGTTTCTCCCCGAGTCTAAATAGCGTTCATCTTTTTTCTTATTTCAATCGACCGATTGTCTATTGGCTTTACGGCGACGTACATATGGCCTTTTCCAGACTGACTTACAATATCTTACCGTTTGCAGTCAAGTGAATTAACTGTGACTATCTGCTGATGTATTTCTAGGCTCCGAAGCGTAGCCTCGCCGTCCACAGAAATCTAGAAGGTCGATATTGAAGACGTGGTTCACCTCACTCGCCGAAGCGAGAGCGATCATCGAAGCCTGGCGAAGGGAATACAACGAGAGTCGTCCTCACAGGGCTCCTGGGGAGAGGACGCCGCATTCTGCTATCGCTTCGGCGGTGTCCGTGGCACTCCTCAGAGATCCGGTACCAATCTGAGGTCTGAGGAGTGAAGCCCTGTGGAAACGCGGTCCGGCGGCTGAATCGCCCGTCGCTTTGACAGCCGCTCTTCGGATACAGCGCCAAATGTCGCCACGAAGCAATGCGATGACGAGGAGTTAGCTAACAGTCGAGTCGCTTTAAGTCTGCGTTCGCTGCCCAACCGCTCGAGAAAGCAATTCCCATGAGAATGATCCGACTTGCACATCACTCTCTTTCCTTGGCGATATCTTTCGGCGGCAGCTGCTTGAAATAGGCGACGACGCCCAAAGCCGCCGCATCGAAAATGCTCATCCGATAGTCCTCGCTTTGCCAGCATTTGCGTTTCGGCGGCAGCTTCGCCGCCAACGCCGGATACCGCTGGGCCAGAACCGTCGCAATTTCGTGCTTATTAGCGTTGTACCCCAGAAAGGTCCTTTTGATGGCCCGGCGAGTCACATATCTTGTCGCGATGCGGCGTTCCTGAGATTCCCGCAGCAGTGCGGCACCAATTCTCAGGTTCCATTTGCTTCCGCGGGGTAGTGAGTTTCTCCGTACCACAGCTGCGGGTTTGAAATCGTCAAAGAGAGCTGCGAGCCTCTCTCGCGGGGAAACCTGCACGGCAGTTGCGCCTCTGGGAAATCTCCTCACGCCGAAATCGAGCAATTCGTCCGGGCCCTCAAAGACCGCAAATCCGAAACTCCGTGATCGCACGTCGAATGCTATGACTCGCTTTCGATTCGGTGCGCTCATAGGCTTGAGTTGCGACGCACCTCAGCATCCTCGCGGGCAGCGAGCCAGCGGAGTTTGTGAGCGGCGACGAGCGCTTCACTGCCCTTGAAGGTTCTCGCTTGCAGCTGCGATCTCAATGCACGCATCCGTTTTGCGACATCATCGTTTGTGACTTCAAACACTCCGGCGAAAAGCTGGGACACGGGAATTCCCAGGAGGGCTTCGAGCGCAAGGGCGATCTCGAGCGGCGGCAGCCTGCGGCGCTTTTCGTAACGCGAGATGATTGCGCCATTCTGCCGTCCAAGCACAAAGCCAACCTCACTTTGTGTGAGTCCGGATTTCTTGCGATAGCCTCGGAGATAGTTGTCGAGCCGTTGGGTTTTCACTACTAGGTTTGAGTCGCGCTAATCGCAACTGTCAGTGCAGGCTAAACGTAAACCACCCGAATCGAAAGAACGGCGGACTTGCCGGAAGCGGCAAGTTTCAAACAACAATTGGTCCTCGCCCCGATATTAAATTGCCAGTAAGGGTAGCCTTTTTTTCATGAAGGCCTCATGAGGAGCAAATTAGTGTCCGAGTGTACTGCCCGCCTGGAGAAGAGAGTGCGCGGCCTAAGTGGCTTTCCGTTCTGCTTTCGTGCCGCCGCGTTTTTTGGAGACTCGCCCCGCCATGAAAAGAATCAGATTCCTGTCGTCTTGGCTCATCTTGGCTAGTAGCGGCACTAACTTCTGCATCAGCACCTTCCCTTGTCGCGACGATTCAAGAGAATTGACTTTGATGGGATTTTCAGATTTGGGCAAAGTAGGCGGCTTATCACCGTCGAACATCAGATGGTAGAGGGGCAGTTCGAGGGCCCGAGCAAATTTCTCCAAGGTCTCGACGGCTGGTACCGTGTGTCCGTTCTCGACGCGGGAAACATAACAGCGCAGCAAGCCAGTCTTCTTCTCAATGTCGCCTTGAGAGAAATTCTTTGCTTCACGAAGCGTTTTCAAACGGTCGCTGATAAGCATGACGTTGACCTCCTTGCGCGCCCAAAGGTTACTTCATAGGACTTGGAGTCTCAACGACAATATCGTTGGCTTTGACGAACCTCCGAACCACAGCGATGAAGGAACCGCGAGAACCGCTAAAACCGCTCAGAAACATCCATTGCGCCCACGGACTATTTGGTGGTGTCCTAATTTGAGCCGCTTAGCCAAAGTCGGGACGCTGCTAGGTGTACTTGGTCTGCGTGTTTATGCGTTGCAATTGGGACATGGCGTCAGGGCAGTGGTAGTGCACGAAAGTCATATGCTCTCGATTTTCTGGAGCGCTGACGGTATCCCCATATTCGACTGTCGCGCAGATAGCTCCTTTTTCGTTCTCACTAAGGAGCGGTCCAAAGAGTTCTTTCACATTAAACAGATGCACGATGCGCGATTCTCCTTCAGCGAAAAATTCATTGATGCTTTGAGAGCGAGAACTAGAAAGGCCCTCTGGAGAGAACAGCGTGCCTTCGATGAGGGCTCCCCAGTTCATTTTGTACAAAAAAACCTCTGCCGGGGTTCTGCCGATATTTGTGATCTTCAATTGATAGGACAGATGTTTGCCAGCCAAAACTTCTGCATGGCTCATAGCTACCGGACCATAGGATTCAATGCGATGCCATTCGTTGCCATATTTGACCGCAGTTTGAATAAATTCGGCAACAATCCGAGCCCGTTCACTGTTAATGAGGGCATCCGCGCTCACTTTCGCAGCATCGGCACTTACCTTGGCGGCCCTAGCTCCCTTTCTTGCCTGTATTACGGAATTTCGGAGATGCGTGGTTTGCCGTCTCATGCTGAGAGCTTGGCGGGCGATGTGCATAGTTTGACGCTGCATTACCGCAGATTGAATACGCAGGAACTTGAGCGTGCGGTAGAGAAAACATGCCTGTATTGCAGTTACAACCACCAAGATGAAACTAAAGATGAGACCTACATTGTCTCGCCAGCCAGACGTTATAGACACGGGGGGAAGTTCAGCGACTCTTATAGGTTTTTGGTCATTTGTGGTTTTTATCTCGCTACTGGAATTCTCGTCTTTTTGGGAGGGTGCTGTATCGGGAATGGCAGACGCAGGGAGCGATGGAGCCTGATTTCGCTTGGCTTGTTTTTGGGGATTAGTGGCCGCTTGAGCGGGATTATTGGCTGCCTGCCGTGGAACTGGTGGTGCTGCCTGCATGATGAACAAAAACAGAGTAAAGAACAAAATCCCCATAATTCAATAATTGTAACTACAATCGCGTGCGTTCGGGGCGTTGATGCCACAGAGACTAGAAAACCTGGTAGACCGAAACTTCCGAAGGGAGAAGCGAGGGGCGAATGGTGCCCGTTCTCACTCCCAGCATATTTCGGGCCTCGCACCTGGGACGACCTACTATGACGAAGTGCAAGCAAAAGACACGTCGGGCAAGACAGCAATTCAACGGAGCAAACATTTACCACTTCGGGGCAGAGCGAAGCTGCTCCGTCCGCGCCTCTTGCTTGCGCGGGCCTCTACCTCGACGGCAAGCCAGTAAAGTCCATAACAGACAGAAACAAAAGGACTTATAGATCTCCCTTGTGCGACGTATGCTGTTAGACATACAATCCCGGAATGAGGCGCGTATGCATCTGGTTGGCTGACGAGGAGCGAAATGGAATCGCCATCATTTCCGAGCGGACGGCGGTACCCGCGTCGGCACTTATGCGCAAGGCGGTGGAGGAATTTGTGCGGAAGGAAAAGGAGAGACTAATGAAGCAACATGAAGGTTCTCTGCGCGTTTTTCGCTACAAAAGCGTGTCACCTACAGCACCACAGGAATTCGACGTGACCTATGCACCGTACGACCGTACAGGCGGGGCTTTGCGAGCTCGGAGGCTCCTGGGACGCGACGCACTCGCGCATTTCCTCGAAACTGACGTGCACCTGAATCAAGAAGTACTGGAAAGTGCCCTCGCGACTGTTGATTTGGAGCAAAGTGTATCGGTGCCGAACGTCGTCTTTACCGAGGACGAGATCGCGCGCCTGGGTCTCACCGGGGCATGAACACGGCACGCCTATCATCCGTCCGCGGAAAGCCGGCTTTAGCGCGGGTTCTCGTCGCAGGTATTCCCGGTTCCGGGAAATCGGCATATTGTGCTTGGCTGGAGCGAGAGAAGGATTTTCTGCATCTCAACCTCGACGAGCTGGAGAAGGAGAACGGCACTAACCTGAAGCTCAACCTCTATGATTGCCTTAAGCATTCAGCAGATAGATTTCTGAGCGCAATTTCGAAATTCGAACAGCCGATCGTTCTCGACTGGGGATTTCCAACTTATCTTCTGGGCATGGTGACTTGCTTGAGTGCAAACGGCTTCGCAATTTGGTGGCTGGACGGCGACCGGGCTGCTGCCCGTGAGTCGTTCATCCGGCGAGGGACGGTTCCGGTCGAAGCCTTCGAGCTGCAGATGAAATCAATCGAGGAACGCTCGCAAGAAATCCAGAAGGTCTTCGATGAAAACGTAATCTCGTCGGTGAGCGCAGGACCCGCATATCGGAGCCCAGAAGACATCTATCAGAGAATGTTCTCCGGCCGCTCAAGACCGACCTAGCGCAATTCTCCTGCCATAAATTTACAAATATTTCGTCGCTCGTTTGTTTCCCACAGGCCCAAACGGTATCACCCTAAGAGAGCCGAAAACAGAAAAACCGGCCCTCAAAACCCTTCCGCAAGGAAGTAAGGACGGTACCGGAACTATGCATCTTCTGCATATTTTGATTGCCAGAATCATTCTTGAGGCAGACTTGCCAGACTGCGAGGTCATTCTCGGAAATGACTGTGGCGGAGATCAATACATCCAGCTCTTTTGCGAGGGCAGAGCTGAATCCGCAACGCGACTCTGCTCCGTGGACGCCATCGTGCTAAAGGGCGGCAACGTAATTGCCATAATTGAAATTGAGGAGAGTGACATACGGCCGATGGCCCTGTGCGGCAAAGTGCTGGTCTCGATCCTCGCGCGGCAATTTGTGCACCGAGGGCAAAGCTATCCAATCGCCGCGCACGCGTCTTTCGTGCAGGTGGTCGATAGCCGGAAATTGTCGTCGCGGTCATCGAAGTCGGCACAATGCGAGCGTCTGATCATATCAATCAGGGACTTGCTCTCGAAGAGTGGCAGAAATATGGAATACGACATTTTCTTCGGCGACATCGCCGAGTTCGAACGTCCCGAGGCGCAGCAGGAACTGCAGCAACATCTGTGGAGCAATCTGATTTGAATGAAGTTGGGCCCTCACTTAGCGCGGCTCCGGCTTCAAGAGATCTCCAAATGAAATGAACTCAAGTGGCTCCCGAAGCCCTTCGAGCGTCGCTTCCAGATGATCTTTGAACTCCTTTACCGCGTGAAGACTGGGATACACTTTTGCGAAGCTGCTCAACATGCTGTTCAGCCGTTTCAGTATGCGCTTCACTGCTCCTTCTTGTATGTCAAAGCTGAGGAGCTCCCATTTTGCCCCAAGCGACTCCCCAAACATGCCGACCTGTTCAAGGGCCTTACGGCGCGTCTTGCTCAAACCAATTTTGATTGACTGAACGACGGCTCTTAGCCGTTCGCGCGCGGTCTTCCATATTTGCTGGAGTTGCCTTCCGGCCTTATGCGCGACAATCTCTTTCGAATCCAATACGAGTCGTTTGAGCAAACGATCAAGGAGCGGGTCAGCTGTGGTAAGGAATATATTCAACAAGAACCGCGATTCGCGTTCATTTTCGTTCTCTTTGAATTCATTTTCCGCCATTTGCTTCTCCCACTCACGATGCCCCTTGGAGGAGTTTGACGTCCAGAAATGCGTCGAATACGCCGTAGCGCTTGAGGTCCTTTGGCAGTCCGAGAACGGCGTGAATGAGCTGCACAGCTCCGTGCCACTCCTCCTCAGACATGGGGCCAAGCATGTCATCTGCGTTCACGAAGTACAAGAAGACGAGGGCACTCCTCAGGCCGTTAACTTCAGTCAGAAAATAGTGGTGGGCAAGTCGGTTTGCGTACTGATAGAAAACCCTGCTCCACGCGGCCGTGGCCTTCGGGGCATAGCATTTCCTTGCTTCGTGGAGGCTCCGTAGGATCAGTGTTCTCGATGCAGAAGTCGCTTTCGTTGCCGGAGAAGCTGCTTCGGGGATGTGTGCCTTAGCTTCCAGAAAGAGGGAACGGCCTTCCGAAGTAATTCCGACTGCGTCCCACACCGGTCCGCGTGCGGGCCAAAACTCTTGGAGGGGCTTCTTGAGACTGGCTGGAGTAATTCCTGCCTTCTCCAACGCCTTTCCGTTCCGATACTCTACAAAGTCCTCACATTCGAGCGGAGAGCACCAGGTTACCGGAGCCAGTGGCGCGACCGCTCCGCCCCGCCGGAGCGCGTCCAAGAGAATTTCTGGTTTCCGATTCACCGCTATTTGCAGCCATCGCTGGCTGCCTCTCGCTGCAAAGCTTCTCATGGTGCCAATCTCGAAGACAAAGTCTGTTGAAAACCCTGAATGATCGCTTTGCTTGAAATGGGCAGCAGACCGAGCGCGAAATTGCCGGTCGTTTTCAATAATTCGGGAAACCATGGGTGATTGCTGATCTCGATTTCACAATCCTGTCCCTTCGACCCCGTGGCTCGGTTTTTAAAATGGCCGGTGTTACCGCGCTCGACGTTGTCAACTATGAACGAAGAACAGAGAAAATAACGGCGCGGTCGTTGCCCCTTGCTCGTCACGAGCCACACGGTCCCGCCTTTAAGCGACGCGAAGAACTTGTTCGTTACGATGGCGTAATTCTTGGGAGACGGCCGATACCGACCCATCATGTCCGGATTGTGATATTGGACGAAGTGACGCATGAAATGCGATTCAGGAACGACCGGATTCTACCTCACAAATCCGCTCAGGAATGCGGCTCATCGACTATGTGCAGCAGGTGGCTCACCGTCGCGAGCATCGCGATCGCATGGTGGTGCGCCATTTGCTCCTCGTCGCCGTGGGTACAGAAATTCCGCCAGTATCCCATCGCGCCCATCGACAGAAACTTGAATCCTTCCTGGAGCCCCTTACCCCGTTGTGAGGAGCTGTCAGCGATCTTGATTGCCGGTGCCGTTTCGCTGAACGCCGTCGCCATCAGGTGCGTCCCGATTGTTTGCAAGCCGGATTTTCCTTGTACATAAACCTCGTACTTTTCCAACGCCTTGCGGACGGACTCATTGATATGGCCATCTTTAAAAAGTTTTCCGCAATCGGGCTGGAGCAGCGGATGCAATCCCAGCTCGTCAACCATCTTCTGGAATGTGGTAGGCGGCGGTACGATTTTAGGTCGTTCCTTCGGCAGGTTCAGATCCTTGAATTCTTTGGTGAGGTTCACGCCGAGCGCCCGGAGCGTCTTGTCGAGCGCGAGGATCTCGGGTTCGAGAACCGGATTGCCCATTCTGTGCCTCCGCTCGATGCCTTGAGCGATATTCTCGCGAAAGCGCTCCCATCTGTTCCGTAATGTCCCTGGATGAAGCCTTTGTCGAATTTGTACCACTTGATTTGCGCATGCACCGGTGAGCCGCTCGCGAGGATCATCATTACTGCCAAAATCCTCAGAATCATGACACGCTCCTTGCCGCCGAATTGTCGCGTCCAACTTAGCCTGAAAAAGGATGGTGAATACAGATAATGAAGTAGTGTCTGGAGGCAAGAAAACGTTTCGGTGTGAACCCCGAAACCGCACCCCATGCGTGCTAAGCCAGAGGCAGGAACGGCCACATTTCACCCCGGATAACAAAGGATGACCAAACCCCACTTGCGTCGGGAATGCAAGCAGTGATTCATTTGCGACTAGATGTATACTCAACGGCAAGCGATGGGAGCCGAACATTTAGTTCGGCGGGCCGACCATCTTCCGTTTGAAAATGCCATAGAGCCAAGTGCAGGTTGGAGATACGTTGCTGCCAAATGCGTTCGTGGGTTCATCGCGTGAAGGGCTGAGATATGCCCACGCAATCGCGAAATCGCTCAAGCATCAATTCAACGTCACGCTGTGGAATAAGCCTGGGACATTCGAACCTTCGGGGTTCACCCTGGAATCCCTGATTGCCTTCACGGACCGCTATGACTACGGTCTTTTCGTATTCACCGCAGACGATATCGTGAAGTATCGAGGAAAGAAGTATCCGGTTTCCCGAGACAACGTGATCTTCGAGGCCGGATTGTTCTTCGGGGCGCTGGGACGGGAGAATTGTTTTCTGTTTGTGAGCGGCGCGAAGAAACTCCGCCTGCCTTCCGACTTCAGTGGACTGACTCACCTTCCGTTCAAGGAAAGTCGGAAACGTCACCCGCAGGACAGGCACATACTCAAGCTCGTGGAGGGCCCCTGCAGCGTCATACGAGATCACTGCAAAAAAAGCGACCGGTGGGGTTTGAACGGGAAATGGAAGCAGGTTTGGTCGGTGAAGAGCAAGAATTATCCCAAGCGAAACCCGTCCGAAGCGGATGTTGCGGTGTTCGGTTCCAGATTTCGGGCGGAGTGGGATGTAAAAAAGGAAGGTCGATACAAGCTCATAGCGCGAATCGGCGAGCATCGAATGATTACCGGATTCTGGTCAGGTCCCCACAAGCACTCCTACCACGGTTCCTGCCAATTGATGGTATCGCCGGATTCGACGAAGATAAGTGGAAAATGGGTGGGGTTTCGGACAAACGGTAAGGTCGAGTCAGACCGATGGGAGTGGTCACGGCCGAAGCGGAGAGCTTAGTGTTGGCCCGGTCACCGCTACGGGCAGCGCTGCCCTAGCCTAGAGGCAGGAAAAGCCATATTTCAAAAGGGATTTGAGAAATGGCCCAAACCCGACTTGCGTATGATCTAAGGAGTGGGTAATCCACCGGTCGCCGCCTCACACAGCGCTCGCGGAACGAAGTCAGAGATTACAAAAGCACCTCTCCAACCACTAAGCCCCCGCGACTCCGCCCGGCAGCACCCAATGTCGCGTCTGCCCTTGGTTAGGTACAGCCCCATAGGTCATTACCTCCGAACATGTCGTAAAGCCATTAATAGTGAACACAGCCTTCGTGCAACGAGCGCCGTCCGAAATTCACAGATCGCTCGGATAAGCTGTGGAAATCAGCAACAAGCTCGTTGACAATATCCCTAGAGTTAGTACATTCCAATTAGTTCGTAATATGCGGGCGTGTACTTGCGTTTTGAGTTGTTAAGCCCGCATTGACGCTAGTTCTCTCCACTGTTTGTATTTTGTTTCCACAAGGGTCTGGCTAATTCATTCGAGCGCGGTGTCGGGATATAGCATTCGATTGCTCGCTCCTGACAACACTCCTCAACGGGAGTTTTATAAGGGGAATGCCTGCGTTAAAGACTCAGAACGGCAGCAAGGTGGTCCATGTCTCGTTCGTCGTTTTCCGAATTCTTGGCCGCATTAGGAGGTCTCTGTGATTAAGAAGATTTATCTCGCGCTGCTTATGTTGGTACTTCTTCAGAGCGCATTTTCGGGAGTTTTGCTTGCTCAGACTCCGAGCTGCACGGGGCTGGCAATCTGGTATTTTCCAGACCCTATTCCCGCAGGATGGAACTGTAATTTGCCTGGGCAAGGCCCCTACAGCATGCTGTGCACGGTTCCCAACGGTAGTTGCCCCCCGGTTGCGTGGTGTCCCACGTGCGGGAAATTCGTTCCAATCTCGGGAAGTCCAATCAACCTGACGAACGGCAATACTTATATTCAGCAGATGGACCTCAAGGTGCCAGGATTGGGTGGCGGACTAGGGCTTGAACGGACCTGGAATAGCATTTGGCCTAGCATCGAAAATGCCCAGTCAACGGGAATGTTCGGCAAATACTGGCGTTCGACTTATGAGGAAAGCGTGTTTATTGGAAGTGGATCTTCTGTGAACTACATGGTGTATTCAAAGTCTGACGGAGGCCTTTGGTACTTTGGGCCATTCACGAATGGGTATTGGCCCCTAGCTTCTCCGGCAAACACTACTGCGACGCTCGCGCAGAATAGTAACGGAACTTCTTGGGTTCTCACTTTTCAGAATGGCGAGCAGAGAACTTTTAGCGTTTCTAGCGGTGCTTTAACCTCGATCATCGACCGCAATGGCAATACAACGCAGCTTGCATACGATGGAATAAATCGTGTGGTCACCGTCACCGACCCGGTTTCCCGCCACCTGTATTTCACGTATGGGAGCGGATCCAGTTATCAGGTCACGGGGGTAAGCTCGGATTTTGGAATCGCGTTGTCATATGCGTACGACACTCAGAATCGATTGACCCAAGTCACTAAGCCGGACTTAACAACAATTTCGTTCACGTACAACGCGCAGTCATTGATCACCAGTGTCACCGATCAGAACGGGAAGACCCTGGAGTCTCACACCTACGACGGCCTCGGGCGTGGACTTACCTCATCGCGGGCGCTCGGAGTCGACGCGGTGACTGTCTCGTACCAATAGCCAAGCATCTTCGCTCCCAAGGCACAAGAACCGAATTGAGTAAGTTCGTAACACTCTCGTGGAGGCTAGCTTTTTTATGCGCATCAGGAACTGGCTGGCAATACTGATTTTCGCGCTGTCGGCTCTGACTTGGGTGAATGTGGCTCAAGCTGCAAACCCGACTATCTCGAGCCTCTCTCCGGCAACGGGCGCTGTCGGAGCTACTGTTACGATTACTGGCACAAATTTTGGCAGCTCCCAAGGCACGAGCACCGTGAAGTTCAACGGAACGACAGCCACAGCGACGAGTTGGGGGACGACGAGTATTGTGGTCACAGTTCCTACTGGTGCCACGAGCGGGAATGTGGTTGTCACAGTATCGAACCATGCCAGCAATGGCTCCGCATTTACCGTGGTCCCGGCGCCGAGCATCTCAAGCCTTTCGATCACAACGGGAGCCGTCGGAGCCGCAGTGACCGTTTCAGGATCCAACTTTGGTTCTAGTCAGGGTAGTGGCACCGTGAAATTTAATGGGACCACTGCGACGGTGACAACTTGGAGTGCCACGAGCATTGCAGTGACAGTTCCTAGTGGGGCAACGAACGGGAACGTCGTGGTTAACGCAAGCGGTGTTGCGAGCAATGGCAGCAGCTTTACAGTGGTTCCGGCACCTAGCATCACTAGTCTATCAATTTCTTCTGGAGCGGTTGGAGCGGCCGTAACGATCACGGGCA
>Ga0210402_10000462_pt1 | contig 45549 bp, 34 predicted proteins | sample IncBWC7MmetaG_FD_161055 | JGI IMG/M metagenome (GOLD analysis project Ga0210402, IMG submission 161055) | Forest soil microbial communities from Barre Woods Harvard Forest LTER site, Petersham, Massachusetts, United States - Inc-BW-C-7-M | ecosystem: Environmental > Terrestrial > Soil >...
AACCTAAATCCGGCAGTTCGCCCACATGGCTAACTCAAGTCTGGCCGTCCGCAAGCGCGGTCAAGGGCAGGAACAGCGGATCGGGCGAACGCGCTCCGAGCCAATCGCGAAAAATGAACCGCAGAAGTCGGCCCCAGCGTTGCTTCGGGGTCAACTGCGCCGCAGTTTGTGCAAATCGCTGTAGCAGGTGACTTACGGCTTCCAGGGCACGGCGGACCGGCTCCGCTTTCGCGTGGTTGCTGGTGATGGTCAACGTAGTCTGGTTGGCGTGTGTGGTTTGACGGCCGATCCCCTGCAATAGCAGCGGGCGACTGGTGGTCGCTTCCGTATGCCGGTTCGGGATCGCCAGCCGGGTGAACATACTCCACCAGTTGTAAACCAGCGCGATGATCTGGGCCATAATCTGGCTGCGCTGGTGATCGTGGGTGGTGAAGCCCGACCAGCCCCACTGGTTCTTCAGTTCGTCGAACACGTTCTCTGCCTCCGCCCGATCCCGATACAGTTGCGCCACCCCAAGCACTGCCTCTTCCAGCCCCGTGACCAGCACCACATACTCATACAATTGGCCGGCTCGTAATACCTCCATGTCGGCGAACAGTTCCGCTTGCCCCTTCGCCTTCGCCTTACCTGCTGGCGCAGTTGCCGCCGCTTCCGGCGCCGGGCGTCGGAGAATCACGACCCGTCGTTTCCGGCTCCATCCACTCAGTTGCAATTCGCTCGACAACCCTTCCCATCCGGCACCGGCCGGCACCCACTCGTCACCGCCGAACAACCCGGCAATATGTCGCTTCACTTTGGTAGTTTGCCGGATCTTAAACAGATACCGCAGACTCCGTTTCTCACTTTCCACCATCATCTTTTCCGTGCCCCAGCTGATGTCGCCTCGCACCAGCTTCGGCCATTGCTCCCGAGGCCGCCGATCCAGCCAGGCCCACAGCCCCGGCTGCGCGTATAGGGAAGCGGTCTGATTGCCCGGCTGGACCTCCACATCCAGCACCACTCGGATGGCCGCAATGAAATAGGTTTGATACACGTGCGACGGCCGGCCATGCTTGGTCGGGTTGTATCCCCGAACGGCTTGCTCTTGCCGCCCATACAATGGCTTCACCGTCCCGTCCATATCCATAATCCACGGCTCGCTCAACAGTTCCCTCGTAGCTGCGCTCCAGATGGGTATGAAGCCACTCAGCGTAGGTCTCAGCTTTCCCTTTGAGAAAAGCGCGCCGCACCGCGTCTTCGCTCCGCACCCACTTCATCCCCAACAGCCCTGGCAGGACGCCATCGCTGCGGATCGTGGTCACATGCGCGTAGCGCTTGTGACCGGCCAGCACGCTCAGCAAGATGGTTCCCAAGATGTCCGCCTTGGGTGGGGCGTTTCCGCTGCTGTAGCTCAGCGGGCAGTCCTGGACCCACTGCTGCCACAGATTGTTGGCCTTTAGAAACTCCAGGAAGTAGGTCACCGGAGCGAATGCCGTCACCGACGCCTCCGCATCCCAGCGGACGAAAATCTTGCCGCCGAAGGTCTCTACCGCCTTGGATTGTTCGAGGAGATCGCGATCCCGAACGGACTTTTCCAGTTCACCGTCCGGGTGAGCCGGAATACACACCTGATTGTTGTCCACCCCTCACGATAGCAACCCGTTGGGCCACGCACAGAAGTTTCAATCTGCTGGATCTAGGTTGAAACGGTGTACTTAGCCTTAACGGCTCCTGATCTAACAGGGGCTGATCTTAGTTCAAAATCGGAAAACGGCCAGCAGGCCCGCCATTGCTCGTCAAGCCGGCGTGGTCAGGTCTAACGCCTCCGTCAGGGAGACGTAGTAGCGTTTGATCAGGTGCTGGCGCGACTTACTTCTTCGCGGGCTTGACGCTCGGGCTGTCGTCCGCCGCCAGATCTCCAAGTGCGTACTGCGTGCCCGCCAGGACGTGCTGGAGCATCGGGGCGATCGCGTAAATCTTCTCACTATGGCCGTGGGCTTCATAGAAAATGCGGCCCTTGCCCTCACGGCGAATCCAGCTCAGCCCGTAATCGCCATCGGTCCGCTTGGTGGCCGCGGGCTCTTTGGCTTTGTCCTCTTCGCTCATCTTTGAGTAATCGACGCTCGTCAGCACGTGGACGTTTTGCCGTGAAAACGAATTCTGGGCGAACGTATAGGTCTCGTCATGAATCTCGAACTCCTCGCCGTGAAACATCGCGGTGAGCGGGCTCTTCGGATCGTCAATCTTCACCGTGATGAGCTGCGGATATACCCAGTGAAACTTAAAGTAGCCACCGATCAGGTTGTTGAAGTCTGGCCACGTGCCAACAGGGCCAACTGGGGCTGATGGCCCGGGCGTTGGGGCCGCTGGGGCTCCAGCATTCGCAGACCCATCGGGAGCGGGGGCGCCGGCCGCGCCCCGGCCCCGGCCACCGCCGTTAGTGTGGTACGAATCGCCGGCCGCGTGGATCCCCGCCAGTCCTTTGCCTCCCCTCACGAAATCCAGCAGAGCTTTCTTGCGGGCGTCCGTGACCGCCTGGTCGTTCGGGTCGTCAAGGAATGCACCGGTCGTGCTGGCCAGGAACAGCAGATCGTACTGCTTCAGATTGTCCGCGGTGATGACCGCTGCGTCGTACGAGACGGTCGTGCTCCAGGCGCCCGTTTTCGTGCCGAGCGCGTCCACGGTTGCGGCGGCTAGTGGAATCGACGAGTGCACGAAGCCCGCGGCCTTGCAAAGCACCAGCACTTTGCGCGGATGCTTCGGTTTCGCCGGCGCCTTGTCCGGCAGGGCAGCCATCATGGCCTGCACGTCGGCGGGGTTCGGCGTTTGGTTTTGCGGGCCGCCGCGCCCGAATCCTCCGCGGCCCTGCTGTCCCGCCGGCCCTGGTTGCCCGGTTGGCGCCGTGGGCGCCTGCGGCGCCGGAGCCTGTTGTGCCTTGTTCGCGTTGGGCGCGCTGAGATACAGCGCCGCCGCACACATTCCGGTTAGCCACGAGGCTGAGTTCCTGAGTGCCATTGTTTCTCCTTTGCTACGTAAACCGCATTAAGCGGGATTATATAACGAATAACGGCTATCCACTTGCCTCAGTCTGTGGGGCAGGTTGTCAACCTGCGGCGGATTGGCAATCCGCCGGCCGCGACTGGCGTGCAAGGCGGCAAGAATGACTGGCTCGCTGCCGCATCGCGTGGGCGGATTAACAATCCGCCGCAGGTTAGCAACCTGCCCCACAAACCATTACAGGCGGCCCAGGCCGGCGTCTTGCGAAAATACGCGCTCGTATGGCATGAACTCTTCACCTCTTACGGGTCCCTGAAAGGACCGCTTGCCGGTGCCGCTGGTTGCGGGCGTTACGCCAGTTTACTTGCGGTAGAAAGAGTGACGAGTCAATCCGGTCGCGGTATTTCACGGCTATCCCCAGGAGTGAATCGATTACCGACTCGGAAAGAATGTGCGGAGTCAATCCCAGGTCGATCAGCTTTGAATGTTTGGCGTGGTAGTAGTGTTCCTCGGCCTCCACACGGGGGTCCGGCAGATGATCCACCTCAACGCTCAGGCCCAAATGTCCGGCGGCGGACTGGACGATATGCGCGATCTGCAAAACCGAAAACTGTTCCGTGAACTGGTTGAACACCCTGAATTCGCCCTCGGCAGCGGGATTCAGGCAGGCCAGTTCGATACAGCGCACCGTGTCGCGAATGTCCAGATAGCCGCGCGTTTGGCCGCCTTTTCCGTACACGGTGAGCGGATGGCCGGCCGCCGCCTGGACGCAGAACCGGTTCAGGACCGTGCCGAAGATTTCGTCGTAGTCCAGGCGATTGATCAATGCCGGGTCCAAGGCGACTTCGTCAGTCATGGTTCCATACACGATGCCCTGATTCAGGTCAGTCGCGCGAAGCTTCCAGATCCGGCAGGCGAACATGATGTTGTGGCTGTCATGCACCTTCGACAGGTGATAGAAGGAGCCGGGTTGCTTCGGATAGGGCACAACATCCTTTCGCCCGTTGTGCTCGATCGAGATATAGCCTTCTTCGATATCGATGTTGGGTGTGCCGTATTCACCCATGGTTCCGAGTTTGACGAGATGGCAGTTGGGGCCGTACTCTCGCAATGCGAACAAGAGATTCAGTGTGCCGACCACATTGTTCACCTGCGTGAAGACCGCGTGCTTACGGTCGATCATGGAATAAGGCGCCGCCCGCTGTTCCGCGAAATGAATGACCGAGTCGGGCTGCACCTCCCGGATGACGGAGGAGAGAAACTCATAATCGGTGACATCGCCCGGGAAAAGCTCAATCTCGTTGGCCGTAACCTCCCGCCAGGCGCGCAGCCGCTCCGTTAACGGACGGATGGGGGTCAGCGTCTGCACGCCGAGCTCATGATCCCATTGACGGCGGGCGAAGTTGTCGACAATTGAAATCGAGTGTCCTCTCGCCGACAAATACAAAGCGGTAGCCCAGCCGCAATACCCGTCTCCGCCCAGGACCGTAATTTTCAACTCTTCCCTCCCGGCACGCCGCCGTTTCTTCTATCGCCTCAAACTACCGCTCCATGTAGATTCCGAACGAGTATACCGTGTTGTCATAGGTGGTGAGGAAGACGCGGCCGCCGGCGACCGACAATGCGCCGAAGTGCGTGAAGGAGGTGATGCTGTCGCCGCTGGAGTACAACTCCTTTCCCGTCTCGGCGTCCAAAGCATACAGCGTAGCCTGCGTGGAACGCTGCGCCCGTACTTCCGCGCTGCTGCCCTGACGCACGAATTCCCCGCTGGAAAGCGCGAAAACTATTCCATTGGCGATCACCGGAGGCGCCGGCGCGATCAGGTCGCGCGAAACCCAGGCCGGAGTCAGCACCGGTCTGCCGTTCCGCTCCTCAAGCTTAAAGGCGCCAATACTGCCGTTTGGAGCATCCCCATTCGCGATCGGGAATTTATAGTTCGGGTGCAGCGGCCCCCAGATGGGCGCCAGCACCCAGCGTGTGCCCCTGGCATCTTCCCAACTGGCCAGGCTGCCCCAGATCCCTTTGGCGTCGAATTGCACGTCGTAGTTGGCAATCAGGTCGCTTCGATACAAAGGTGTTCGATGGTCGTCTCCCCCGAGCGATTGGGAGTCCAGCAGGAACAGCCGGCCTTCCTTGCCTGTGGCGCCGGCAATCAGATCCCGGCCTTTGTAGGGAATGACGACCGGGGTGACGTTCAAATCCAGATCCCGTTTGGTCAGCCACTCCGCGTTGCTAGGAATGTAATAGTCTTTGAGCTTCAGTTCCTTCGGGGTGAGTGCGATGACTGAGGTGCCGTAAAGCCCCTTCTCCGGGTCGGCCAGACCGTCCCCAGTCTCGCCATAGACAGTGCCGTCGGTCCCAACGGCGGGCCCGGCAATCCCCCACAGGCCCCCGCCCGACTGAAAGGAGCTGACTTTCTTGTCCGGGCTGGTCGGATCGATGGCGTACGTCGCATTCGGATTGCCGCCGCAGCGTTGTCCAGTGATGGCATAGATTGTGTTATCGACCAGGTTCAAACTGTAGGGCTTCCCGTTCGGCGGCATGAACTTCGCCGGGGGCGCGAGCTCTTCGCCATCGTTCAAGCTCAGTTGGTGGAGGTTGCCGTCACCGGAGACGACATAAATCGATCTGGGAGCCCTGCCGCCACCACCGCCGCGGCCGGCAGGAACCGGCGTCCCGGCGGAAGCGAGCGCGGAGGCGGCAGCGGGCGCGCCGCGGGCACCCCGGCCGACGGCGACCGCGGGTGTGATTACCGGGGTGGCAACCAGACCGCCCGGACAAAGCCAGGTGGCATTCTGATCCTGCGGCTTGTCCGATTTGTAATCGAAGTGCTTCTTCCAGAGCAGCCGCCCGAGATCGGCATCCAACACATAGAGGTTGTCCGACGTCCCGGCGATGACAGCCAGGTCCCTGTATTGAGCATTCACTATCAAGGGCGCCGTCAGCGAGTGCAGCGCCCTGGTCTGGTTATCGAGTTTCAGCTTCCACAGAAGGCGGAATTCCTTGATGCGCTGCTTGCTGATTCTGGTCTCGTTTTTCTGCCAGGCCGTTCGCTGCGGGTCGCCGCTGTGGGTCGTCCATTCGCTACCGCGGCCTGACTGAGCGTGCGCGCCCGTCCAAATCAACGCGCCAACCAAGGCGGCGGTAGCCCATTGAGTGAGTCTCTTCACCATCGTCGCCCGGCTCAGAACAGGATCTTCAAGGCTACCTGCTGCTGCCGGCCGCCCGAATACGTAATGACCTGGCCGAAATTAGGCTGGCCCAACACGGCCACCGGCTGGTTGGGAAGCACGGTGTTGGTAAAGTCGAACGATTCCCACCGAAACTGCAATGTGAGCCTTTCCTTCGGCTTGAACTCCCGATGGAGACCCACGTCGAAATTCCACATACCGGGTGCGGTCAGCAGGTTCCGGCCTTCAGAGCCCCAAACGTTGGCGGGTTGTGCCACGAAGGCCGCCTGGTTGAACCACTGATTGGCGTTGGCGTTGGCCACGCTGAAACCGGACACCTGGTTCGGACGGTTGGTGCCCGTCGCACCATTGGTCTGGGTTCCGGTTTGAGTAACGGAGAACGGCAGGCCGGACTGCGCCAGACCGAGGGCGTTGATGCGCCAGTTCCTGGTCAGGAAGCCGAGCACGCCCTTGGCGTTCTTTGGAAACGGCACATCGTAGTTCAGCGAAATCGACACACGCTGGCGGATATCGCCGCCGGCGCTGCCCTTGATGGTCACCGGAACCGCGAACGCAAGATAGCGGACCTCGCTGTTGTCGATGGTGTGCGCCCAGGTGTGGTTGACATTCAGCGTGATGCCGTGACGGGCCCGCAGGTCCAGGCTGGTCTGCAAGGCATGATAGGAACTGGTGAAGTAGTTCTCCACCGTGTTGATGGTCGTGACGTTGGGATAAATTGCCGAATAGATGCGCCGGGTTTGCACGTTGGCTGCGCCGGGCGCCGCGCCGTTCAGGTCGACGGACGCGTTCGACCCGCTCTGCCGCCTGCCCAGCGACCCGACGTAGGAAGTGGTGAGCACCACTCCCTTGGGCAGTTGGCGCTCCAGCGTAACGTTGAACTGCTCCACGTAAGGGGTCTTATAGTTCCGGGCCACCGCCAGCAGCGGACCCGAGAGATTGATGGGGTCGATCGGCGTCAACGGAGGGACCAGGTCTGACAGACTATTGATCGGTGTGATGTTGGTGGGCGTGATCGACAGCGTGCTCACGTAGGGCGGATTCCGGAACGAGCCCGGAGTCCCCTGCAGCAGGGGAGTGTAGTTGATCCCGAAGCCGCCACGAACCACGGTCTTCTGGTTGACCTGGGCGGCGAACCCGATACGCGGGGAGAAATCTTTACGGTCCTTCTGAACACCTACGACGTTGTCGATCCCATTCTGGTTCGCAAAAATCAGTTTCAGGGTGGTGAAATCGAAGTTGGCGATGCGGCCGCGGGATTCGCTGAGCGGGCTGAAGTAGTCGTAGCGCATCCCCAGATTCAGCGTCAGCCAGCGGTTGGCGTGCCAGTCGTCCTGGAAGAACCAGCCGGTCTCCAGGAACCGGTAGCCAGGCTGCTCCAGATAGCGGTTGCGCGTTGTTGAGGCGGGAAAGCCCTCGAGCATAGACGCCATCGCATTGCCGGTGCCAGCCAGGTTGTTGGGGTCCCCGGAGAATGCCGGCGTGAACGAGAAAGCGATTCGCGGCTCCGAGCTCTGGTGTTCATTAACCTGCCGCCGCGTGAACTCGCCACCCACCTTGAAGATATGCGAGCCGCGCAAATACTGCAGGCTGGTGGAGGTAGTGTAAACGTTTTGGAAGTTAAACGTCGGCAGAAATCCGCCTTCGCCAAACCCGGTGAAGTTGGTGACGTTGACGGTCGGGAACCCGGCGCTGTCGGAATCCACGTTGACGTTTTGAATGCCGAGTTGGGTCGCCGGTGTCGTTCCGAATCCCTGCGGCAGGCTTTGGTTTGCATAGCGCGAAAAACCGGCTCGCAACACCAGCACGGCACGCGGTGACAGGACGAGGGTGTCATTCATCCCCAAGCCTTGAATCACCTGTTTCGTGTATCCGCCGGCGCCGCCGATCGGATCGAAGCCGTTCTTTGCCGGGAAAACGTGCGGAAGCTGGGTGCTGACGTGATCGTAGGAGTAGCGCACAAAGAAGTTGTTCTTGGCCGAGAACTGGTGATCCACGCGCGTATCCAACGTATCGTCGGTCTGGTTGCGCGAACCGTTCCGCTGGTAATTGTTGTTGAGCGCGCTGTTGATCGGGTCCGGATAGAGATTGATCAGCTTGAGCCCAATCGGGTTGATCTGGTTCAGGGGAATCGTGTTGCCCGGAAACGGCGTGCGGGTCGTCACACCGTTCGCCGTGCTGGTCGAGTTCACATCGTAGATCTGGCTGAAGCCGCTGAAATTTCCCTGCCGCATGGCAAGAGGCGGAACGGTAGCCAACTGCGGCGCCCCGAGGCTGACTTTGTAAGTCTCCCAGTCGCCAAAAAAGAACGTCCGGTTCTTCCTGATCGGGCCGCCCAGGCTGCCGCCAAAGTTATGTTGCTTATAAGGCGGTTTGGCCGCCGTGGCCGCCAGGTTGGGAGGCCGCGCATCCAGAACTTCGTTACGAAGATACTCGAAGGCGGTTCCGTGAAGCGTATTGGTGCCGCCCTTGGTGATGATGGTGACGGCGGCGCCGCTGGTTCTGGCCAACTCCGCGGAGAAGCTGTTGGTCAATACTTTCATCTCGCCGAGCGCTTCCATCGAAGGTTTGACCAGAATCGAACCAATGAACTTCTCATTATTATCCATGCCATCGATGGTGAAATTGTTTTCCGCGCCTGTCCTGCCGTTGACGGATACCGTGGTACCACGACGCCGGTCATCGAGGCCCCCGTTGGCAAACGAACCGCCGCCATAGTTGTTGGCGCCGGGCACGATCTGGGCCAACTGGATAAAATTGCGGCCGTTGATCGGCAGGTCCTGCACTTGGGTCTGATCGACAACGGTGCCCACCGTGGCCGACTCGGTCTGCAAGGCGGCAGCCTCGGCCTTCACTTCAATCGACTGCTCCAGACCGCCAACCGTCATCTTGGCGTCGGCCCGGTAGCGGTCGCCTACATCGAGCGTGACCTCCGTAATGTTCCACGTCTTGAACCCGGTCGCCTCCACCCGGATGCGGTAGCGCCCTGACGGCAGCAGCGGTATGGCGAACTCTCCGCGGCTATTCGAAACGGTTTGGTAATTCAGACCGGTAGCAACGTTGTTTGCCGTGACCTTCGCTCCGCCAACCACGGCGTCGCTGGAATCTGTGATGGTTCCTACGATATCGGCAGTCGACACCTGCGCCTGAAGACCAGGTGCAAGCGTCAGGATCAGCAGTAGACCAACTAATCTCCCCACTGCGGTACTCAACCACGGCGCCGCACAGGAAATCAGCGCCCGTTTTCTCGCGATGATCATGAACATAGGGCCACCCCTCTTTCTGTCTTTGGCTGCATACTACTCATTGCCGTCACCCGAGTCAAGCATATGCCCACCAGGCCCACCAGGCCACCACGCCCACCTGATCTCATTGCAGGACAACCGAATCAGGTGTAGACTTTGGGGGGATAAAGTGCTACCAGAAGAGAGGACGTAATGGAGAGCAGACGCACGTTCTTCAAGGCATCCGCCGCCGCGCTCGCAGCAGCCCGGTCCGCGCTTGCGGCCAACGACAAAGTACAGATGGCGATTATCGGCGCCGGCACCCGGGGTGGACGCGTGTTTGACTCGCTGGCGCGCCACGCCGACTGCCATTTCCTCGCCGCGGCGGAGGTAAACAAGGCAAAACTCGATTCGTGGATGACGCCGGAGCGGGCCAACTGGAAGGTCCAGACCTACGGCGACTACCGCAAGATCCTCGACCGCAAAGACATCGATGCCGTGCTGATAGCGACGCCGGATCACTGGCACAGCCAGATCACCATCGACGCGATTTCAGCGGGCAAAGATGTCTACGTGGAGAAGCCGGTGTCCAACACCATTCCGCGCATCAATGCCATGCTCGACGCATGCAAGAATGGCAAGCAGGTGGTTCAGGTCGGGACGCACCAGCGAAGCTGGGATCATTTCATCGAGGCCAAGAAGGTCATCGACGCCGGGACGCTCGGCAACATCACTCACGTGGTGATCGTGCAGCCTGGCTCCTACGCGCGGCCCCGCGAGGCCGAGCAGCCCGTGCCGGCCGGGTTGGATTGGGACATGTGGCAGGGGCCGGCGATCAAGAAGGCGTTCAAGCCCAGCCGGCTGGGTTTTCGCGCGTGGTACGACTACGGCGGCGGGCTGGTGGCCGATTGGGGCGCGCACCATGTCGATGTCGGCCTCTGGTTCATGAACGCCGATGGCAAAGCTCCCATCAGAACGATGGCGAACGGCGCCTTCCTGTCCGTTCCCGATGCCGATCCCGAACAGGTGCCGGACACCTTCTCCATCTCCTGGCAGTATGACAACTTCCTCATGACGTTCGCCAACGGCGAAGTGTACATGGCCGATGGGATTGAGAACTGGGGCGTCTTCTTCGTTGGCAACCGGGGTTCGCTGCAGGTGAATCGTCAGGGGTGGGCAGTGCGTCCGGTCGTGCCCCATGTCATCCGCAAGCAAGGGCCCGCGCCCCAGGCCGGGGCGGGCGGCGTGACCCTGGGCGCCGGCGGCACGGCGATTGCGCCGGGCGCGGCCGGTGGCCGGAGTGGGCGAGGCGGGCGGGGCGGGCGAGGAAACGAGCCGCCCATCGAGGCCAAAATGTACATCAATCCGCGCGGCGGCGTGGAGGAAGACTATCCGCTCGACGTACACACACGCAACTTCCTCGATTGCATCAAGTCGCGGCAAAAGCCCGTGGCGGGCATGGAAATCGGTTACTCCTCGGCGCTCCCTTGTCTAATCGCGCTCGAGTCGCTCAAACAAGGCAAGCCGCTGGGCTGGGACGCCGCCAACCGGACCACGAAATCCGCCTAGGGCGCGGATCCCTGGAACCATGCCGCGGGCCGCGCGATGAAACCGGAATGGCGAGTCGCCTTGCTGGGCCAAGGCTTCATGGGCAAGGCTCACTCCAACGCCTATTGCCAGGCCGGCCATTTTTTCGATCTTCCATACCGCATCCGGCGAACCCTGATTTGCGGCCGCGAACCGGTGTCGCTGGCCGCCATGGCGCAACGCTGGGGTTGGGAGGAGACCGCCACCGACTGGCGCGCCGCCGTCGAGCGTCCGGACATTGACGCCATCGATATCTCACTCCCGAATTACCTGCACGCCTCCGTCGCCATGGCCGCGGCGCAGGCGGGCAAGATGGTGCTCTGCGAAAAGCCGATGGCGTTGAATGTCGAAGAAGCGGAACAGATGGTCCGGGCCGCGGAGAAGGTGCCCACATTAGTCTGGTACAACTACCGCCGCGTTCCGGCGATCGCTTACGCCCGCCGGCTCATTGACGAAGGCCGCCTGGGCACGATATTCCACTACCGCGCGGCTTACCTGCAACAATGGGGCGGGGATACCTCGCGCGCGGCCACGTGGAAGATGGACCCGGCGCAGGCCGGATCCGGCGTCGGGGACGACCTGCTTACCCATTCGCTCGACACCGCCATGTACCTCAACGGCGCCATTCGGGAGGCTGTGGCGGCGGCGCGGACTTTCATCCCGAACCGCGTGGTGGATGACGCCGTGATGGCGCTGGCTCACTTCGACAACGGCAGCGTGGGCACGTTCGAAGCAACGCGCTTCGGCATCGGCTACCGCAACGCCAACCGCTTCGAGATTCACGGCTCGGGTGGGATGCTGCGATTTGATTTGGAACGGCTAAATCAGCTCGAGTTCTTCGACGCCGCTCAGCCCGCCACCGAGCAGGGCCTCCGCGACATCATGGTCACTCATCCGGCGCACCCGGTTTTCGGCAATTTCTGGAAGCCCGGACACATCATCGGCTACGAGCACACTTTCATCGCAACCCTGGCGGAGTTCCTGGATTGCGCTGCCCGTGGCATTGAGTTTCACCCGAACTTCCGCGACGGGCTGGCGGTTCAACAAGTGCTGGACGCCGTGCAGAGATCCGCTTCGACGCGGCAATGGATCGCGGTTCGCACCGGTTCGGAAAGGGCCGGCGGTTCGGAAAGGCCAACCTGAGATGAACGAACTATCTTCCGGGAAACGCTGGGTAGTTGTCGGACTGCTGTCGGCATCCATCGCGATCAATCTGATCGATCGCCAGGCGCTCTCCGTGATGGCGCCGCTCATCCGGGCGGCGCTCGAACTCTCGCCCAGCCAGTACGGCTACATCACGGCGGCGTTCCAGACCGGAATGCTGTTGGGACAAGTGCCGGCCGGCTCGTTGATGGACTCCCTCGGCACGCGCATCGGACTGGCGGTGATCCTGGGCCTGTGGTCGCTAATCAATGCCGGCCATGCGCTGGCCGCCGGCTTGGGAGTCTTCATCGGCCTGCGGTTTCTGATGGGGCTGACCCAGTGCGGCAATTACACGGCGGGAATCAAGGCGATTGCCGGCATGTTTCCGGCGCAACTCCGGTCTTCGGCCGGCGGGATCTTCAACGCAGGAGCGCAGCTTGGCTCCGTGGCCGCGGCGCCGCTCATCGTTTACCTGGCGAGCACCTACGGCTGGAGGGCGGGCTTTGTGATTCCAAGCCTGGCCGGGCTCGTATGGCTGGTCCCCTGGCTGGCCTTTTTCCCGAAAACGCTGACGCAGCCGCAGCCAAAACAGCAGCAGGCGCCCCAGGTGCGGCTGGGCCAATTGATGCGTAATCGCAAAGTGGTCGGCCTGTTTCTCATCCGCGTTTTCTCGGGTCCGCTCACCACCTTCTATTGGTTCTGGCTGCCTGAATACCTGCGCTCCGGACGGAAAATGTCCTTTGCCATGATCGGCGCGCTGGCCTGGCTGCCCTATCTGTTTGGAGCCCTGGGAAATGTGATGGGCGGGTTTATCTCGGACCGGCTGGTCCGCGTATTTGGATCCGTCGACAAGGCCAGAAAACTCGGCTTCGCATGCGCGTTCGGCCTCTCCACTTTGAGCATGGCGTTGCCGCTGGCCGGCAGCGATTTCATTGCGCTCGCAATCATCTCGGTGGTGCTGTTCGGCAACCAGTGGGTGGCGGCGACCTACATTGCCACGGTGGGCGACGTGGTGCCGCATACCCTGGCGGGGCGGGTCAACGGACTCGCGGGTTTCGGCGACAGCGGAGCCACGCTGCTGGCCACCCTGCTGACCGGCATCATCGTCGAGCGCTATTCTTACACCCCGGTGTTCATTGCGGCCGGCTGCCTGCCGGTGCTGGCGCTGCTCAGCGTCCTCTTTGTGCTCCAGCGCATCGAGCCCGCTGTAATAGAGGCTGCCGGCTAGCCGCCGCCGCTATCCGCGATGCGTCTGGAAATCAACCGGTTGGAAGGCTTGCGGAACGATCTGCTGCTGCGATTGGAGCGTTCCGAGATCGATTGCGCCCGGCTCAGCGTGGCGCACCGCGAGCGCCTGATGGCTCTGCCCGGTATGCCCCGGCACCGGGCAGCCACGCCGCAGGAAGACCAGGCCGTTGCCGGCTGTAAGATCTCCCTGCAGCATCACCTGCAAGGGCTGGGCATTGTGGACCCTTCAGGCCAATTGCGGCAGCGAGCCATTGCGATTGGCAATCGCAATCTGGGCACCAACCATGGGCACCTTGCCTGGCAGCGCACGGAAACGCCCAGGCTGTTTCATGTTCTGGAAGATCCGTGTGATTACCCCGCGTACTCCTGTCTGACGGCGTGGCGGAACGGGGCGCTGTCGATCGAGGATTTGCGCTTCGATTTGGCGGGAGACCGGGTGGGGGACCGGGTAGGAGACCGGGTGTATGATGCCAGGGACGGGCGGGATCTCAGCGATGAAATCGAGTGGGCCACCTTCGGCCAATGCGTGCTGCGGCGCGGGAGCATGGTGCGCATCGAGGAGATTGCGGATCAGTTTTACGATTTCCGGCATGTGCTCGCATTCGACCATCACCGCCAGGAAGGCGAGCAGATTCGATTGGACCTTTACCGCGGCTACCCGCGCAATTTCCGGGAGAACACCCGGGTGGCATGGCAGGCTCACGGGGTGCCTCGCTCGCGCTACTTCCACAACGCTGTCGGATTCTCTGCCGGCGCCCTCTTTGTGCTGCAACGCGAGGGGACGGTCGAGGAAATCGCGGATGGGCTCAAGATGGCGGGCGCCGAGGACGGGCTCATTTTGGATAACGGGGGAAGCGTGGCGTGTTGGGTGTGGTGGGCCAACTCGTATGCCGGGGGAATCGTCTCCCCGACCATCGACTACCGTCCGTTGGGAACTTCGGCGATTGCGTTCCTCTTAAGAGGTCCGGTGCGCGTTGACCTGCCGGGTGGTAGTGTTTCTTACAGCGTGTCCTGAGTAAGCGGGCTAAGGCCGCGTCGCCTGCTCGCTAGAAGCTCCGGCAAAGGAGAAGGAAGCCCATGCGAAGAATGATTCTCAGTGTTACTTGTGCCGCGTTGGCGGCGCTGGTTGCGTTTTCGCTTTACGGTCAACAGTCGGGCCGGGGCCAGCAGCCCGGCGCCACTGCGCAAGCCGGCCGCGGCGGGGGCGCCGCCCGGGGCATGATGAGCCCCGTTCCACAGAGCAATGACGAACCAGTGCCCCGCGTGCCGGTGGGCTTTACGATGATTTTCAACGGCCGGGACCTGAGCGGGTGGCACATCAGCAAAACCAACCACCACGGCACCACGCCGGATTTCCACGTGATGGCGGGCGGCATCCTGGTGGCGACACAAAACCCCCTCGGCGGAGGCGGGGTGCTGTTGACCGACAAGAAATATAGGAACGTTGAAGTCTACCTCGAGGTGAAGCCCGACTGGGGCTGCGACAGCGGCCTGTTCCTGCATACCAGCGAGGCTGGTGCGGCGTACCAGGTCATGCTCGACTATCTGCCGGACGGCAACATGGGCGGTGTCTATGGCGAGGCCCTCCAGGGAATCAGCACCAACCCTCCCGATTGGAACGAGCGATCTCAGGAGGCGCGGGAGGTTTTCACCGCGAAGCGAACCGATGCCTGGCAGAAGGCATGGAAACGCGAGCAGTGGAATTCGGTCCGCGCCCGCATTACCGGGAACCCGCCTCATATCAGTACGTGGATTAACGAAGAAATGCTCACGGATTGGACCGACTCCGCCAACCACGGCCCCGACGGGGCGGAAGACGGATACATCGGCCTCCAGGTGCACGGCGGCGCGCGCTGGCGCGCCGGCAGCTTCTGGCGCTGGCGCGTTGTCGCAGTCAAGGAACTGCCATAAAAGGGGGGCGGACCATCGTTTTTCGTGGTCTGCCGGTATCGGCGAGAGGACTTATGGAAAGCAGACGAAGATTTTTGCAAGCTGCGGCAGGCGCGGCGGCCGTGTCGCGTTCAGTGCTCGGAGCAAACGATCGGGTGCAAATGGCCATTATCGGGACCGGCAACCGAGGCAACCAGGTCTATGGCGGCTTCAGCCGGCACACCGACCAGGTATTCCTGGCCGCCTGCGATGTTGCCAGAGACCGCCTGGACGCTTTCGTGACCAGCCACGGGAAGATGGACACCTACACCGACTACCGGCGCATCCTGGAACGCAAAGACATCGATGCCGTCCTCATCACCGCGCCGGACCACCAGCACGCGCCGATTCTCATCGCGGCACTCCAGGCGGGGAAGGACGCTTACATCGAAAAGCCCGTCTCGAACGCCATCGAGCCTGCCAGGAGGATGGTGGATGCCGTCCACAAGTCCGACCGCGTGGTGCAGGTCGGATTGCAGCAACGCAGTTGGCCGCACTTCCAGGAATGCGCCAGGCTCATCCAGGACGGCTACATCGGCACCGTCCGACAGTCGGTGATTTATTTCGGCAACTACATGCGGGTGCCCGACCTCGATCCGCCCACCGCGGTTCCGGAGAGTCTGGACTGGGAAGCGTGGCAGGGCCCCGCCCCGCGCAAGCCCTACGCACCGAGCCGCCAGAGAAGTTGGCGCGCCTACTACGATTACGGCGGGGGAATGATTACCGACTGGGGCGTGCACCTGGTGGATGTGGAGCACTGGTACTTGAAAGCCGATGCCAAGGGGCCGATCATGACCACCGCAGCCTCGAACTACCTGTCTACTTCGCAGCCCGATCGCGAGCAAACGCCCGACGCTTTCTCCATCGCCTGGCAATACGACAACTATATCGCCACCTTCACCAACGTCGCGCCGCCGGCGGTGGATGGACTGACAGGCGCGGGCAACTACTTCTATGGCGACAAGGGAGTCTTGCTGGTGAATCGCGCCGGTTATCGGGTCCTTCCGAACGCAAGCAGTGGCATAGGCGCTGGCCGTGGCCGCGGAGCACCGGGAGGACAGCCCGGCCAGCAACCGCGGGATGTGCCGCCGCCAACCCCACCCATCGAGGCCAAGCGGGGCGAAGGAGGCACGGACGCGACGCCTCTGCATGCCCGCAATTTCCTGGATTGCGTGAAGTCGCGGCAGAAGCCAATCTGCGACATCGACATCGGCTTCCACTCCTCGCTGCCGTGTGTGATCGCGTTGATGGCGATCCGCCAGGGGCGTCCGTTCACTTGGGACGGCAAGACGGCGAAGCCGGTATAATCCCGGATCGGGGATTCAAATCGCCGACGCGGAAGCCGCGCCGCGGTCCCGGGCTCACGGCGTCCGCGAAGCCCGATACGCGCCGAGCGACACGCAGGCCGCGCCGTTAGGCCACGACACGGGCCGTGTTGTGGAGTAGGCTATATGAGGCTGGAAGGCGCGAGCGCGGCGAGCGCTCGCCCGGAAATGAGGCGAGAATGAACCGAAGAGAATTCCTGCAGACAGCGGCCGGCGCGGGAGCGGCGCTCGGATTGGCCAACGGCGCGGCGGCCGCCGGCACGGGAATGTTTATCTCCCTGAACAACACGCTGCTCAACGGCAAAGTGCAGTGGCCGGAGTCTGCGCGGCTGGCCGCCAAGGTAGGGTATGGGGGAACGGACATCAACCTGGCCGCAGCGATGAAGGAAGGCCAGGACGCGACCAAAGCTCTCCTGACGGAATTGAAACTGAAGCCGTCATTCGCCAACCTGCCTGTCAACGCCGCGCGCGGCGATGAGGACGCGTTCCAGAAGGGGATGGAAACGCTCGACGATCAGGTAAAGTTCGCGGCGGCGATCGGGTGCAGCCGGATGATGGTGGTGATGCCGCCGGCCACCCAGACGCCCAAGGAGGAGTTGCGGCAGACTTTGAAAAGGCGTTTTGAGGCGGTCGGAGCGGTGTTGTCCAGGCACAACGTGCGGTGCGGGCTGGAGTTTCTGGGGCCGTTGCAGTTTCGCCAGCGGGCGCCGCACGAGTTCATCTGGCAAATGAACGAGATGGTGGATTTTGCCAAGGAGTGCGGGCCAAGTTTCGGGGTGGTGCTGGACGTTTGGCACTGGTATCACTCAGGGGCCACGCTGCCGGACATTCGCCGGGCCGGGAATTCGCGAATCGTGCTGCTGCACTTGTCGGACGCCGCGAAGCAGGCGCCGGAGGATGTGCGCGACAACCAGAGGCTGATGGCCGGTGAGGGAGTGATCGACCTGGTTGGGATATTCAAGACGCTGCGGGAGATGGGCTGGGAAGGAAGCGTGAGTCCCGAGCCCCTCGGGCGGATTCCGAAAGAGATGTCGGCGGAAGACGGGGCTAAGCTGGGCCTCGAAACCGCCCAGGCCGTCATGCGCAAGGCTGGAATCGACATCTAACTGCGTGTAGTCATCAGGCAGCCGGCGGGACGCCGGGACGGGAGCCGGTTTGTCGGGCCCGGTGGGACAGGCCATCGGTTTCTGTGGCCTGTTGGGATGGGCGTTCCGCCCGCGAAACTTCATGAAAAACCACGCCAGGCCCCGGGAGATTCCCGCTGGGCGAGATGGGACGCTAACTTCCCCGGCGCGATTCCGTGGAACCTTTTATTGGTTGCAGCATGTGTCCTGGCGCTGGCATTGCCGGGGCTGACGCAGATTTCCAACGGCTCCATCGTCGGAGCCGTCACCGATGCTTCGGGCGCCGCGGTCGCCGGGGCGGCAGTGACCCTTACGAACATCGGCACGTCGGGGCGCCGCTCCGCAGCCAGCAATGCGGAGGGGAATTACGAGTTCGTCAATCTGGTGCCGGGGCGTTACCGGGTGGAAGTGGAGAGGCCCGGCTTCAAACACCTGACGCGCGATGACATTGAGGTGCAGGTACAGGCCTCGGTTCGCGTGGACGCCACCATGCAGGTAGGGGACGTGGGCCAGACGGTGGAGGTGACGGCGCAGGCCCCGCTGCTGCAATCGGAAACATCCTCGCTCGGCACCATCGTGGAGTCGCGCAAAGTGCAGGAAATGCCGCTGAACGGGCGCAACGTCATCAACCTGGTGACGCTGGTGCCGGGGGTGGTGGCACAGGGCCAGTCGATGCAGAACCCCACCGGGCAGAATATCTTCTCGTTTGGGAATTTCCAGATTGGCGGCGCGGTGGCGGGGCAGAACGCAACCTTTCTGGATGGCGCGCCGCTCAACGTGGCTCAGGGCAGCCTGATCGCGCTGATTCCCACGCAGGATGCGGTGCAGGAATTCCGCGTGCAGACCAATAGCATGGGGCCGGAATTCGGCCGCTTCGCCGGCGGCGTCATTAATCTGATCTCGAAATCGGGCAGCAACGGCTTTCACGGCGGCGCGTACGAGTTCGTGCGCAACAAGGTGCTGAACGCCAATACCTTTTTCAATAATTCGTCATCCAAAGGGCGGCCTGCATTTACGCAGAACCAATATGGCACCAATGTGGGCGGGCCGATCGTGAAGAACCGGACGTTCTTCTTCGCTTCGTGGGAGGGTTTCCGGCTGCGCTATGGCGTCCCGTTCCTGGTCGCGGTCCCCACGGCGCAGCAGCGTGGCGGCGATTTCTCGAACACTCGTAACGCGGCGGGCGCCCTCATCCCGATTTACGATCCGCTGACGACGTGCGGACAACTTGGAAATCCGGCATGTGCGGGCGCGGTAACCCGGTCGCCATTTCCTGGCAACACCATTCCGGCGACCCGCCTGGACCCCACCGCGAAGATTCTGGCAAACGACTGGGGGCAGCCGAACAGCACGGGACTACCGTTCACGAACTTGAACAATTTCAGCGCGAACGCCGGGGCGGGCGGCAATAACGACCAGGTGAATACTCGTGTCGATCACAGCCTGAACGACCGTCAAAGGTTGTTTGCACGCTATTCGTATTGGACCAATCTGAGCCTTGCCCAGGACCCCTACGGCACGCACGTCTACCAGGACCGCGGCCCCGAAACGTGGATTGTGAACTCGGCCGTGGTGGGCGATACTTATATGCTTTCACCGACCACCGTTCTGGACTTCCGCCTGGCGTTCCTGCGCTTCGATTACGATCGCATCCCCGCCAGCCTGGGAGTGGACCTGACCACTTTCGGGCTGCCCGCGGCGCTGAACAACCAGGTGTCGTTCCAGGTGATTCCCACGCCGGTGGTGCAGGGTTTTAGCGATATCTGGAGCAGCCAGGGGCCGGGCAGCGTGATCCATCAACGCAACGACAGCTACTCGTTGTATCCGCTGATGACGAAGATCGCGGGCAGCCACACTCTGAAGGTCGGAGGCGAACTGAGGCGCCAGATCACCAATTACATTCAGAGCAACGTAGGCAGCGGGCTGTATAACTTCGACAACCTGTTCACCTCGATCAACCCGCAGGCGGCGGCGGGAACGGGTGTTGGTTTCGCGTCGTTCATGTTGGGACTGGGGTCGAGCGGCAACGTGGTTACGCCGAGCCCGTATTCTTATCGCAACTACTATGCAGGCGTTTATGCCTCGGACACGTGGCAGGTGAGCAAGAAACTGACCGTGAACTACGGTTTGCGCTGGGAACTGCCCTTTCCGGAGGTGGAGCGATACAACCGTTTCACGGTGCTGCTGCCGAATTCTCCCAGTCCGATCGCACAGGCGGCGGGCATACCGAACCTGATGGGCCGCCTGGGGCTGGTCAGTTCGCCGGATAACCAGAGCCGTTACGCGGCGGCTACCCACCTCAACCTGGTTGCGCCACGGCTGGGATTTGCGTACCGTTTGACCAACCGCACGGTGATCCGCTCGGGCTACGGAATCTTCTATGTGCAGAATGACGGAACCGGTGGAAGCCAACTGACCTCGGTGACGCAGTCGTGGGTTCCGACCGTGGACAACGAGCTCACGCCCGCATCCACACTCAGCAATCCCTTCCCGACCGGATTGCTGCAGCCGCCGCAGCGGAACCCGAATTACCAGACCCTGCTGCTGGGCACCGGAATCAGCGCTCCCATACCGGGAGCGTCCTCCCAGCATTTCGGAAACTTGCAGCAATGGAACTTCAACGTGGAGCGAGAATTGGCGGGCGGGCTGGTGCTGGAGGTTGCCTATGCGGGCGCGAAAGGCACTCACCTGGTGGGCGGCCCGGTGCTGGACCAGCTTCCGGACCAGTATCTGTCCCTGGGAGCCGCCGCGCTAACCAAACAGGTGCCGAACCCATTCTATGGCCTGGTCCCCTTCGGGACGCTGGCGCAACCGACGGTTCAGGCGGGGCAGCTTCTGCGGCCCTATCCACAATACACGGGCGTTACGGCGGCCAACGACGGCAATCGCGATTCCATCTATCACTCCTTGCAGGTGAAGCTGGAGAAACGCTTCCGTCAGGGCGGCACGGTGCTGGCGGCTTACACCTGGTCGAAGAATATCGGCGACATCGAAACCGGCATGAGCTGGCTCGAAGCCGGACCGCTGGCCGGCCTTCAGGACAACAACAACCTCCGGCAGGAACGAGCGATATCGGGCTTCGATGTGCCCCAGCGGCTGATTGTCAGTTATGTGTACGACCTGCCGATGGGCAAAGGCAAAAGGCTTCTGGGTAATGTGACGGGTGCGGCAGACCGGTTGACTTCGGGATGGGGGATCAACGGCATCTCGACCTTCCAGGCGGGGTTTCCGCTCACCCTGACTACATCGAGCAACATTACGGATTCGTTCGGCGGCGGATCGCGGCCGAACTATTCGGGTGGATGCGATGTGACGCTCCCCGGCGGCGGCCAGGCACGGCTTACGCAATGGTTCAACACCTCGTGCTTCACGGCGCCGCCCGCAGCCACGTTCGGCAACCTGGGCCGCACGCTGTCGACCGTGCGCACGGCCGGAATCAACAACTTCGATTTCGCCGTGTTCAAGAATACGCGGCTCACCGAACGCATGGCGCTGCAGTTCCGCACGGAGTTCTTCAACATCTTCAACCGGGTGCAATTTGGTCCGCCCGGGGAGGTGTTGGGCAATCCGCAGTTCGGCGTGGTCAGCTCGCAGGTGAACCTGCCCCGGTTGGTGCAACTGGCGCTACGGCTCAGTTTTTAGGCTGGTTGGCGCGTCATGACGGCCGGGCGTTGGATGGATCGGATCGCCGCACGAGCGATTCTTCCGCCGGGCGGCGGAGAAGCAACCAGTTCCAAGCTTCAGAATTGCCGCGCCAAGGCCTCTGCCTTGCGAATAAACTTTTCGCGCAGTTCCCAGGCAGCGAGGGCCATTCGCGCGCCTTCACAGGCCATGCTGGTGCTCATTCGGCGATCGGCCTCGTCGAATTGGGCTTCCGCCGCCGCGTGGGCAAGGCTGGCCTCCTCATCGGCTTCCTGCAAGCGTTCGAGCGCCGCCTTCAACTCGGGGTCGAGGCCGGCATGGCGCCGCGGCTTGGGACGGCCGTTCGCCGAAAGATCGCGGTAGGCCTGCTGCCACTCCCCGGCCCACCCGGCCTTCACTTTCTCTTCGCAGGCTTCCAGGGCCTCCCAGGCAGCGTCCGCGGTGGCACGCGCTCTGCGCTTCTCAATGAGCCATCGCCAGATCGACCAGTCCCTGGCTTCGTGGAACAACGTCTTCGCGTCTTCGACGGGGGCAAGCTTGTGCATAGCCTGTTTCCAGAATACGCGATATCGCGGCCACAATCCAGTATATTCGCGCCTTAAACTATCTATTTGCAAATTGCCGCGCCCGGAGCGATAATGAATCGGATGGGTAGGTATGAAACTAGTCATTGCCTGTTGCCCGTTGTTTCCCGCCGTGCTCCGCGCGCAGCATTTGAGAACTGAAACCCAAACGGAAGCCCGCAACCGCAGCACCGAAACCGCACAGGCGTTCGATTGCTGCGTGCAATCCGCCATGCGCGGGAGCGTATCCAAGCCGGAACTCGTCATACCCAAACCTCCTGCGAGACTGCCCCCGTGCCAGGAACCCGTGGATAGTTTTTCCGCCGTCAGGGCCGCGGCTGCCGGCTCGTCTGCTTCTGGCGCCAAATGATGGACTTCGACTTCATTGTGGTCGGTTCCGGGTTCGGCGGCAGCGTCTCCGCCCACCGGCTCACCGAGAAGGGCTACCGGGTGGCCGTCATGGAAATGGGCCGCCGGTGGACCCCGCAGAACCTGCCCGGCACGAACTGGCTGCTCTGGCGGTGGATCTGGCGGCCGGGCCTCGGATTGCGCGGTTTTTTCAACATCGATCCCTTCCGCCACGCGATGATTATGCACGGCTGTGCGGTGGGCGGCGGGTCCATCACATACGCCAATACCTGTTTGATTCCGGGAGATTCGATCTGGGAAAGTGGATCGTGGGTGGGCCTGGCGGACTGGAAAGCCGAGATGCCGCGGCACTACGAAACCGCCGTGCGCATGTTGGGAGTGGTGGAAAACCGGATTATGGGTCCGGCCGATCGCATCCTCCAGAGGGCCGCGGAAGAGCACGGCGTAGGGCACACTTTCTATCGCACCAAAGTGGCCGTCTTCGAAGGGCCGGAGGGAGAGCCCCCGGGCCGTACCTATCCCGACCCGTATTTCGGCGGCAAGGGGCCGGAACGCACCAGTTGCATCGGCTGCGGCGGCTGCATGATGGGGTGCCGTTATGGCGCTAAGAACACGTTGGATCAGAATTACCTCTACCTGGCCGAGAAGGCGGGCGCCCGGGTATTCGCCGAAACCAAGGTGGTGGATGTCCGGCCTCTGGGTGGCGGTTGCGGTGGAAGCGCCGACGGAAATAACGGCTACGAGGTGTTCACGGTTCCCTCGACGTTCATGCCCGGCGGCCGCCACCGCTTCACCTGCCGCGGCGTGATATTCGCGGCCTCGGCGCTGGGCACGCTGGACCTTCTCTTCCGGCTGAAGGAAAAGGGCTCGCTGCCCGGGATCAGCGGGCAACTGGGCAACCGGGTGCGCACCAATGCCGAGTCGCTGATCGGGGTGCGCGTGCCCGGCAGCCGCGAGGACCTGTCGAAGGGAGTGGCCATCGGCTCCGGCTTCTACCTGGACCAATACACCCACATCGAAGCCACGCGCTACCCGGCAGGGTCCGACGCCATGGGGTTGCTGGCCACCGTCCTGACCGGCGGACAGCCCGGCCGAAAACGCATCCTGCTCTGGCTCAAGCTTCTGGCGGGCTCTCTGTTGCGGCATCCCGTGCGGACCGTGCGCAGCCTGCACCCGTTTGGCTGGGCGCGTGAATCCCTGATCCTGCTTTGCATGCAGACCCTGGACGGGCACATCAGTATGCGGCTGGGACGCCCCTGGTTCTGGCCCTTCCGGCGGGTGCTGCAGAGCCACGGGCAGCGCATTCCTACCTTCATCCCGCAGGCCAACGAATTTGCGCGCAAGTTGGCCCTGGCGATCGGCGGTACCCCGATCAGCATGGTAACGGAGATCCTCTTCGACGTGCCTGGCACGGCGCACATTCTGGGGGGGTGCCCGATAGCCCCGTCGGCGGATCAAGGCGTGGTGGATGGGCGCAATCGTCTGTTCGGTTACCGGAACCTGTACGTCTGCGACGGCTCCGTGATCGCGGCCAACCTGGGGGTTAACCCCAGCCTGACCATCTGCGCCCTCACCGAGCGGGCCATGAGCTTCATTCCCCCAGCGGCGGACGCCCCGTGGAGCGACGTCCCGTCCAAGCCTGAGTCCATCGTTTCATAAATACGGTCGCGTATTTGGAGGGAACCGCTTCCTAACGGTCGCGGCCTGGTCGGAGCCGCGCGCGTAAGCAAGCGGTTTCCCGGATACGTTAGGGAACTTCCGAAACGGTGTGCTTAGGTATATTTTAGAGCTGCCGACGCGCGTTACTTTGGTTCTGCGATGTTCTTGCCGAAGTTGAAGGCCGGTCCGACCGAGAAGCGGACTGTCCACCGGCCGTCATTCAAAAGGTCGTTGAACAGGTGGTCGTACACCACATCGGCCTGCGTGCGCAGGGAGAAGTGCCTGGAGACAACCACGTCGAAGCCCCCGCCGAATCCAACGAATCCGGCCGTGTCCGTCTTGGTCCCGCTGGGGGCCAGTTGCGATACCACCGCGGCGGCGATGGCATCTCCGGGATGCGGGGTCGCCAGTTCGTGAATCGCTCCCGCAAACACCGGCCTGAGAAAGAGGGTCATTTTCTCGAAGTGGCGATATGCCAGTTGCGGACCCACGGCGAAGGTCTGGGTCCTGGAGCGTGCCGGGATCACCAGAGCGTAGCCGGGCGGCAGTTGATGGGCGGCGCTCAACTGGCCGAAGAGTGCGCCCAATGAGGCTTGTTTGGCGGCCGGCAGCAATTCCGGTGTGAGGGTCAAATCGCCTTGCGAGAAGCTGTAGTCCAGCCCGAAGGAGTACCAGGTGCGCGGCCTGATGCCGAACTGCGCGGCAAAACCGTTTTCAAAGAGTCCGATGTGCGGGCTGTTGAGAAATGCGTACCCGCCATACGCGTCGAAGCGCGTGACATACGTTTGTTGAGCGGAAAGCGGAATAGACGGCAGGAACAGAATACCGAGCGCGACGATGACCGTCCGCGGAGAGAGCCGCTGGTCGAACATAACAATCCTCCTCAGGCCGCCTCCTCAGGCTGCCTCCTCAGGCTGGCGGCGCTTCCACCGAATCTCCATGTTGGTAAGCAGACCCAGGTGGACCGGGGGAGCCGTCCCGATCCGATTCGCGGCACGACGGGCGCCGCGCCAATGCCGTCACAGACAGGCTAGCACATATTAAAGAGCTTAATAGCTCATATTCTGATTGCTAGTGGGCGGGAGATCTTTTACAATACGCTTAGAGGGCACTTCGCCATGATTCCCGCTGCTTTGCTCAACTCGCTGTACACGGTCGGTAGCCTGAAGAACACCGATGGGAGCTTCGATTTCGCCATCAAGAACCGGCTGGCGGACGCCGAAGTCGTGGGCGTTTCCGGCATCGCGATTGACGGGCGGCAGGTGGCCATGGATCATGTGAGCCTCGATCTGGAGGACGGCCGGCGTCTGGCCTCGTTCGACGTCAGCGCCGCCAACCCGATTCCCTTTCCCCTCCGCTGTACGGTCAAGGTCCACGCCGGCGGCCAGTCCCTGCGCCTTACCAGGCACAAAATCGAGATTGCGTTCGAAGCCCGCCCGTTTGGAAAGCTGAAACTGGACGTGGAGGATGGCGTTGCCGAAGACGGACAAGGTTCGCGCTCGATTCCGCGCGCCGAAGACGACGACTACAGCCCCGAAATCATCGGCCGGCGCCGCGCGTTCATCGAAGCGGAATCCGGCGTTGCGCTGAAACACATCGTTCACCACTCGCTCGATCCGCATGCGGCCAAGGGCAACTGCGAGAACTTCATTGGGGTGGCACAAGTTCCCATCGGCCTGGCCGGCCCGCTGCACATGGTGGGCGAGCACGCGCAAGGCGACTTCCTGATTCCCCTGGCCACTTCCGAAGGCACGCTGGTGGCATCCTACAACCGCGGCATCAAAGTGCTGAACCTTTGTGGCGGCGTGAAAGTAACCGTGGTGGGCGACGCCATGCAGCGGGCGCCGGCCTTCGTATTCCAGGATGCCCGTGCCGGCCGCGATTTCGAGCAGTGGGTGCACGCCAATCTGGCGCCCATCCGCCAGGCGGCCGAAGCCACCTCCTCCGTGGCCAGGCTGCAGTATATCGACACATTCCTCGCCAGCAAGTTCGTTTATCTACGCTTTAACTTCTCCACGGGGGACGCCGCCGGACAAAACATGGTGGGCCGCGCCACCCTGGCGGCATGCCAGTGGATCCAGGAACACCACCCGGGAATCGTCAAGTTCTACCTGGAAGCGAACTTCGCTACCGACAAGAAGGCCTCCGATATCAACCGCCTGCGGACGCGCGGGAAGCGGGTCACGGCCGAAGCGGTCATCGGGCGCGACATCCTGAAGCGGCATATGCGGATTGAGCCTGAGCAGCTTACGTACCACCACGGCGTGTCCAATGTGGGGGCTTTTCTGTCGGGCGCCAACAACAACGGCGCACAATCGGCCAACGGGATCGCGGCCATGTTCATTGCCACCGGCCAGGACGCAGCCAATATTGCCGAATCCTCGGCGGCAGTTTTGTACACAGAAGTGACGGGCCAGGGTGACCTGTATATTTCGCTCACCATTCCCTCCCTGATCGTGGCCACCCACGGCGGCGGGACGAGCCTCGCCACGCAGCGGGAGTGCCTGGAGATCTTGCAATGCTATGGCAGGGGCAAGGTGAACCGGCTGGCCGAGATTGTGGGCGGGGTGGCGCTGGCCGGCGAGATTTCCCTCGGGGCGGCGATTTCGGCCGCCGACTGGGTCTCCAGCCACGAGAAACTCGGGCGCAACCGGTAGCCGCGGGCTGCTGGCTTTCCGGCCGGGCCATGCGCTGCCGGAGCAGGGCCATGCGCTGCCGGAAGCCGCAGGCCCATCTGACCCACTACATTACCGCCGGGCGGGATAGAGCAGCGCGTTCCATTGGATGGCGGCGAAGTCCTTCCATTGCAGTGGGGCGTGAAATACACCCAGGCTGGCGGCGCAGCGCGTCAGGAACTCGCGGGCGATCACCTCGTCGATGCGCACGCCGGGACCGGCGACATCGTACAGCACGCCATCCAGGGTCAGAACGATCTTGTGGAACAGGAACAGGGACGGCGGAAAGCGCACGCCTTCGAGGGCGATCCGGTCCAGCAGCCGCATCGCGTCCAGCGTGCCCGGCGAGGCGTCCGGGGACATCTGATCGAAAAACCGGTTGACGCAGCCTTCGATCACCCCCAGCCGCGCGCCGTTCCGCCGGTCGGCGCTGAGGCTCAGATCGCGGATTGCCTGGCCGACGCCATCGCGGTTGCGCAGCGTCATCATCACCGACAACAGAATCAGTTGCCGCCGGGATTCCAGGCTCAGCCGCTCGGCCAGGGCCCAGTCCAGAACCACGAGTTCGCGGTTCGTCTCGTCGTACAGCAGGTTTCCGGCATGCGGGTCGGCGTGGAAGATGGCTTCCTCCTGGCGCGAAAAGAACGGCACGGCCACCAGGGCTTCGATCAATTGTTCGGCCACCCGGGCGCGGCGGATCGGTGAGTTGGGAAATGCCTCGGTCACTTTCACGCCCGCCTCCGCGCTCATGGCCGTGATGTCATTGGTGCACAGCGGCTCAATCAGGCGGGGGATGCGAATGCCGATGCTGGCGCGATACATCTTCGCGGCTTCCAACAGGGTTGCCTGCTCGCGCCGAAAATCCAGCTCGTGGTCCAGCAGCAGCAGCACCTCGGCCAGCATCTCCTTCACGTCGTGGATGGCGAATCCATAGCCGCGCTTGGGGGAGGCGAGGAATTCTCCCAGCTCCTGGAGCAGCGTCATGTCCTCGCCGAAGCACTCCGGCACATAGGGCTTGAGGACTTTAAACACTCCCTGTTCGCGTTCCCGTCCGGGGTAATGCCAGGTGAAGCGGATGACCGCGCTGACGGTGGCTTCGGAGAGCATGGCCCCGTCCACTTCGACGGCGTAGGCGGCCAGCCGCGTCCCCAATCTCTCTTCAATCAGCCGCCGGACCTGTTCCGGCGACACGTCCGACATCCCGTTTTCCAACTCGGAAAGGGCGCGGCGCAGGTCGGGCGCCAGGCGGCGATTGCGCGCCAACACTTGCCCGAGCTTCTGCAGCCCCGGCATCTGATTGATCAGGCGCAGCAGGCGCTGCTCCGGCGCTGTGCCGGCGGAGAGCTCGAATTGCTGCACTACTTTGGTGGCCAGCCGGCGGTCGGAGAGGCGCTCGAAAAGGAATTGGAAGGCGTCCCGGACGAGGGGACGCCATCTCGCGGCGGAATCGGGGACCAGGAATTCGACCGGAACCAGGCGGCCGATCCACTTCCCGATTTCGCCTCGCCAGTATGGGCCGCGCCGGCCTTGGAGAGCGGCTTCCACTGTGGCGATCCGGCCCGCCGGATCGACCGCGGCAAACATACTTGCCCATACCGCCAGCGGCCCCAAATCGATTCCAGCGTCGATTCCGGCATTCATTCCGGCATGGATTCCATCCGGCAACGGCAATTCCATCGCATTCCTCCTCGCGCTCGAAGTCCCAGGCAGGCGCCGGCCGGCCATCTAAGCCTTCCGTCGTTTCCCGCGGGCCCGAGGCTTTTGCTGGCGCTGCTCCATTTCCGCCACGCGGCGCCGCAATTGCTCCAGTTCATCCTCCGCCTTCGGGCCTGGCGCCTTCGGGTCCGGCGCCTTCGGGTGAGGCGCCTTCGGGTCCGGCGAACGGGTGAACAGGCTGTCCACCAGGTGCAGGGGCGAAAAAGCGGCCGAACCCACATCCTGCAGCCGGTTTTGCACCGCATCCTGTACTTTTCCGTAGGTATCGAAGGCGGATTTCAGATATCCCATGATGAATTCCTGGCCGGCCCGGTCGGATGCCATGATCAACTGGCGCAGCAGTTCGAGCGGCAACCCGGTCGGCGCCTCCTTGGCATCTTCCAGGATGATCTGGGTCAGCACCACGCGGGTGATATCCTCACCGGTCCTGCTGTCAACCACCTGGATCTCTTCCCCCTGGCGGATGAGCGCAGCCAGATCGTTCAGGTTTACGTAAGCCCTGGAGGCTGTGTTGTAAAGGCGGCGGTTGGGGTATTTTTTGATCAGCACGGTAAGCCTAATTCTACAATCGGGCCTTTATTCGCATGGCGCATGCCATGGCTGCGCTGCGCTCCATCAATTTTATATTGACATAATCAGACCTTTAAGTATATATTAAAGATGCATGCTGCATTGCAGCAAAGATTGCAGCCAAAAGGAGTAACGATCATGCCAGAGAAAACCGTTCCGGCCCGCGAGCCTTCCCCCTTATCGATGTTGTCGGGTTGGCTGCAGCAGGGAACTGAAAGCTTCTTCGCCTCGCAACAGATCCTGACGGATCTGGTGATGCGGCAAAACGCCCACACGCTCAGCGCCTTCCAGGGGCGGTTGGCTGGGGCCCGGAACATTGCGGGCACGGCAGTCACGGAAATGGCCGGCGAGGGCATTTCGAACCTCATCGCCGCGCAGCGCGTGCTGTTGAACCTGGCCCAGCGCCAGAACGAAATCGTTACCACCGTGGTGAAGGAACGAGTCGGCGGATCGGCGCCGGTTGACGCCCTGACCGATGTGTTGAGCCGCGGTATCGAGACGGTCATCGGGATGCAACAGCATCTGCTGACCATGGCGGCGCGGCAGACCGATCAGTGGATTGACGCCACCAAGTCCGGTGAGCCGTTTGAAGGCATCCACCTGACCGCTCTGGCGCGCGAGAGCATGGAAACCTTCGTGCGCAGCCAGAAGAAGTTCCTGGACGTGTTGGCGGAGGAAACCGCTCATGCCACCGGCAAGGAAACCGACGGCAAGGCCCAGTCCACCGGGAAAACCGAGCTGGCCGAGTTGGCGCGGCAGAGCGCCGAGGCCTACATCGATGCCCAGAAGAAACTGCTTGACGTGGCCACCCAGCAATTCAAGGTCAACGCCAAGACGGCCAGCCAGGCCTTTGACGGCATGAACCCGCTTCCGGCAGAGACCCTGGGGGAATTGGCCCGCCATACGGTTGCGGGCTTCGTGGAATCCCAACAGGCTCTGTTGAACCTGGTGGTTAAGCCCACGCAGCAGGCGCCCAAAGCGCACGCGGCTCCGGAACCGGCGAAGCCAGCCCGGAAGCGCGCGGCTGGCACGGGCCGAAACTAGCTTAGTGCCGTTTCAATAATACGGTCTCGTATTTCGAGGCAGCCGCTCCGTGATCGTCGCGGCTCCAATCGGAGCCGCGCGCGTTAGCAAGCGGTTTCCCGATACGTTGGCGAACTTCTGCACGGTGTACTTAGCTATAGCTGGGCCGTTGTCGAAACCATGTGAGCCCGGCACCGGTTCTCCGAGGGCGGGCGCAGGGGTGGCAGAACGGCCCGCCGTATAAGGTAAAGTACGGTACTGGGCCATAGGAAACTACCTAAAGGAGAGCCAACCGTCGCTCACCGGGGTACACTGATTCAGATGGGAGCCCGTCGTACAGGTGCCAATGAATCGTCCGCGGTCCGCAAGCCCAGCGAGGCCGCCTCTCTGCCTATCTGGCAGGAGATGTTGGTCGGCATCGAAATGGTGTTCCTGCGGCTGTCACCGGTTTATTGGGGTTTCGGCGTGCCCCCTGGAGACGGGTCGGCGGTAGTTGTCATTCCAGGCTTCCTGCTGACCGATTTGTATTTGACGGAGTTCCGCGCCTGGATCAACCGCATAGGGTACAAGGCGTACTCTTCGGGAATCGGCGTGAATGCCGAGTGCCCCAATCTGCTGATCCAGCAGAAGCTGAATGCCACCATACAGAAGGCCTACAAGGAAACTGGCCGAAAGGTCCATCTGGTGGGGCACAGCCTGGGTGGCGTCATAGCCCGCGCGGCGGCATCCCAGATGCCGGACCGCGTCGCTTCGGTAATTACTCTGGGTTCGCCGTTCCGGGGTATTGCGGTGCACCAATCCATACTCCGGGCCGCCCAGTTGGTGCGCGGACAGATTCTGGAACGTCACGGCAGCACGGTTTTGCCGGCGTGCTACACGGCGTCGTGCACCTGCAATTTTATGGAATCCCTGGTGGTCAAACTGCCGAAATCCGTGTTTGAGACCGCTATCTATACCAAGTCCGATGGAATCGCCGACTGGCACTGCTGCATGACCGGCAACCCCGGCGTCGATTTCGAAGTCTCGGCAACGCACATCGGTCTGGTGTTCAATCCAATTGTCTTCGACGTGGTGGCCCACCGGCTGGCGGCAGCACCCCCGGTTGGGAGAGCCCCCCGTAGCCCGGCTAATCGAGCACCGGGCCTGATCGTGATCGAGCGCCCGAATGTGGCGGCGTAACTTCATCGGGCGCGTCATGCAGCGTGCACGCCCGCTTCCATCCAGCGCAGCGCCCCCGCCGGCATGAGGCGTTGCAGGGCCACCGTCTGCGTTTCGGTGAATTTCAAAATGCCTTCCGCTACGGGCCGGGCCCGCATTCCGGGTTCCTACCGTCCACAGCAGGCGCCTACCGACTCCAAGCTGCCCCGGGACGACGCATCCGCCGAACCCGAAGCCGCCAGGGATTCCACGTTGACGTTGCCGGCCGGATCTTTTTCGCCCGTCTGGCGCCGCGAGCGTATCGAGCGCCCGGATGCTCCCGTTAAGCCCTAGCGGGAGTTTACTGAGAGCTAGCCCGCAGGAACCCGCGATCGCAGGCTCGTAGAAACAGCGGGCCCAGGTCCGGCCGGTGGCGAGCGCCCCCCAGCAGTACCGCTCCCTTGTCCACGGCGTTTTCACGGCGGTCCAACGCGGAAATGCTTCTCGACGCGGTGAAGTTGCCCCTCTCCGGTGGGCGACCCGGTCCCCACGGGGTAGTCCAGTAGTGCGTCCCAACTGGAGCGCGCGCGTGCGCACGGCCGGTAGCGCCGTAAACGGATCATCGCGGCGGTCCCTTCGCCGGCGGTGCGCACCCGGGTAACCGCCCGCATTATGAGTTGACAGCCGGAGGAATCGGTCATAATCTATAATCAGAGCTTTAGATCCTATATTTGTCACGTTTGGAGGTTTGGTATGCCGACCCTGGAAGTCCCCTTCGCCGAAGAACTCGCGGAAACCGCCCATTGGAGCGACGACCCGCCGGTCAGGATTGAGGAACAGGAATTCGATAATCTGGCGTTCGAACTCTGGCACCTGGGCAGCTGCCTGGACCTCACCGAACTCGAGGAGTGGCCGGACGAACAAGGCACCGTGGCCAACCGCGCCAGTTGCCTGTAATCCTCACCGCTCGAGGCCTGGAGCCGCTACCAAATGGACAAGAAACCGCCAGTCCTGAATCGCCGTCTGTCGGGAATCGACGCGGCCTTCCTTTACCTGGAACGCAAAGAAATGCCCTTGAACATCGCGGTCGTCGCGATATTCGACGGCCCCATCCCGTTCCGTGAATTCGTGGCTAACATCGAATCCAAGCTGGACCTCATTCCCCGCTACCGGCAGATCGCCGTGCCACCCCCGTTCAACCTCGGTTATCCCACCTGGGAAGACGACCCCAACTTCCACATCAAGCGGCACATCTTCCGGGCACGCCTGGACGCGCCCGGCGGAGAAACCGAGTTGGAAGCGCTGGCCGGGCGCCTGCTCAGCCAGGTGTTGGACCGCGGCAAACCGCTTTGGGAAATCCACACGGTGGAAGGCTTTAAGGACGGGCGTGGCGCCTTGATCGTGCGCATTCATCACGCGCTGGCCGACGGCGTTGCCGGAGCGTCGCTGCTCAGGATTCTGCTCGACCCCACTCCCGAAGGTTCCCACGCCATCCGCAAGCCGCGAACTCGTCCGGCAAGTCCCCCGCGCGCCGGGCATACGCTCACCGAGCAGATCGGCAATGCCATTCAAAGCGCCCTGGAAAACGCGATCGCCGTCGAGGACGGCCTGGTCGGCTTGGCCGATGGGCTGCTCAGCGACCGGGGGCAGGACGCCCTGCAGGAGCTCGCAACCCTGCTGCCGGAATGGCTTCAGCCGGCCGAGCGGTTCGTCTTCAACAAGCCCTGTTCGGGCGACCGCAAGTTTTGCTGGACAGAAGTCGATTTCGGCGTGATACAGGCCATTCGCGCCGCCGTGGGCGGCAAGGTGAACGATTGCGTCCTGAGCGTAGTGGTTCGGGCGATCGCGCGTTACATACGGCTGCATGGGGAGAAGGTTAAGGGCCGATTCTTGCGTGTGGTCTGTCCCGTCAGCCTGCGTGGCGGCGAGCAGGGCGAATCCCTCGGGAACCGCATCACCTTTCTTCCGGTGGTTCTGCCGCTGGATGTGCGCGACCCGGTGGAAATGCTGCACGTCGTAACCACCAGGACGGAGATCATGAAGAGCGTTCGCGCCGCCGAACTGATCGCCATCGCGGCCAGTTGCCTGGGCACCGCTCCGGCGCCAATGCAGGAACTGTTCTGGCGCGGCTTACCGTTGGTTCCCCTGCCGGTGCCGCTGCTCAACCTGATCTGCACCAATGTACCCGGTTCGCCCTCGGCGCTTTATACGGCTGGGCGGCGTCTGGTCGCATCCTATCCGCATGTGCCCACCGGCTATGAACTGGGGCTGGGGGTTGCCGTGCAAAGCTACGACGGCAAGCTCTTCTTCGGTCTGACCGCCGATGCCCACGTGGCGCCCGACGTGGCGCGCCTGCGCGACTACATCCGGGTCTGTTTCGAGGAACTGCGCCGGGCCGCCGGGGTAAAGAGCGCACAGCCGCGCTCCACCAGGCCTCCCGCCGAACGATCGCGCCCGGCAAAACGGACTAAGTCCGGTGGGCCCGCCGGTTCGGTTGAACCCTTGGCCGTCACCGCCACGGCGGCGTCTGAAGAGGCAGTGCCCGCCTGACCACGGTAGACCATCGCCAAACCGCTGGTTGCCAATACCGTGGCCAACCAACCGATGGGGCTAACCTTCAGCCGCCAAACTGCCGATGAGGAGTCATGAGGCAGTCACTCGCCGTGATCGACAAACTCGCCAGGTTGCCGCCGTTTCATCCAGCGGTGCTGAAGCTTCTGGAGATTTCGATTGAAAACGAATCGGCGGAGTCCGATTATAAGGAAGCCTTTAAGTCCGACCCGGCACTCACAGCGGATCTCCTCCGGATGGCCAACTCAGCGGCGTATGGCCAGCGGACGCAGATTCAGACGATCGGACGCGCCGTGCGGCTCCTTGGTTTGGAAGCTGTTCGATCACTGGCAACAACCATTGCGCTTCGGTCGAAGTTCCAGCGGGCTGGGTCGAGTGAATACCTGCTTACGGTCTGGGCTCACAGCATCGCCACCGCCGTGGCCGCGGAGGCCCTTGGAGGTTTGTTTGGGTCACCGGGGTTATACACCTTGGGTCTGACGCACGATCTGGGTCGTCTCGGGCTCTTCCTCAGCGTAGGCGAGGAATATGCCACGGAGCTTTCCCAGGAGTTCGCGGACATCGGTGAAGCCAACGAACGGGAGAAAGCACGGTTCGGCTTGACGCATTGCCAGGCTGGCGAGTTGATTGCCCGGGAATGGGGCTTCCCGGACAATCTGACCGCCTGCATGGCCAATCATCACAATCCGGACTCGGAACAGCCCTGCGTGCGCGATCGTCTGATTTGCGTAGCGTGCCGGATGGCTGGTTCACTAGGGTTTCAGGAGGTGCCTCTACGCCAGCCGCCGCCGTTTCCCAAATTACCGGATGGCTCACCGAACCAATCCACACTCGAACCGGAGGCTCTTTGGGACGAGATTACGCGGCGGATCGCCACACTGGGACTGTGAGCGGACAACCTGATGCGTGTCACAGCCTGCGTGTCACAGCTTTGACGCGCCCGGCCGCGCGGTACCCGTCTGCCGCGCCCGCATATAAGCCACGAACTTGCTCGCATAGCGGTCCAGGTTCTCGGCACTGCCTCCGCCCAGGAGCGGTGAGCACATCTCGTACGCCACCGTTCCGGCGAATCCCCCAGCCTCAAGGGCCGAGAGAAAATCCCGGTAATCGATGAAACCTTCGTCGATCGGCACCGCCTGGATGGAAGGCATCACTTTTTCGTAGTTGACGAGTGCGGGCACATATTTATACCGCGGGCGCATCTGGTAGTTCGCCATGGTCGTGTGGACAGTAAGCGGCGCCAGTTTCGCCGCCGCCGCCCCAAGGTCGGCACCGTGCAGCGCCGGCGCCCATGCGTCGAACATCGGCCGGCAATTCGGCTGATCCACTTCCTGGATGAGGTCGTACAGGCTCTCGAAACCGCAGGCAATGTCGTGGTGGTTCTGCACCCCGATGGTGACGCCCGCGTCCGCCGCCCGCCGCGCACACTCGCGCAACGCGTCAACCGTCATCTTCCATTGCGCCTGAGGCGCCGCGTGCGGACTCTCATATCCCGTGAACACGCGGACCAGGCTGCCGTCCAGCGCGCGCACCATCTCCGCCAGTTCCTGCACGTGCCGGATCTGCACCTCGCGGTGTGGAATGTCGCCATGCTCCAGGTCCGCCGTGAAGTTGGTATACCCGGCGATGCACGCCACGCGCTGGCCATGCTCCTCCAGACGCGCGCGAAGACGGGCCTTGACGTCCGGGCTCCAATCCAGCACCGAGAGGTGCGGCCGCTTCGCCATCAGCATGACACCGTCGTAGCCGAGGGATGCGGCCTTGCCGATGAATTCTTCGAGCGGCAGGAGTTGCTGCCCCCACGAACCCGAATAACTGACCGAGTGGAGTATCAGACCCTGAATCATACCTTACTGGATCATACCTTAACCGTAAACGGTCGCCGTCACCGAGGCCTATCCACCGCCGTCACTCTTCTCTAAGGGCGATTACAGGCTCCACCGAGGCAGCGCGCCGGGCCGGAACCCAACAAGCAAGAATGCCGGCGAAAGCCACCACCAATGCCGCGCCCGCGTAGACTTGGGCATCGGCGGCGCCCGACCCGTAGAGGAGATGCCGGATCACCCCGGTAGCGGCGATCGCGAGGCCCATGCCGGTCGCGGCTCCTATTGCGATCACGGTCATCCCCTCCCGGATCACCATGCCCAGCACCTCCGCGGGCCTGGCCCCAACGGCCATCCGGATACCGATTTCTTTGGTGCGGCGGGACACGGAGAAAGCCAGTGTGCCATAAAGCCCGACGGCGCTCAGCAAAATGGCCAATACGGCAGCGTACCCGACAAAGCTGGCGGTGACCTGAAGCTCCTTGGTCATTCCCGCCATTTGCAGTGGCAGGGTAATGGTTTCGGCGATGGGGACGTCAGGGTCCACACGATTCACCTCGCGAGCCAGCGCCGGAAGCATGGCCGTCGGGTCGCCCCTCACGCGCACGCACAGGCGGGCGTCCAATTGCACCGGATTCTGCCAGAACGGGGCATAAACATAGGGTTCGACGGGCATCCCGCGGGTTTGCAGCCGAACGTCCTTGACGATGCCGACCACCTGATGCGGGTGTCCGTTCACCAGCAAGGAGGCGCCGACCACCGTGCCCGTCGGCCAGAGCCGCCGTGCCAGCGCTTCGCTGACGATCGCCACCGGCGGTGATTGGACGGTGTCCCGCCGATCGAATTCGCGGCCGCGCAGCACGGGGATCCCGAGGACTTCAAAGTATCGCGGCGCGTTTTCGATGTAGCCGCACTTGAGCGCCTGCGAATCCGCCCATTCGGGTAATGATACTTGGGTGGTGCCGCCAATCAGCACCGCACCGGTGCCGACCATGCTCGCAGACTCAACACCGGGCACGGCTTCCAGCCGCTCGATGGCGGTCCGCAAGAACTGCTGGGCCTTTTCCGGCGGGTACTTGAGCAGGCGGGGGCGCAAACGCATGAGCGCTACGTGGGATGTCTCGAAGTTGGTTCCGGCGACCAGCATGTGCGCGCTGGTCGTCAGCAAACCGGCCACCGCGGCCAACGCTACGGCCACGCCCGCCTGCGCGCCGGCCAGCCATCGTCCCAAGCGCGGGCCCGTGCTCATCGCCGAGGACTGCTGTTTGAGGCTTCGGGCGGCGCCGGCGCGCGTAGACCTGAGCGCCGGGACCACGCCAACCAGCAACCCCGCTCCGATCGATATGGCGGCCACCGCCGCCATGACGCGAAGCTCGAGAGTGAAATCGTAATGGAGCGGATGGCCCTCCACGTCGAACGTATAGAACATTGCGTTGAGTCCGCCCGTGAGCGCCAGGGAGAAGATCATCCCCAGCACGCCCCCGCTCACCGCCAGCAGCAGCGACTCGGTGATCAACTGTCGCGTCAATCGCAGGCTTCCGGCGCCCAGAGAGACGCGGATGGCGAATTCGCGAGTGCGCGCGCTGTTGCGGGCGATCAGCAGGCCAGCCAGATTGACGCAGCAAACCAGAAGGAGAACGCCCGCCACTCCGGCCAGCAGCTCGATGAATCGGACCTGGCCGGTACGGCCTGTGTTGCCATCCAAAACGCCGGTGCGGTGAAAGACCGCGATGGCGGTATTCTCGCCTTCTTTCGCCGCCGCCCCAGCCGCCGTCCATGGTGGCGGCACCAGGGTTGTCATCTCGGCGCGGGCCTGCTCCACGGTGTACCCGTCCCGAAGCCGGCCAATCATATCAAAGACCGTGCAGTCGCCGGCGAACGCGTCTTGGCACCATCGGTATCCGGAGCGCGCCATCATCGTGGGGATATAGATCTCGTCCGGCATAACGGTTACGCCCCGGAACTCCGGAGGAGCGACACCAATTACCCGGAAGGTGGTTCCATTGATCTTCAGTGTGGCGCCGAGCGCATCGCTTCCAGGTCGGCCATCGGGCGACAAGCCGAACCAGTTGCGGCAAAGGTTGTAGCTGAGCACGGCGACGGGATCGCGATCGGGGACGCTATCCTCGTCCGGACGGAAGAAACGGCCCAGCGCGGGCCTCAGCCCGAGTAAAGAAAAGAAATTCGCCGACACCACGGCGCCATTCAGCTCCTGGCTGTGCTGTGCCGGCGAGCCGCTACCAACAGTCACGGAGAGAGGCGCCGTAGAATAATGTGCCGCCAGTTCTTGCAGGGTCTTGTTCTGGTCGCGAAAGTGAACGTAATCCGGATACGATACCCAACCGGCCCACCGCCCGTGCCGCCGGGTGGCCTGGACGACGACGATCCGGTCTGAACGCTGCACCGGAAGCTCGCGGAAGAACAGCGTGTTCGCGAGGGTGAATACGGTGGAGATCGTCCCCGTGCCAAACCCGAGCGTGAGCACCGCGGCGAGGGTGAATGCCGGGCTGCGGCGAATTCCACGCATGGCATAGCGAAGGTCCTGCATAGCGATCTCCAGCGCCCAGATGCCGCGCGCCTGCCGGCATTCCTCTTTGACCAGATCCATTCCGCCCAAAGCCAGCCGCGCCCGCCGCAACGCCTCTGGCCGGGCCAAGCCCGAACGCATGAGTTTTTCGACTTCACCGTCGATGTGGAATCGCAGCTCGTCATCAAGCTCCGCTTCGACGGTGAGCCGTCGAAAGGCGGCCCGGAGCCGAAACAGCAGGTCGCTGATCATTGAGCCCTCCTACGGCCTAAGCCGTATCCAGAATCTGACCGACGGCGGCCGTCAACCTGCGCCAGGATTCGGTCTGAGCCTCCAGTTGTTTCCGGCCGCCGCGCGTCAGCTCATAGTATTTGGCCCGGCGATTGTTATCCGTCGTGCTCCAACGGGCTTTAATCCAACCGCGGCGTTCCAGCCGGTGAAGAGCCGGATAAAGCGACCCCTGCCGGACCTGAAGAGCATCGCTCGACATCTGCTGAACACGTTCGGAAATCGCCCATCCGTGTTGCGGCCCGAGGGCGACCGTCTTGAGGATCAGCAGGTCCAGTGTTCCTTGCGGCAATGGTATGTTCTGGTCCGCCATGTTCCCCTTTCACTTCTACAATAAGATGCTACCAGCGCTTTTGTCGAAGCGCAAGGGAAAAGGCAGCAAGAGAAAGGCGGCAATCGGGGGCCGCACGCTGTCGGCTTCGGTGCGAGATGCGGAGCTCGGCCTGTCCCTCTCCTAGCGCAACCTGGTGTGAAGCGGGTATGTGGGGCAGGTTAACAACCTGGTTGCCAACCTGCGGCGGATTGGCAATCCGCCTGTCCCATCGCGCGCCGCCTCCGACGAAGCGGCAACGGCTCCCTGCGCAACATCGCCGGCGTGCTCAACCGCGAGCGCAACGTTGCCAGTCCCAGCCCCTTCCTAACCGGAGTACCCCTATACCTGCGGAACGCCGCCCGCCAACCCCCAACAGAGCTATATTGTTGATTTACGCTCCGAACTACCCATGACCATCCCGCCCCGCGGAAAGCCGGAGGACCGTGCCCGCGCTGACATCGACCGCCTACTAACTGGAGCCGGATGGCTGATCCAAAACCGCGACTGCGTCAACATTGATGCCGGCCGCGGTATCGCCATTCGCGAATTCCAACTCGCTGCTGGTCACGGCTTGGCCGACTACCTTCTGTATGTCGATGGATACGCTGCTGGCGTGGTCGAAGCCAAGAAAGCCGGCATTCCCCTGATCGGCGTCGAAATCCAAACCAATAAGTACAGCGTGGGATTGCCGAAGAATCTTCCCGCTCCGCGCCGCCCATTGCCTTTCTGCTATGAGTCAACCGGCGTCGAAACGCGTTTCACAAATCTACTCGACCCGGACGCGCGCAGCCGGCCGGTATTCGGTTTCCACCGGCCCGAAACGCTCGCAACCTGGATGGAGTCGGACCTCAAATCGCCCGGTTCCGGTCTCCGCAACCAGCTTCGCCTCATGCCGGGCGTCCCGCGCGACGGCCTGTGGGACCACCAACACCGCGTCATCGCCAATCTCGAACAGTCCCTTGCCCGTAACCATCCCCGCGCTCTCATCCACATGACCATGGGCAGTGGAAAGACTTTCACCGCCTGCAACTTCGTTTATCGCCTGATCGCCTACGCCGGCGCCCGGCGCGTTCTGTTTCTGGTGGATCGCCGCACTCTCGGCCGCCAGGCCCTCAATGAATTCCAGCAGTTCACTATCCCCGGCGACGGCCGTAAATTCACCGAGATCTACAACGTCCAGTTACTTTCCTCAAATACCATCGATCCGGTTTGCCCTGTCGCCATCACCACCATCCAGCGCCTCTATTCCATCCTGAAAGGCGACTCGGATTACGACCCCGGCAACGAAGAAACCTCCGCCGCCTCCTTAGCCGACCTCCACAAGGCGCCCGATCCCATCGAATACAACCGGGCCGTCCCCATCGAGACCTTCGATTTCGTCGTCACCGACGAGTGCCACCGCTCCATATATAACCTCTGGCGTCAGGTTCTGGAGTATTTCGATGCATTCCTCATTGGTCTGACTGCTACGCCCTCGAAAAACACTCTGGGCTTCTTCAACCAGAACGTGATGCCGCCACACCTTCACCGATGCCGTGGCCGATGGGGTGAGCGTCGATTTTGACGTCTATAAGATCGATACGCGCATCACCGCCGCTGGGTCGCGCGTGGAATCGGGTTTTTGGATCGACAAGCGCGATCGCCTCACTCGCGCCCGCCGCGCCGAACTCCTCGATACCGATTTCTCATACACTTCCAGCGATCTCAACCGCGACGTTGTAGCCCCGGACCAGATTCGCACCGTGATCCGCGAATTCCGCGACAAGCTCTTCACCGATATCTTTCCCGGCCGCACCGAAGTTCCCAAGACTTTGATATTCGCCCGCGACGATAGCCACGCCGACGACATCGTACAGATCGTCCGCGAGGAGTTCGGCAAGGGCAACGAGTTCTGCCAGAAAATCACATATCGCACCGGCAAAGTGCGCGTCGCCAGGCTGGTAAAGCGGGACGACGGAACCGAAGAGACCGTCGCTGCCTGGGTGGATGCCGGCGACAAAGCGGACGGGCTCCTGGCGCTCTTCCGCACCGCCTACAATCCCCGAATGGTGGTGACGGTGGACATGATCGCTACCGGAACGGATGTGCGCCCGCTCGAAATCCTTTTCTTCCTGCGCGACGTGCGCAGCCTCAACTATTTCGAACAGATGAAGGGCCGCGGTGTCCGAGTTCTCTCCTCCGACGAGCTACGCGGCGTCACGCCCGATGCCGAAGCCAAGGACCGCTTCGTGATCGTGGATGCCGTGGGCGTGACCGATCATCCGTTGGTCGAAACCCGGCCGCTCGACCACCAGCGGCATGTTCCGCTGGCGAAACTTCTGGAAGCCGTGGCCTTGGGCAGCACCGATAAAGACCTGGTGTCCTCGCTGGCATCCCGGCTTGCCCGCCTGGATCGCCGCATGTCCAAACCCGAAGCCGAAGCGGTCCGCGACGCCGCCCACGGCGTCGAACTCGCTGCCATTATTCACGGCCTCGTCGATGCTCTGGACCCCGACCGTCACGAAGACATGGCGCGCCAGGAAACCGGACTGGCAACGCCTCCAACCGAAGCCGTCGAATCCGCCGCCCACCGCATGATTTCCGATGCCGTCAAGCCCGTCCGCGCCAATCCCGCGCTACGCCAGACCATCGCCGCCGTTCAAAAGTCGCACGAACAGGTGGTCGATACGGTGAGCAAGGACGCAGTGACGTTTTCCGGCTATTCGCAGGATGCGAAGGATAAAGCCGCGGCGCTGACCAAGGAATTCGAACAATACCTGGCGGAACACAAGGACGATATCGAGGCGTTGCAAATTCTCTACAGCCGGCCGTACCGCTCCCGCCTGACATACAAGCGGGTGCGCGATCTGGCCGACGCCATCCACAAGCCGCACCCCGCATGGACCACCGAGAAGCTCTGGCACGCCTACGAGACTCTCGACCGCACCCGCGTACACGCTTCGAAGGAGCGGGTCCTGACCAATATCGTCGCCCTGGTGAAATTCGCCATTAGTAAGGAGGGGCAACTCGAGCCTTTTCCCGAATCCGTCCGCCAGCGCTTTGAAAACTGGATCGTCGAACAGCAGGCCGGCGGCAGTAACTTCAGTGACGACCAGATCCAGTGGTTGACCGCGATTGCGGCGCACGTCGGAACCAGCATGGAAATCACACGCGATGATCTGGAGAGTTTGCCGTTCTCGCAGAAGGGTGGACTGGGACGGGCGTACCAACTTTTCGGAGATCGGCTTCAGCCTCTGTTGGATGAACTGAATGAGGTGCTGGTTCAGTGTGAGGGAATTGCCGCCGGGCTGGGCTTGGACCACATTCGGCGAGATTATTGATTCACTGCGCAACGGCATCTCAGCAAAGCCATATTCCGAACAAGGGCTTGCCATCCTCAAGATCAGCGCTGTCCGTCCGATGAACCTGCGGATCGAAGAGCGCCGGCACTTAGAGCACGCGGCGGAATACAATTCGTACCGGCTCAGCGCTGGCGACCTGCTGTTCACGCGATACAACGGCAATCCTACACTGGTCGGCGTCGGCGCCATGGTTCCCGAGCTACACGAAACACTCGTGTATCCCGACAAACTGATCCGCGCTCAATTGAAACCCGGCTTCCACGCGCCATTCTTCGAGATTGCGGTCAACTACGGCGACAGTCGCCAATGGGTACAGTCGCGCGTGAGAACGACAGCCGGCCAGTGCGGTATCTCGGGTGTTGACCTGAAATCGATGCCCGTACCTGTGCCGCCCCTCGCGGAACAGCGCCGCATCGTTGCCGAGATCGAAAAGCAGTTCACCCGCTTGGACAACAGCATTTCCACACTGGAAGCAGTCCGCGAGCGCCTTCGCGTATACGCTGGCGCTATATTATCCGCACTCAGTCATCCATCGCCGGAGAGTTGCCACTCATGGACAACACGCAAGCTCAGGGAACTCGCAGATATCGGCACGGGGTCAACGCCCTACCGCGGCAATGAAGAGTTTTGGCGAGCAGGCACGATTCCATGGGTGACCAGCACGGCGGTGAATCGTCCTTTCATTGACGAACCCCAGGACTTCGTAACGGAAGTCGCCCTCGACAGCACGGTCCTGAAGATCTACCCGGCTGGAACCTTGCTAATGGCAATGTATGGTGAAGGCAAAACGCGCGGCAAAATATCGGAGCTTCGAATCAATGCCACGATCAATCAGGCACTTGCGGCGATACAGATCCGCCCAGAGTGGAGCGACTATAGAGAATACGTGAAACTCGCCCTGACCTCCGCGTATGATCAAATACGACGTCACGCATGCGGAGGAGTGCAGCCAAATCTCAATCTCGGTATCGTCGGTGGTCTCGACATCTGCCTCCCTCCACGTGAGCGGGTCGCAGAGATTACCGAGGAGGCAACCCGACAGCTAACCGAGGCGGCGGCCGTTGATTCAACTGTCACTATTGCCCTCACCTGCGCCGCCCGCCTCCGCCAGGCCATCCTGAAGAAAGTCTTCGATGGAAAACTCGTCGCCCAAGACCCCAACGACGAACCCGCATCCGTCCTGCTGGAACGCATCCGCGCCGCCCGCGTCCACGCTTCGGCGCGCCGCACCCCACGGAAACCTGAGGTCCATGCCTGATGTTTTCCACCGCTGCGGACCTAACCAGCAACCCGCTCACATCCCGACGCAGCCACACCGCCGATGTCCGGTTGTGAGTTAAACTCAAACCAGAAACTAGGGGACCGGAGACCATGCCGACCGACAAGAACGTTGCACGCCATGATGGCCAGATCGCCCGCCTCGAACAGGCCATGACCGCACTCGCCGAAGCCCAGGTAAAAACCGAGGAGTCTACCGCCGAACTCAAACACGCTATGGCTGATCTCGCCAAGGCCCAAGCCAAGACCGAAGCCGAAGTGGCCAAGCTCAGCGCCGAAACCCGTGCCCTTGGCCGCCAGTGGCAGGCGTACCTCAACACACTGCCCAAGAACTGAGGGGCACAGAGACCTAATGACCGACAGACGTCGCGCCCGCGTAGCCCCGAAGCCGATGTCTGATGTCTTCCGCCGCTGGTAAGTAAACAGGCTATCCGCAATCGCACCGCTTCCGGCGCTTGTGCCCGTCCGAGTTCCTCGTGCGCCGAAGGCGGGATGAGCAGCAGATCGTAGACCGCCGTCAGCGCCTCGATCTCGCCGATCAGAATCAAATAATTGATGGGGCCTGGCGTCGACTCGGCCCGAGCCGGTATCCGGTTGTGAGCTAAACTCAGAGCAGTGGCGACCCGATACCGGAGCCTGCGATGCACGTGGATTACGCCGGCTTGGCGTGACGGCGAGGACTAGATGGATCATGACAAATGGCTTGAACAGCACGATGAGATGCTCGCCGATCACGATCGGATGATGGCCGAACATGATCGCGGGATGGCGGAACTGCGGGCAAGTCAGACTAAGCTTGAGGCAAACCTGGACAAGACTGAGAGAACCTTGCGCCGCGCCGTCCGACTCGGCGTCCGGGAAGCGCGCAACCAACGTAAGCGGCACCAGGAACTGGAGACATTGCTGAAGGCGTTCCTGGAGCGCGGCGGGAACGGGCAGCACTAATCGGCGGGCCGGTTCGATGTCCCCGGTACGCGTCCCTTGAGGAATTCGCCCGCCAATGACCGACACCCAGATCCTACGCCCGCTCGCCGCAGCACACTAGCCCCGAGGCCCATTCCCGATGTCTTCCGCCGCCGGTAATCTCGTCAACAAAGTCTGGAACTACTGCAACCTGCTCCGCGATGACGGAGTCTCCTACGGCGACGATGTCGAGCAGCTCACCTATCTTCTGTTCCTCAAAATGGACTATGAGCGGACGCGTCCGCCCTACAACCGCAAGTCCGCCATCCCCGAAGATTACAACTGGTCCAGCCTCTTAGAACTGGACGGCATCCCGCTCGAAAGGCATTACCGCAACAGCCTCGAAAATCTCGGCAAGGAGCCGGGCATCCTCGGAATCATTTTCAGAAAAGCTCAGAACAAGATTCAGAGCCCTGCCCACCTGCGCCGCCTGATCGTCGATCTCATCGACAAGGAACCCTGGAGCGCGCTCAGCGCCGACGTCAAGGGCGACATTTACGAAGGCCTGCTCGAAAAGAACGCCCAGGACACCAAGTCCGGCGCCGGCCAGTACTTCACTCCCCGCGCCCTGATCGATGCCATTGTCGAAGTCATGCGCCCGCAGCCGGGAACCACCATCATCGATCCCGCGGCCGGCACCGGCGGCTTTCTCCTTTCGGCCGCTAACCACATCCTGCGGGACCACAATCTCGACCGCGACCAGAAACGCCACCTGCACACCGCCGCGCTCTACGCCGTCGAACTGGTCGCGTCTACCGCCCGCCTCTGCGCCATGAACCTGCTCCTGCACGGCCTCGGCAATGAAAAGAATATCGCCGCCGGCAAGGACAGCCTCGCCGCCAAGCCATCGGTCAACTTTGACATGGTGCTGACCAACCCGCCCTTCGGAAAAAAGTCCAGCGTCACCATCGTCAACCAGGAAGGCGATGAGGTGAAGGAGCGCAAGGAGATTCTGCGCGACGATTTCTGGGCCACCACCGGCAACAAACAGCTCAACTTCCTGCAGCACGTCCGCAGTCTGCTCCGGATCAACGGCCGCGCCGCCATCGTTCTGCCCGACAACGTGCTGTTTGAAGGCGGCGCCGGCGAAACCATACGCAAACGCCTGCTGCACGATTGCGATGTCCACACCCTGCTGCGGCTGCCCACCGGCATCTTCTACGCCCAGGGCGTCAAGGCCAACGTGCTCTTTTTCGATCGCAAGCCAGCCAGCGAAACGCCCTGGACCCGCACGCTTTGGATCTACGATCTCCGCACCAACCGGCATTTCACCCTGAAGACGAACACCTTGACCCGCGCCGACCTGGATGGCTTTGTCCTCGCCTACAACCCCGAGAACCGGCACCA
>Ga0210402_10000463_pt1 | contig 45527 bp, 41 predicted proteins | sample IncBWC7MmetaG_FD_161055 | JGI IMG/M metagenome (GOLD analysis project Ga0210402, IMG submission 161055) | Forest soil microbial communities from Barre Woods Harvard Forest LTER site, Petersham, Massachusetts, United States - Inc-BW-C-7-M | ecosystem: Environmental > Terrestrial > Soil >...
CTACGCATCAAACCTTCTGCTCTGCGGAGCAACTCTACTGCTCGGCGGAGCCGGCGTGGGCCTCGTCAGGAACAGCGGCGCTGCCGCCTACGTCGTGGCCGTTCTGATGGCGGCGCGCGGCACCGGATCGCGGAAGATGCGGTGCGACCAGATCTTCTTCTTGTGCAGCTTGTAGAGCGCCATCGTCTTCAGGATCTCCAGGCCGTACCGCACCGAGCGCCAGAAACCGATCTGCGACGCCTCGTCGAAGTACCGCGTCGAGATCGGCACCTCGCGGATGCGCATCCCCTTGGCAACGCCCTGGGCGATGATCTCCGTGTCGAAGACGAAGTCGTCTGAATTCGCCTCGAAATTGATGGCATCGAGATAGCGCTTCGTATACGCCCGGAAGCCGGAGTGATACTCGGAGAGGAAGATGTAGAACGTGGCGTTCTCCACCATCGTCAGAAAGAGGTTGGCCAGGTACTTCCACTTCGGCATGCCCCCTTCCATGGGGCGGCCGCCGAGCATGCGCGATCCGAACACCGCCTCGCACTCGCCGCGCAGCAGCGGCTGCACGAGCTGCGGGATGATCTTCGGGTCGTATTGATGGTCGGGATGGACCATGACCATGATCTCGCCGCCCATTTCGTCCATGGCCGTCCGGTAGCAGGTCTTCTGGTTGCCGCCGTAACCGCGGTTTTGCGCATGGACGACGACGCGCATCGGAAGCTGGCGTGCCAGCTCCACGGTCCGGTCGCGCGAACGGTCATCGACGAGCAGGATCTCGTCGACCCACTCCTGCGGGATGTCGTCAAACGTCGCCTGCAACGTCTTTTCGGCGTTGTACGCAGGAAGTACGGCGACGACTTTCTTCTCGTGGTGCGGCATGGGCGGGCGAGAATAACACAGCGTAAATGGCCATCCTTGCGAGTCGACTACAATCGCCCGCCGTGAATGACGTCACACTTCCGCCGGTCAGCCGGCGCACCGATCTTCTCGCGCTCGGTCTGCTCTTTCTCATCGCCACGATCTCGTTCGCCGACATTCTCTTCGGCGTCAATCAGCTCTACATGCGCGACCTGACGCGCTACTACTATCCGACCAAGCAGGTTCTCCGCGAGATCGTGCAGCACGGCGAGTTTCCCTATTGGAACCGTTACTTCTCCGCCGGCCAGCCGATCGCCGCCAATCCCGAGCACGAGGTCTTCTATCCTCTTACCTGGCTGATCCTCCTGCCGAGCTACGACCTCGGTTATCGCCTTCATATCCTCATCCACATCTATATCGGTCTTCTGGGGATGTATGCCCTGTTGCGATCGATGGGGCTGCGTCCGCCCGCGGCATGGTTCGGTGCACTGTCATTCGGACTGGGCGGGCTCTATCTCTCGTACGTAAACCTTCTGCCGATTCTTTTCTGCGCGGCCTGGCTGCCGCTGACGTGTCTCTTCGTCCGGCGATTTCTCTTGCGGCACACCCTCCGCGACTTCGCCGCAGCCGGATTGTTTCTCGGCCTGCAGTTTCTGGTCGCCGAACCGACCACCGTGGCCCAGACCGGGGTGTTGATCGGCATGTATGCGCTGTACCGCGGTTGGTACAGCCGGCCGCGCGTTTCGAAGATGATCACCCGCGTCCTCTGGATCGCCGTGATCTCTGCGATCGGTTTCCTTCTCGGCGCGGCGCAGATCCTGCCGGCGATCGATCACGTCCGCGATTCGGCCCGCTCGAGACCCTTCGATTTCGACCTCGTCAGCGCCTGGAGCATGCCCTGGGCGAAGTTTGCGGAGCTGATCTACCCCAACGTCCTCGGGCACATCTCCATAGGCAACGTCATGCACTACTGGGGCGGCGGTCTGTATCCGGGGATGGGATCACCGTTTCTCTTCAGCATCTACGCCGGCATTGCCGTCACCGCGCTGGCGATCGGGGGCGCCTTCGCCCGGCCACGCGGCGGGCGCTTCGTTCTCATCGTCTTCGCCTTCTCATCGATCATGGCCCTCGGCGGGCACACGCCGCTGCTCCGCTGGCTATACGACGCCGGCATCGCCACGTCGATCCGCTATCCGGAGAAGTTCATCCTGATGGGCGTCTTCGCCATGATCCTCTTCGCCTCGCAGATGCTCGACCGGATGCTGGCGGGCGACGAAGACGTTCGCGGCGGCGCCCTCGGATTTGCCGCGGCCTCGATGCTCGTCGCCGCTGTCCTGGCCATCGCCGGCTTCACGCCGCTTTACCCGAGGCTCTTCAATCTCCTGAGTAAAGCGACGGACATCGCCTCGATCCGTAAGGCATGGAGTTTGACTGCCGGTTCGGCGGCGACGGCCGCGGTCGTCCTGTCACGAACCGACTGGATCATCGCCGCGGCGCGAAGCGGGATACTCATCGGCCTCCTCTTCACGGTGCGCAAGCGCCACAAGCGCGTCTGGCTGGCTGCCGCGGCGGCATTCGTGACCGTCGACCTCGCCTACGTGACGTGGGAGCTCAACCCGAGGGAGCCGCGAAGGTTCTTCGATCCACCGCCATTGGCGCGGACCGTCCCGCGCAATCACCAGGACTTCCGGATCTTCCATGAAGCCGACTGGTATGGAACCGAGAAGCCCGCGCAGCAGTACTTTTCCACCGGCCCCGCCGTCTACTGGGTGGTCCGTGACGGCCTCTTTCCGATGACGCCGGCCGGCGCCGGCTTGCGCACGGTCCTCGAGCGCGACTACGACAAGACCGCGCTTCTGACGACTGTCGATCTGACCGACTCCGTCTGGGACGTCAAACGCTCCGGCCGGGCCGACTGGTGGAAGCCGTTCATGGCCATGTCGAACGCGTGGTACCGGGCCGTCTACCGCGACTTCGATCTCGAGAAGAAACGGAACCACGGCAACTTCATGGACTCGCTCCCGGTCACCTTCGAGGAAGGGCCGCACTATCCTCGCTACTACTTCGCCGACCAGATCGTCACCATTCGCGGCCGCGAAGACTTCGTCAAACAGTTGAGCAACTCGAGCTTTTCCAGTGGCGTCGCATTCGTGCAGCAGCCGTCGTTCGTTCCGGCGAAGGGAGTGATCAAACGCCTATCCGAGACGGCCAATACCGCCACGATCGACGTCGAAAGCTTCGGCCAGGGATTCCTGGTCATGAGCGTCACACCGCACAAGTACTGGAACATCCTCGTCGACGGCATGCGCGTGCCGGCCGTCGTCACCAACATCGCGTATCAGGGCATCATCGTGACGCCGGGAAAGCATCACATCGAGATGGAGTACCGCAACGAGATGGTGCGCGTCGGGATGCTGATCACGCTCATCACCGGTGCGGTGCTGCTCGGAATCCTGCTCGTCTACCGGCCAAAGCCTCCCTCGTACGACGTTCCGGCATATGAAGAGGCTGTCCACGTCGTCGCCGATGCGAGCGGAACGCACCTCGAGGCCGCCGTGCCGGCGACGTCCGGCGAAAACCAGTTACGGGGTGGGGATATCCTTTCGAGCTGATGCGACGCTGGTCTCTGCCGCTCTCGCTGATCTTCGCAGGCCTCGCGTTCATCGCGGGGCTGCAATGGTACAACGCGCGCACCAAGCAGGAGCTCGACTCGCAGCTATGGATTCCGAAGCCTGCCGCGATCACTCCCGCGGTCGTGCTGCTGCAGCAGTACGTCCGCATCGATACCTCCAACCCGCCTGGCAACGAGCTTCTCGGCGCGCGGTTTCTTGCCGCCATCCTGGCAAAGGACGGCATCCGCGCCGAGATCATCGAGTCAGCACCAGGGCGGGCCAGCGTCTACGCGCGCATCGCCGGTAAACAGCATGTCGGCAGCCTTCTGCTCCTCAATCACATCGATGTCGTTCCCGCCCCGAAAACCGGCTGGACGCGCCCCCCTTTCGCGGCCGAGGTCCATCTGAATCAGATCTACGGGCGGGGCACGCTCGACATGAAAGGGATCGGGATCTGCGAGCTGCTGGCCTTTACCGACCTGGCCCGGATGCACCGCACGCCCGAGCACGACGTCGTCTTCCTGGCCACGGCCGATGAGGAAGAAGGCGGAGCGAAGGGTATGGCCTGGCTGATTGAACATCGCCCTGACATTTTTGAGGGCATCCAGTACGCCCTCAACGAAGGCGGCATCACCGAGACCACGAAGGAGCGCGTAGCCTACTTCGGCATCGAGACAGGCACGAAGATGACCGTCAAGCTGCTGCTTCGCGGGCGTGACCGTGAGTCGATGCAGGCGCTGCGCCTCGCGCTCGAGCCGTTCATCACGCCCGCCGATCCCGAGCGCGTTCTGCCGGAAGTGCGTGAATTTCTGCACGATCTCACGCCGTTGCGCCTCACGCAGGGACAGCTTCTCGACGACATCACGCGCACGATTGCATCGGGCAAGTTCTGGCTCCTCGCGAGCGGCTATCGCGAATTGACGCAGAACGTGGTCTGGCCCGGGAAGATCGAGTCCGACGCCCGCGGCGTCACGATGCCTGTCAATCTCTACAACCTGCCCGACGAGAACCCGAACACGCGTATCGCCTGGTTGCGCGGCCTCGCCGGCCGTTACGGGGTGACCATCGAGACCGTGCTCGAGACCAGCGGACCGGCGCCGATCAGCTCACGACATACGCCGATGTTCGCCGTCATCGCTGCCGAGGCCGGAGGGCAGTATCCCGGCACGCGCACCGGCAGCGAAATACTGGCGGCCTCGTACAACGACTCGCGCTTCCTCCGCGCCCGCGGAATCTCCGCCTACGGCCTGATGCCCTTCCCCACCGACTGGTATCAGACGCAGGGTATCCATTCGATCGATGAACGGGTTCGCGTCGATTGGTTCAACGACGGCGTCTCTCTCATGCAGCGCATCACCCGTAGATTCGCTTTTGCGTCCGACGCACCGGCACAACGTTGACACTATTTGTCAAAAGAACGGCACGGAAACGTCAAAAATGGGTAATTAAGATTTGATTAAGAGACCTAACCATCATTGTTTCTATGCGTTGGGTATCGCCTCCGATCGGCATCTGTTTTGCGCTAGCGCCCGCTACCAGGAGGCTTCATGACTAAAAAGACCCAGACGGGCTTCACTCTCATCGAACTGCTGATCGTCGTCGCCATCATCGGCATCCTAGCGGCAATCGCCATTCCGAACCTGCTGACCGCCATGCAGCGCGCCAAGCAGAAACGGACGATGGCCGACATCCGCACGATCGCCACGTCGTGGGAAGCGCGCGCGACCGACCTCAATAAGTACAACGGGGCCGGCGCCATAACCCTCCCCGCCGTCACGCTCGACCACGATACGATGACGACCATCCTCTCGCCGACGTACTGCAAGTCACTCCCTCCGAAGGATGGCTGGGGCAATAACTTTGTGTACAACGCCGACCAGGACTTTAGTGCCGCGGTTGCGGCGCAGACGTACTCGATCCTCTCGTTCGGCCGCGACGGCGTGGCAGACGCGAGGGTAGGACAGGCGACGACGAACTTCGACTGCGACATCATTTACCAGCAGGGCGGTTTCTCGCAGTACCCGGACGGCGTCCAGCAGCAGTGATCGCTCGTTCCATTCGGGATTCCGGCAAGGGCGCTCTCGGGGCGCCCTTTGTGTTATCACGGAGCGCTGGCGTCTCGCCGGCTGGCCGAACGGGTTCGCGTCGGCTGGTTCAACAATGGCGACGCGCTCATGCAGGGCATCACGTTCGAAGGGGTTGCGCCCGCCAAACCGTTGACACAATTTGTCAGGAGCGACCGCATGAAACCGTCAACAATTGATGGATACAGATCTGACCCATCGACCTAACAGTAATTGTTTCAATGCATTAGATATCGTCGCCGATCGGCATCTCGCTTGCGATACCAGAGGCACTTAAGGAGAAGGAGAAAGTATAATGATGAAAAAGAACCAGAAGGGCTTCACCCTCATCGAACTGCTGATCGTCGTCGCGATCATCGGCATCCTCGCCGCAATCGCCATTCCAAACCTGCTGACCGCGATGCAGCGCGCCAAGCAGAAACGGACGATGGCCGACATCCGTACGATCGCCACGTCGTGGGAAGCGCGCGCGACCGACGTCAACAAGTACAACGCGGCCGGCGCCATCACGCTCCCCGCGGTCACCCTCAACCACGATACGATGACGACCATCCTCTCGCCGACCTACTGCAAATCGCTTCCCCCGAAGGACGGCTGGGGCAATAACTTCGTGTACAACGCCGACCAGGACTTTAGTGCCGCGGTTGCGGCGCAGACGTACTCGATCCTCTCGTTCGGCCGCGACGGCCTGGCCGACGCGAGGGTAGGACAGGCGACCACGAACTTCGACTGCGACATCATCTACCAGCAGGGCGGTTTCTCGCAGTACCCGGACGGCGTCCAGCAGCAGTAATCTCTTCCGTTCGAGACTCCGAAAAGGGCGCCCTCGGGCGCCCTTTTTGTTGCAGTTAAGGCCGGCGCGCAGGAGGCGTGTCGACGGCGCTCCCGCCCGAGACAGCGAAACTCCGAGACCCCGAGACCGGTACTATTGCGCCGTGAAAAACATTCTTCTCATCCTTCTCGTCGTAGCAGCCTTCCCCTTCGCCGCGCACGCCGCCCCCGCCGCATGGGGACAGCATGCGAAGAACGTCGAGATCATCCGGGATGATTGGGGGATCGCCCACGTCTACGGCAAGACCGACGCCGACGCGGTCTTCGGGATGATCTACGCCCAGGCCGAAGACGACTTCAATCGCATCGAGAGGAACTACCTGCTGTCGATGGGACGGCTGGCCGAAGCGGAGGGGGACGGCGAGATCTATCGCGACCTGCGGATGAAGCTCTTCATCGATCCCGCCGACATGAAAGCGAAGTACCGCCAGAGCCCGGCGTGGCTGAAAGCGCTCATGGATGCCTGGGCCGGCGGACTGAACTACTACCTGTCGACGCATCCCGAGGTGAAACCGAAGGTGATCACGCACTTCGAGCCGTGGATGGCGCTCACGTTCAGCGAGGGGAGCATCGGCGGAGACATCGAACAGGTCAATCTCAAGGGGCTCCAGGCGTTCTACGAGAAGACTCCCGGCACTGCCATTACCGCGGATCTCCGCGAATTCGTGGAGCCGACGGGATCGAACGGCGTGGCCATCGCCCCGTCGAACGCCGCCTCCCATCACGCCCTGCTGCTGATCAATCCGCACACCTCGTTCTTCTTCCGCTCCGAGCTGCAGATGGTCAGCGAAGAGGGTCTCGACGCCTACGGCGCCGTGACCTGGGGCCAATTTTTCATCTACCAGGGATTCAACGCCCACGCCGGCTGGATGCACACCTCGAGCGGCGTCGACAACATCGACGAGTATGCGGAGACGGTGACGAAGAAGGGGGACACCTTCGTCTACAAGTACGGGAAGGACCAAAAGGCGCTGAAGACGAGCACGATCACCATCCCGTACAAGACGACCGCCGGGATGGCCACGAAGAGCTTCACCGTCTACCGCACGCTGCACGGCCCGGTCGTCCGCGAGGCTGACGGCAAATGGATCAGCGTCCGGCTGATGCAGGATCCGATGCACGCCCTCATCCAGTCGTACATCCGGACCAAGGCGACGGACTACCAGTCGTTCCGGAAGTCGATGGCGCTGCACACCGACTCCTCGAACAACACGATCTTCGCCGATGCCCGCGGGAACATCGCCTACTTCCACTCCAACTTCATCCCGCGGCGCGACACGCGCTTCGACTGGACCAAGCCGGTGGACGGCAGCGATCCGGCCACGGCCTGGCACGGCGTCCTCTCCGTCGACGAGACGCCGAATCTCCTGAACCCCCGCAGCGGCTGGCTGTACAACAGCAACAACTGGCCGTGGTCGGCGGCCGGCCCGTACAGTCCGAAGCGGTCGGACTATCCGGTGTACGTCGAGCGCGGTATCGAGGAGACCCCGCGCGGCTACCACGCGCTGAAGGTTCTGCCGGGAAAGAAGGATTTCACCATCGACTCGTTGATCGCCGCGGCGTACGACAGCGACCTGCCGGCGTTCGACACGCTGCTACCACCTCTGCTGAAGGCGTACGACGAGCTCCCCTCCTCCGACCCGCTCCACGAGAAGCTCTCCGAACCGGTTGCCCTTCTTAAGAATTGGGATCACCGCTGGTCCGTAACCTCGGTGCCGACATCCCTGGCCATCTTCTGGGCTGAGGACCTCGGCAGGAAAGTAGCGCCCGCCGCGCGCGACGCGGGCATGACCGCGGACGACTACTCCGCGGCGCGGGCGACCTCCATCCAGCGCCTTCAATCGCTCGCAACCGCCTGCGACAAACTCGCCGCCGATTTCGGGAGTTGGAAGACGCCGTGGGGCGACATCAACCGCTTCCAGCGGATCAACGACGACATCGATCCGCCGCACTTCGACGATGCCGGACCAAGCATTCCGGTCGGCTTCGCCTCGTCACGCTGGGGATCGCTGGCCTCCTTCGACGCCCGCGCGCATCCGGGGACGAAGAAGTGGTACGGCACGAAGGGCAACAGCTTCGTCGCCGTCGTCGAATTCGGCAAGCGCGTCCGCGCGCGGGCCGTCACAGCCGGCGGCGAGAGCGGCAACCCGTCCTCCCCCCACTTCAACGACGAAGCCGCCCGCTACGCCACCGGCAACCTGCGCAACGTCTACTATTACCGCGACCAGCTCAAAGGCCACACCGAGCGGGGGTACCACCCGGGGGAGTGATGATGCCAAGACCCCAAACCGTTCAACCGCAGAAACACAGAGATCGCCAGGCTCTTCGCTTCGTTGTTGCCATCGGTTTGCTTGTCACCCTGACCGGCTCCACTTCCGGCCTCCGTGAATTGCCGAAGCTTGCGATACAGAGATCACAACTGACGCTGCCGGGATCCGTCCCCTTTCATCTCACGGCGACGGTCCTCAATCCCAAGGATCCATCGGATCGGGCGCACACCGCTCGCATCGAGGAGCTCTGGGTATCGCCGCAGAAATGGCGGCGCAAGGTGACCTCTCCCGACTTCTCGCAACTGCTCATCGTGAATGGAGGACGGGTCCACGAGGAGATCACGGGCGACTACTATCCGAACTGGCTGCGGACTCTGGTGAATGGCCTGTTCGATCCCGGCGCTCCCCTGCAGGGAGTCGACCTGACGGCGTCCGACGACAATCCGGTGCGCAATACCAAACAGGTTTGCCGCCGTTTTGCGACGGCGGTTGGGATCGACCCGGTCTCGAACGATGTCTTCTCGTCGTACTGCTTCCTGAATGGCCTGCTCGACGGTGTCAACATGCCGGGGTATTGTGTGGACTACAAGGACTACGCCCCGTTTTTGGGGAAGCAGGTGTCACGCAGGGTTCAGGCGTACATCGACGGGGAACTGCAGCCGGAGGCGCGAATCGTGGAGCTGAACGTCCTGAAAGCGCCGGACGAGTCTCTCTTCACGATCACCGAGGTGCATCCGCTGTTGAAGACCGTCTTCGTCAGCGAGCAGGATGCCCGAGCCCACATTCTCGACGCCGCTCCCATGGTCTGGCCCAAGATCCACGAAGGTCAGGCAGTGGGTCTGGCGAGTATTTATGTCTGCATCGACCGTGACGGAAGAGTCCGTGAGACGCACAGTCTCAACAACGACCATCCCGACGTCGCGGATGCTGCCCTGGAACAGGTGATGCGATGGCGGTTCCGGCAGTTCATGTCGGAAGGAGTGCCGGTTCAGGCGGAAACGATTCTGACCTGGGCGTATTCGACGGAGTTGGAGTAGCGGCGCTTCGCGCGTTATCGGTTGTCGGTTGTCGGTTTATTTCTGCCAAGTACAACTGAAAACCGACAACCGACAACTGACAACGCGCGAAGCGCCGCAGTTACCACTCGGCAGGCATCTTCACGAACGATCGATCGAGATCGCGAACCGAGGCGGAGCCGAGCAGCTTCATCGTCCGGACGATGCCGGAGCGGAGGATGTCGATGGTCCGCGACACACCCGCTCCCCCTGCCGCGCCAAGGCCATAGGCGTAGGCACGTCCGATGAGAACCGCCTTCGCGCCGAGGCAGAGGGCTTTCACCACATCGCTGCCGCGGCGAATGCCGCCATCCAGCAGGACCTCCGCCTGACCGTTGACCGCGGCGAGCACTTCCGGCAACACGCGCAGCGTCGGCGCGACACCGTCGAGTTGCCGCCCGCCGTGATTCGAGACCACCATCGCCGTCGCTCCCTGATCGATGGCGCGCCGGGCATCATCCGCCGTGTGCACGCCCTTCACGACGATGGGACCCTGCCAGGCCTCGCGGATCCAGCGGAAGTCGTCCCACGACACCATCGATTGCTCGAGGGCCGCGCCGACGTCCGCGTACGGCATGGGGCCGTCCTTCAGCACGATGTTCGGAAAGCGCATCAAACCGCCGTCGCCGAGGAAGGCGGCAAGCCAGCGTGGCCGGGCCAGGAATTGGAAGATGTACGGGAACATGGTGAACGGCGCGCCGGAGACGAGCTCCTTCGTGCCGTTGCGTACGTCGCGCTCCCGGTTTCCGGCGACCGGGGTGTCGACGGTGACGACCAGCGCGGAACAGCCGCAGTCTTTCGCTCGTTCGATGGCGGCCGTGGCCACGTCGCGGCCGCCGACGAGATAGAGCTGGTACCACACCGGCCCGCGTGTGGCCGCTTTGACGTCGCGCACGGCGCAGCCCGCCAACGTCGAGAGCGTATAGATCGTGCCGGCCTCCCCCGCCGCACGCGCCGCCTTCTCTTCGCCCCGCGGATAGAAAAGGCGGGAGCTGCCGACCGGCGCCAGCAGAAACGGGACCTCGACGGTGTGGCCGAGGACGGTGGTCCGAAGGTCGACGCTGGCCGTGGCCACGGCGGAGCGAGGCCGGAGGATCACGTCGTCGAACACGCGCGCGTTCTCGCGCATGGTCCATTCGGCATCCGCGCCACCGTCGATGTAGTCGAAGACGACGCGCGGAAGGCGTTTCTTAGCCGCGGCCCTGAGGTCGGCGATGTTGACGATGTGGGTCATGGGTTGGTCATTCTAGGCCGGCACGGCCGGCTGCGTTGGTTGCCCAAGGCTCGGCCACCATCTTCGCTCTATCGTTCTGCCGCGCAGACTCGTAGTGAAGCGGTCTCGCGGCAACCCACCGCGCGACCGCGTAACCGCGAGACCCAGCAGCCGCGCCACCGACATCCCTACAATATCCGCCTCCCCCATTCGTCTACAGCAGTGGATGAATGATCTGGCGAGCCTTACCGCGATGACCGAGAACGATAGACGCATCTCCGAAATCGTCGCGGCAGAGGGATCCCGGCTTCGCAATTTCATCCGACGGCGCGTCCCCGATCCCTCGGATGTCGAAGACCTGCTGCAGGAAGTCTTCTACAAGCTGGTGGAAGCCAACCGCCTCCTGATGCCGATCGAGCACGTGACCGGCTGGCTCTTTCGCGTGGCCCGCAACCGCATCACCGATCTTTTCCGGAAGAACGAGCCGGAGAGCTTCTCGGACGAGGGTGTGGTTGGTGACGACGGCGAGATGCTGCAGATCGAGGATCTGCTGCCGTCGCCCGATGCCGGCCCCGACGCGCTCTACGTCCGCCACGTGCTGCTCGATGAGGTGGAGCTCGCGATCAGCGAGCTCCACGACGAGCAGCGCGAGGTCTTCATCGCCCACGAGCTGGAGGGGCGCAGTTTCAAGGAGTTGTCCGCGGAAACCGGGGTGAACGTCAACACCCTGCTCTCCCGCAAGCACTACGCGGTGCTTCACCTGCGCGAGCGCCTGCAGAGCATCTACGACGAATTCAGGAACACGTAAGGAGCAACGACATGAGAAGGAAACGGCTTTTATGGATCGCCCCGGCAGCAATCGTGGGGATGGTTGTTTTCGCCTTCATCGGCGGCGAAGTGGTGATGCGTCTCTGGAACTGGCTGCTCCCCGATCTGTTCGGCTTCAAGCAACTCACCTTCTGGCCCGCCCTCGGCCTGCTGGCCCTCTGCCGCATCCTGTTCGGCGGTTTCGGCATGCGCGGCGGCGGCATGAACCGCTCGATGTTCCGCCGCCGCATGGCCGAACGTTGGGAGCGTATGACCCCCGAGGAACGCGAGAAGTTCTGCGGTGGGATGCACGGGCGTTGGGGGCGGGAGGTTCCGCAGGAGCCGAAGGCGGAGGTGTGAGGGGTCGATATCAAGCCGCACCCTCCTTATCCGCGTGATTGGACTGCTAAACCGAGGGAGAGCCCCTCGTGCGGGCCGCGGATGGGGGTCGATATCAAAGGCGACCCACCTCAAGATCACAACCGAGGGGGATCGATATATCAGGATCGAACCACGTCGACATAACCCAGGGGGGTTCAAGATCAGGATTGACCCACTTCGATATCAGAACCAAGGGGGTTCAATATCAGGATCGAACCACTTCGATATCAGAACCGTTGATTTCGAGGTTGGTCGATCATGATATCGCCCACCTTGGCTCTGATCTTGAGGTTGGTCGATCCTGATATCGACCCCCATCGGTTCTGATATTGAGGTTGGTCGATCATGATCACCATCCCTCTTCGCCCACCACAACGGGCTCCAGGCCTCTCTGAGGAGGCTGTCCGCCCACCTCGACAGGCTGACAGCCTCTACGGGTAGGCTCCACGCCCACCCAAACAGGCTTGAAGCCTCTAACAGCAGGCTTCCCGCCCACCTGAACAGGCCTCAGGCCTCTATCGGTAGGCTCCGCGCCTGATCCGACAGGCGTCATGCGGGTAAGCGACGGCTCCCCCTCTCCCCTACTTAGTCCTCGGATACTATTGGGGCTGAGGAGTCTCCTCCGTGAGTACCGCACCCCCTCGTCGCCGATGTGGTAACCCGGCAATCTCGATGATCGTGGCGCCGCATGCAAGTTACACTCGCGCTCGATGAAACTGGCGATCCCGATGACACAGAAGCCGAGGAGCTTTGAAGGATGTCTGAACCAATCAACCCGGTGTTGATCCACCACCTTACGCCGAAGAATTTTCTATCCTTCGGCCCCGAACATCCGGGCATCGAACTCCAGGCTCTGAACGTCTTCATCGGTCCCAACGGAAGCGGCAAGTCCAACCTCATCGAAGCCGTCAGCCTGATGCGCTCGGCCACGAAAGACATGCGTGCGGTGACGCGCAAGGGCGGCGGCGTGGCGGAATGGATCTGGAAAGGTGAGCCGAACGGTGCGGCGTCGGTGGACTGGGTTGTGAGAGGTGCCAAAGGGCTCGAACCGCTTCGGCACGTGGTGTCCTTTCGCTCGGTGGCGCAGTCCTTCTCTCTGGACGACGAGCGCGTAGAGGACGCGGAAAGGCGAGCCGGCCAGGAGGACGTTTCCTTCTACTACCACTACCAACATGGCCATCCTTCGGTGAACACGGCTGGCAATGGAAAGCGCCCTATAGCGCGCGAGACGATCGATCTGGACCGGTCGATCCTCGCGAAGATGCGTGACCCTGAGACCTATCCGGAGCTGGCCTGGCTTGCGCAGAACTACGAGCAGATCCGGATTTATCGGGAATGGGCGTTCGGGCGGAATGCGGTGTTCCGCGAGCCCCAAGAGGCTGACATGCGGAACGACGCCCTGGAAGAGGATTTCTCCAACCTCGGCCTTTTTCTGAACCTCGTGAAGACGCACTTCCCCGTGGCCAAGAAGGCAATTCTCCAGAACCTCAAGGACCTCTACGACGGAATCGTCGACTTCGAGATTTCATTCAGGGAGGCACGGTTCAGGTGTTCTTCACCGAGGATGACTATGTGATTCCCGCGACGCGCCTCTCGGACGGCACGCTGCGGTATCTCTGCCTTCTGGCGATCCTCTGCGATCCCAATCCACCACCGCTCATCTGCATCGAGGAGCCGGAGCTGGGGCTGCATCCGGATATCCTTCCCAAGGTGGCGGACCTCCTCCGTGCTGCATCAGCGAGGACCCAGATCATCGTCACCACCCACTCGGACATCCTGGTGGATTCGATGACGGACACTCCTGATGCGGTTGTCGTTTGTTCCAAGCAACACGGCGAGACGACGCTCGAGAGATTGAAGCCGGACGATCTCCGCGAATGGCTGGAGAAGTACCGGCTCGGACAGCTCTGGATGAAGGGCGAAATCGGCGGGACGCGATGGTGAGCGCACGTCTCTACATCGAAGGCGGTGAATCGAAGGAGGATCAGATTCGCTGCCGCGAGGGCTTTCGAAAACTGCTGGTAAAAGCGGGCTTCTCAGGAAGGCTCCCGCGGCTAACCGCGTGCGGTGGGCGAAATTCAGCGTTTGATGATTTCAGAACCGCGTTCGCCAAGCGAAAGGAACGCGACTACATCGCGATGTTGATCGACAGCGAAGATCCGCCGGGAGATATAGAACAGACTTGGAATCACCTGAACAAACGGGACGGATGGACCAGACCCGCGACAGCGAACGATGAGCAGGTTCTCTTCATGACGACGTGCATGGAGACGTGGATCGTCGCGGACCGGGCGGCACTGCGAGCGCACTACGGCAACCGCTTGCAAGAGAATGCCCTCCCTCCCTGATCGACCTGGAGAACGCGATCGACACGAGGTGCACGACCAACTGGCGCACGCCTCGCGCAACTGCTCGAACGCCTACGCCAAAGGAAAGCGATCGTTCGAGGTACTGGCGAAGCTGGAGCCGGCCCTCTTGAAACAACACCTTCCCAGCTTCGTGCGTGTGGATCGCATTCTGAAAGCGAATCTATGAGCCGCCCCTACACATATCACTGATCTGCGCGATCATAGGCGCATGGATACAGGCAAGAAGAACCCGACGCCGAGCGAGGCCTCTAGCATTGGCTTCTGCTCGGAACATACAACGGAGTATGTTCTGGTGCCGCAGCTCCGTGCACTGCTGGAGTCGAACTACGCTGCTGCAATTCCCGTTTTCATTTGGTTCACCCGAGAGGGAGCCCGCGGCTGTAGCTCTTTCGATGGAGAGAGACTTGTGAAGCTCGCGGCGGTATTCCCTCGTCGCCCCAAGGTCCATTCGACGTGGCAGGAAACCATCGTGGTCAAAATCAATGAGGAGTTGTTTGAATACGCAGCGTGTGCGGAGGTATACGGCATCGTAACGTTGGCAGGTGTGCCACTCGCGTCATCGCTCTTCCATCTCACGTCGGGGTGCAAAGCATCATGGTTCGCGCTGTCCGCAATCGATTCACCAGAGGATCAGTTCGTACGGCTCAAACTCCTAAGCAATGAAGCGAAAACAGATGCGCGGGGTATTGCTGGACCACTTACGGATGAAGAACTCATCAACCACATCAACCTTAACGCCCAAGTGATGTCATGGTCGTCGGCAATCGCTGCGTTGCGCGAGGTCCGGAGAAGCGTGAAGCGCGCGCGATACCCATGGTGGGCGGCGGGCTACAAACCATTCCTCATGCTTATTTCGGAAGATCCCGTCCAACCACCGCGCCTCGCGTAGTCAGCCAGCAACTCGCCGTGCGTCAAGCGATTTCCCGAGAACGCAAAAATGGGGTCAAGTGGACAGATGCTTGCGGGAGAGAAAGTGACAGCACTGCCGACAATCGCCGCGGCCCCAACCAACTCATCATCCTCGGATTCCAGACGCCTCGAAGAGAAACGAGAACGTGAGGGTCGAGAACGTGAGGGTCGAGAACGTGAGGGTCGAGAACGTGAGGTCAGACCTTCGTTTTTTTGCTACCTGTAACTCATTGATGAGTTAGCTACTTGCATCGCCAGAAAATACGCCCGGAACACTCGGTGAGTTATTCGCAGCAATATCGAAGGCCTGGCCTCGCTATCTTCTGCCGCCACAAAAAGCTCGGCTTGTTCGCTGCTGCGACTCCGAGGAGCAGGTATGACAGTGAGAACGGCGGCTCGCCCGTTTTGCTAAGCAAGCGAGCATCCGTATGCTTCACCTCAGATATGCGAAAGAAGCAGCGCAGCGGTACGTTACGCACGCACGCCCGACGTACGCAAAAGGGATTGCAGTACGACATCGCGATTTCGTACGCGAGCGAAGACTCGAGGATCGTCGGTACGGTGGTCCGGCGGCTGAAAGCCGAGAAGGGATTGAAGGTCTTCTTTTCACCGGATTACAAAGTGGACCTTTGGGGCAAGGACGAGCGTGAGTTCGAACGAATCTACGGTGGCGGGGCGCGCGTCGTCGTACCGTTCATCTCGAAGGACTACGTGCGCAAAGAGTGGCCGCTCCGAGAGTTCCGGGCCGCTAAACGTGCCGACAAGACGCGCGACTACGATTCGATCCTCCCAGTTCGTATCGATGATTCGGCACTCACAGGATTGCGCCGGACCGTCCAATACCTCAGCACCCAGGACCATACCGCGACGGAAATCGCGGATGGTCTCATCAGGAGACTGCGAGCTCTTTCTGGGAGCAGTGCCGCCCGCGTTGTCACCGCTCGGCGACGAGACATGGCTCGCCTCGCCGGAGCAACACGGGAGGCGCTGGGGATCATCGTCACCAGCCCGCTGCCTGCGGATACTCACTGGCTCACAGAACTGTTCCCCCGAATCGACTGGAAGCGCAACTCGCCCTTCTCCGCCGGCTCGACCTCATCGAAGGCTCAAGACGGAGCCTCCAAGCCGCGAAGGCAGCTGAGCGCGCCATCCTGCTCAGCACAGATGAAGCGATCTGGCGGCGTGGCTGGGTTGAGGCGCTCACACCGTACTCTGAACACACCGACGTTCCGTTGCTCTTAGCACTCGAGTACCTCGCGCTCGATCGGTGGCGTGAAGCGATCCATGTGCTTGTCGACATCGCGGAAGCCCTTGAGCCTGGTGCCTGGAATGACTTTTACCTGTCACTGCTCCGTTTGTTCGACCATCCCAAGCTTCTTCGACGCTTGCCATCTTCAGAGCGGAGGCGATTCAGAAATTCCTTGGGGCTCGTGCTATCGCGTGCCGGTGAGCAGACAGAAGCGACAGCGGCATTCTCGGAACTTCGCAAGACGAGCGAGAAAGCCGGAGACTCGTGGGGCATCGGGCAATCCCTGATAAACGGTGGGGTAGCGGCGCTATACGGAGGCGAGCTCGATAGGGCACACGGGCTCTATGAAGCCGCGATCGCGCACGCACGAGCAACTGCCGACGACATACTGCTCTGTCGATCACTCACGAATCTGGCGCAAACGATCACATCGTCCGATCTGGAGCGGGCGGAGATGCTCCTCGCTGAGGCCGAAGCGGTGAAGGAGCGTGCCGGAGATGTGAGCGGGAGTGTCGTGCTTTCTCTCGCCCGCGGCGACCTCGCGATGAGTGGTGGAGATGCGAGTGCCGCGCTCGCTCACTACGAACGAGCTGTCGCCGAGGCGGCTGCCGCCGGTTTACGTCACATGCAAATGGTTGCGACGCGCTGCGTTGGGCAAGCCAACGCAGGCTTGGGGAAGTATAAAGAGGCCTTTAGCTCGTTCGCGGCAGCACGCAAACTTGGGCGAGAAGAAGAATTCACTGACCAGTACATCCCACTCGTCGAAGCGGAAGCACTCGCGCGGTTGCAGGCAAAGCACTACCTGCGCGCGGAGAAGCTGTTCAGAGAAGCCGCTGACCTCCATAAGGAGCGCAATAACAAAACGGCTGCTCTCATCGCGCGTCACGACGCGGGCGTAGCTGCTCTCCTCAGCGGCCGCCCCGATGCAGCTTTGCCGCACCTGCTGACCGCCGGTCTCGCTGCACGCGACGCGCTGGAACCATGGTGGGAGGCGCGATGTGCAGTCGACGCGTCGTACGCCGCTATGGATACCGCGGAGCGGCGACGATTACTTCGCAATGCGACGAGGTACGCACTCGCCTCCCGTGATCCTGAGCTTCAGGTCGAGGTCGCGCACGCCGCGGCAATCGCGGCCTTCCGTGACAACGACTATGAGGCGGCAGACCGAGAACTCGTTCGTGCCATGCCCCTCACGGCAGAGCCAGATTTTCGCACTGGGCTTCTCGTAGATCGCTTCTACGTCGCTGTGGAGGCGGGATGGCCCAGGCGAGCCGAGAATCGCTTCGAAGAAGCCCGCACGGTTGCTGCCGCGCGGCAGCAGACTTCATACATGGTGGACCTACACACGGCCGCAGGTGACTGGTTGTGGGAGCAGGCCGGATCGAAGCGCACGACGGCCTCCGAGGCGTATGCCGTAGCCTTGTTAGAGGCGACGAAGATCGATATTGAGACAGCGATTCAGGTTGGAAGTCACCACGTTCGTCGCCTCATCTTCGCCGATCCTGCAGAACGCCAAGCACTGCGGGCGTCTACGCGAGCGTGGATGGAGAAGCAATCCGAGGGCGGAGGCCTTGTAGATTTCGTCGTTTGGCCGTTCGACGCAGCGGATGAAATCGGTCCGACTGTCGCATCGCGCCGCGCGCTAAGCGCAGAATGTATCAGCTCAGCTCTGGCCACGGCATTGGAGGCAGCGATCGCCTCCGTCCAGTCACCCGTTGCGGAGTGACGATCGAAGACAGGCAGGGTTACAACCGTTAGGGCACCGACACGCAGAAGTCGGCCTATCAGTTCCGACGCCCCGGTGAATCGTGAACAAGGCGAACCGATTCCTCTCCAAGCTCTGTCACTCGCAGCGAACGCCTAGCATGACTCGGTCCGGAGGTTCACACTTTTGCTCCTCCCCTCACCCCACGATCTCCCCCTCGTGCAATCTCCGCAGGAAACTGTCCAACGACAGCACGCGGGTTCCGTCGAGCTCCAGCTCTCGGTCACCGCGATAGACGATGTAGGCCTTCGCAGCCGCTCCCGCGCGTAAGGCATCGATCCCCTTTTTCCAGTCGCGGCGGAACTCGCGGTCGTTCTTCACCTCGATGGCAACCACGTTGCGACCGTGCCACCAGACGAAGTCGACTTCGCTGCCGCTCGGGGTGGCCCAGTAGCCGAGGGAGCCTTTGATGCCGGCGTAGTGGAGGTAGCTTCGGAGCTCGTGATGGATGAGGTGCTCCAGAAGGACTCCATCCCAATCGGGAGTGAGCGGCTGGTCGAAACCGCCGGCGGCGGCGTGAAGAACGCCCGGATCGAACCAGTAGAACTTCGGGAGGGCAACCTCTTTGACTTTCGCGCGAGGCCGCCAGGCGGGCAGCCAGCTTCCGATGAGGGTGTCGACGAAGACTTCGAAATACCCTCGCACGGTCTCGCGGGAGACGCCGGCATCGCGCGCGATTCCCGAGATGTTCGTGGCCTGACCGGCGGCAAGCGAGGCCACCTCCAGAAACCTGCTGAAGCTGCCGAGGTCCCGAACGAGTCCCTCGGCTTTGATCTCTTCGGCGAGATAGGTCGTGACATACGCACGAAGAAACTCCTCGCGGGCCTCGTCGTCCGGAGCGTTGACACTCAGCGGCATCGCGCCGAAGCGAAGGAGTTGGGCGGCCGGAACCGAGAAGTTCATTTCCGCGGTGGTAAGGGGAAAGAGATTCTTGACGACGGCCCGGCCGGCGAGCAGGTTGGCCGCACCTCGTTTCAGCTTCCGCGCGGACGAGCCGGTGAGCGCGAACTTCTTGTAGCCCTTCTCCTCCATGAGGAAATGAACCTCGTCCAACAGGCGTGGAGCGCGCTGCACTTCATCGATGACGATCCAGCGGCTTCGCGGCTGGGTGAGCACCTCGGCACGGAGCTCTGACGGATCACGCTCGTAGCGCAACATGACTTCCGAGGCCAGCAGGTTGACAACGAATGCGTCCTCGAACCGGGAACGGATCCAGGTGCTCTTTCCCGTTCCCCGGGCACCGAAGAGGAAGAATGACGAGCGAGGCGTCGGCAGGGTACGTGGAAACATCGACACCAAATTTACCGTCAATTTGGTGTCGATGTCTACAGCCGGACGGAGAGAGGAGTGCCTGTACGACGGCGGCGAAGCCGCCTTAAGAACCGTAGCCCCGGCTTCAGTCGGGGGATTCAGGGTGTTCCCGGTATCCGAGCCCGCTTCAGCGGGCGACAGAACCATTCCCGAGGTACATCGCGTTCGATGGGTGAATACGCCGTGCCACACGGAGGAGCTTCGAGAGACTCATGCGACAACATCGCATCGTGATCGATGCACGGCACCGGTGGACGTAATCTGACGCCCGCTGAAGCGGGCTCGCAAACTGGGCCGCACCATGACCCCCGGCTTGAAGCAGGGGGCTGCGGTTCTTATACCGGCTTCGCCGGTTTGGCGCAGACAGGAGTTCTGCCCCACATCGTCCCCTTGTGATCTGGAACACGGCAGGCCGCCGGTCCGCGACCGATTGTTGGGCTCGTTCACATTCAATGGGCGCTTCCGGCAGCGCCCAATCTCTCTCTCTATTTCTTGACGAAAGGAAGTCCCTATGAAACGAGCCTTAGTCGCTCTCTCTGTGTTAGTTGCGTTCGCATCCTTGCTGTTGCCGTCCACGGCCGCGGCCAGCGAGGCTTGGATCCTCGACATTCCGGTCCGCGGCATCCCGAATCAGGAATCGGGGATGGTGCGGGTCATTCTCGAGTTGAGCGCCGCTCCGGCCGGCTCGCAGCTCGTGGTCAACGGCGGCACCACCCTCAACCTCGGCGACACCGTGGCCGTGGCGGGAGACTCGGTGACCTACGAGGCGCTGGGCGGCAACAACGTTCGCATCACCTACGTGCCGCTAACGAACTTCGGGGCTGACTTCTGCGCGGGCACGTTCGCCGTCGAGAAGCAAATCCCCATGCGCTTCGTCGGCGCACAGGACGTCACGGCCTACCGGATGTCGACCTACGTCGTGGCCGCGCCGATGGCCGAGTGCTCGCAGGTGTCGAAACACACCGGCGACACCCCGGCCAGCCTGATTCCGAACGACGACGGCGTGGCGCCGGCGCTCGCGGCGACGTACAAGGGCCGCAACAACTTCGACGTGGCACTCGTGCTCGACAAGTCGGGCAGCATGAACGACCTTCCTCCCGGCGCTCAGAGCGGACCGAAGAAGGTCGACATCCTCAAGTCGGCGGTACAGAACTTCGTCGGCCAGTGGGAGCTGCTCGACGCGCCGCCGGGAGGGGGACCGGAGTGGTCGGGCGACCGCATGGGGATGGTCTTCTTCGACTCCACCGCCCAGCCGCAGACGCTCGTCGGCGCCGATCCGCCGGCAAACTTCTTCCTGCAGCGCGGGGCGGCCAACGCCTGGGACGCCATCATCACCAAGGTCAACGCCCTCTCTCCGGGAAGCTCGACCTCCATCGGTGCCGGCATCAACGAAGGAATGAGCCAGTGGAAGGCCGATCCGAAGAATGATCTCAACGTCGTCCTCATCACCGACGGCATCCAGAACACGGCACCGCTGATCACGCCGACCGCCAGCGGTTTCCTCGGCCTGGCGCCGGTGGCCGGCCTGCCGCAGGAGCTGCGCAAACGCTTCATCCCCATCCAGACCATCGCCTTCGGAACGCCGGCACAGGTTGACGACACGCTGCTCCGCAACATCTCGTTCGAGACCTCCGGCCAGTCGTATCAGGCCGTCACCTCATCGACGATGTTCGACGTGTTCGGAATGACGCTGGTGGCCATCCTCAAAGGCAACACGGCGTCGATGGCCACGCGGGTGCTGGACACGCTGACTGGCCCGGGTCCGAGCGCGGTCGTTCCGGTAACTGTCGACCGCTCGCCGCAGCGCGTCGTCTTCACCGTGCAGTGGGCGCCGCCGGCGCGGCAGATGCTCGACCTCGACGTCTATCCGCCGGGCGCCGTCGTGCCGGCGATTCCTACGTCGTCGAAGAAGACGGCGCAGGCCTCCATCCAGGCCTTTGACATGAGCCAGGGATTCAAGTCGGGCGCGTGGAGCGTGCGCGTGAAGCGCGACCTCAAGAGCGCCGCCGACGTGCCGTACTTTCTCAACGTGATGTTTCTGGAGAAGGATCTCGATTATCAGTTCACGCTCGACAACCTCCACGCGGTCACCGGCGACTCGCTCGGCATCCACGTATTGGTCGACTGGGACGGCAAGCCGCTGCCCGGCCTGCCGGCCGGCGCCATCAAGGTCCGCATGCAGCGGCAACCCGACGGCATGGGCAACATCCTTCACGCGTCGCATATCAAGGTGCCGGGCGGCAATACCATCACCCCCACCGGCGACATCCTGACGCCGTTAGATTACAAGATCGCGGCGCTCGGACAGCCGCTGATCGACAGCACCACGCCGAAGGACGTCGCCGTCATTACGCTCACCGATCAGGGACGGGGATTCTATGGCGCGACGTTCCCCGACACCGCCATTCCCGGCACCTACGTCTTCGAGGCCATGCTCGACTGGGACACGCCTCTCACGGGCCACGTGGTGCGCGAAGAGCGCCTCGAGGAGGACGTAAAGCCGCGCGCCGATTCGGCCGCCACCGCCGTCACCCTAACCGGCGACGCCTCTGGCGTCTGGACGCTCACGGTCACCCCGCGCGATCGCTTCGGCAACTACTTCGGACCTGGCTACGCTGGGCTGGTGCAGGCGCGCGTCCGCAGCGGCGGGAGGCTGCGCAGCACCACTCCCGCCGACCAGGACCAGCTCGGCACGTACACCTTCACCATCGCCGGATCCCCAGGCGTGACGCCGGTCGTCGACGTCATCGTCGACGGAGTGCTCCTGTCGGGAGGGCGATGATCGTTTGGCGTCTGCCCCATCAACCTGTCGAGAACCCCTCTCCCCGCGTCGTGCGGGGAGAGGGATTCTCCGTTAGTGGCCACAGTGCCACTGACGCGGCACACGCTCGTGAGCTCGCTCACGCCCCCTTGAACCTTCGGCCCAAATTGGCCGTCGCGATCTGCACCAATCACCCGAAAATGATGAGTTCGTACGCTCCCCGAGGCAGCTAAAACACTCCCGTAGGCTGTGAACACACTCGCGGAGTCTGTGAATACACTCCCAGAGTCTGTGAATACTCCCGGAGTCTGTTAACACGCTCCCGGAGGCCGTTAACACCTGAAACTTAAGCAGTTCTCGGTCGGAGCGCTTGGCGTCTCGCCGCGTCAGCGGCACTGGATGAGTGCGACGAATGACGATTGCGACGAGCGTCACGCCTTCCGCGTCGCCACCCACGTCCCGTCGGACCGTCCCTTCACCCGCATCCTCCCCTTGCCGGAATCGCCGGCTGAAATGCGCTGGGAGAGAAGGGCTCTCGATGTAGGGAAGCGCAAGCTCTTGACGCAGCCCCCCCTTACACCCCCCTTACACTGCCATCGCCTTCACGGCCGCGGTCAGCGGGGCGTAGAGGCGCTCGTGGTAGCCGAACGCTTCTTTGTAGATCTGTTGGAAGGCGCCGAGGTCTTTGGGGGAGACGACCAGGTTCACGCCGTAGAGGAAGGCGGCGTTGCCGTCGAGGGTGCGGAGGTTGTCGGAGAAGAGGATGAAGAAGGCTTTTCGCCGGTCGATCGGAGTGAGAGAGATGATCGGGGCGAAATCGGCGAGAGGCGGCGGGGTGATCTGGGCGGGGTTGAGCATCACCACCGGCGGGTACTCCTGCATGAAGTAGTCGCGGGCTTGTGGCGGCGCGGCGATGACGACCGGCATGAAGCCGATCAGCTTCGCGGCCTGGCGCAAGGCGGGGGAATCGTTGCCGACGATCATCGCCTTGGCGCCGAAACCGTCATCCTCTTCGTGTGCGGGAGCGGTAGGATCCGAGGCAGCTCCGGCCATCTCCAGGTTGCGGCGGTCGACCGGCAGCTTCGTCCCGCAGACGGGACAGGGAACGAGCACCGGCTTCATCGGAAGCTTCGTCTCGTCGAGGGAGAGCGTTTTCTGGCAGGAGGTGCAGGTGATCTTCATCGCCTTACTCCAGCATCGACAACATCGATTCGTCGTCGGAGCCCACTGTCGCCGTCTCCGGTCCTTCGCCGAGGCGAAGGGCAAGGTTGGTCGGGTTCGTGGCGTACGCCAGCGCGATCTCCCGCGTGATCACGCGGGCCGTCCACAGTTTCTCGAGCTCGTCGTCGAAGGCCTGCATCCCGTCGACCGATCCATCGTGCATGGCGTCGATCAGCGATCGCCCCTCATTCTCGCCTTTGAGCACGTAGTCGCGCGTGCGCATCGTCGACTTCAGGATCTCCAGCGCCGCGATCCGTCCGCCGCCGATCTTCGGCAGGAGACGCTGCGACAGGACGTAGCGGAACGACTGCGCGAAACGCGTGCGCACCTGCGACTCCATATCCTTGGGGAAGACGCCGACGATCCGGTCGATGGTCTTGGCGGCATCGATGGTGTGCAGCGTCGAGAGAACCAGGTGTCCCGTCTCCGCCGCTTCCATGGCGATCTCAATGGTCTCGACGTCGCGCATCTCGCCGATCAGGATCACCTTCGGTGCCTGCCGCAGCGCGGAGCGCAGCGCGTGGGCGAAGGTCTTCGTGTCCGATCCCAGCTCGCGCTGGTTCACGGTGGCCTTGAGGTGTTTGTGCATGTACTCGACCGGATCTTCGATGGTGATGATGTGGTAGGCGTAGTTCTGGTTGATCTTGTTGATCAGCGCGGCGAGGGTGGTCGACTTTCCCGAACCGGTCGGCCCGGTGACGAGCACGATGCCATTCTTGAGCTTGCAGATGTTCGCCAGCTCCGGCGGCAGGTTCAGCGACTCCAGCGTCGGAACGCCCTCGGGGATGACGCGCAGGACGATGGCGTAGGTGCCGCGCTGCGAGAAGATGTTTACGCGGAAGCGCGTCTTCTGCGGAATCGAGTACGACAGGTCGACCGATCCGCTGCTCAGCAAGGCGCGCGTCAGCTCGCGGTCGCCGCGCAGCATGTGCATGACGATCATCTCGGTCTGGTAGGGAGTGAGACGCGGCAGGCCGGGGAAGTTGACCGGGACAAGCTGTCCGTCGACCTCCACCTGCGGCGGCCGTCCGACGGAGACATTGAGGTCGGAGACCCGGTCCGAGGTTTTCAGCATCGCCTCGAGGATGGCGTCGAGATTGAAGTTCTTCATGGATGAGCGCTAGCGCGCGTTGTCGGTTGTCGGTTATCGGTTATCGGTTGGTAAGTTGCCGGGACCGGTACCCCACATTGTACGCAACCCGACACCCCGTCAGTCGACAACCGATAACCGACAACCGATAACCGGGCACCACCAGGCCCCGCCAAGTACAATCCTCCCCATGTCGATCATCGCCATTGATTACGGCGGCCGGCGCATCGGGGTGGCGGTGAGCGAGTCCGGAACCATCGCCACACCGCATTCGGTGGTGAAGAACGAAGGGGAGATCGTCGACAAACTGGCCGGCATCGCCCGTGAGCTTGACGCGGAAACGATCGTGGTCGGCGTGCCCCGGCGCGCGCACAGTGACACCGGCGAGCAGAAGTTCCGCGATTTCGCGGAGCGGCTACGGCAGAAAACGTGCAAACCGGTCGTCCTCTGGGACGAGGCCCTCAGCACCACCGAGGCTTCCCGGCAATTGCGCGAGAGCGGAACGAAGCGGCGGGATGCCCAGCGCGAGATCGACATGCACGCCGCTGCCGTCATTCTGCAGTCCTATCTCGACGACCTCGCCAGGAGGGCGTCATAGCCCGGCGCGCCAGCGGCCGCGGGGGCTGCCGCAAGCTGCTGCACTCGCTGATGACGGTCGGCATCTTTGCCGTCATCCTCGGCGTCGGCGGCGGCTGGTTCTTCCTGCGGGCCATGCGCTCGCCGTACAGGAACTACACGCAACCGTTCAAGGACGTCGAAGTCCATCACGGCCTCCGCACCTCTGCGATCCTCAAGCACCTCGAAGCAGAGGGGATCATCCGGGATGAATACTTCCCGCTGATCTACATGAAGGTCGTCCGTTACAACGACAAGATCAAGGCCGGCATCTACGAGTTCTCCAAACCGATGACGGCGGAGGAGGTCCTCGACAAGTTGATTCGCGGCGACGTCATCGCCAAGAGCGTCACGGTCCGCGAAGGGCTGGACCGCTTCGCCGCGGCACACATCTTTGTCCAGGAAGGATTCGGCCACGACGCGGAGTGGGACAGGCTCACCGCCAATCCGGACTTGATCCGCGATATCGCTCCCGAGGCGAAGACGCTCGAGGGCTATCTCTTTCCGGACACCTACAAATTCAATCCCGGCACACCGCCGCGGGCCATCATTCAGGCGATGGTGGCGAATTTCCGCAAGCACTTCAGCGGTGAGATGAACTACATCACCACCGGCCTGAGTCTCCATCAGACCGTGACGCTGGCCTCGATCGTCGAGACCGAGGCGCGCATGCCGCAGGAGCGGCCGCTGGTGGCGTCGGTCTACATGAACCGCATCAACCGCAAGATGCTCCTCGGCGCAGATCCGACGGTGATCTACGCGCTGAAACTGGCCGGGCGCTGGGACGGTAACATCCGCAAAGCCGACCTGCAGATCGACTCGCCTTACAACACCTATCGTTTCCACGGCCTGCCGCCCGGCCCGATCGCCAATCCCGGCCTGGCTTCACTCCAGGCCGCGGCGGCACCGTCGAAGAGCGACTTCCTCTACTTCGTCGCCAAGCACAACGGGACGCACGCCTTCGCCACGAACCTGGCCGACCACGACCGGAACGTGCAGATCTGGCAGATTCAGTGGTACCGGGATCAGCGTGCGGCGGCCAAGACTCCTTGACCGCGACGCAGCCGTGTCCCCGTTCCCTGGATACGATCATGGGCACAGCAAACGCAGACCCTCATCTGCCTTTCGATGTTAAAGTTTCGTGTCGCGCGCACAAACTATGAGCCGGTGGCCCAGAGGAACAAACCAAATAACTACTGCGAATAACCTTTTGTGTTATCCTCCCCCGCACCGCATACAAAACCTGGGGGTCCCGAGAGAGTATGTCTGCGAAAAACCGTCCGTACGAGCAGTTCGGTCCGTTCATCCTCTTCAAGAAACTAGAAACCGATGCTCTCGGTGATCTCTGGCGCGCGGGGCGCGTCGACGGTGGTCAACTCGGTCCGACCATGGCGGTGCGGCGTCTGTCGGGCGGCAATCGCGCGGCTCTGGTTGAAAGCGCGGTCGAGGCCAACCAGCTTGTTCCGCTGCTGAGCGGGACGACATTCGCCAAAGATCAGACCATCGACGTCGCCAACGGCATCCCCTTCCTCGCGCACGAGTATTCGGGCGGACGTTCGCTGCGGCATATCGTCGATCGCGCCCGCGGCGGCGCGGGCGTTACGGCGAATCCAGTACCGATCGATCAGGCCATCGTCATCGCCGAGAAGATCGCGCTCTCTCTGTCGACGACGGGCGATCTCCGGTATCTCGGCCACCGTCTCGCGCACGGCGCGCTGATCCCGCAGTTCGTCTGGATTACGGACGAAGGCGAGATCCGCGTAGCCGGCCAGCAGATCGGAAAGGGTCTCATCGCTTCGCTGTCCGACACGAAGGTGGCCGCCGAGCTGGGTCGGTACTTCGCTGCGGAGTACCGTTCCTCAGCCGAGGTCTCGAAGACGACCGATGTCTACTCGCTCGGCGCGGTTCTCTACCTTCTCGTTACCGGCAGCGAGCCGCCAGACGCGGTGACGAGCAGCGCGTTCGCGCAGACGATCGGCGCGGCCAAGACATTCGCCGGGCAACCGATCCCGGATGATATTCGCACCCTCCTCGAGAAATCGCTGGCCATCGATCCCAATGCCCGCTATGCATCGATCGGCGAGATGAAACAGGTGCTCTCGTCGCTCGTGCACGGAGGGAACTACTCGGCGTCGACGTTCAATCTCGCCTTCTACCTCAGCAACCTTCTGAAGAAAGAGTTGGAAGGGGAGTCGGTGGACCGCGAGAGGGAAGCGAAGGTCAATGTCGCGGCCTACGCACCGGTGGCGATCGCCGCCGCGGTCGAAGGGGCGCCGTCATCGGACGAGGCGCCGGCGAAGAGCCGCATGCCGTTGTATGCCGCTGCCGCCGTGGTCGTGCTCGCGGTGGGCGCCGGCGCGTTCTTCATGCTGAAGCTGAAGCCGAAGCCGGCCGCTCCGGTGCTGCATGCCGCCACTCCCCCGCCGAAGCCGAACGTCGTCATCTCCCATCCGGTCATCGCCGCCGCCCCGCAAACCAGCACCGCCCCCCTCGACCCCGCCGCGCAGAAGAAGGCCTTCGAGGCCGCGGTCGAGCAGAAGATGCAGGAAGAGATGATGAAGCTGCAGGCGGACATGAACAAGAAGCTCAAGCAGGAGCAGCCGAAGAATGTCCCTGTGCAGACCGCCAGCCTGATCACGCCGCAACCGCAGCAGCAGATCGATGATCGCGGCTCCGCCGCGGCGCTCGACCAGCGGCGCGTGAGTTCACGTCAGGAGAATCAGCCGCCGACGCAAACCGTCGCCACGCAGGCGCCGATCGTACCGCCACAGCCGCAACCTGCCGTTTCCGCACCGGCGCTGACGCCGCCTCCCGTCGCCACGATCCACGAGGGAGACCTCGTTGACGTGACGGAGCTGGATAAGCTTCCGCAGCCTCTCTCGGAGATCCACCCGTACTATCCGCCCCTAGCCGCGCAGCAGCGCGCGGAGGCGTCGATCATCCTCTCGGCACTGATCTCGGAAAACGGCGAGGTCATCGACGTGAAGATTCTCCGCGGCGATCCCCGCTTCGGCTTCAACGACGCTGCGGCGCGCGCGATGAAATCCGTACGGTTTACGCCGCCGATCAAGGACGGGAAACGCGTCAAGACATGGCGCCCGCAGGCGATTTCGTTCAAGCGGTGATTCAAAAGGCTTTCACCACAGAGGCACAGAGGACACAGAGAAAGGATGAAACCTGAAGGATGAACGCGCTGTTTGATTCATCCTTTCATCCTTCATCCTTCAGGTTTCATCCTTTCTCTGTGATCTCTGTGCCTCTGTGGTTGAAGGCCTTTTCTAGTCGCCAATCTCCTTCCAGAGAATCCGATGCAACGCCAGCCCCAGGTCTCGGGCGTCGTTGCTGCGGTGAAGCCGCGACAAATTGACGGCGTGGTCGACCGAGAGCATCAGGTCGTCCGGCACGCCGCTCCGCGACACGACGGCGTACGATCGCTCCACGTCGGCCTTCTTCGGAATGAAACGATCGACAACGGTACCGTCGAACGTGACCGTCACCGTAGGCCGGGGCTCGGCATCGAGAGGAAACTGCATGGTCAGGCCGAGTTGCGCGCGATGGCCGAGAGGTGCGAGCTGCATGTGGCTTTCGCCCGCCATCCATCGCCAGTGATCTCCGTTGTCTCCCCCCTCGTCGCCGTACCAGCCTGCGCCAAACTTGATCCAGCCGGCGATCGGGACTACCGAGGCCTCGAAATAGCGGCGATTGAAGAGCGCCCATAGATGTTCGCGCCGGCGGCGGAAATTGGTGGCCTGCGCGGACGTGCTGGCGACGTCGGCGACGTACACGGCGTTCCTGTCGGCCGGTGCCTTTGAGGGATCGAAGCCTTCCTCGGCGGGGATGATCTTGTAATCGGTGAGGAAGTAGGCGACAAACGGCTCCAGCCCTCCGGCCGCGTAAACCGTCGCTCCCCGAGGGACGTTCTGCCGGATCCAGCGCATCGCCTCCACCGGCGGCGAGTCGGTCTTTCGTACCGTGCGCAGGCCGGGCCAGACCCAGACGATGTAACGGCCGATGATGATGGCGGCGAGGATCGCCTGCAATGCCGCCGCGAGCCGCTCCCGAGGGAGCGCACGTACGCGCGCGGCGATGAACGTCGCCGCGACGTCCAACCCGTCCGCCGCGAGCAGTACGTTCGCGGCGATATACGCGAGCGACAGACGGCTGATACCGGTCGGACTCAGTAGAAACCACGCCAGCAGAAAGCCCGGCTCGAAGGTCAGGACGATGTCGCGCTGTGAGCGCCGCGGACGCAGAAAGGCCAGCAGCGTGAAGAAGAACATCAACGTCGAGGCCGCGCGCGATTCGAACGGATCGAACAGAAAATCCTGCAGCAGGAACCGCATCGGCGTCCGCGTCGGATTCAGCGCACCATCGACGGTGGCGACGTAGTGCTGATGCCACTTCGTGGCGAAGATGTATTCGTCGATCCCGGTCAGCTTCGCGGCGATGCCGTAGCCGGTGACGACGAGGACGATGATCAGCGCCGTTCCGGCGATCACCTCGCCGCCGCGCCGCGCGCGCAACCGCCGCCAGGAAGCGACGATCCACGGCCAGGCCATCAACAGGTTCTGCGCGCGCACCAGCATGGTGGCGGCGAAGAGGATGCATCCGGCGATGTACGTGCCGCGCCGCCGGTCATCGCGCAGCAGCAGCGCCGCTCCGGCCAGCGCGGTCACGAGCGCGAGCTCGTCGGTGAAGCCGGTCCCTCCCCAGTACCAGACGTTCGGCAGAAAACAGAAGAGCAGCGCGGCGGCGATGCACGTCCGGAATCGGTATCGGAGCGACCTCGCCAGTGCGAAGAGCGTCGGGAAGAGGAAGAGCGAGGCCAGGATGCTGATTCCGCGCAATGCATGAAAGTCGTCATGCACCACGGCCCGCGCAACATTCGCCAATGCGAAGAACAGCGGGAACCCGGGAGGGTGCGGATGATGCTGCGCGACGTCGTAATGATGCAGGGCAGCGGCGAAAAGCGCTTCGTCCCAATCCCACATCGAATGGGAGACAGCCAGCAGCCGCGTCAGCGCAACCACGAGCGCCAGGACGATGATGATCATCCGCTGGCGGGAGGTCAGCGGCTCGACCGCGCCGCCGTTGATTGCATCCTGCCCGCTGCCAGCGTCCGTCAAACGGCACCATTCTCGCAAAATTCGCGCGCAACATGCCGATAAAGGGGGTGCGACGACGGTGGTACCTCGATCTTCACGGTATCCGCCGGGAGGGAACCAGAGAATCCGGCTTCACCTATCGCAGCGCCCTCGGCTCACCAATCGGCGACGGTAAGACACTGGCGCGCATCCGCAAGCTGCGCATTCCGCCGGCCTGGCAGGACGTCCGGATCGCCCGCGGCGACGCGGCGCCACTCCAGGCCGTCGGCGTCGACAGCAAAGGACGCACGCAGTATCTCTACCATCTACGATTTCGGGCGCATCGGGAGGAAGAGAAGTTCCAGCGGGTGGTCGAGTTCGGCGAGTCGCTCCCCGCCCTCCGGCGCCGCGTCCGCGCCGATCTGAAGCGCTCGGACCTCGAGCGCGAGCACGTGGTCGCCGCCATCGTGCGACTCATCGATCAGGGGTTCTTCCGCGTCGGCAACGACAGGAGCGCGCAGTCGGAGGCGACGTACGGGCTGACCACCATCCTCGGCAAGCATGTGAAGGTCGAGGAATCGGTGCTGCAGTTCGACTACGTCGGCAAGTGGCGCAAGGCGCAGACGCGGGCCATCGACGACGCGGAGGTCGCCGCGATCGTGCTCCGATTGAAGGCGCTCCGTGCGCCGGAGCTCTTTGCGTTCATCGACAACGGCAAGGTCCGCGATGTGAAGGACCGCCATGTGAACGACTACATCCAGTCGATCATCAGCAAAAACTTCACGGCGAAGGATTTCCGCACCTGGGCCGGCACTCTCCTCTGTTCCATCGCTCTCGGCATGGCCGGCCAGGGATCGAGCAAGACGGAGCGCAAACGCAAGATCAAGATGGCCGTCGTCGCCACCGCAGAACAACTCGGAAATACCCCCGCCGTCTGCCGCTCGTCGTACATCTGCCCGCGCCTGATCGAGGAGTACATGGAAGGAAAGCCGTTCGAGATGCTGCATAAGCAGCACAAAGGCTCGCCGGTGGTTCGGGTGGGGTTGTCGATTGAGGAACGAGCACTGCTGAAGTTTCTACGCGAGACGATTGCGGATCGGAGAGGGAGGCCTCGCGCGGCGTGATGCGACGTTGCCGGCACGAGGTCGGTTATCGGTTGTCGGTTATTAGCAAACGATTTCTGCCTAACTGATAACCGACAACTGACAACCATCCTCACACAACCCCCCTCTCGATTCCAGACACCCCGAGACCCTGCAATATTGTGGCGCATCAATTGCTTATTGTGAGCTCAGGATGATCACAAATAACCGTCTACTTCCTCTCGTGGCGCTCGTCGCCTTTGCCATAGCCGCGCCTGCCGCTCAGGCCGCCGTGGCGCAGGCGGCGACGTTCGATGAGAAGGTCGACCACGCCGCTGCCATCATCCTCGGCAAGTGCGTCAAAACGGAGGCTCGGTACGATCCCACCGGACGCTGGATCGTGACCTACGCAACCTTTGACGTCGAGCAGTCGATGAAGGGAGACTCGGCGGGCCAGGTCACCATCGCCACCCCCGGCGGCAGCGTGAATGGTATCCATCAGGAGACCATCGGCGTTCCGGTGTTCCATGTCGGGGACGAGCATCTGGTCTTCCTCCGCAACACGCGCGTCGGCCTGACCCCGCTCTACTTCGACCAGGGAACGTACAACGTCGCCGCCGGCGATCACGGCGAGAAGCTGATCGTGCCGATGCCCTCGAACGTCGTCCACATCGATACCCAGACCGGCATGGCAGTCGCTCCCGCTGACGAGCCGAAGACGCTCGCTGTATTCAAGAGCGCCGTATCCGAATCGATGCGCACCAGCGCGGAGAGAATGCGGATGAGCGCCATGTCTACCAAGGCGAAACCTCAGGAATCAGCCTGGTCGACGCTGGCCCGAAACAAGCTGCTCGTCGCGCTTGCGCTCATCGGAATCGCCATTGCCACATGGCAGGTACTGAGGCGCAGGTAAGAAGGCCGTGGCGGCCTACGCCGTCTTCCGCAGCTCCTCATCGGGGCAATAGAAATCGCGGCGGCGGTCGAGGTCGCGCATCACGTTCTTCTTGAACTGATCGGCGCCGCCGTTGCGCATAATCTCTTCAATGTAGCCGGCGATGTCGAGGACCTCCAGGCGCAGACGGACGGTCTTGAAGATGCGCGGAAAGCCGCCCGGGTGCTGGACGTGATGCAGTCCGCCGCTGTAGGCGACCAGCATCCTCCCCTGTTTCATGGCCAGGAGGATGTCGGCGATACCGCCGCGGACGCTCATCGGATTGCCGTGCAGGTCGAGGCCGTTGGCGCGTTTCATCCTCCCCTCGGGCAGGATAATGACCATCGAGTCCGGATCGATTCTGTTCAGCAACTGGAACCAAGTGTGGTCGCGCTCGCGCGTGATGGCCACGACGTGATGCGCAACGAACTTGAAGATCATGCCGACGAGCGGCCGGCCCGTGGTTTTGTCCGCCGCCGGGACGACGCCGTGCGCGGCCAGGCGCCAGACGAAGTGGTTCGGGACGCCGCCGAGGAACACCGGCTCGAAGAGGCTGGTGTGATTGAGGAAGGCCACCAGCCGGATCTGATGCCATGGCTTCGGCAGCACGTCGCCGACCCAGTCGACGTCGTAGCGGTAGAAGATCTTGCTCACGTACTTCAGCGTGAGCAACATCGAGCAGACCATCAGGCTCCGCAGCAGTGACACCTGGCGAAGGTTAGCGAGGGCGCGCCGTGCCGTCAACGAAGGCGCGCGCGGAAGTCGACCGCGAAGCGCGGCCCCTTCCCCTCGTCCTCATGTTTGAAGAACACATACGCTTCATTCCAGGTCTGCCGCTGCACCCGCTGTACCCACGCCTCGATCTCCCCCTCGGTGTACTCCGCCCTGCGCAGACGCATGTATCCCCAAGACGCCGTCGGCACCAGGAGCTTCTCGACATCGGTCACATCATCGGTATCCGCCGCGCAAAGAGCGACGTCCCGCCCACGGAGGATGTCGTAGATCTCGTCGTCGAACCACGAGTCGTGCCGAAACTCGAAGGCAATCCTGCGCGCGGCCGGCAACGAGGAGACGAACTCCCGAAGACGCTCCGGATCCTTCCGCGAATACGGTGGAAGCTGAAACAGAACCGGACCGAGCTTCGGCCCCAGCGTCTCAGCGACATCGAAGAGGAAACGGACGTCGTCCGCCGTACCGGCCAGCCTCTTCTGATGAGTGATCCGCTGCGGCGCCTTGAGCACGAACGTAAACGCGTCCGGCACCTGCTCGCCCCACTTGCCGACCATCTTCGCGTCCGGCATCCGGTAGAAGGTGTTGTTGATCTCGACGGTATCGAAGCGCTCGCCGTAATACGGCAACATCTTCGCCGCCGCAAGGTCCTCGGGGTAGAACGTCCCCTTCCACTCTTTATAGCTGTAGCCGCTGGTGCCGACCCGAATGCGCATGAGGATGTAATCCTGACATACTCCCCCCATGGGCGACGTCACCGAATTCTCCTTCGCCGTCCGCACCTTCCTGAAGCTCTACCGCTGGCGGCGCATCGATCCGATCCCGTGGACTCCGCTCCGAAAGCCGCTGGCCGAGTGCAATGTGGCGCTGGTCACGACCGGCGGCCTGGTAATGCAGGATCAGAAGCCATTCGATGACAACCTCGACGGTGCCGACTACAGCTTCCGCATCATCCCCGGCGACGCCCGCGTATCGGCACTGATCGACACGCATCGGAGCGAAACCTTCGACCACACCGGCATCCGGTCCGATCCGAATCTTGCCTTTCCACTCGACCGTCTGCACGAGCTGGCGCGCGACCGGCGCATCGGACGCGTCAACCGTCGCCATCTCTCGTTCATGGGCTCGATCACCGACCCTGGCAGCCTGATCCGCGAGACCGCCCCCGCCGCCGCCCGATTACTCGTCGAAGATGACGTCGACGTCGCCCTGCTCGTCCCCGTCTGACCGATGTGCAACCAGACGGTCAGTCTGATCGCCGCCGAAATTGAGCGCCGCGGAATCACCACCGTCTGCATCGCCCTGCTACGCGAGGTGGCGCAGAAAGTGCGCCCGCCGCGAGCGCTGTTCGTGCCGTTCCGGCACGGATATCCGCTCGATCGGCCGCATGACACGGAGCGCCAGCGTGCCGTAATCGAGGCCGCACTGGCGCTCACCGAGCGTGATGACACGGCTCCGCCGGTATTGGTCGATCGATGACCGCGGTAGTATTTCCAAACGAGGAACCTGTGCGACCACTGGTCTTTGTGTGGCCTTATGCCGTCATTTTCTGGATCGTCTACGTCTGGGCGTTTGCGCCTGAGTCGGTGATTGTCTTCCGCTCGACCAAAGCTGCCGGGGAGAGCGGCTCGAAGGATTCCGGCTCGTTGGGTCTGATCCTGCTCGGGATGTGGATCGGTCTCTTCATTTCCTTTCCAATGGCGTTCGTGAAGGTGTTTCGCTTTCCCCCGGCGCTGAATCTGGCCGGGTTCTGCACTGGAACGGGGCTGCTGATTGCCGGCAGTCTTCTCCGCCGTCACTGCTGGCGCGTCCTCGGCGAAAACTTCACCGGCGATGTGAAGGCACGCGCCGATCAGCCTGTCATCGATCGAGGCGCCTACCGGTGGGTGCGGCATCCGTCGTATACCGGCGGAATTCTGATGTTCGCAGGGATCGGAATCGCACTCGCGAACTGGGCGAGCGTCGCCATCCTGATCGTCGTTTCGGTGGCGGTCTACTCGTACCGCGTCGCCGTCGAAGAGCGGGCGCTCCTCGAAACGATCGGTGAACCGTACGCGAATTTCATGCGGACGAGAAAACGCTTCGTCCCGTTCATCGTGTGACCCGGCCCGGTCTCGCGGTCGCGGGGTCTCGCGGCCTTTCATTTGCTTCTTCCGCGCAACCGCGAGACCGCGCAACCCCGTTACTTCTGGTGCTTTCCGCAAAAATACGTCGTTCTGCCGAATACCACCGTCCGCTGGATCGTGCCGCCGCAGAGCGGGCAGCGATCGCCCTCCTCGCGGTGCTGCACCAGGTAGTGTCCCGGGTAATCGCCGCCGCGGGATTTGAAGGCGATGGCCTCCTTCAGAATCGCGCGCATGCAGTGGAAGATCGCTTTGACCTCGTCCGCCGAAAGTGTGTCCACCGCCCGGCGTGGATGGATCGACGCGCGGTACAGCGCCTCGTCTGCGTAGAGATTTCCCATTCCGGCGATGATGTCCTGCGACAGCAGGAGCGACTTCACGGCGCCGCGCCGCCCGGACACGATGCGCCGGAAGAGTGGTAGCCGGAACGCAGAATCGAGCGGATCCGGACCGAGGCGATGCTGGGCGATGAAGGCCTCAGGGTCGGGCGTGACGTCGACCACTCCGAAGAGGCGCATATCGTCGTAGGCGAGCCGGGCTCCGTTCTCAAAATCGAAAATGACACGTGCGAACCGCGGCTGCCCGGCATCGCCCTGGTACCAGTAGAGGTCTCCGCTCATTCCAAAGTGAATGTGCAGCCACATCAAGCCGGCGTCAGCGAACAGATGCTTTCCATGGCGCCGCACGCGCGTGAGCTGCCGGCCGGCCAGGGCTCGCAGCAGCACCGCCTTCCGGACGCCGAGGATGCGCTCGTCGAGCACGCGCACCGAGGTCATGCGCTGCTGCAGCGCATGACGCGCAACGTAGCGGCAGTACAGCTCGACCTCCGGCAACTCCGGCATGGATCGGAGAAGTCTACGATGCCCGGCGACGCGATTACCGCTTTCGCCGCGGTTTGCCGCCGCTCCAGACGCCGCGAAGCATCTCGATCATCTGCTTCATGTTGGCGGCGTCGGAGAGAACCAGCCCACTCTGGCTGGCGGCCTCGATCAGGGATCGAATGAGCTCGGCGCGGGAGATCGCAAAGCTGTGCTCGAGACGGATATCGACCGCGATCCGATCGAGATAGGCTACATGCCTGTCCAGAAGCACGACCGTGATCTTGGCCCAGGAGTCAGCCTGTATAACCGGGGGGCGTGATTTATCGCTTTTCGCCATAGGGCGGGATTGTACTGCCCCAACAGTAACATCCGTTACTTGCGTTTACTGTTCGCTGACAACGACGCCGTCGCCCTCGAAGCGGATCTTGAACCCAGCCTCGTCGGCATTCTCGATCATTACGTTCTCGAGTGACTTGTCGTCCATTACCGCGGGGATCACATTGCCGGTCCAGGCCACGAGCGCATTCGACGAGATCGACAGCGGATATTCGCGCGTGACCCGGAGCGTAAGCGGCTCGATATGCGTGGAGATGGCCAGCGAGCCCTTGCCGAAGATCTTCACCGTGTCGATCTTGCGCTGGTACGTGCTGTCGTAGATCGGCTCGACGCGGTATGTGAGCGTGTCTTCCAGCGCCAGAAGGTTGCTCCCTTCGACGTAGATGAATTCCTCGTTGAGATCGAGCAGGAAGGTCTTGCGCCCTTTTTCATAAACGAAAATCTTCCCCTGCCCGACTGCTTTGACCAACGTCTGCGCGGTCGTGCCGAGGAGCCCCGACTCCGCGACGAACTTGAGATTGCCGGAGTAGCTCGAGACGGTGCCGCGCTTGACGTGAACGCTGCGGCCGAAGTTGATCTCCAGGAAACCGTTCTCGTGGAGTGTGAAGGTTTTCGATGCCCCCTCGATCTTGTGGGCGAGATCGAGCCGTTTTTCCTCGGCGAGCTGCGTCTCATCGACGGCGTCCTGCAGCTTACGCGCGGCGGTGAGGGCCGTGTCGGGCATCGTGACCGGCGCCGCGGCCGGCATCGGTACTCTGCCGGGCTGCGTCATGAGCGGTTTCACCTCGCCCATGCGCGCGGGGGCGAGCGGAACGATCTTCTGCGTGATGACTTTCTGCTCACGGCGGATCGGCTGGATAGGGCTGGCAGCGGGGACAGAGCCTTGCGGCCGCATCTCGGCTTCCACCTCACGGACGATCTTTTCGGCGCCGGCGAAGCGAAGGTGCTCGATCGCGACACTGAATTTCCGGCGCTGGCGATAGAGCAGGCCGAGATACAGATGCGACTTGGCGTAGTTCGGGCGCAGCTCGATGGCGCGAAGCAGGAATTGCTCCGACTCATCGAGCTTCCCCTGTTTGAAGAGGATCAGCCCCAGGTTGGAGTGGAGAATGAAAACGTTCGGATTCTCCTGGGCCAGCCTTCGATAGATGACCTCGGCCTCGGGGAAGGCGTTCGTCTTGAAGTAGACCAAGCCGAGGAGGTTGAGCACGTCGGCATCGTCGGGGCGAAGCCGTTGCGCGTTTTCCAACTCCCGCCTGGCCTCGGCGTATCTCGCCTCCTGAAACGCTTCACGGCCCCGGTTGTAGTGGAGGAGGAAGACGCCTTGGTCGAACGGCGGCGCTACGAGAGGGTCACGTTCGGGCATACCGCGGATGATTGTATCAGCGGCTCGTACCGCTCAACGGGTGCCGAGGTAACGCATGCCGGGAAGCATGGCCACGATCGGTTGGACGCTCGCGCCAAAGCCACCGGTCAGTTTGCGGCCGCGGTAGGCTGCCTCGAAGCTGGCCACCTGGCTGGCTTGGTAGGGCGAACCGTAATAAACCGTAAGCGCCCGCTTCACGTACGTCATCGTCTCCTCATATGGCGGGATCCCGCGATACCTGGCCACGGCGCCGTCTCCGGCGTTGTACGCGGCCAGCACGCGGCGGAGATCACCCCGATGACGGGCCAGCAGGTCGGCGAGGTTGTGCACGCCGCCACGAATGTTGTCCTCAGGATCGAAAACGTTGTGCACGCCGTATTGCCGCGCGGTCTCAGGCATCAGTTGCATCAGCCCTCGGGCGCCTTTATTGGAGATGCAGCGGGGATTGAAGTCGGACTCGACCTGGATGACCGCCCGGACGAACACCGGATCGACGCCATACTGGGCCGCGTAGCGGTCGATGAAGCCGTCGTAACTGGAGCGCCGGTCGCGCTGTTTGGCCCACCAGCTCCAATCGCTCCCATGCGCCGGCGACGACGCGCCGAAGTTCGAAATGACCTTCCTGCCGTCGCGCTTGATGATCAGGTGCACCTGCGCCTGAAGAGAGGCGCCGAAGAGCGCCAGCGCCAGGAAAATGGAAAGGGGCCGCATTGGGATAAATCGTAACACGCGGGGGGATCTGTCATTCCGGGGGCCGGGTTCGAGCAGGGAAAATCGTTCGCACGTCCCTCTCATACTCGGGAGATTCCAGCGATCTGAATGGCATCCACATTGTCAGGTTGGCAAGCGGCCAAACGCCGCAACCACGCAGCCCCAACGCCCGGACGCCGACGCCGGGACTCCGACGCCCGGCTACTTCCTCGTCCAGCGATCGGCATCCCGCACCCGATACTTCGTCATCGCGGCGCCGAAGGCCTCGTCGAGATTGATGCCGAGGGAGTTGGCGAGGCATACGGCGACGAAGATCAGATCAGACAACTCCTCGGCCACCTCGCCTTTCGCCTCCCCGCTCTTCGGCTTCTTGAAGCCGGCGTCGTGACTCAGCACACGGGCCAACTCGCCCAGCTCCTCGGTCAGACGCGCAAGCATCGACAGCGGCGGAAAGTAGCCTTCCTTGAACTGGGAGATGTATTCGTCGACTTCCTTCTGGATCGGCGCAAAGCTCATGGCATGAGTGTAGCCGCGTCAGCGGGCTCTGTCGGTAACGCTGACGGCTACGGTCATCGGTTTACCGGCATGGCTGATCGAATTCGGCAACCAGGATCTTTAGAAAGCCTGAATCTTCCAATCTGCCCTCCTTTGCACAATTTGGACTATGATGCCGCCACACTTAAATCGATTAATGGCTGGGTCCACGCGCTGATCCTGAAGAGAACAGCGGCGGGCCTGGCGCTTCCATGAGGAGGACCGCTATGGATGGCCTCTTACGTGCTCTCATCAAGACGGTGCGCCGCCGCATGCGCGCGGACGAAGAATTGACCGTCGAAGCCGTGACCAAAGAGCTCGGATACACGCGACAGTACGTCTCCGGGCGCTTTCACCGGATTACCGGGCGGCTGCTCAGCCACTTCCTGAAAGAGAAGCGCCTGGAAAAAGCCGCCCGCCTCCTCAAAAGCGGCAACCTGCGCATCTCCCAGATCGCCCGCCGCTGCGGCTTCGACTCGGAGAACTACTTCCGCCAGCAGTTCCGGGAACGATTCGGCATGTCGCCGCGCCAGTTTCGCACCAACGGAACGCTGCGGGCGATCTCGACAGGGAAACCGTTGCTGCAGGCGCAGATGGCGTGAGAATCACCGAGCTCCGTGGTCGTACCCCGCCTCAATCCACAGATACCGCAACGTGTTCGCATCGTGCGCGCGGGTGACGGCCACGTGATGCCCGAACAGCAGCAGCCGCCGCAACAGCGAATGCGGCACACCGTTCTTTGCCAGGTACTGGCAATGAGCATCCGAAGAATCGAAACTCATCGAGCGAAGGACGTTGTTCAGCCGGATGACGGTTCCCTGCACACCCAACTCGCCGCGTCGAAGCAGGTGCCGGCGATGAAAGAGCCGCAGCTCGCCGTCATTCACACCGATGCGCAGCGGCTTGCCGGCGTACATCGGCACAGAGCGGATCCGGAAACCCCAGGCGTTCTGCGCACGCATGGCCTCCGTGATCTCGCGGGCGATGGCGTCATCGACGATCTCGCGCTCGCGGACGATGAGCAGCCAGTCGTCCGATGCCGCGTCGACGGCTCGATTCAATTCCGCGCGATGCTTCGACAGCGGATCATCAAACGGCACATCGAGAACGAGCTGTTCGAGATGCTGGAGGTACGGCGTCAGCGCGGTGAGCTCCTCGGCATGAACATGCCCGAGCGTGATCACGCCGAGTCGCACTACTCCTCGACTCTCTCTTGAATCCGGACGATCCGCGAGGCCCGGCCGGTCGTCTCATCGACCTCGATCATGGCCCCGGTGAGCCGGATATCGCGCCTGGCCACTTCCAGCTTCTTCGGTGTATTCATCAGAAAGCGATAGAGCACCTCGTCGGGACGGAACCCGATGATCGAGTCGTAGGCGCCGGTCATCCCGACATCTGTCTGGAACGCCGTCCCCATCGGCAGGATCCGCTCATCGGCTGTCGGCACGTGCGTATGCGTTCCCACAACGGCAGAGACGCGGCCGTCGAGATGCCGGCCCATGGCCTGCTTCTCCGAGGTGGCCTCGCAATGGATGTCGACGATGATCACCCTTGCCGAGTCGCCGATCTCCTTCAGCTCGCGCTCCATCACGTAGAACGGGTTGTCGCACGGCGGCATGAACACGTTACCCATGACCTGCACGACGGCCACATTCACACCGGCAGCCGTCTGCCGGATCACCCGCCCCTTGCCGGCATTGGCCTGAGGATAGTTCGCCGGACGGACCACATGCTCGTAGTGGTCGTAGTTGTCGACGAAGTCCTTCTTGTCCCAGATGTGATTGCCCGAGGTGTAGGCATTGATGGGGAGCTCGGACAGCTCCTCCATGATGGCCTCGGTGACGCCGAATCCGCCGGCAGCGTTCTCGATGTTGACGATCGTGAAGTCGATCTTTTCCCGATCGACGACGTGATTCAGTTTCTGATGGAGCGCCTTCCGGCCCGGCTGGCCGACGACGTCACCGATGTAGAGGATGTTGATCATGCGGTTTCGTGGTCTCGCAGTCTCGCGGTTGCGCGGTCGTAAACATGAACTACCGCGAGACCGCGCAACTCCGCGACCGCGCTACTTCGCATAATCGACCGCCCTCATCTCCCGGATCACCGTCACCTTGATCTGACCCGGATACTGCAGCTCTGCTTCAATCTTGCGGGCGACGTCTTTCGACAGCCAGATGGACTGTTCGTCGGTGATCTTTTCCGCGTTGACGATAATGCGGAGCTCGCGCCCGGCCTGGATGGCGAAGCTCTTCGAAACCCCTTCCATCGAGTTGGCGATTCCTTCGAGCCGTTCCAGGCGATGCACGTAGTTTTCGAGGATCTCGCGCCGCGCGCCGGGGCGGGCCGCGGAAAGCGCGTCGGCGGCGTTGACCAGCACGGCCTCGACCGTGGTCGGGTCGTAGTCGCCGTGATGGCACTCCATGGCGTGGATGATCTCGCGCTTCTCCTCGTACTTCTCGAGCACCTGGCGGCCGAGCTCGAGGTGCGTCCCTTCCATCTCGCGGTCGATGGCCTTGCCGATGTCGTGCAGCAGTCCGCCACGCTTGGCGATGGTGTCGTTGACGCCGAGCTCGATGGCCATGAGCGCCGCCAGTTGCGCGACTTCGAGCGAGTGCATCAGAACGTTCTGGCCATACGAGGTACGGTAGCGGAGCCTGCCGAGCAGCCTCAGGACCTCGGGATGGATGTCGGTGATGCCGAGCGAGAACGCCGCGGCCTCCCCTTCCTCGAAAAGCTTCTGATCGAGCTCCTGGCGAACCTTCTCGACCAGCTCTTCGATGCGGGCGGGATGGATGCGCCCGTCCTGCATGAGCCGTTCGAGCGAAATGCGTGCGATCTCGCGGCGGATCGGGTCGAAGCCGGAGAGGATGACCGCTTCCGGTGTGTCGTCGACGATGAGATCGACGCCGGTTGCCAACTCGAGCGCGCGGATGTTGCGCCCTTCGCGGCCGATGATGCGGCCCTTCATGTCCTCGCTCGGGAGATCAACGACCGAAACGGTGTTCTCGGCGACGTAGTCCGATGCCATCCGCTGGATGGCCATGCCGAGAATCTTCCGCGCTTTGAGATGACCGAACTCGTTGGCCTCGGTCTCGATGCGTTTGATGATCTGGGCCGCCTCGAGTTTGGCGTCGTTCTCGATGCCGCGAATCAGCTCGCGCTTGGCCTCGTCGGCCGTGAGGCCGGCCACCTGTTCGAGCTTGTGGCGCTGCGCTTCGATGAGGTCACCGAGCTCGCCTTCGCGCTGCTCCAACGTTTTCTCGCGCTCGCCGATGGCGCGGTCGCGCTTCTCGACCTCGGCCATGCGGGAGTCGAGCTGCTGCGTTTTCTTGTCGAGGTTCTCTTCCTTCTGCTGCAGGCGGCGCTCGCTGGTCTTCAGCTCGTCGTTGCGCTGCTGTGACTTGCGGTCGAAGTCCGACCGCATCTGCAGAAGTTTCTCCTTGACCTCGAGGTCGGATTCCTTGCTCTTCGACTCGGCGGACTTGCGGGCGTCCTCAAGGATTCGGTCGGCGCTGCGGCGTGCTTCGTCGAGTAGCGCGGCGCCACGTTTACGGGAAACGGCTGCCCAAAGAGCGGCGAGGACGATCGCCCCGGCCACGCCGATGAGCACTGCAATGACAACACTGTTGATACTCAAAACTGCACCTCCCCAGTCGGGAGGCTTGCAACAGTCGCGAGGAAATTCGGAGGACCCCGCCTGAGCCGTGTGTTGGATTCTTACTTGAACCTGCCGAAACAGGTGGGCGCTCTACCCGTGCCGTTTAGGCTACCGTCTCCATATCCCGGACGGACAAGCCGTTCGGGACGACGGTCTGCACGCGGCGCGAAGACGCGAGCACCCGAAGTAAGAAAAGCATCGGTTCAAGAGTTAGATCGTTCATCACGAACTCTGCAGGGACTCCGAAACTGCCTGTCTGAAAAACATATGGCTCAGGTGATGATCTTCCCGAGCCGCTCCGACATTTCCTCTGTTTTCTCGATCCAGATTCCGACCGCATTCATGCGCTCTTTTCTGTATCGGGAAAACTCATCGGCGATATTGAGAGCCGCCAGGATGGCGATTTTCATTGGGTCGACCGTGGCGACCTGCGCCGCGACCTCGCGCATCCTGGAATCGACGAACCGCGCAAGCTCCGTTAAATAGTTCGGGTCTCCCTCTCCACGAACGTTATACGTCTGACCAAAGATCTCGACCGTAGTCGTCGAGTCGTATTCACCGTCCATCGGAAAAATTTACCAAGAACGGGGAGATTATAGCAGGTGATGCGGGAGTCGAGTGCGGGGAGTGAAGGTGGGGGTGTCCGGCGTCAACTAGAACTGGTTACGGGGAAGACGGAGCGCTGGATTCCAGAGTCAGTTTCCCAGACAAACTGCCTCTGGGAGTGTGTTAATTGCCTCCGGGAGGCTGTTAACTGCCTTTGGGAGTGTGTTAACTGCCTCTGGGAGTGTGTTAACTGCCTTCGGGAGGCTGTTAACTGCCTTCGGGAGGCTGTTAACTGCCTCTGGGAGTGTGTTAACTGCCTCGACAGTCAGCTAACTGCCTCCCCCATCGTCACCCATCCTGCATCCCTCCGATTGCATGAAAAACGCATATTGACTTACGCTTCATTACCGCCTAAGTTGAGTGTGCGACTTCCCCATGGCCGTACACGCTCGCCGTCCCGACACGCAATTCCAGCTTCTCGAAGCCCACCAGATTCCCAAATCGCCCGTTTCTCCACAAGTGGTGGAGTCCGGCCAGTGCGAAGCCCTCCGCACCCTGCGGGCGAGCCTCGAAGCGTCGATCGCGGCGAAGCTGACCAGCGGTTCCGAGCTCGTCCGCGCCGTAGCCCGCCAACGCCGTGAGGAGATCCTGCCGACAACAATCGAACCGCTCGATGCGCTCCTCGGCGGAGGGCTGGCGCGCGGCAAGATGACCGAGCTCGCCGGCCGCGGCACGCGCTTCTCGATCGTTATGGCCACGCTGGCCGCCGCGACGAGCATCGGCGAAGCGGCGGCGCTCATCGACGCCGGCGATTCATTCGACCCGCAGCTCGCCGAGGCTGCGGGGGTCGACCTGCAGAGACTCCTGTGGGTACGGCCACGGACGATGAAACAGACTGTGACCGCGGCGGAGATGATCGGCGCCACCGGATTTCAACTCGTCATCATTGATATAGGGTCTCGCCGCCCGCCCGGACGGCGCGTCCCCGATGCTACGTGGGTCCGCCTGGCCCGGGTCGCCGAATCGCACGGGGCAACGATTCTCGTCTCTGCTCCCTACGCCCTAACCGGCACGACCTCGGAGGCGATGGTGCTGGCGCACGCGCCACGCGCGCGCTGGCTCGGCCGCGGAAATTCACCACGCGTGCTGGCCGGCATCGAGACACGGCTGACGCTGGAGAAACATCGCCGTTTGCGGCCGGGACAGAGTGCGACGGTCTTTTTTGGGTGTGAAGAGGCTGTCGGCTCTCGGCTCTCGACTCTCGGGGGCATGGTCGTCACGACAGCCGACACCCGACTCCCGGCAAGCGGCACCCGGAAAGCATCATGACCCGTCTGGCCTGCTTCTACGTCCCGATGTTCGTGCTTGCGGCGCGGCTGCGCAGCGAGCCCGATCTGCTCAACGAAGCGGTCGGCATCGTCGAAGGGAATGGCAACAACGCGCATATCGTCGCGGCGACGCGGCGGGCGCGGAAGAAGGGAATCCAGCCCGGTCTGTCGCTCGCGCAAGCGCGCTCGCTCCTGCCGAAACTCATCGCCCGAGGCCGCGACTCTGAATGCGAGCGCACAGCGCAGGAAGCGCTGCTCGAAGTGGCCGAGACCTTTTCACCGCGCGTCGAAGACGCCGGCGAAGGGCTGGTCTTTCTCGATGTGACGGGGATGGAGAGGCACTTTGCCGGCGACGATGAATCCGACAACCGGCAACCGACAACCGACAACACGTCCCCCGAGCTCCATCTCGCCCGCGCCGCGCTCCGCGCCTGCGATGCCATCTCCCTCCCCGCCCGCGTCGGTATTGCAGGCAGCAAGCTGGCCGCGCGCGTGGCCGCGGAACTGCCGAAATCGCCGACCGTCGTTGCGCCGGGCCAGGAGGCGACATTCCTGGCGCCGCTGCCGCTGACGCGCCTTTCGCCCGAGCTCGAAGCGGCGGCGATGCTGCACCGCTTCGGCCTTTCGTCGATCGGCGACCTTGCCAGGCTTCCCGAAAGTGAGATCGCCAGCCGTCTCGGTGAGGTCGGGCGCGAGCTGCACTGGGCCGCGCGCGGCATCGATCCCCGCCCACTCATGCCTCGCCCGCTGCCGTCGGAGTTTCGCGAAGGGATGGAGCTGGAGTGGCCACTGGTCGCCCTCGAGCCGTTCCTTTTCATCGCCAATGCCGCGCTGGATCGCCTGTCGAAACGGATGGAGATTCAGGGCTTCATTGGCGATGAAAAGG
>Ga0210402_10000464_pt1 | contig 45430 bp, 32 predicted proteins | sample IncBWC7MmetaG_FD_161055 | JGI IMG/M metagenome (GOLD analysis project Ga0210402, IMG submission 161055) | Forest soil microbial communities from Barre Woods Harvard Forest LTER site, Petersham, Massachusetts, United States - Inc-BW-C-7-M | ecosystem: Environmental > Terrestrial > Soil >...
AGCAAACAGCTCGTCTTCCGCGGTACTCTGTAAATTCCAGCCGAGCGTGATGCCGCGCAGATTCGGATTGACCAATACGGTGCGGTCGCCGTTGTCCCAAGTCAGGCGCAAAAGTCCGGTTTGTCCGGCGCGATAGTTCGTCAGCCCGCGGCCCAACGTCTCGACCGTTGTATTCGCACGCCCGGCGATGGCGCTGAAGATATCTCCGACGGCGGAAAGTCCTGCTTCAATCCCGGTGCGCTGAGGATGGACGCTGCCCTGCACCACGCCGCAGACACCCGGAACCAACTTTACTGACGATGTGATACCGATGATGCAGGTGGAGGTACCGACCACGTTCACCATGTCCTCGGTGCCGCAGCCCGCGCCAATCGCGTCCCAATGCGCATCGAACGCCCCGACCGGAATCGGGATGCCGGCCTTGAGGCCGAGTTGTTCCGCCCAGAGCGGCGAGAGCGTTCCAGCAATTTGATCCGACGTCGCGTATTCACCATCGAGCTTTTCGCGAGCTCCCGCGAGCAGCGGGTCCACCTTGGCGAGGAACGCTTCCGACGGCAAGCCCCCGAGCTGGCGGTTCCATAGCCACTTGTGTCCCATGGCGCAAACACTGCGCTTTACTTTCTTCGGATCGGTGATGCCGCAGAGCGTGGCGGCGACCATGTCGCAATGCTCCAGCGCCGTGACCAGACTGGAGCGCTTCCCAGGATTATGGCGCAGCCAATGCAGTAGTTTGGAGAACCCCCACTCCGATGAGTAGGTTCCTCCACACCACTGGATGGCCTCGAGCCCTTCGCGATGTGCGGCGGCGGTGATTTCCGCAGCCTCGCCCTTGGCGCGGTGGTCGCACCAGAGGTAATAGTCATCCAGCGGTTCCAGGTTCTTGCCAACAGGAACTACGGAAGACCCTGTGGTATCGAGTGCGATTGCTTCGATCTGATCGCCGGCGAGGCCGGCCTTGTTCAACGCTTCGCGCGTTGCCGAAGCCAGCGCCTTCATGTGGTCGGCGTGCGATTGCGTTGCAGACTCTGGATCTTGCGGCGTGCGATGAAGCGGGTACTCCGCCGAGGCGGATTCCAGCAACCCCTTTGCGCTATCGACCACGGACGCGCGCACGCTGAGTGTTCCAAAGTCCACTCCAACGACTACCGGCATCAGCAGGCTCCCTGATTTCCGTGCCAGTACATGTCCCACCCCAGGTAGCGAGTAGCGGCTTCGTGCACGGCGGCAGCAACCGAGGAAAGATTGGCGGCAACATGGTGCTCAAAACCCTTCTCACAGATGAAACGCAACAGCTTTTGCAATTCGGGGATTTCCACCACCCCCGCGCCACCAAAAGTGTTGAGCGCATCATCGGTAAAACGTCCCTCGCCCACATAGCCGCGCATCTTGCCGGTGGTGTCATTGGTTGAAAAGCGCGCAAAACTCATTTTCTCAGGCTTAATCAATCCGACGCAGGTGCCGTAGGTGTTCTCCTTCCCGACGGTGCCCGCGATGATCTCCTGAAAGTCCATCTTCACGGAGCGGAAAAAATGCTTGGGGAGATTCGAGCAATGAAAGCAAACTGCCTTATTCGGGTCCGACCCGTAATTGTTGTTCCAGTCCAGCAGCGCCGAAGGTGATTGCGAAGCCAAGCGCAGCGCATGCATGCCGAGCACCCCGCAGATATCCACTTCGCAGGCGCTGGAGAGCAGACTGTCACTCATCATGCTCATCACCGTGCATGGCACCACGCCGAGGTTCTCTTCAATCGATGTCCAGCACTGAACCGCGCTGATGGAAACTTCCGTCGCCGCCATCCACTGGTCCACGACCGCCCCGAGTTTTGCCATCTTTATGAGCGCGGCGGCGGGCACGCTGCTCGAATCCACATATTTCTTGATCGACGACAGTTTTGCCTGCGCCAGATCGTCGTTGTCTTTCATGCGCTCAATCCGCCCCAGAACTTCGGAGAGGTCGAGCGTCTCGATCGATATGCCCTGCGACTCGAGTATCTTTTCGCTGTAGCGAACCGTGTTGAATGCGGTGGGTCGTGCGCCGATGGCCCCAACTCGAAGGTTTCGGAAACCATTGACGACGCGGCATACAGCGGCGAACCACTGCAGATCACTGGCGAACTGCGGTAAACCCGGAGCCTCGGTGTGGAGCGTGGTAAGGGAGTAGGCGATGCCGTACTGCTGAAGGTTGTTACACGCCGACATCTTGCCGCAGAAACTGTCGCGCCGGGCGGCGATTGTCATTTTCTGGGGTTCATCGGGCGTAGCCTGAATGAGCACCGGAACCCGCAGATCTGCCCAGCGCAACGTATCGGCGATCGCTCTCTCCTCGCCGAAGTTTGGCAACGTCACGATAATGCCGTCGATGCGGTCCCGGTTGCGCCTGAATAAGTCCGCACAACGATGCGATTCTTCACGTGTTTCGACGGCACCGTGCTTACTTTCTTCCGGAGTCAAAGCCACGACATCCATGCCCGCAGACCCGAGAACACCTATCATTTCTTCGCGGCCAGTCTTAGCCAGGTGGTCGGGAAAGAAGCCACGGTTGCCAACGATCAGGCCCATGGTCATTTTCTTTTGTGGCATAAAGTTCCTCGTTATGAAAGTGCTCTTAAGACTCGTGTCCCGGAGCGAACTCGCGAACGAGCCTGGTTGTCTGGAACGACACCATGGCTGTCATCGCTTCGGATCTCCCGCTTGCCCGTAATAAGCTTGATTACCGTGCTTTCTCAGAAAGTGTTTGTCGTGCAACGTGCGTGAAAGCGGGGACGCATCCGTGGCAATGCCGATTGTGAAATAGGCCATACGCGCAACTGATTCGAGAATCACGGCATTGTGCGCGGCATCCGAGGGTGTGGCACCCCAGCAGAATGGAGCGTGCCCAGCGACAAGCACAGCGGGGATCTTAACGTCGCCCAGTCCGTCGAACAGACGCGTGATGGCCAGACCCGTGTTCCTCTCGTAGTCGGTGGCAATTTCTTCCGCCGTCAATTCGCTGGTGACGGGAACCTCTCCGTGGAAATAGTCGGCGTGCGTGGTTCCGAAACAAGGTATCGGGCGGCGCGCCTGCGCCCATGCCGTGGCAAACTCGGAATGAGTATGCGCAACCCCGCCGGCGTCGGGAAACCGCTTGTAGATCTCGATGTGAGTGGCCAAATCCGAAGAAGGACGCAGTTTCCCATCGACGACGCGTCCGTTCATGTCCGTGACGACGATATCCTGCGCGGACATCGTGTCGTAGGGGACGCCACTCGGCTTGATTGCGATCCGGCCCTGGTCGCGAGCAATGCCGCTGGCGTTCCCAAAAGTGTAGAGCACCAGGCCGCGGCGGACGAGTTCAAGATTCGCATCCAGCACTTCTTGCCGCAAGATTTGCAGGAGCATAGATTCGCGCTTTCTGGCCAGGGACGGCCCTGGATATCAACAGTAAACGTATTCTCATAAACACGTCAACTCATACTTACGGCCAGCCTCTCTTGCGATTCGACGCTAGTTCTTCTTACTGCTAGCTCGCTTCGTTTTCCCCGGCACGAGGTGAGTCGACTCCCGCAGAACCAGATGGGTTGTGAGCACATACTCCGTTCCGTTAGGCAAAGGAGCCTCGCGCTGCACCTCGGTCAGCAGGGCATGAAACGCCAGGCGGGCCAGTTCGGCTTGCGACATCTGCACCGTGGTAAGGGCCGGCAACACAAATTGCGCCAAACGGATGTCGTCAAAACCGATCACCGACAAGTCCCGCGGAATGGAGATTCCGTCCTCGTAGCTCTTGCGCATCACGCCGAGCGCCGTCATGTCATTCGAGCAGATCACGGCTGTGGGGCGGGTTGGCCCGCTAAGCAACTGACCCAAGGCAGAGATGCCCCCCTCAATCGTGTGGTCCCCTTCGACGAGTAGCTTCCGATCGACAGGGAGGCGAATTTCCTCCATGGAACGGAGAAATGCCTGCTGGCGGGCCTCTGCCGACTTCAAACGCAGGGGCCCGGAAATAAAGGCAATCTTTTGGTGGCGGAAGGCCGCGAGATGTTGCACCGCTTGGCGAATGCCGTGCAAATAGTCAATGCGAATGTTGCTGACATGGGGACGCGCAATGCCGACATCGGCGAAGACCAGCGGTACTCTGCGTAGCTTCAGGTCTTCGAGCAGCAAATCTTCCATGCCGAAGGTCATGACGGCAACGCCATCCACGCGGCGTTCAATCATGCGGCGCACGGCGGTCTCGACACGTTTGGGATCGTGCCCCGTGGACGTTAGGAGAATTTCGTATCGGTGTTGGACTGCAATCCGCTCGAAAACCTGCACGATTTCCGGAAAAAAGGGATTGGTGATTTCGGAAATGATGAGGCCAAAAATGCGGCTCCGCCCCGAAACCAATGCTCGAGCCTGCGTATTAGGATAATAGCCAAGCTCCTCGACCACCTTCCAAACCCGCTTGGCAAGTTGAGGATCGACGGTAGGGACATGATTGATGGCCCGCGATACAGTGGCGGTGGATACCTTGGCACGCTTGGCGATTTCACGGATATCCATAACTTGTCTAAGGCTGGCACAAAGCAGTCGAACAGATTCCACCTTCCACGCAACCCACTTTCTTACGTCGATTTCGCCTCTGCATTGAAGCAGGAGATCCCGATTATGACAAGGTAAAATAGCATCATTCTAGTAAACGTTATCCGCGATCTCGCCCTATTCTCGGTGCAATCTCAATTTGACGGCACGATTTCGAGAATCGCGTCGAACCGCTGGGGGTAATTTTCCATCTGAAGGCGTCGCGAGATTGGTGCAGTTCGGGTCAGTCCTGTATAGGTCTGTTGCGCACACTTTGCGCACACCGAGCAGAACTGCGATTTCCATTCCTTCCGAGTACAACTCCTATCAGTCCTGCGGTGCATATACCAGAATCGCCGCCTCTTCCTTGTCAGTCGCTGGCTTGTCAGTCGCTGGAGCGGCCACGTAATAGCGATCTAGCTCGGGCGACCCGAAGGATGTGCCAGCACCGCCCCGCGTAGGAATCTTGGCACTACTCTCGGAGTGATCAGCATCTTTCTGCCTAATAGCCATGTACAAAACCAACCGGCAAATCCCCGTCCCCTACAGGAAGAAGCTCTCTTTGACATGTGTGTTATACCTGTATCACCAGTTGGTATGGTAATATCGCCGGACGAAACCAAGCCGCCGTGGCTGCTGTTCGGGTTCAGTCTGCCGGCGAAACGGGCCAGCCAGCGAGTCGAAATCTGGCGTCTGCTGAAGCGGTACGGCGCAATTGGCCTTCGGAGCTCTGAGTATGTGTTGCCCAACAACCCTGGGAACCTGGAACGTTTCGAATGGCTAGCCGCAACGATCCGTAAGTACCGAGGTGAAGCTTCAGTGATCCATGTTGACTCGATTGGCAGTCTTCCACCCAAGGATCTGACTGAGCTCTTTGTGGAGACCCGAGGCGGAGACTACGACGCCATTATGCGGGAATTGAAACGTTACAAAACCGCCTCAAAGCCTGGTCAGCTAAGCCGTCTTTGCCGTCGCTTCCAGGACATCGTCGCCGTCGATTTCTTCAACGGCCCACCACGGAGTCGAGTTGGGCAGTTATTGGCCAACGCGGATGCTCGACCGCAACCAAGCGTCGCGACCGGCAGACGCACGTCACGTCAGAAGCAGCAGTTTCAAAAGCGCGCCTGGATGACTCGACCCCGATCGGGAATCGACCGGATGTCATCCGCCTGGCTAATTTTGCGTTCTATCGATCCCAAGGCTCGATTCGTCTTCGGAACCGACCCACAAGAATTACCGAAGCAGTGGTCGTTTGACATGTTCCAGGCAAACGGATTCGGCATCGCGGAGATGACCGCACTCTTGAGACTCTCTGCAAAGAGTTTCAAGTGTCCGTGCCAAAGGAAGGTGGGGATGAGAAGTTCGGACACAGCGAAGGAATTGCCCTTGACCATTTGCTGATGGGCTGGGCGCAGCAGGGCTTGTCGGACGAGGAACTTTTTGCAGCGCGGGATCGAGCTCGAAGGTCTGTTTCGATCTATGCGTTGACGAGTGAGAAACCGAATGCCACACCCGGAACATTTGCAGTGAAAACAATGGAGAGCGAGTCCACGCCGTGACCACAACATCGATTCGACCATCCGAGGCCGCAACGGAAAAAGTCCAGTGTGGTTTTCGGGAATTCTTGCTGTATTTTCTTCGACTGGGAACTTTTGGTTTCGGCGGACCGATCGCTCTCGCTGGATACATGCAGCGCGACTTGGTGGAAAGCCGACGTTGGGTTTCCAAAGAGGACTACCTTGAAGGACTGGCGTTTTCGCAGCTGTCTCCTGGCCCGTTGGCAGCGCAACTGGCGATGTATCTCGGATGGCTTCGCCGGGGTCCGTTAGGAGCGACGCTGGTCGCGGTCGCATTCATTCTCCCCTCCTTCTTAATGGTGCTGGTTTTGGCCGGTCTTTACGTCCACTTTGGGCAGTTGCACTGGATTCAAGGAATGTTCTACGGCATAGGCGCAGCTGTGATCGCGATTATCGCGCGTAGCGCAATCAAGCTGGTGCGGACCACCGTGGGAAAGGATTGGCTGCTGTGCGTAATTTTCGCCGCCCTGGCAGTGACCACCGCATGGACCGAGTCAGAAATAGTGTGGCTCTTCGTACTTTGTGGAATCATAACCCTGCTGGTGAAAGCTCCACCACGTTTGACTGGAAGGACCCCAACGATGTCGTTGTCTGTGGGATTTGGGAAATTGTTAACGGGGATGCATGGGCTGGCATCCCTAGGAACGCTGGGCTTACTCTCTCTCTTCTTCCTGAAGGCAGGCGCTTTTGTTTTCGGCAGTGGCTTGGCGATCGTGCCATTCCTTTACGGAGGCGTAGTCGTAAAATTCCACTGGCTTACGGAGCGGCAGTTCGTGGACGCCGTCGCAGTTGCCATGATCACACCCGGACCAGTCGTCATTACGGCGGCCTTTATCGGCTACCTGGTCGCGGGCGTGCTCGGAGCAACAGCAGCTGCTTTGGCAGTGTTTGCGCCCCCTTATCTGATCGTTCTCTTTGGAGCTCCGTACTATCGCCGGTTCGCCCAAAACCGCCAGGTGAAGGCCTTCGTACAGGGAGTCACCTCAGCTGCCGTCGGTGCAATTGCAGGAGCAGCATATATTTTGGCGCGGCGTTCTCTATTCGATCTGCCGACGGTGCTGATTGGGCTTGTATCGCTCGGGATTCTGTTGCGCGTAAAGAAAGTGCCTGAGCCGGTAGTGATTCTCGCAGCTGGTGCAGCCGGAATTGTTCTGCACCGACTGACTCACTGATGCGGTTCTTCGGACTACGAATACCACAGTGAATCTGATGTGAGGTACTTTATGAAATGGATCACACAGAAAGACATAAAAGTGGACCGTGTCGCTTGCCCTTGGCTCATTAAGCGGTTCATCGATCCTCAAGCCGAATTCTTGTTCGTGGAGGAAAAGGACTTACTTGAGCAGGCGAAACAACAAGACGCCATTCCTTTCGACGCTCCAAAGATTGATGCCATAAAACTCAATCATCGCGGTCCCAGGTGTACCTTCGAGGCAATTGTCGAAGACTACGAAGTTGGCGATCCCGTGCCGCATAATAATTCTTTCCAGATTTCATCCTCGATTTTGTGACCACCCGCCGAGAGGGAATGAACCAAAGACTAACACTCCTCAGAAAACCTAATTCTGAGGCAAGGCTGCATATTGTGATCCAGAATTGATACCCGTAAAGAATAGGCCGACGCTTGCTGAGACCGTTTCCTCCCCGAGGTATCACTCTCGGGCCAGCGGCACGGGGTCTAGGGGCCGCGCTTCAATTTCCACTTTGGAGACTCACGTTGCGCGATCTAGCGTTACGCCAATCGGCGTAAGACCGTTACGCTTCCGCCCACTTGCATATTACGCTATTTAGCGTTACGCTAATCAGCGTAATATGGCGCCCCAAGAAAATCCTTTCGTTTTTGGCGAGATCATCGACGACGCGAATTTCGTCAACCGAACTGATGAACTCAGCCAGCTCGTCCGAGACTTGGCCGATGGCCAGAAAGTGTTCCTGTTGTCTCCACGACGCTTCGGAAAGAGCTCCCTCGTTGCTCTGGCGCTCCTGAAACTGAAGAAGAGACACATTCATACCGTCAACTTGACGGTGAGCAGCTACTCCAGCTACGCCCAATTCCTGGAAAAGTTTGCTGAGAAGGTGTTACGCGCTGCCGGTCCTTGGGAGCGGGTCAAAGACTGGGCTACGCGATTTGGACGGCAGGTGAAGCCCGACGTCAGCATCAACATGGCGACTGGGGAGATCAGTCTGTCCCTTGGTAAGGGGGCGGGGTTTGATCCCACCCCGATCGCACCAGACGTTTTTGCGCTGCCGGGAGAGTTGACCAAAAACGCAGGATTTCGCATGGCGATATGCCTTGACGAATTTCAGCAGGTCTCCCAATTCAATGGAGGCTCGGTCGAAAATGCGATCAGGAACCAGGTTCAGGAGCAAAGAGAGGTGGGCTATGTTTTCGCGGGCTCTCAACCGTCGTTGATGGAGGACATGCTCTCCGCGAAACGTCCCTTTCATAAAGCCGGCCCTCAGATGTTCCTAGACAAGATTCCAGCAAAAGACTGGAAGGACTCTATTACTCGTCACTTTCGCGAGAGAGGCAGGTCGCTTGACGAGCCGGGCCTAGAAACCCTGCTGGCTTCTGCCGACTTAATTCCCTATGACGTGCAGCGTATCGCGCATGAGCTTTGGGATTACGCGGAACTGAAGGATAAGCGCCAACTCGATGTCCTCGATGTGAAGGCCGTCATTGAAAGTCTGGTTACGAGCCAATCCACCTACTATGAGCTTCTCTGGGAGCAACTTTCCGCGCGGCAACGCGCAGCGCTACAAGCCATCGCTTACCGCGGGGCGTCCGAAATCTATTCCCAAGGCGTCCGCGAGGAGTTTCGCCTCGGACCAGCGTCCTCTGTTCAAAAAGCTCTTCAGTCGCTTGATTCAAAAGATATCCTGGATCGGTACAAGGGCAACTACTTCTTCCTCGACCCGCTGTTTCCATGCTGGATAAAAAAGAAGGGTGCCTAGCAAGCGGCTACGCCATTCGGCGTTACCCCAGGAAGCGTAATCAGGCGAACCAACCTTCAGGACCACCCCAGTCGCTTCGATCGTCCCGATTCCGAACGGGTCATGGACGCGTGAAACTGGAGAAGCTTGTCGTTGACAAGCGCCTTTAGTTGGCGTGGCGAGGCACAGGCTTCACCGTAAACGCACTCGTGCCGAAGCGCGGCTATCATCTTTCATTCTTGCGCGGAGTTTGTCAGCATGTATTCGTTTCATGCTGCCCCTTGCGCGTTTCGCGTGAGGCCCGTCGTATGGCGGTACGGAATGGATCACAGCGCACCACCACTGGCGCAGGGGATTCTGAGTGAGCGAATACCAGTACTACGATTTCCGGGCGATCGACCGGGAACGTGAAGAACTCGAAAAGTCCATCGCGCCTGAGGTTGGGCAGACTTTGGGCAGAGTTGCACTAAAAACGGTCAGTGAGCAAATGGTGCCCCCGCATGCACCTTTGCCTAACTAGTTTTCTCTTCTGTGGGTTGAGCGTGGTGCCGGGAGGGGGAGTCGAACCCCCAAGGGCCGAAGCCCGGCGGATTTTGAGTCCGCTGCGTCTGCCAGTTCCGCCATCCCGGCTGAGGTGGCAAGTGACTGAGAGTAAAGCTTAATTCAGTTTTCTCTCGTTGTCACCTGCACCACTTTTGGTGCCCACTATGGCTGTTCTATGGCTGAACTCCTTCGCCATTCGTAGCTAATAGCGACATTTATGGTGTCCATATCCCAACAAAATATCTCATGTCAGCGATCACTGACATTCGGTTATGTCGTCGAACGCTGACATTTTGAGAGGTAGCACACGGATCAAAACGCCAATCGACCTAGGAGCCGTCATACGCGACCGGCGGATGAAACTCGGTCTCGACCAAAAAACCCTGGCGACCTAGGTCGGCGTCAGCCGGCAATGGATCGTTGACGTAGAGAAGGGCAAGCCCCGTGCCCCGATATCCCTCGTCTTGCGGACGGTCGAGGCTCTGGGAATCCATCTGACAGACAGCCGACGATCAGGGAAAAACGAAGCAGCGACCAGGCCCGCCTCCGGTCGATATTGACTCGATCATCCCTTCCGCGCGTGAGAAACGAAAATGACCACGGAACTGATCGCCATTCTGGACGGGAGAGGAATGGGACGCATCGTCCGTGACAAGCGGAGCACGGCTGACCTTCACGTATAACGAAGAGTGGCGCACGACCGAGAACGCTTATCCACTTTCGATCTCCATGCCCACAGCTCTCGCGCAGCAGTCGTTTGTTCCAAGATGAATTTTCCGGAAGGCACATTTTCGCCTCTTCGATTCGCACCCTACCGTTATCAAGGATCGCAGCATCAGGGACACGTTTTACTTTCGGGAGACCATGGGCTGCGAAACTCGCATGAGGAAAGAGCCGATTGCGCGAAACCGATCACGGGTGAAGTCCACGTCGCGACTCAAGAACCGCGGTGGAACGGGACCGCATTCTGGAATCGCTACACTGCCCTGATTGGACCGGGGTACTGCGACACCGCGGAGTCGACGGTCAGCAGCGTAACCCCCTCGACAGTCGCTTGTGCCACTAAGATCCTATCGAAGGGATCCTTGCGAATCGGTGGCAAGCTATCGATGGCAACGACGTGATCGCTGATGATTGGCAACTCGCCGTACCCGTTATCCAATAGACCGCGTCGCAGGAGACGCGCATCAACCTTAAAGTCTTTCCGTCCTAACCCGCGTTTAATCGCTACTTCCCATAAACTAGCCGCGCTGAAGAGAAGATCGTTGTCCGGATTGTCGATCAGGGCGCGAGCTTGTTTTGAGAGGCGGCGGGGTTCGGCGGCAGCCCAGAGGAGTAGATGTGTATCCAGTAAAAATTTCATGCGCCACCGCCGAACATTTGCTCAATCTCCTCCTTGCCCATCCGGTCAAAGTCGTCCGGCACAGAGATCTGCCCCGCCATGAAACCGAGCCGCCGCACTTGAGCGCCGGTTGGAGCGCTAAGGGCGGTGACCTTTACGACGGGTTTGCCAGCCTTGGCGATAACAAACGACTCGCCCTTTGACGCCTCTTCTATGAGTTTCGAGAGCTGCGTTTTCGCCTCGTGAATGTTCACTGTTTTCATAATTTCTAGCCTAAACTAAGTCTAATTAGTTTAGTCTAGCATGAACGTCGTTGGGTCGCAAATAACGACTACCGATCTATCGCAGCGTTGCTGAACCTAGTGATTTGGACAAAACAGGGGGCATGGTGTCCGCGTTGGGAAAATCGGGGTAGATTCAAGTTGTCAAGATCTGCCGGATGCCCACATTTGACTTTTTTCAAGCGCTCGTCGTAACGCGACGCGCCTGGAACGGTAAGCCAAGCGCGAGGCCTACGAAAACTTATCTCGCGAACAATCCGCACAATGTTCTCTCGTTTGGTCTATCTATAGACGCGGTGCGTGGCAGGCACGGTGAGGATTTCGATGGGTAAGGAGGCTCTTGGAGTGGCTGGACGCTGGACGAGGCGATCACTCCCAAAAGCGACTGTGGCTGAACCGTGGCTGACACCCTGCCGAAAACACGTGCCAGAACCGCACAAGCCAAACGGGCCACTTAGACCTAAGTCCAAGTTTCTACAATAAGGTTGGAAAAATGGAAATCCGACCAGAGTTTTTTGAGTCCGCTGAGTCTGCCAGTTCCGCCATCCCGGCTGAGGTGGCAAGTGACTGAGAATAAAGCTTAATTCACTTTTGTCCCGTTGTCATCTGCACCATTTTTGGTGCCCTATGGCGGTTCTATGGCTGAACTCCTTTGCTTGATGCTCGATTCGCCCTAACAGGCGCGTTTGGCGCGTTTTGACCCAGTTGACTCAATAGATGACTATGGTTATCATAAAGGTCATCTGAGAGATCCGGATCTATGAATGAAATCTCCATTTCGGAATTTAAGGCTAAGTGCCTGGGCCTGATCGACGAGGTTCAGAAGACGCGCCAACCTCTACGCATTACGCGTCGTGGGAAACCTGTGGCGGAAGTGATTCCAGCCGGTCCTGATCACACACGTAAATTCGTGGGTGATCTGGTTGGCACAGGGAAGATTGTCGGCGACATCGTGGGGCATGTTCTCGATGTTAAGGACATGGAGGCGTACCGGGATTGAGGCTTCTTCTAGATACGCATATTTGGCTCTGGAGCAAGTTGGAGCCGAAGCGCTTGGGACGGCGGGTGAACAACGAACTTTCCAACGTGAACAATGAACTCTGGCTGTCCTCCTTGAGTGTGTGGGAAGCACTGGTGTTGATGCAGAAGGGCCGAGTTCAGGTTGAGAATCCGTTCGGCTGGGTAAAGCGGGCTAGAGAGCAATTGAGAGAGGCACCCTTGACGGCCGAGATGGTCGAGATAGGCTTGGCATTGGGCCTTCCCCACGCTGACCCTGCAGACCGGTTCTTGGCGGCAACGGCAAAGGTCCTCGATCTGACACTAGTCACAGCAGATGAGAATCTGCTGAATTTGAGCGAGATCGTGACTCTCCCAAACCGCTAGCCTTCCCCGATTGCTGGGCGGGTCGCTTACGCAGCGGCGAATTCTCAGATGTTGAATTTCTGCGCGGACCAGTAGATCGCCTCTCCGAGCTTCTTCAATTCCTCCTCCATCCACTTCGAGATCTCCTGCCGCGTTTTGAACGTTGCGAACTTTCGCGACTGAGGTTGTGGGGCAGTTCCCTTCTGTCATTCGTGTAGATCGGCCTTCAGAACATTCGCCGCCGCGATTTGCACCATTTATTGATAGAGTGTTAACGCTTGCAAATGTCAAGAGCATCCGTGATGCTCAGACCCTTGCTGCAGACGGTTTGAGCAATTTTCGGACGCCGGTACAAAAAGCTAGACATGTCGTTCAGGATTGCCGGGCGCGTGGTCGGTGGCGGTTGCGCCATCTTGCAAAGAGAAAGGGAATGGAATGTCGATCACACCACCGAAGTCGAACAAGCCACGACTGACGCGCAATCAGATCCGGGGATTTTGGGCGGCATGGGGAGGCTGGGCGCTGGACGGGATGGATTCGTTCATCTATGCCATGGTGCTGGTTCCGGCGCTGCGAGAGTTGCTGCCGCGATCCGGAATTCCGGCGACCACAGCGAATGTCGGCTTCTACGGCGGGGTGCTATTCGCATGCTTCCTGGTGGGATGGGGTTTGTCGTTGGTCTGGGGGCCGATTGCCGACCGCTTTGGGCGAGTCCGCACGCTGAGTTTGACAATCATTTTCTTCTCGGTCTTCACTCTGCTGAGCGCGCTAGCGACCAGCGTGTGGGTCTTGGGGGCCTTCCGCCTGCTCGCAGGCGTGGGGATCGGCGGCGAGTGGTCCATGGCGGGCACATTCGTCGCGGAGGAATGGCCTGAGGAACGTCGGAAAATGGGCGCGGGACTCATGCATACCGGATACTATTTCGGCTTTTTTCTGGCGGCGCTCGCCAACTATTTTATTGGCAACGCTTATGGCTGGCGTGCCATGTTTGTGCTGGGAGGTCTCCCCGCTTTCTTCGTTGCTTTCATTCGCTACGGCGTGAAAGAACCGATCCGTTGGGCGAACAAGCGACAGTCCAATGAGGTATGGACTGCACGACGCTCTTTCCTGTATCTGTTTTCTCCGGAGTACCAGCGGCGCACCATCCTTAATTCGACGTATATGCTGATTTCCATCGTGGGCTTGTGGGCAGGCGTGGTTTATGTCCCGGCTTCGGTGACTTTTTTGGCGGCCAATGCACACTTGCCGGTGGCCGAAGGGGCGCGGCTGGCGTCGTACGCCACGATGATCCTTTCAGTCGGAACTATTCTAGGGTGTCTGGCCGTACCTGCTATAGCGGAACGCATTGGCCGCCGCGCAACGCTGGCGATCTACTTTTCGCTGATGCTGGTATTTATCTCGGTCGGTTTTGGTTACGCCTTCTATCTGAAAGAAGGCGCGCTCCCATGGTTCATGCTGTGTCTGTTCTTCCTGGGTATTGGAGGTGCGAACTTTGCGATCTACACATTGTGGATTCCCGAGCAATATCGGACGGAGTGCCGGGCCAGCGCATTTGCTTTTTCGACTTCCGTTGGGCGATTTGCGGGAGCGGGCATTACGTTTTTAGTGGGCGCGGGCGTGCGTCATTTTCAGACGATTGGCATCCCAGTGGCTCTGACGGCTGTGGCGTTTGCGATCGGGCTATTGCTGATTCCGTTTGGCGAAGAAACCAAGGGGGAAGCGCTGCCCGCATAGAGCGGTCTCCTTCGCTTCAGTGTGAGATATCTTCGAGAGCCAAGCCGCGAGTCTTCGGCCCCCAAATTCCGATTGACAGGATTACAACCAGCATCGAAGCGGCGATAAAGATAAAGACTCCAGCCACGCCAAAATCGCGCAGGAAGAAACCGATAAGAAAGCTTGTGAAAATGGCGCTCAACCGGCTCCACGAGTATACGAAGCCGACGGCCTGAGCTCGTATCCGGGTGGGAAAGAGCTCCGGTTGATACGCATGGAAGGCCATCGACATCCAGTTATTGGAGCACGTCAGCAAGACGCCGAACGCGATCAGGAAACCGCCCCTGGTCTGGCGCGAGAATAGTAATCCAAAGACTCCGATGCAGAGGGCCGCAGCTGCGATCTGCCACTTGCGCTCAAACTTATCAGCGATTCCCAGGGCGAGCAGCGGGCCTAGTGGGGCAGCGATGGCGATGATGAAGGAATACTGCAGGCTGCTGGTGGTGGTCACGCCCGCGGCAATCAACAGAGTGGGCACCCAGGACGCGAAGCCGTAGTAACCCACGGTCTGGAAAAAGTTAAACACCATCAGCATCGACGTGCGGCTCAAGTAAGGCGGCTTGAAGATGTCGAGGAAGTGGCCGTGGATTTCCTCGACAGGATGAGGATTAGCGCGAGGAAGAGGCGCGCCCAACTCCTGCGACACACGCGCTTCCATAGCGGCAGTAACACGCTCCGCGTCCGCCAAACGGCCGTGCGAGATCAGCCAACGGGGGCTTTCCGGGACGCTGCGGCGAATGAACCATACGAAGATTGCGCTCATCGCTCCGATCAAGACAACCCAGCGCCAGCCTTCAAAACCTAATGGACTACGAGGTACCAATATCCAGGCAAGCAGGGCGACCACAGGAACGACGCTGAACTGTATCACCTGGTTTACAGCGAAAGCACGGCCGCGCAGATGTTTGGGCACAAGTTCGGTGATGTAAGTATCAATCGTTACTAACTCAACCCCAATGCCGATGCCGGCGATCAAGCGCCAGGCGACGATGCCAATGGCGGTGTGTTGGAAGGCCATGATGACAGTGGCGGCGGTGTACCACAGCAATGAGCAGGTGAAGACCATGCGCCGCCCGAACCAATCCGCCGCGAATCCGAAGAGCAAGGTACCGATGAAGAGGCCGGCGAAGGTGGCAGCGACAAAACTGGCGAGGCCGTCGAATCCGAAGAAGGACGCGGACGAACTGGAGAACAGCCCGCTTCGCACCAGGCCCGGACCAATATAGGCAGTAAAGAAGAGATCGTACATTTCAAAGCATCCGCCCAGGGAAAGCAGTAGCACCAGTTTCCAGATGTATCGAGTGGCGGGAAGCCGGTCGAGCCGAGCGCTAATCTCGGCGGCGATGGTCGGGTTACTAAGTTGTGTCAACATTACCCTCTCTTATTCTTACTTAGTGTCGAGTTACTCTCGGCAGATCGAATGTGCTTGCCGAGCTATATCACACTTGATGCTCCGAGAATCGTATTCACAAAATGCCCAGTCCGCCTTCTCGCAAACTGCCTTCCGGCAACGACAGGTTAAGTTCGTCTAACTCGCCCGGCAACAGGTTCGCAGTTCTGGTTGCAGATTGCAGGAAGCGAGCACTCTCCGGTTGGCCGACGATTCGATCCGTCAGAATTTTGAACTTGTGCAGATAGTCATCTCGGCCAAAAGGCGTAGCGCCGAGCGGGTGCGCGTTGGCAACTGCGATCTCGTCTTCGATCCGCGAGTCCTTCCCAGAGCCATCGCGAATGAAAATTTCCACGCGCCCACCAAACGCTTTTTGACCGGGGTCGCGGGCGTAGTAGCGCTCCGTCCATTCGAAGTCTTCGCGGGTTGTAATGCTGCGCCAGAGCCGCAGCGTGCTGGGGCGATTCCTGCGTTTGGGAAGATAGCTGTCGATGTGATGCCACGTTCCATCCTCAAGCGCCACGGCAAAAATGTACATGATCGAGTGATCCAGGGTTTCCCTGCTGGCATTTGGGTCCAGCTTCTGGGGGTCGCCGGAGCCGGTTCCGATCACATGGTGGGTGTGCGCACTGGTGTGGATGACGATCTTCTCGATCTGGGACAAGTCTGCGATTTTCCGGCGCATGCGAAACGCGAGGTCAATCAGAGCCTGCGCCTGATATTCCGCGCTATGTTGCTTGGTAAAGCTCTCTAGAATGGCGCGCTTGGACCCTCCAGGCGAGGGGAGCGGAACGCGATAATGGGCATGGGGTCCGTCGAGCATCCATGCGATCACGCTGTCATCTCCCTCGTAAATTGGGCTAGGCGCAGTTTCGCCACGCATGGCGCGATCGACGGCTTCGATGGCCAGTTTGCCGGCATGCGCGGGGGCGTATGCCTTCCAACTGCTGATCTCTCCCTTGCGCGATTGCCTGGTGGTGAAGCTGACGTGCACGGCCTGCTGGATCGCCTGGTAAATAATTTCGGTGGGGAGATTCAGCAGCGTTCCGATGCCAGCGGCCTGAGCGGGACAGAGGTGCGCGATGTGGTCGATCTTGTGTTTATGGAGCGAGATACTTTTCACGAGATCAATCTGAATCTCGTAGGCGGTGGCGATGCCGCGCAGCAGATCGTGGCCGGAACGATTCATCGCCTGCGCAACCGCAAGAATCGGCGGGATGTTGTCACCGGGGTGGGCGAAGTCCGCAGCAAGAAAAGTATCGTGCATGTCGAGTTCGCGGACAGCGGTTCCATTCGACCAAGCCGCCCATTCCGGACTGACGCGATGATCGGACGGTACCCCGAATACGGTGGCGCCATTGCCCTTCGGCCGACTGTCCTTGGAATGATCATTGTTGGAATGACCGAGCGCCATGGCGCGGGCAGAAATAACTGGCCGCCGGTTGATGGCGGCGATCGCCACTCCGGCGTTGTCGACGATGCGGTTCACGATCATCCCTTGCACGGCCGGTTCCAGCGGAACCGGATCAGACGCTACCGCCGCTAGCTTCCACGCCAGCTGGTCCTCGCGAGCGAGGATTGAAGCCGATGCATGAATTTTTACGTCGTGGAAAAGCATGGCTCCCTCCTGCTCATTTGCCAGCTCACTTGCGGTCATCCTCGCTCTTACCCGCATACTTCCGTTCCAGCTCGTCACAGGGTGGTTTCCGCACGAGGCGCTGGCGCTCGGCGAAACCGACAAGCGAGGCGCTGCTCTCATCGAGGCGTCCGCGTTCCTTTAATTCGCGGAGGGCATTTTGCATTCCGAGAATCGCGCCCTGCAAGGCGGCGTTGGCGTAGAGCACGATGGCAAAGCCCATTGCAGATAGCTCCGATGCGTCAACGATCGGCGTCTTGCCGCCAACCACCATGTTGACGATTTGCGGCACGGCGAGAAGTTGGGGGATGCGGCGCATCTCGTCGAGGCTTTCCGGCGCTTCCACGAACGTGATGTCGGCGCCAGACTCGATGTAAGCGGACGCTCGATCCACAGCGGCCTGGAATCCGTCCACAGCCCGGGCATCGGTTCTTGCGATGATCAGCAGGTCCGCACTGGTGCGGGCATCGACGGCGGCGTGAATGTTTCCGAGCATCTCTCCCACCGGAATGACATCCTTGCCCGCGAAGTGGCCGCAGCGCTTCGGCGAAACCTGATCTTCAATCTGGATGGCGTTGGCTCCCGCGCGTTCGAGGACCCGTACAGCGTGGTGAACGTTGAGCGCGTTGCCGAATCCAGTATCCGCATCCACGATGATTGGGAGAGTGACGGCATCGCGGATGGCCGCCGTGTGCTCGGCCAATTGAGTGAGGCTCAGGAAGCCCATATCCGGCAGCCCGAGATACATGTTGGTGACGCCAGCGCCGGTTACATACACGGCCTCGAACCCGAGATCAGCGATGATGCGAGCGGAGAGGGCGTTGGCGGCTCCAGGGACGAGCAATGCGCGGCGCGCGGTAACACAGGCGGCGATGCAATCGCGAAGAAATACCGTTGCGGTCGTGATGCCGGAATTATTTTGAGGTCCCCTCATACCGGTGTTCCCGTCAAATGGTCCCTTCTTTGCGCAATGCCGCGATCTGATTGTCGTCGTATCCCAATCTGCTGAGCCACCTCGCTGTGTGCTCGGAGAGCCTCGGGGCTGGCGTGGCGGGAATGGTCGGTTCGCCGTCGAGTTGAAAGCCTGCACCGGTCAGGTGCTGGGTGTCGGTCGGTGTCCCGGTTGACCCGTCGCCACTGGCCGGGAAGCTGGTGACGAACTGGCGTTGGGCAAGATGCGGATGCGCCAGGATCTCGGGAACGCTGAGCACTCCGCCCGCTGGAATTCCAGCAGCAACCATCAGCCGCTCCCATTCGTCGGCGCGGCGGCGCATGAGTGCGGGCCCAATTTCCGCGTTGATGGCGTGGCGGTTGTGTTTGCGCGTCTGCCGATCGGCGAAGCGCGGATCGGTTTTCAAGTCGGGGCGTTCGATCAAATCGCACACACTGTGGTATTGAGAATCTTCATTTGCGGCAATATTGAGCAGCCCATCCGCCGTCCGAAATGTCCCCGAGGGCGCGGCCGTGAAGTTCTCATTTCCCATCGGCAGGGGCACGACGCCGCAGTTCAAATAGTTTGAAACCACCCAACCCATGGTGGCGAGCGAGGATTCCAGCATGGAGACGTCAATCATCCGGCCTTCGCCGGTGGTCTTTACTCCTACAAGCGCAGCACTGATGGCGAAGGCCGCAGTGATTCCGCCGACGGTGTCGCACACCGGATAACCTACGCGCAGCGGCGCGCTGTTCTCATCCCCAGTTACGCTCATTACTCCTGCCATGCCCTGAATAACCTGATCGTAGGCAGGCCGCAAGGCCAGTGGGCCTTCCTGTCCGAAGCCTGAGATGGCGCAATACACAAGGCTCGCATTGATTTTGGAGAGAACGGGATAGTCGAGGCCAAGCCGCTTCATCACGCCGGGCCGAAAGTTCTCCACGACGACGTGGGACTGCGCGGTGAGCTGCTTGAAAATCTTCTTGCCGTCCGCATGCTTGAGGTTGAGCGTTACGGATTGTTTGCCGGCGTTCACGGCAACGAATGACGCGCCCATCAGGTTGCCGACGGGGCCCGGATCGGCTCCGAGACGGCGGGCGAGGTCGCCGCTTCCCGGTTGCTCGATCTTGATGACCTCGGCACCCATGAGCGCAAGCTGATAGCTGCAAAAGGGACCGGCCAGCACGTTGGTGACGTCCAGAACGCGAATGCCGGTAAGTGGAAGAGCCATGGGCGCCTCTAGCTGGACTTCACCTGATTTGTGCTGATCGCGGCACGATGAACACGGAGCAGATGGCCCTGATAGTCCCTTTCGCTAAACGCGCTGGCGAACTCCGCCGCTTCGCACAGTTTGTCGAGATCGATCCCAGTTTCATAGCCCATGCCGTGAAGAAACGCGACCAGGTCTTCGGTGGCAAGATTGCCGCTCGCTCCCGGGCAGTACGGGCATCCACCGAGTCCGGCCGTGGAGGCATCAAACTCGCGCACCCCGGCATCGAGCCCGGCGAGCGTGTTGGCAAGGCCGCGCCCATAAGTGTCGTGGAAATGGAGCGCCAGTTCAGTCGGAGGAAGCTTGAGTTCCTCGGTGACGAGGGCGACCGCATCGCGCACCTGATCGGGAAAGGCCATGCCGTCGGTATCGCAGATCGCAACGCGCCACGGGGTCAGGTCGCGCGAAGCTTTCACGACGGTGAGCAATGCCTTAGCGGAAATTGTGCCTTCAAAGGGACAATGGAAGCTGGTCGAGATACCGGTGCGAATCGTTACGCCATCGCGTTCCGCGGCGCGGCTCACTTCTTCAAGCAACGTGAGCGACTCGGGCAGAGTGCGGTTCAAGTTCTTGCGATTAAAGGTATCGCTCGCGGACAAAACAAACTCGAGGTATCGGACGCCGGAAGCGGCTGCACGTTCGTATCCCTTGACATTCGGGACGAGAGCGGAAAAACGCACGCCGGGGAACTCGCCGAAGTGTGCAGCCAGGGCCTCGGCGTCGGCCATCTGAGGAACCCAACGGGGATGTACGAAGCTTGTCGCCTGGATGTCGCGCACTCCCGCCTGTACCAACTTCGCGATTAGCGTGAGTTTGTCTGAGGTGGAAACCAGCCGCAGCTCATTCTGCAACCCATCGCGCGCCGACACGTCAAGAATATTTATCTTTTCGCCCATCGTACTTTCCTAGCTCTTGCCCCGTGGAGCGCCGGGCGTCCCCGCCCGGCTACCGAACTGCAGGAGGGGCGCGACGCCTGTCTCTCCAGTGCAACTAGTCTTCCGCCTCAAAGGTCCACACCTGAGCCGGCTCGCTTCCCTTTGCAGGAACTCCTACGTAGAGCCGGTCCCGCTTCGAATAGAAAAATCCGGTGCGTACTCCGACTGCGGAGGGAACGGATGCGACAAGCTCATAGTGGTCGGGATCATTCTGCTGAAACACGCTGATAAAACCTTCCGCGCCGATCACGTAGATGCGCTTGCGACCTTCGTCAAAATAAACGTCATCACACTCCCCGGCGGCTCGCAGACGCGCGACTTCCTTGCCCGTTGTCGTGTCCAGCACAACCAGCATGGGAGTTTTACGTGTCACGGCAAAAAGGCGATGATCCGCCTCGTTGAGTGCCATGGCGTAATTACCGCGCAGTCCGGCGAGTGGCCACTTGGCGACCACACCCGTCCTTCTGTCGATCGATTCCACTACATTGCCGGCGTCCGGAACATTGACGAACACGTGCGTTCCCGAAGCTTCCACTTGAAACGATTCAGGATGACCTTCAGTTTTCAGGACCGGTCCCACACGCTCGTCCGTGGCCGGATCGATGGTCGCGATGCCACCGTCGTCTTCACCGAAGCCCACGAATACTTTTTTCGTGGCGGCATCGTAACGAAGGTTGTCGGGGTCTTTGCCAAAATCGATCGTCTTTTTCAGTGCGTAGGTAGTACCGTCAAAGACCCGCACTTTACCGTCCGCGGCGTTGGCAACGTAGAGTTTGTCAAAGCCTGGAACGTATAAAGGACCTTGCGGCTGACTCAAACCGGGGATACTCTGAATCACCCTGCCCGCAAAGGTATCGATGACTTCGACTGTATTGTTCCCCAGCGCGGAGACGAACAGCCGCTTACGCTTCACATCGGCGCTAAAGTGGTCCAGGCGGCCGGCGACGTGGGGGACCGGGATTTGCTCCTCGAGTTGTAGAGGAAGCAAATCGCGCGATGGCGGAGCACTGGCGTTCTGTCCGGTAACTGGGGAGCCCGCAATGGTTAACCCCAAAATCCCGGCGCAAAGTATCTTCGCATATTGCATGCTTACTCCTCGTCAAGGCCGCTCTCACCGGAGTGGCGGAATTATCCCTTCTACGGCTGCGCTTCAAAAACCAAAATAGCTGCATCTTCCGCATCATGATTGGGAGCCCCCACATAGAACCGATTCAGATCCGGCACCCAGAGCGACGTTCCGGCTCCTTGTCTGGTCGGTAGTTTGTCGATCAACTCATAGTGGTCCGCGTCTCTCTGCTGGTAGGTGAATACGGCCCCAGTCTCGGCATCCCGTCCTCCGGAGACGTAGACGCGGCGGTGTTTGGCGTCGAAATAGACTCCGTCCATGCCCTCAACGGTGGGGAGGCTCGACACTTCCTTGCCCGTAGCCGCATCCATCACGATCATCTGCGGCGGCTTGCGGGTGCCAATGAAAAGCCGGTTGCTTGCGGCATCGAACGCCCCGTCACCCGGACGCTCGCTGCTCACCGGCCAAGTGGCAATTACCTTCCGCTCTCCGGTATCGATCACCTGAATCGTGCGGTTGGGGGACACGAAGCAAAACAACCGTTTGCCGGACTCGTCCAGCAGCAACTCGGCAGGATGTGCGGCGACCTGGATGTCAGCGATAAGTTTGTCCTTTTCGGCGTCGATGATGCCTACTTCCCCATAGTCTTTACCGGCATCTTTCCCGCCGTAGCCGACATACAGAACGGATCTGCGGGAATCGTACAAGACGCGGTTGGGGCCAATATCAAGGGAGATAGTGTCAAGAAGCGCCAGCGTGTCGGCGCGAAATACGCGGAGCTTTCCATCATCTCCGCTGGCGACGAAAACTTTATTGAGTGCCCGGACAAAAGCGATCCCCTGTGGCTTCTTGAAGCCGGGAATAGTGCGCAGCGATTTTCCAGCGCGCAAGTCAACTGCTTCAAGAGAACCATTCTCCAAGCCGGCGACGAAGAGACGTTGACCTTTTGTGTCCACGTCCATGTGGTCAATGCGGCCGTGAACGCCGGGCAGGGGAATCGTCTGCACCAGCCGCAACGGATGGGTCTGGGCAACGATTCGAACGGCGTTGATTCCGCCTCCTGGGGCAAACCAGATAGCCAAGGTGAGTGCGAAAATCCAAAACCGCTTGGTCATTAATAATTTCTCCTTTGCTAATTTCTCCTGCCCGGATTTCGCATTCTCTCGAACCGGATTCTACGCACCGAATTGAATGCCTTTCTGCTCCCGCCCCAGAGCCACCACCACCGCCGCCAGCGTGAACACCACAAATGCGGTCAGAGCCATGGCGTTGGCGTAGCTGGTACGCTGCGCGAGAATTGCCTCGCCGTAAGCGACCGAGCCGGCCAGAAGCACGCCACACTGGTAAGCGAATCCGGGAAGGAATCCACGCACCGAGTCGGGCGACAATTCCGAGAGGTGGGCCGGAATGATGCCCCATGCTCCCTGCACCATGAACTGGATCAGGAAAGCTCCGGCAACTAGCAATGCCAGAGACGGGGCGTAGGCCCACAAAGGCACCAGTGCTACCGCGCTGATGAGTGCCGTGATCATTGCGCGGCGGCGTCCGAAGCGGTCGGATAAGAAACCGAACAGCAGGCCTCCGAGGAGCGCCCCCACCATGGAGATTGCCGTGATCACCGCGCGCTGGGTCGGACCCATTCCCCACTGGCGCTGGAGAAAGGTTGGGAACATATCCTGCGTGCCGTGCGAGGCAAAGTTCATCATCATCATCAAGAGGGTCAAATAGAGAAACAATTTCCAGTGGGAACAAATCTCGCGGCCCAGACTGCTCCAGTTCGTCTGGCGAGTCTTCTGCCACACCTCTGATTCTTTCACCTTGAAGCGGACGAAAAGCCCGAGCAGGGCGGGCAGTCCTCCGATGAAAAACATGGGACGCCATCCCCAGCGGGGAAAGACGAAGTAGAAACAGACGGCAGCGAGAAGGTAGCCGAGAGCGTATCCCTGCTGCAGCAGCCCAGAGAGAAACCCGCGTAATCGGGGCGGAACTTTTTCCATGGCGAGCGATGCGCCTACGCCCCACTCTCCGCCCATGCCGATGCCAAACAAGGCGCGGAGCACCAGGAAGGTAGTGAAACTATGCGCGAAGCCAGTGAGCACCTCGACCACGGAGTAGAAGACGAGGTCGATCATCAAGGGGAGGCGGCGGCCGTAGCGATCGGCCATCAGTCCAAAGATAAAAGCGCCCACCGGACGAAATGCCAGGGTAAGCGTAATGGAGAGAGCAATTTCGGCGTCGGAGCGGTGAAACTCCTGAGCGATGGCGGTCAGCGAGAAGACGACCAAAAAGAAGTCGAAGGCGTCAAGCGTCCATCCGAGGAACCCGGCGAACACGGCCGGACCGTGGCCGCTTTTCGTTGGCGGGTTTGCCGGCAGAGTGGGAGGAGTCAGGTAGTGTTCCGGCACGGTTGCATCCGGTGGGGCGCTCAAGCTTTCTCCTCTGGTTCAGTCAACTGGTTCAGTTAACGACGTGCCTGACGCTGTTTTGTGCAATCGCGCCGCAGTGACGCTGTGTAATCACGAAGATCGGCGCGGATATTGCAGAATTCGTTTCCGTGCCGCGTGCGAACTGGCCGGCAATCCTGAGACTTCTAGTGTAAGGCAAAGGCCGAAGGGGGAAGGCTCCGGTCTTTGCCTTTCAGGTTGCGCCTCAGAAGGTCAGCTTGAGGCCCAACTGAATTTGACGCGAGGTGGTTGTGGTCGAGTCAATCAAACCCGCGCCGCCGAGAGAACCGGTCTTTTCAGGATCAAGGTTCGTGAAGGAGTTGTTGTCCACCGGAGCCTGGAAGTTCGTGTGGTTGAGAATGTTAAAGAACTCAGCCCGGAACTGTGCAGTGAATCGCTCGGTAAGGTGCGCGTTCTTGAAGATGGAGAAGTCCACGTTCACCAGTTTTGGACCGTACAAAGAGTTGCGCCCATTGTTTCCGAGCACTAGTCCCGTTCCTCCATTGACCATCGGCGCCAATACGAAGCAGGCGTTGTTGATGTAGTTCACCTTCCCCGTAATCGGGTTGCATCCAGGGACGCGGTTTGGGTAGTCGAAGGGCTCGTCCGTATAGTTTTGGCCCAATACATCCTGCTGCCCCACAACCAGGGTGAAAGGAACACCACTGCTGGCACTGATGATGCCACCTAGTTGCCATCCACCCGCTATCGCCTTCGCCACTGGACCCCAGTCGTTCGGTGTTGGCAATGTCCAGACATAATTGGCCACCAGATTATGCTTGATGTCAAAGTCACAAGCGCCATAACGGTGGGCCTTGTCAAACCCCATCAGCGAAGTAAGCGAGTTCTGGAATGGATCGCCGAGCTGGGCTCCCGAACCGTCGTCCTTGCAACTGCTGTAAGTGTAGGCCAATTGAGCCTGCACGTTCTTAACGTTGGTCAACCGCACCTGCGACTGGAACCCCTCGTAGGAGGATGCACCAGTAAAGAGAATGGGGCGGATGAAGCCGACGTTGGGATTGGCAATGGGGTTGGTCGTCAACGGACCGCAGATTTGGTCCCCTGGACTGATGTTTGGGCCACAGGGCCAGGTGAAGACCCCGTTTATCTTATTGGGAATAACCTGATTGCCATCGTCCGCAGTAGTCGCGTTATGCAAGGTTCGCGATCCCACGTAGCCGACTTGGACTGCGACCTTGGAAGTCAGTTCGCGTTGAACGTTGATGTTCCAGTTCGAGGCGAACGACCGTTTCGGGCTGCGGTCAATGTAGCGCGAGCCGGCGCTGTTGCCGAAGTTGACCGATGATGGCACGACGGGGAAGGAACCCTGTGGCAGGCCGCTGTTAACGCCGGTTTGCAGTGAGAACGGGAGAGTCAGGGAATCGCCGATCGTGTAAACGTAGGGCAGCGGCAGCACGGAGAAAATACCAAAACCACCGCGGACCGCTGTTTTGCCACTTCCGGTCGGATCCCATGACAAACCAATGCGGGGATCGAAATTCCGCGTGGTGGGGTTGTTGGTAAACAGGTTCTTGGCATTTGGTATGGTCACGGGCTGCCCAGTAAAGTAGTTCGTCAAGAGCCCGAAGCCACCCGTTGCCTCCGTTGGGTTGGTAAGCATTTCGTACCTCAACCCCAGGTTGACCGTGAACCGCGGGCGGAGACGCCAGTCATCCTGAAGATAGACGCCAAACAGACTGTCGCGGCTCTGGGTCTCTTTTCGGACGGTCTCGCTGAGCAACTGGACCTGGGTCGGGTTATCAGTCAGGAAATTTTCGAGAGGGGAAACAGTGCTTGCGCGAAAGTTCCAGTTTCCGTTTCCCCGGACCTTGGAGAGAACGTTGTATTGCATGCGTTCAAAAGCGAAGCCGAATTTAAGCGCGTGCTTTCCCCTGGTCATGAAAACGTCGTCGTTTGCCTGGAAGCTGTTGTAGTGGTGGCCGAAGAACGAAGGATTGCCGAGACCACCGGCAGAGGTTAAACCGGTGATGTTGATCAGGGCCGCCGGCAGCGGAGTTGGCGTGCATACGGTGCACAGGCTTGTATTGGCCGCAACAGGATTGAGGGCGGAGACAGGGTTGTTTACGAGTCCGGTCACGTGACCATATCCGAACCGGAACGTGTTGCCCATCGCCGAATTAAAGATGTGCGTTTCGGTCACAGCTAGCAGGTGCCGCTGAGTGAACACCTGGTGGAGAGTGTTGTCGAGAGAATCGGGATTCGACTGCGGAGCCTTGTCGTAAAAGAACGTGGCGTTGAGGCTGTCACTGTTTGAAATCTTGTGGTCTCCGCGCACAGTGAAGTAGTTCTCGTTGAGAATTTTGAGTCCCGAAGTCAGGAAAACATTGATATCCCCGTTGCCGCCGCTCTTCGGTATACCAATATTTGTGCCGTGCTGAGGCTGCCACAACGGTAGGAAAGGTTGGACGCGCGGATCAACCGTGACAGTGCGGGGAGTGCAGGACCCGTCCGGAACAGAGCAGAGGTTCCCAAGCGCAGCCGCAGGGGAAAAAATATTGTCTTGGAAACTTAGACTCTGGCTTTGGCGTACACCTTCGTAGTCTCCGAAAATGAAAGTCCTGTCCTTCTTGATCGGCGCGCCGATGGAGCCGCCGAACTGGGTACGGCGAAATGGGGGTGTGGTCCCCACAGGATCGAAATAGTTACGTGCATCGAAAACCCGGTCGCGATCGAAGAAGTACCCGCTGCCGTGTACCTGGTTTGTCCCGGACTTGGTAATTGCGTTGATGACCGCGCCCGAGGTTCTGCCGTATTCCGCGGTGTAGTTGGTGGTAACCACGGAAAATTCCTGGATCGCATCGACGCCAAGACTCGCGCCCAGCACGCTGCCGGGGGCTCCGTTCGAGTAGTCGTTGATATTGATACCGTCCACGCGATACGTATTTTCGTTGGGACGGTGACCGCTGTCGGCAAGCTGATCCCCGAAGCCCCGGTTGCCGCGGTTGGCTGTGGCTCCGGTGGAAGCTTGCGCGCGCACGCTGATTACGCCGGGTTGCAGAGTGGCTAACTGGGTCCAGTCGCGGCCGTTGAGCGGCAACTCCACCACCGTCCTCTGTTCCACGGTGGCACCGACCGTGGAGGAAGTGGTTTCAATCGCGGGCGTCAGGTCGTTCACTTCGACGGTTTCGTTAACCTTTCCCACTTGCAGGGTAATATTCAGCGCCTGCTCCATTCCTACATTCAGCTCGATGCCTTTTTGCACTGCGCTGGTGAAGCCGGACGCGGTGACCTTCACTTCGTACGGGCCGGGCGGCAGGTTCGGGGCCGAATACAACCCACTTGCGTTTGAACTGACTTCGCGGACCTGGCCGTTGTCGAGATTCTTGATCTGAATTGTCGCGCCGCCAACGACCGCGCCAGACTTGTCTGTGACGACCCCTGTCAGCGTTGCTCCAGCCAATTGGGCGTGTGCCGGACGGGACAACAGGATGCCCACCAGAGCAACTAACGCCAGAATGCACGTACTAAATCTACCGCCGCTCCGCGCAATGCCCATCATGACACCTCTCCTTGAGGATTCCTTCTGCCGCTTCACCGTGGAAACGTCGTACGAACTCTCGCTTCGGCGTGGCTCCAGACACGAATTCGCCCGACCCTCCGTATCTCAGAAGGGCTAAAGAGGCCCGTTTTATAGACACGCGGCCCGCCGCCTCTGAGACGAGGCAAGCCTCGTCTCTACGGGAAATCCGGGCGGTCCAGCGACACTTCCCCAAACGCCCGCTCTTGGTATAAACTTCCGAGCGTTTAGGCTTTCTAAGTCGCAAGTCTTTTGAGGACGCGGGGAACTTTATACAGCGGACGCGGGCGAGTCCTTTAGGAACGATAGAAAAAATCTTAAGAAATTCTTTTGACTCCTATGAGCAACGCTGTCAGCTACTTATACGAGTTCGGGCCTTTTCGTCTTGATCCAACTGAGCGGCTTCTCCTCCGCGAGGGACATCCGGTACCGCTCACCCCCAAAGCATTTGACGTGCTGATGGTGCTGCTGCAGCATAGCGGGCATTTGGTCGAGAAGAAGGAGCTGATAGAAGCGGTATGGCCGACCTCGTTTGTGGAGGAAGGAAACCTTTCCGTCATGATCCACGCGCTGCGTAAGGCGTTCGGATCAGACCATCGGGATCACACCTACATCGAAACGGTTTCGAAAAAAGGCTATCGCTTTGCCGCCGAGGTGAAGCTGATTGAGTACGCGCCGTTCCCGCCTCCGTCCCTCATCCATAGGGGCCAAACTGAGCCCGCTGGCTCGCCCCACCTTGCGGTTACTTTGCCGACAATCTCACTCCGGTCATCGTCATCGGCAGCGTCTTCGGATGGGGAACGGCCGCTGCCTCCGCGCGCGGAAGGAGGACGTCGACTGCTCTGGCTGCTGTTGGCCCTGGTGCCGGTAGTGGCCACAGGGACCTTCCTATGGATGAAAATTGCTCCGCTGAACCAACCCGTCGCCGTGGCTTCGCCAGCAGCGCTTGCGCGCTCGCTTGCAGTTCTCCCGTTTGCGACTATCGGCGAGCATACCGATGACATTTATCTGGGCCTGGGAATTTCGGACGCCGTGACCACCAAACTGGGGAACACGAGGAAAATTGTCATTCGACCGACCAGCGCCATGGCGCGGTACGTGGGTGCCGCACGCGATCCCGAGGCTGCCGGGCGAGAACAAAAGGTGGATGCGGTGCTGGATGGCCGGATTCAGCGCGCGGGTGACCGCATACGACTGACGGTGCAACTGATTCGCGTTAGCGACGGCGGGCAAATGTGGGGCGATACCTTCGACGAGAAGTACACCAACATCTTTGCCGTGGAGGACGCTGTTTCCGAACAAGTCGCACGATCCATTCGGCTGGAGCTTACGGGGGAGGAGCAGAAGAGGCTTACACAACGCGCAACTGAAAACAGCGCTGCCTATCAGGCTTATGTCAAGGGACGTTTCTTCTGGAACAAGCGAACCACCGAGGGGCTGCAGAAAGGACTGGAGTATTTTCAGGAAGCGGTTGCTTTGGACCCGGCATACACGCAAGCCTATGCGGGGATTGCGGACAGCTACGCGCTTCTTGGCCTGTTTACCGTGATGGCTCCAAAGGTCGCCTTCCCGAAAGCCAAGGAAGCCGCGACCAAGGCCCTCGAGATGGACCCTGAACTGGCGGATGCCCATGCCACCCTTGGCTTTGTCGGCCTCTACTACGATTGGGACGGACTAGCGGCGGAGGACGAATTTCGACGAGCTCTGCGGAGTAATCCGAACTACGCCATGGCCCATACCTGGTATGCGGAAGATTTGGCGGCAATGGGGAGATTCACTGAGGCAAGCGCGGAAGCCAAGCGGGCCCAGGAGTCCGATCCTGTCTCGCTAACCGTGGGTGCCGCGTCTGGATTAGTTTCATACCTTGCAGGACAGAATGACGATGCCATCGCCAGCTGTAAGAAGGCAATCGAAATCGACCCCAGCTATCCTCGTCTGCATTTTCGATTGGGGAATGCATATCGGGAAAAGGGGATGTACCAACCGGCGCTCGCCGAGTTCATTAAAGCGGTTCAATTGGCGGGCGGAGGAGACCGGTACGGGGATCAATATTACGAAGCGGCGGTGGGCGCGGCCTATGCAGCTTTGGGAAATACCCGTGAAGCTCGCAAGGTGCTGAATAGCTTGATCAGGAGATCCAAGGACCGGTACGTCCCCGCCTACGGTATTGCCTTAATCTACGCCGGGCTCGGCGAAAGAGACCAGGTGTTTGAATGGTTGCAACGAGCTTATGACGAGCGTTCCACTTCAATGGCGTATCTCAAAGTGGATCCGGCCTGGAACGACCTGCGTTCCGACCCACGATTTGCCGCCATTGCACGATCGATTCGCTTCTAGATCTTGGACACATCGATAAGACGACATCGGGCGCTATATACGGATTCATGCCCCGCATAGCGCAGTCAGCGTGCGCATGTCCTCAAGGTCTTCCAAATGGCGGACCAGATCGACGATTTTGTTGGTCCGAGCGATCGGCCATTGCGCGAAATCAGCGCAGCCATGAAACTTCTCGGCCACTTCGTCGTAACTCATCGGATTGGCTGGACTCCCTTTACCAAAATCAGCCCGCCCTGCGATCTCGCGCCCGTCTTTCAGGTGGATCCTTAGAATCGTCGTCATCTTGTCGTATCCCGCCTTTTCGGCTTCGGGATCGACACCGAAATGGATGCGATCGATCATCGCCTGGACGTCGGGCCGGTTGACAACAGCGTCGGTGAATTCGCCGAGTCCCGCCTTACCTTCAATCAGCAGGATGGCGAGACAGAATTCCATGCTGAATTTGGCTTGCAGGTTGTCCTTGGGGTGATGGTGAATGAGCGCGTTGGGCAGGTTGCGATTCGTGCCCACTTCAACCATCTCGACATCCGCCGCCTTGATCTTCTCGGTGCGGATGAGCCGCTGCATCTCAGTCATTCCGGGATGCGTCAGCGAACCGCAGGGGTACGGCTTGATGGAGACACCGGGGCTGGCGAAGGTCCAGGGCTCTCCGAGCTTGTGGAAGATCGAAGTGGGATCGTAACTGCCGCCAAAAGCGTGGAAGAAGCCGCGGTCAGCTTCCAGTATCTGTTCAGCGCCAGTCCAGCCGAGAGCCGCCAAGTCAGTGGCAAAGACCCCGACCTCGGCCGCATGGCCGGCGTGGAATGACTTCATCATGGTTCCAAAGTTTTCGCGCAGGCCGGCGGCCTGACTCGCGGCAATTCCGAACGCGCGCGAGATCTGAGATTCATCGAAGTTGCGAAGTTTAGAGCAGGCTGTGGTGCCGCCAAACACTCCGCAGGTTCCCGTGGAATGAAACCCATCCTCATAGTGGCGGGGAGATATTGCTTCCGCAATCTTGCACTCGACTTCCACGCCCAAGTGATAGGCCACGAGAAAATCCTTGGCGCTGGTGGCGGTCGTATCACAAAGGGCCAAGGCAGCGGGAAGTACAGGCACCGTGGGGTGGGTGAGCAATCCGTATACACGATCCTTGCCAACCGCCAACTGCGTGTCGTCAAAGTCCTCGACGTGGATCGCCAAGCCGTTGGCGAAGGCCGCAAAGCGCGGCGTCAGTTTGTTCCTAGTCCCCATCACCGTGGCGCCGCGATCCGGAAGGCCGAGGCTGGCAGCATACTCGCGAAACAGCTTTCCGTTCTGGGCTCGCGAGCCGGCCAGGGCCAGCCCTAAACCGTCCAGAATGGATTTCTTGCCGAGATCGATCACGTCCGCCGGCAGATCGGTGAATTTGGTGTTCCGCACAAACTCGACCACGTATTTTGTCAGCCCAGGGGTCTGGGGGAATTGTGCTGCGACACAGGGCGGATTCTCGCTTGCGCCGAGCGCGGCGGGAGACAAGCCGACAGTTGTCACAACGGCGCCCAAACTGGCGGAAGACCGCAAAAAATCTCGTCTCTTCATTGGCAGCGAATGCTCACTTTCACCGGAGGCGACCGCGCGATTGTTACGTTGTCGATCCAGTCTTGCCGATGGAGCGCCGGGCGTCCCCGCCGGCAGGACAAGCGAGACGCCCGTCCCTCGACGTGCCGTTACCTGGCGCAGCGATAGTTCCTACTTCTTTCCCACCGCGATTACGACAAACGAATTCGGCAATGGCTGGGGCCGTCCCCGAGGATTCTCCGGACTCGGCTTCGGCGCCGGGCCCAGGTCGGCGGTCACGGTCAGCATTTGTCCGGTCGAGGCGTCAAACGTGATGGTGCGAGCGCCTTTCTTGGTCGGAACGTTCTCGATCAGCGCATACTTTCCGTCGCGTTCGCCGACGAAGCTCATGTTGCCTTCGCCGTTTGACGTGACCGCCAGCTTGGCCGCCGGGTCGAAGGCCAATCCATCGCTGCCGTCGCCGGTCGGCACGGTGGCGATTAGCTTGCCAATTTTTGCATCCACAATTGCCATCTGTTTGTTACCGCAGGCAGCGAAGATGTGGCCCTCCTGCCGATCCATGTCCAAGCCGCTAGGCTCTTCGCAGCCCGCCATCGGCCATTCGGCGATAACTTTGTTGGCGCTGGAATCAATGACTGCGATCAAGCTTTTGTCTTCAATGTTGACGTAAACGCGGCCCTTTCCATCGGCCACCGGGGCTTCGGGCTTGCCGCTGAGGGGAATGGTCGCAACCACTTTGCGCGTTTTCGGGTCAATCACGGAAGCGGCCTTGCCGTGGCCGTCCATGATAAAAACGTGCCCGGAAGCGGAGTCGTAAACGATGGAATCCGGCCCTTCGCCGGTCTTTATTTTTTCAGAAACTTTCAGTGTTTTCAGATCAAACACACTGGACGTGTTCTCGCGGCCGTTGGTAGTGAAGCCAATGCCGAGATCGGGGACGAGTGCGACACCATGGGCGCCGGGCGTATCCGGAATCTCGCCGACCACTTTGCCGGAGTCCAGATCAACCACCATGAAGCGAGTGGCGCGGGCGACGTAAAGGCGGCGAGCCGCAGAATCCGCGTATACATAGTCCCATCCGCCGTCGCCCCCGATCACCATGGAGCGGACGACCGAGTAGGTTGGGGCGGACTGGGCCGCTGCTGGAGCAGCCACGATAACGCAAGTGCTGATGGTAATCGCAACCAGGGTCAGGCACAGAATCAGATGAGCGAATTTTGTTTTCATAAAGCCTCCGGAAATGCCATCAGGCGTCTATGCCCTCTGGGCTGGTGTCGTAAAGATACTGGCGCCATTCTGCAAACCGTTCGCACTGGCGTTTTCTTCTCTGCCGCCGGTTGCGAAGAAGTGTACGGCAGGGGTAATGATGAGCGAAAGCACCATGGAAATCACAACTCCCCCGATCACGGCAATTGCCAGGGGCTGCAACATTTGCGACCCAGCGCCAATCGCAAAAGATAGCGGCAGCATCCCGGCAAGCGTCGCCAGTGCCGTCATGACGATGGGACGCAGTCTTCTGCGGCTCGACTGCAAGATCGCTTCCTCCGCCGAAAAACCGAGAGCGCGGAATTTTTGATCGGCATCCAGCAGCAGGATACCGTTCTTAGCCACGATGCCGATCACCATGATCATTCCCATGAACGAGGAAATGTTGAAAGTCGTTCGGGTGATCAGCAAGGCAATAAAAACGCCCGAGGTTGACAGCAACGCGGAAGCCAATATCGCGAGCGGCGCTGCAAAGCTGCCAAACTCAAACAGCAGAACACAAAAAACCAAAACAACGGCGAGGACTAAAACAAATGCCAGGTCTCGGAAAGACTGCTGCTGCTCTTTGTAGGTGCCGCCATATTCGACTCGGATCGCGGCCGGCAAGTGAAGGCCGGCAATTGCCTTCTGGACTTCGGAAATGGCAGTCCCAAGGTCGGTACCCTCGAGTCGAGCCGTCACCGCGACTTGGCGCTGTAAATTTTCGCGCAGAATTTCGGTCTGTCCGGGAACGGATGTAATCTCCGCCAGCGCTCCTAACGTGGCGGTTTTCCCGGTGCTGCTCGTCAACAGCGTGTCGCGCATGGCCCCAATCGAGGCTCGATTTCTGTCGGGGAATCGCACCCGGAGAGTGTAGGCCCGATCATTACTGACCACCGGCGTTGGCGCAGGTTCACCCTCAACAAGGGCGGCAGCATCGGTGGCAACTTCTTCCGGAGTGAATCCAGCCCTCGCCGCAACGCCGGGATTGATCTGAAACGTTACCGCGGGACCGCTGATCGTGTTGTCGATGCCGTTCAGCACATCTACGACGCCCTTGATCTTGCCGATTGCATCAGCGACTTTCGGAGCCCAATCGGCGAGCAGCGCCGGGTCCTGCGCAAAGAGTTTGATCTGGACCGGCTCCGGCGCGCTCGTGAGATCGCCGATCATATCCTGCAAAATCTGAATAAACTCCACATCCAATGCAGGCTCTTCGGCTTTTATTTTGCTGCGAACTTCCTCAATCACTTCGTCGATACCCCGGCTGCGACTATCTCTCAGCTTCACCGATACGTCTCCGGTATTCGCCTCCGTTACCGCGGCCAATCCGAGCTGCATTCCGGTGCGCCGCGACGTACTCTCCACTTCAGGAACTTCGTGCAATATTTTTTCGACATGGGTAATGACGCGATTGGTCTCAGCGAGCGAACTGCCGGCCGGCATGATGTAGTCCACGATAAACCCGCCCTCATCCATCTCGGGGAGCAGGTCCGAGCCCAGGAAGTGGTAGCAGATGTACGAGACGGCAACCAGCGCGAGGCTCAGCACAGCCAGCCTTTTGGGATGCCTCAACGCGCGGCTCAACCACTTCTGGTGAAAGTTCACGATCTTCAGAAAGAAGCCGCTGACGGAGGCATCTTCAGCCGCCAGCAGACGCTTAATATCCTCGTCGTGTTCAGTGGCTGCTTCGACCGCAGTCTCTCCCGATTTGCCATGCTTGATAAAAAACTGGCTGAGAGTAGGAGTCCACGTCAGGGCCAGAGCGAGTGAAGTAAATAGCGACACGGCCATCGTGACCGCAAGCGCTCTGAAAAATGTTCCCGTCACACCCGCGATCGAGATCAGGGGCAGGAAGACCACCACGGGTGTAATGGTCGATCCGATCAAGGGAGTGGTGATCTCCCCTAGCGCGCTCTGGATCGCTTCGAGACGGTTCTGCCCCGCGTCGCGATGCAGCACAATGTTTTCGACAACAACAATGGCATCGTCAATCACCAGACCCACGGCGGCAGCGAGCCCGCCCAGGGTCATGAGGTTGAAGCTCTGTCCCATCAGCTTGAGCGCAATGAATGTAACCGAAACCGTAACCGGAATCACCAGTCCAGCCACGATCGAGGTTCCCCAGTCGCGGAGGAAAACGACGAGAATGATCGACGCGAGAACGAGGCCGATCAAGATGGCGTCTCGAACACTCGCGATGGATTGATGGACAATCAAAGACTGGTCATAGAAGGGCTGGATCTGGATGCCGCGCGGAAGAGTCTGTTGAATCCGTGCGATCTCCGCGTGCACTTCGTTCGCGACTTGCACGGTGTTGCTATCCGGCTGCCGATTGATGTTGATAAGGAGCGATGGTTTGCCATTTGCCGTCACGATCGTGTAGACCGGCTTTACGGCAGAGGTGACGGTTGCTACATCTCCGACGTGTATGGGAATTCCCGCGGGCGTCGCCTTGATCACTACGCCCGCAATTTGCTCGGGGTTGCGAACCTGGGCATTAATCAGCCCCAGGACAAGCTGATGATTTTCCTCCAGCAGCCCGGGAGAATCGATGAGGTTCGTGCGCCGCACTGCTTCCAGAATGTCGGGAACCGTAACGCCCGCCACGAGCAGCTTGGCAGGATCGGGGATGATATGAAATTCAGGCTCTTGCCCGCCCTGCACCAGGACTGTCGAGACGCCGTCCAGCCGATTCAGGCGCGGCTTGATTTCATAGGTCGCCATCTCCCACAACCTGGTTTGCTCTATGGTGTCGGAGGACAGGCTGTAGCCCATGATGGGGAAACTGGCGAACGTCAGGCGATGCGCTTCGACCTTCGCGCTGGCGGGAAGTTCGGTTTGCGCCCGAGACAGCGCGGCATTGACGTACTGCAACGTCTGGAACATGTCGACGTTCCAGTCGAAAAAAAGGTCGATTTCAGCGGAGCCGCGGCTGGTGATGGATTTGACATTCAGCAGCCCCGGAACGCTGTTCACTGCCTCTTCGAGAGGACGGGTAATGGTCACCATCATCTGATCGATCGGCATCACGCCGTTATCCACTGCAATCAGAATTCGCGGAAAGTTGGTGGCCGGGAAAACCGCGACGGGGACAGTGAAAGCAAGATATCCGCCAATCAATGCAAGGGTAATGGTCAGGAAAATGACCGAGCGCGAATGATGCGCGAACCAGTATGGAGACTTCCTGTCGTTGGAGGTCACTTACTGTTTCTCTCCTTGCTTGAATCCTTGGACGAAGACGAGGAAGTCTCTTCGCCAGCAGAGGGTTTGTCGCTTCCCTTCTCCGTTTCCGTCTCTTTTTCTTTTGCTGCTTCGACGGAAACTTTGGTGTTATCCGGCAGACCATAGGCGCCGGTGGCGACTACACTTTGCCCCTCTTTCAACCCGTCGAGAATCTGCACGTTCTCATCCTGCCTTATTCCGACCTTGACTGCCAACTGGCGAGCGTGTTGATCGGAGCCAATGACCATCACGGTCGCACTCCCGTCCGCGGCAGTCAAGACGGCCGAAGCGGGGACGACCACGGCGTCCGGCACGGTCTCCGACACCATGGACAGTCGCACGCTCGTGCCCGGCTTCAGAGTTTGATCCGGATTCTTCGCCTGCACCCAGACTTCGACCGTGGTGCTGTTGGGATCAAGCGCCGGACTTACCAGCGTCACCTTGCCCTCGGTCGGCTTGTCCAGCCCCGAAACATCGATGGTGGCTGGGTCTCCAACCTTGAGCAAGTACGCATCTTTTTGCGGGATATGGGCGCGCGCGATTACCCGTGAAAGGTCCATAACTGTAATCAGTGGGACTCCTGCACTGGGCGTTTCTCCCGGGTAAAGTGGCCGATCCGTAACCACGCCGTCGATGGGGCTGCGAATTTCTGAATAGCCGAATTGGGCCTGTGCTCCGAGGTATTTGCCTCGAGCCGAAGACAACTGACCCTCGAATCCCTTGGTTTCCTGCTGCTTGACCACGGCGTTGAGAGAATCAAGATGTCTTTTCGCCAGCTCATATTGAGCTCGGGCTTGCGTAAGGCTGACTCCGGCTTGATCGAGGTCCTTCCGAGGCATGGCCCCTTGCTTGAACAGTTCTTGCCGGCTGTCATAGACTTTTTGCTGAGCGTCGAACATCTCCTTGGCGGATTGCGCATCCGATGTAGCCTTCTGTATTTCCTCCGGCAGGCCCGCCGCGGTTCCCGTAACGTAGGTGGCTTCGGCTTGCTCAAATGCGCCTTTATTTTCTTCCTTGGCCGCAGCCAGGTCCGAGTTCTCGAGAACGGCCAGCAATTGGCCTTTACGCACCTTGCTTCCCCGGTTAGCGTAAAACTGTTTTACCGGCGCGCTGATCTTTGGCACCAGCGCCGCTTGTTGCAGAGGAAACAATACAGCATCCGCCATGATGACGCGCTGAACGGTCGCTTTCTGAGCGTTCGCGGCGGTGACCGGAACGGCAGCTTCTTCGGTTTTCTCCTTGGAGCAGCCGACGGATAATATCGCAATCGCGCTCGCCAGGAAAATCGAAATCGCCAGCCGGGAAACAGGTTGGCAATCCCGCGCATCTTCACGAATTGTCTTTGGAGATAAGAGCCTTTGAGTATTCATCGGTTTCAGAACTTTCCAGTCAGAGTCTGAATATCTGCAAGGGCAACCCGAAACCGCACCTGCCCGTCGTCGTAGGCGTTGCTCGCGGCAGTGAGCGTATTCTGCGCGTCTACCACTTCCAATACGGTCGCTTCGCCGGATTGGTAGCGGAGGCCGGTCAATCGCAGGCTCTCGGATGCCAGCTGGACAGATTGGCGTAGCAGTTCCAGTTCCGCGCTCGCGGCTTGCGCTTCGTTGTAAAAAGAGCGCAGATTTCCGAGCAGCGTGCGCTGGGCCGCACTCAACTCGACGACAGCTTGTTTTTTTTCGAGGTTGGCCTGCTTCACTTTGCTGAAGTTGGCTCCCCAACTCCAAATCGGAAGCTGTAGAGTCGCCGCTGCCGAGCTGCCGAGGTTGCGGAAACCGGCGGGACTCTCCGTGGCAAACTGGTTTGCATCGATCCCATACCAGTAGTCGACGGTAATGGCCGGCAGAACTCCTCCCCACGCGCTGGTAACCTGCCGGCCGGCTTGCCGGAGCGCAGCTTGCGCGGCCCGGAGATCGGGATTATTCCGCGTCCCCGCTGCGCTGACTTCGTTAAAAGGCGGCAGTGCCTGCGCAACGCCAAGATCATCCACCACCGCGAAGTTCTCGTTAAAATCCTTAAACAGCAAGATGGCAAGGTCGAGACGACTCTTGTTCATCCCTAACTCAGCTTCCCGCAAATCGCGCTGTTGCTGCCGGTACTGGAGCTGCGCCTTGATGACATCCGAATGCGCTACCTCGCCGCCGTTTTCCAGCTTCTCGCTGATTCCCAGAAATCGTTGCGCTTCCTCATTGGCGCGTTGCGCGGTGGCGTACTTATGCCCGGCCGCAACATGCCCGTAATAAGCCTGCGCCACCGTGACCGCCAAACCGCGCAAAGCGATTTCGGATTTGGCCCTGGCCACCGCCTGCGCGGCGGACGCTCGACCATAGTCAGCAAATGTCTGGAGGGAGAGAGACTGATGCACATTCCCTTGCGCGATGTATTCGTGAACTCCGTTATTGGCAATAAAGATCGGGTTGTTCGTTCCGTGCGGGCTGGGCTCGGTGTATAGAAACTGCATGTTGTAATTGACGTTCGGAAGCAGCGCGGCCCGGCTTTGCACAAGATCCTGATGGGCAAGGCCAAGGGCCGTGAATGCGGCTTGCAGTTGAGGATTGTTCGCCGTGGCTCGCTCGAGCGCATCAGAAAAAGTGATGGTCAGCGGCGAAGCAGCGGCGGAGTTTTGGGGAGGGCTTTGCTCCGCCGCCGTGACCTGCACACTCGGAGCAGGTTCATTCGCTTGGGCCGCACTGCGCCCAGTCATCAGGACGAGAAGCGACTGGACAGAGAGAAAGAGCGTCCCGACAATCGCGGCTCGTCGCACTCGGGGGTAGCCCGTTTCCGGATTTCGCATACGCTTCAGCATTTGGCGTCTTGCCCTAACCATTGCGGCAGGATTTGGCAGATTCCGAGCCCCGACAGGGTTCAGTTCAAGCAATCAGGTACATCCATAGAGTTACTCGCTTCAGATTAAAGTGTTCTGAAAGAAGGATAAAATTGTGTTCAGAGTCAGTGGGTTCGCAGCGCTGGCTTGGCCAGTTCATTTTCAGGAACATCCAGGAGCGGCAACTCCACTGTGAAGCGACTGCCGTGGCCTTCTTCGCTGGAAACCTTGATTTCAGCGCCATGGGCCGTGCAGATGGCTTTCACGATGGCCAGGCCCAATCCTGCCCCGCCCGAGTTGCGTGAGCGTGCCTTATCCGCCCGGTAGAAGCGTTCGAAGACATGCCCAAGGGCATGGGCCGATATCCCAACGCCATTGTCAGAGACCTCAAGCACGGCAGTACCGCGGTCGGCGCGAACATTCACTTCGACTTCGCCGCCCTCTTGCGTGTACTTGATGGCATTGGCAACGAGGTTCACGATGACCTGCTGCAGGCGAGACCGATCTCCCTCGACGTAGATATTGGTGGCCACATTGCTCCGGAACAGGATCAACTTCTCCTCCGCCAACAGTCTCATTTGCTCCGCAGTGGACGCCGCCAGCTGGCCGAGGTCCAGCCGTGCCTTATCCATTTTCACCTCACCCGCATCCAGGCGTGAGATGGCCAACAGGTTCTCGACTATGTGAGACATCCGGTGGGTTTCTTCCAGAGCGCTGCCAATCTGATCCGTAAGCGAAGGGTTGAGCCGATGGCTCTGAGCGATGCCCTCAAGCTCCAACTGGAGAATCGTCAAAGGCGTCCGCAATTCATGGGACGCGTCCGCGGAAAAGCGGTTGATGTGCTGAAAAGCCTGATCCAGCCGCTCGATCATGCGGTTCAGCGAGACCGAAAGCCTTTCCAGTTCATCGCCGGTTTGGATAACGGGCAAGCGTTCGCTAAGGTTTGTGGAGGTAATTCCTTCCGCCCGTTTCGTGATCTCGTCCACGGGCTGCAGCGATCGCCTCATCAGCCAGTAACCGCTCACCACGGCCAGAGAAATGATGAAGGGCATGTAGATGGCAAACGTCACCAGCAATCCGTGGAGCACAACTTCGATCTGCTGATACGGAACTCCGCTTTCGACGACGAACTTACTTCCATCCGGCGTCGTGAATTGCTGAGTATCGATCAGTAACTGCTTTCCTCCACCTAAGCGTACTTTTCGCGGGCGATTTTTTTCGTCTCCATTGGGTAAAGGGACTTGGGACGGGTCGAATGCGCCATCCTTCGGCGCACCGGAAACGTACAGGACCCCGGCCCCTTCTTCGACGACGCGAATAAAGTGGCCATTTACCTCGGGCGCATAAGCCTCATTGATTTCAGTCTCCAGCCAATCTGTGCGCTTGAAAGGATGTTGCGATAGCAACTGCGTCCCGATCGTCCTACAGTCCGAGCCGAGCGTTCTTTGAAGATTCCAGTAGAGGTATCGTTCCAGACCAAGGTAGACCGATACGCCAAAAATCAGCAGCGCGCCCGCGAGAAGCCCCGCATACCAGGCCGTGATGCGGAAACGGAGCGATCGCGTATTCACGAGTGCGCTCCGTTGCTGATGCTGTAGCCGACGCCGCGAACAGTACGAATCAACTTCTGCTCATACGGGTCGTCCACCTTGCTTCGGAGGTGCCGCACATAAACGTCCACGATGTTGGTGATGCCGTCGAAACTCTGGTCCCACACATGTTCGATGATCATGGTTCGCGACAAAACCCTGCCGGCATTCGACATCAGGTATTCGAGCAAAGAATATTCCTTCGAGGTCAAATCGATCCGTTTCCCGGCACGCCTCACCTGCTGCGAGAGACGGTCGAGTTCCAAATCGCCCACGCGAACCACGCTGCTGCGGCTGACGGGTCCACGCCGGAGTAGCGCCTTAACACGCACCAGAAGCTCAGCAAAAGCGAAGGGCTTGGTGAGGTAGTCATCCGCGCCTGCCTCAAAATTGCCCACCTTGTCGGCGACCGCATCGCGAGCCGTTAGAATCAATACGGGCACATTGACGTTCTGACTCCGAAGACGGCGAAGCACCTGAGTGCCGTCCATTTTCGGCAGCATCAAGTCGAGAATCACGAGGTCATAGTGATACGTAGTCGCGAGTTCGAGTCCGGACTGGCCGTCCGCGATCACGTCGACCGCGAATCGCTCTGCCATCAACCCGCGCGCGACAAAACTCGAGACCTTCGTTTCGTCTTCGACCAGCAGGATGCGCATCAAGTCTCCCGACGCATAGTATATTGCCATTTCAAGATGAAGCCTAAACAAAGCGAGGATGAAAAGTTATTCAGAATGAACAGCTATTCTTATCGTTTTGTTCATGGAGCGCCGGGCGTCCCGCCGGCTGGGAACGGACTGGACGGGCGAGACGCCCGTCCAGCATGTAACTCACAACGCGGCCGGGTTCCAGTCTGAACAAAGTTTCATTTGGCCTTCATTGGACCTTAATGTTGCAGGATGACCATCGGTGACCACGATGCTCAAGAGAAATTTTGCCGCTCTGTTGCTCTTTGCTTGCTCCCTCGCCAACGCTCAAACGCCCTCCCCCGACCGCTGGGTCGCAATTCGCGCCGGCCGGCTTTTTGACACGAAGTCGGCAAAATTGCTCAGCAATCAGGTTGTCCTCATCCGTGGGGACCGCATCACCGAGGTTGGCCCGGCCGAGCGCGTGAAAGTGCCCGCGGGCGCCGACGTGGTGGACTTGAGCCAAGCCACCGTACTCCCCGGCCTGATCGATGCGCACACTCACGTTTTTGGAAACGGGCCGGACCTCGAAGAGCAATTCTTACGTGACTCCTACCAATACCGCACCCTGACCGCGTTCGCGAACGCGCAAAAAGACTTGATGGTGGGCTTCACGACGCTTCGCGATCTTAAGACGCTCGGGGCCAGTTACAGCGATGTGGATCTGCGCAACGCTATCGACCGCGGCGTCGTCCCAGGTCCCCGCATGCAGGTCTCAACCCGTGGCCTTCAGGCAACCGGTGGCTTCATCATGAACGGTTACTCGGAGGAGTTGGCCCTTCCGGCCTCGCTCCAAGTCGTAGACTCCCCCTGGGCCGCTCGTCAAGCGGTGCGGGAGCAGATCGCGCATGGCACAGATTGGATCAAGTTATACGCGGCGTACCAATTTCATTTCAGCGAAGATGGGAAAATGGTTGTCCCGCCAACGTTCACGGCGGAAGAAGTAAATGCAATCGTGGACGAGGCGCACCGGAGAGGGCACAAAGTTTCTTGTCACGCTTTCGGCGGCGAGGGTCTGCATAACTGCATAAACGCAGGCGTCGAATCGATCGAACATGGCGTGGACCTTGATGACGGCGAGATAAAGCAGATGATCCAGAAAGGCATTTATCTGGTGCCGACCCTGTATCACTATCAGCTTGATCGTGAGGAGAACGAGAAAAAACACCATGGCCACAGTGTTGCCGAAGTCTCGGAACGCAGTTTTCCGAAGGCCGTCGCGGCAGGTGTGAAGATTGCCTTCGGTTCGGGAGCCGGCCCCTTCCCCCACGGAAGCCAAACGAAAGAATTCGAGTACATGGTGAAATTCGGAATGACTCCGGTCCAGGCCATCCTTGCCGCAACCACCGGAGCTGCGCAACTCATGGGATGGCAGGATCGCATCGGCTCCCTGGAAGCGGGTAAGTTCGCAGACGTTGTCGCCGTGTCAGGAGACCCAACCACCGACATCACAGAACTTGAGCGGGTGAAGTTCGTGATGAAAGGCGGGCAGGTATATAAGAACGAGCTAAAGTAATAGCTCAAGCAGGACCATTCGAGGACACTTGAAGAATTACAAAATTGCAGTGATTGAAGGCGACGGCATCGGGCGCGAAGTCGTCCCCGAGGGCATTCGCGTGCTCGAGGCCGCAGCGCGCCGTTTTGATCTTTCTTTGTCATGGCAGCATTTCAACTGGAGTTGCGAGACCTATCTCAAGACGGGGCGGATGATGCCAGAGGACGGGTTGCAACAGTTGCGCCCGTTCGATGCAATCTTTCTCGGAGCGGTGGGTTACCCGGGCGTTCCCGATCACACTTCACTTTGGGGCTTGCTGATTCCCATCCGCCGGGCATTCAGACAGTACGTGAATTTGCGTCCGATAAGGCTGTTGGAGGGAATCAAGACGCCTCTCAGTAATCGCAAAGCTGGAGAGATCGATTTCTGTATCATCCGTGAGAACAACGAAGGCGAATACTCCGCGGTCGGCGGCCGTCTCCATCAAAACACGGATCTCGAAATGGCGATTCAGGAGACCGTTTTCACGCGGCAAGGCTGCGATCGAATCATGACCTACGCCTTCGAGTTAGCCCGGACGCGCAAGAATCATGTAACTTCAGCGACCAAATCGAATGGCATTGTCTACACCATGCCTTTTTGGGATGAAAGGTTCTCTGCGATTTCAAAGAAATATCCACAAGTCAAAACGGACCAATACCACATCGATATTTTGACCGCGCACTTCGTGAGCCATCCTGACTGGTTTGATGTAGTGGTGGGATCAAATCTTTTCGGAGACATTCTGTCCGATCTCGGCGCAGCCGTCGTCGGATCGATGGGGCTGGCCCCGTCTGCCAATCTAAACCCGGAGCGGGAGTTCCCTTCGATGTTCGAGCCTGTCCACGGTTCAGCTCCCGATATTGCCGGACAAAAGATTGCCAACCCAGTGGCGCAAATCTGGTCGGGCGCCATGATGTTGGATCATTTGGGCGAGAAGGAAGCCGCGCGCGCGGTCGAGGATGCTATCTTCAAGGTGCTCGCCCGGCGCGATCCTCTCACTCCGGACATTGGCGGGCGTGCCGGCACCGAGGAAATGGGAAAGGCCATTGCCGCAGAAGTTTCGCTGGTGCCTGCACAAGTCTGATACCGATTTGCTGTGTAACCCTTCTCGGAAAGAATCCGCACTGTCTTGGTTGGATTTACATCTTGAGCCCAAGCTACGCTCGAAGAACCTACCTTCCAAAATATTTAATGCGAACTGAAAGAAAGCGGACGCTCTTCCGCTTATCGACAGAACGTCCGCTTTGATGTGGTCAGCCGACCGCTATACCCCAGTTCCCGACCTAAGGAAGCACGTTGTAAACGCGTATTTCGGCTGTCTGTTTCTCGTGGTGCGGAACCGCGAGGTAGAAGTGATTCAACTCAGGAACCAGAATTGCCGTCTTGGCTCGAAACGAAGTCGGAATGTGACCGATTTGGACATAGTGATCGGGGTCGCTTTGCTGAAACACGTCGATAAACAGCGTTCCTGCAAAGAAGAGGCGCTTGCGCTGGGGATCGTAAGCCATGTCATCGACCATTGCTGCCGCCGGCATGCTGCTCACGACCTTGCCCGAATCAGAATCCAACACAATCAGTTTTCCGGGATCGCGCGTGCCGATAAAGAGCCGATGAGCCTCCTCATCGAATGCTATGGCCGTAGGCTTCTTGCCCTCGGTCGCAATCGACCAGGTCGCACTTAAGGTGAGCTTGGTGCGGTCAAACACTTCGATTGAGTTGTTACCTCTGATCACAACGAAGAGGCGAGGCCCCGATGTCTCTATCGCCATGCCTTCCACGTCGTTGGAGTCGATCTTGATTTCCCCCACAGTCTTCGCGGTGGAGGTGTCAACGACGGTGATGTATGCGTTGGGGAGTTTGGCATCCTTGCCGCCGTTTACAACATACAAGTACTTGGTCGAAGGATCATAGGCGCTCGCGTCCGCACCCTCCTTCAGCTTTATACTTCCGACGGGCTTGTACGAATCCGTCTCGTAAATCTTGATTTCACCCAAGTCGCCATCGACCACGAGAAGCTTCTTCAGATCCGCCCGGTAAAGCAAGGAATGCGGCGCCTTGAGATCGCTCATGGTATGGGTCAGCTTATTGGTCTTGAGATCAAGAACCAAAACTTTCGAGTTCTCTTCCGCGGTGGCAAATAGCCGGTTTCCCGCAACATCCGCAGTGAAGTGGTCGAAATCGCCGTCTTTGAGCTCAGGCAATGGAATCGTTTGCAGAGGCTCCAGAACCGGTTTCTCCTGAGCCCAGACTCCGGCTACAAGCGCTAAGAATACAACTGACAAAATCGTTGCTCGCGATTTATTCACCTTATACCTCCAGTATTGAAAAACAAGACCGTTGTCACAGAAAAACACGTCACAGAAAACTCATGGAATGCGCTATTCACATTAATCAGGATGAACATGAAATGCGCATTAAGCGAACATTAAAAACAATTCGCGCTTTTGATCGCGCGACCATGCTAAGCGGTGCGCGAAACCTCACGCCCGCGTCCGGCGCCAACCGCGAGCATCAGCATACCCGACATAATAAGGCTCCCCACCAGGTACCAGAGCCCGGCGCTGAAGTTATGCGTGCGTCCAACCAGATAACCCATCACCAGAGGCCCAACAAAGCCGCCGAGATTTCCGACTGAATTGATCAGCCCGATCGAGGCTGCCGCGGCCGACTCACTTAGAAAAAGCGTAGGCACAGCCCAAAAGCAAGGTTGAAAGCCATAAAACGCCCCCCCCACGAGCACGAACAGCGCAATGGATACCAACGGCCTCGAGCTATTGAGCACAGCCAGCGACAGGGCGAGCGCGCATAGAAACACAGGAATGGCCGCATGCCACCGGCGCTCTCCAGTTCGATCGGAATGCCAGCCATTCCATTGCTGCGTAACGAAA
>Ga0210402_10000465_pt1 | contig 45380 bp, 71 predicted proteins | sample IncBWC7MmetaG_FD_161055 | JGI IMG/M metagenome (GOLD analysis project Ga0210402, IMG submission 161055) | Forest soil microbial communities from Barre Woods Harvard Forest LTER site, Petersham, Massachusetts, United States - Inc-BW-C-7-M | ecosystem: Environmental > Terrestrial > Soil >...
CAGAACCACCAATCTTCACTTAGGTATCGGCGTTTTCCATCTGGATACTTATAAACCTGACAACCCCAGAAATCATACTCAACGGTCTTTTGGTCATGGTCGAGCGCATACCAGATTTCTTCCCCAAACGCCTTAATCATTTCCTCGAACACACGGCGCTTGATGCACATGAAACCCGTGCCAACATACCGAACCGGCATCAACCCACGCTCATCGGGTTTCAATGTCTGGTCTGCATACGAATTGCAAACAAACTGAACCGGGCCTTCCATCTTCTTGCAATACGTCCCTCCCACCAAATCCTTATCATGGGATATGATGCGTCGGATATGTTCCGCGCTGAAAATAAGGTCGGAATCAATGAATAGAAGATGCGTGCAATCGGAATCCAAGAATCCACGGGTAATGGAATTGCGAGCGCGGGGAATAAGACTGTCCCCAATATGGGGAGGCGGGATTACGAGATTATTACCAGTATTCTGAAACTCCGCAATTAAGCGCGTCCATGAACAGAAGAAGTCCGGGTTAATAGGGCCATAAACCGGAACGCCGACAAAGACTTTAGGCTCCACTGCCAACCTGTTTGTCATAAGTTTAGAACAATAATTGGAGGGTCAGCACAGCATTAGTGCCCACGCCGCCATTAGCCTCTCCCAACATCTGCGCCCGGATATAACGCCGTCCACCGGGTTGCAACTTCACAATCACATTTGCGACATTGGTATTGGTGGTGCCGTTGTCCACGACTTGGAACAAAGGCGCGGCCATATACACGACATTGGCGAAGGTGACATTATCCGCACTATCTTGCAGGGCGAAGTTCACATTCTTATTATTCGCACCAGAACCAGCCGTGCAAACAAGGTTCACATCGATACGGTCGGTGGTGGGATACGGAGTCGCCTGAATCAAATCCAGACCGCTCGTATTGACCGTGTTCGCGGCATTGGGAAAGTTGGCCGTAACGATGTAGTTTTGGTCGAGTAACGCTCTTGCGTTGATTGGATTTCCATTAGCCACGCTCATTATAGTTCCTTATGTTAAATATTATTTTTGCTTAATCCGACTCGGTGTTGGTCAACGAATCGGTTTGGATGATTGGGAATCCCATACAGCTTGTAGGCTGCGGGGCGACAACGCCTTGGTCAGGCAATGTGGTTCCTTGGCCAAACAGCGTAACAGTGCGTTGTGCTTGCAAGGTGAATACCGCCTGACGATTGGCGAACCAAGTCAATCCTTGGCGACGATTGAGTGGAATAAGCGCAATCAACTGCGCGGCCAGAGCATCTGTCCATTTATTGGTTGAACCCGTTCCTGAGATGCCGGTAATCGCCCAAACGGAGTATTGAGACTTGACCGACAACCCTATGAAACACGATATATTCGATACCCAAGCGAACAAATGGCCCGTTCCAGATGCGATAATCGTAGTGGCCGCAACCTGCTGGCGCATGAATGGAGGCATGGCAATCTCACCATCATTTCCAACATCGAAAGATACGCCCCAAGGATTGAACCACACGAGATATGCGCTGGTTGACGTGGTGGTGCCGCCAGCCGCGACAGAACCAGACAACTGGGAACGAAGTCCACCGAAACCGGATGCGGCATTGGAAGTGCCATAGTAAAACTGTGCGCCGATGGTAATCACGGCCTGTTGCAATGCGCCTTGAGCCTCATGGGAAAGAATATCACCAGTGGAACGGTCATCGCCCTTATAAATGGCTTCATCAACGTTAATCATCACATCGAGGAAGAACATTTCCTTGAGTTCCTTCTTGAAGGACGATTTGGCCGGGGTGGTGCCATTGTTCACATTACGGAAACCAACAGTCGGCAACGCGGTGCGCCGAACGATTTCGTAATAGGTTCCGGGCCGTCTGGTGACTGGCACAACGGAAAACTCCGGAGCATACGTGGTAACATCCTCCACGAGTCCGGTGAGAACATCATTCCGCTGTAGCGTTACAAGGTCGAGAAGTGTTAAATCAGCCATAATTCAGTTAGTTTGAGCGGTTCATTTTCAAGGCACCTTCGCCATGGGTTGACATGATTTGTTCTTCGATGGCGCGGGCGGAATCAGACAGTGTTTTGACTGGCGAATATTGTCCACCGCGATATTGAACGGAGGGAAGTTTCTGACCCGCTGAAAGGGTTGCCACCTTGGATTGCTTGGGAACCACGTCCTTTTTCAAGCTGCCGATAATCTCCTTGAGCATCGGAATGGCGATGGTTTTGAGTGAGTCGGCAGAGAGTGGGATGACTTTCCCCTGACGGCCAGCTTCGTCGATTATGCCCTTTCGTTCCTGTTCCTCGGCCTGTTTGGTCTTGGCGTCCAGTTCCAGTTTCATGGCGTCGAATGACGATTGCAAGGTGGTGAGCTTTGCGCCCATCATCTTTTCCATGGCGGCAAGTGTGGCCTCCATGATTTCGGTGCCGGGATATGGTGAAATAAGTGGGCCACCCTTTTTGACATCGCCGCCAGTCTTTTCAAAGTGAGCCTTGAGTTTTTCCATAACATCCTCGTAGGTGCAATCTTCCGGCATATCGAGTGCCTTCTTGATGAATTTCATGTGTTCTTCGTTCATAGAATTGTTATCGTTGCTATCCGCTTCGCCACGATAGGCGGTCGGGATGTTCTTTTTATTACCAAGCTGGAGTTGTGAATCGGGGACGGTCAGGGTCTTGATTTGAGCGGAAAGAGCCTTTTGCGCGGCGGAATCGAGAGTGAGATTATAAACCGCGCCAGTCGGGGTGAGAGCTACGGAATGAAGTCCAAGCACACGCCCGGTGGATTCGTCATACAATGGGGCCGGAGACAGGTCTTTGTAGTCCTTGAATGTTTCAGAGCCGGAAGGAGTGGTTTCAACCTTATTCAGGAAAATACCACTCCCCCTAACCACAACCGGCACCCCATAACCGGCAATCGAACCTTTGCCCTGAGAAGCATTAAAAGCCGCCGTGCCTTCCACAGTGGAATGGTTGAAATCAATGGCAATTTCTTCCCGACCAAGTTTGGACTGATTCTGCGCGAAGCATTCAAGGGTGCCATCATCTACGAGGAAATCCCCTTCGCTAGTGCGGTTCATTCCCCAATCAAAAATCTTAAGCCGGGAGGGTAGTTTATCAGCATCCGTTCCCGCAAAAGCAGCCTTGAAACATTTCAAGGAAACCTTGGGCGGTGTAAGGGCTTTGGCCATCTGATATAAGCCGTAACACCTTAATTCACAAGGGCAATACGCTCACTTCGCTTGGTTCGCAAATAATGATTGCAAGGAATTAGGAGAAGTGCTTAATTTGGGGCATGTCATACGCGCACACCAAGAGACGTAAGAATATAAAACGATTCAAGAAATGGTATCCAAACGCATGGAGAACAGCATTGAAACACGACGCTGATGAAATAATGAAAAAGAATGACGGCCCAATAATCGGTTCACTTGAAAAGATTATTGGAATTGATTATGCCTATGGAAAAGTCAAAACAGTTTACGGTGAACTAAATCAATGACTACCATCCCCGGAATACTCATTCCTCTGGACTGCCTCCCCGCCGTTTGGGAAGTATTCCAAGGCGCATACGATATTCCTAATTGCCAACCTGACTACATAATCGACATAGGCGCGAATGTCGGATTATTCGCAATCTGGGCCAAGGAGAAATGGCCACTATCGAAAGTCTATTGCTTCGAGCCTAACCCGGAACTATTTCCATACCTGCAAAACAACGCTTCCTTTGCAGAGAACCGGAACGCTGGAATTGGAGACCCCACCATCACAGAATTGTTCACGGCCAGTAATCGTTTGTGTTCATCACAATATGATTTGGGAAGGCAATACATCGATAGAAAAACCATCCCAATAACAATCCATCACCCGGAAATATTCGATTTCAAGGAAAACACCCTATTGAAGATTGATGCCGAAGGTGCGGAAGTTTACATCTGTGAAAACCTCCACTCCTTTCCTAAATGGCTCGTGGTGGAATGCCATTCACGGGCGCGATTTGATGCCGTTAGGAAATCACTTTCCAAAGGAATGAAGATGGTTCAAATCATGCCACTACACGACGATTGTTACTTGGCCAAGTTTGAGAAAGTATGAGCCACCCATTCCTAACCGATAAAGAGCACGAAGATTTGAAGATATTCGCCCGCATCATGCATGACCGGGGCGGAATGGAAGCCATCACGGATGATGGGTTTATCCTGCTTCAAATGGCCACAAACAATATTCCCAAGCCAACCGTTCAAGCCGGTGATAAGACTTCTGTGGTCATGTTCTCAGACAAGGAATGGAGTTATCTGGTGGCCATGTGGACGAGATTTGAGGCACAAGGTGACAATGGGCTTGGTTGCCTTAGAGTTAAACGTGACTACCTGATGCGAGAATTTTGTCCACTAGGAACATTCAGCCAGAAACGGGCTTTAAAAATACTCATGGCAATGCTTTGCATACTTCACATTAATCCGGAGAACATTGACTTTGACTTTGTGAACTTCGGTGGGTTTAGTAACAAACTAAACTAGGATGATAACCGTTTCATCTCCCGTTCCGCAACCGCCCGCAACTGAGCCTCCGCATAAGGAGTCAACTTGAACTCGTCAGGCACAGCCCATTGTTGAACAGGAAAATATGGACGAGCAGGAATATTGTTGCCACCGCCAAACTGATGCACTGATGCATAATTTATATCAGTCTCCACGGAAGCGGATGTATTGGATATATAGCCAATATGAATTGAATTCATCAATACACCCGAACGAACCAAAGTTGGTGGCCCAAAGTATCGTATGCGTTTCTGATAATTCTTCGACAAGGGTGGCCAAACTCTTGGCCTATCCACTCCCATCACACCAAAGTTCCTCTTTGTAATCGACACGAACTCACGGGCAATCGCCGCAAGCATCTGCCTTTGGACTATATCCAGTTGCCTTGATATGCCCGATAAATCATCACGAACCACCCGGAGGCGTATCTGTAACATTCAATGCCTTGGGTGGAATATCCGGAACTGGCGGCACCACTGGCGCAACCACCTTGGGCAACGGTGCCGGGTCAGGATTTACAATCACGAACTTGGACAGGAAATCGACAATCGTGAATTGTAATTTAAGGCCATGCGAGGCGCATTGCGCCCATACCTTGTCGGGATTATCGCCCTTGGAAACGGTATAATACATTCCCCCGGTCTTAAGGCAATACAACTTGCCATATTGTATCAAGTCGCTCATATCGGTTTGTAATCCTTGACGAATTTGTCCACGTCGCACATGAAGTCGGCTATGACCTCCGGAAATGAATTGGGCTTCTGCGTTCTCTGGTCGATGCGGATTCTTTCCCCGCAACAGATTCGGACATGATAACGCATGCGCACCTTGGCATTGTCCACATCATGACAGGGAAACAGGTTCGTCGGCTCGAATTGAATCATCTTGGTTCGTTCAATCGACTTCGGGTCGGCACTCGCCTTGAATCCGCCCACCTTCATGAATTTATGGCCGATGCGTTTCTCCATGATGTCCAGTTCCTGAGGTGTGGGCATGTCCTTGGGCTGCAACCATGCCTCCGGCATTACCGTTTCCAACAGTTCCAATGGGATTTCTTGTTCGATGGTATTGCTCATGATTATGCGGCTTGTTTGAAGTAAAGAAACTGGCGGTCTTGACCGGTTGAACTCTTTCCATGCAACACAGAAACCAGTTCCCAACCCTGCTCACCCAATCCGGGCGTATGCACCGCTGGTTTGCCGGGAATAGTTGTATCAAAACCATTCAATTGTTTATTCTGGTCTTCGGTGGCCACTCCGAAGTTCGATTCCACTACCAAGTATTTATATTTCATAGGTATCTATCAGGTATTTTATGTTTTTTTTCAATGACTTCCAATCGGGCAATGCGCCAACGCGCCTGCTTTCCCTTGCCCGGCTTGTGCGCCGTGGAAAATGTTCCATCCTCACACAACTTTTGTATGTAACGCATGCCGAATCCAAGCATCTTGGCCGCGATATGCGTATCAATGGTCGAGTTTTCAGGCATTTTAATCCGCCTTCTTCTGCGGAGATTTGCCGCCTTTTGACGCCATGCCTCCACTAATTGTCTGCGGTTCCGGGTCAATCTCAACATTGATGCCCAATTTCTCCGAAATCATCTCCATGGACTCAGGTGTGGCTCTTAAACCCGCCTGTTTGAGCGATACCAACATGTCCGCATAACCCTTCGCATCTTCCTCATCAACCCCGCCCCAGACAATCCTAGGCGCATTACCGGGGATTCCATTAATCTTCATGAATGGCTCAAACAACTGACGACGCAATGTATTTCCCAACAACTTTTGGTCGAACTGACGTATATCCTCCTTCACATCGGCATGCAAAGTAGCCGTGCCATCCCCGATTCCACCACCCTTTTGTTGCTCGCTGCTGGTAGTCTGCCCCACGATAATCTTGGAAATCTCGCGGTTGCATGCGTCAAAGAACATCTTGAATCCCTCGCTCAGATTAGTCGAATTGGCCGCAATCAACTCCACTTCATCCTTACGGTCAATGGCCATACCAAACACCTTGGTAGCAGTCTGAATGGCCGATTGCATGAAGTTCACCGAATCCACCGATTGCGCGTTGGTCTTGCCCACAATGAACGGTGCCCCAAATCGTTCCATGCTGCGCGACCACCAATCCCTTGCCTGTATGCTCAGGAATGCCCAAAACATGATTGAGCGCATCGAGGAGCCAAAGTTATCCCGCACCCCGCCAAACAGCGTCCCACGATGAATGATATGCCTCATTGGGTCAGGCGCATACATGTTCGCCCAACTGAAATCAATAAACCCATTCGGATATGTCCGGTAAAACCGCAAATCCGGTTCCCACGAATCAGGGTTCCAGACCGAGTCCATCGGTTCCACTGGATTCAATAAACCTGTCGGGGTTTGCACCGGCAATCTAGCTATGCCAGGTTGGTTCGGCAGATTAAACCCACCTTGCGCCAGATACGGTAGCTTATAACTGATCAACTCCGGCCACACACAAAAGAACTTCTTAAGCCCATACCGAACCCCGTTGCTAAATTGACCGGTATCATTGTCCTCGAATATCTTTTCATTCGCAATCGCTGGCCATAGGCAGGCATCCATCAAATGGCCAATGCCCATGTCCCAATTCTCGCAGTCCTCAATCATGTATTTGATGGCATCGCAAGCCACCCCATCACCACCCGCCTTCTTGTCAAAGGGCTGTATCGAATAGGGCGCGCCACAAACCACCATCTTTCGCTTGTTTAACTCTGATTGTATGTGAGCACTTCCTAACGTGGTATCACGATACAATGTATAAAGCCGGTAAGTATCACCACGCTCTGCCTGACGTATGGCACTCTGAATATCGGATATACTGACTGTAACCGTGGACAGATTTGGCGCAATTCCCCAACCTGACATGCGGCCTTTAATCTGCATTGGAACACTGCCACGCGGGCCAACCTCATCGCTGCCTTGTGGTATAATCGGCAACTGTGGCATCTTGGCAGGTAATACGCCACTGAGGACATTCCCCATGGTATTACGCATTCGTTGTAGAATATTCGCCATCAGCTAGGTTTCAAAACAAATCGTTTTAGAAGGAAACATACTGTCGATGAACCATTGAAACGCCATCGACCTTTTTCCTTGCGACATGATGCGACAACCTTTCCGCGCTTGGTTACTATAATTCTGCGGGGCATGACCATGCCTTCCTTTACCTCCGACAGCCACGGGATGCAACTACTATCTTAATCGGTTTATACCACCACCCGGCAATGTCTGTAATCCCAACTTCACCACCACCGGACGCCATATCCCCAAATAGTCCGAGGTCTGCTGCTGCACTTGGTAAGTCTGCTGATACTTGCCGCTCGCATACTTCAACACATTGCTCCTAGTCCATCCAGAACCACTGATATACGTCGAACTGGGTAATGCCGCAACAGCCGTGTTAAACGCGCCTATACTGGTTGCCGTCACCAACTGAGGCACACTGGGTATGTTGATTGATTGGCTCATTCAAATGAAATGGTTTTACCGACTTCTATCTTGTTAAACTCGCACTTGTCCACATCCACACTTCTGGTCTTGTGAACGCCCTTTGGGTCATTCCCCTCAATCACCACAGTCCACGACTCCGGGTAGTATTGTTGAATGTAAATAGTAGTATCACCTGATTGCATCGGAACCATCATGAAGAAATCATCGGTGTGATATTTCTTAACGACCTCGCCAGCCTTGAGAGACATTGAATCAATTGCACAATAGATGCCAATTCCAATAAATGAAAGTAGCACAACGAACAATAAGACCATACAGAATATCAGGAACTTGCCCACACCCAAACCCTACCACCCCATCCTTTGCTCTGCAACACCCATCGGACAGGGTTTTATGAACCCCATACCACTCGATGCTTCCCACCCGCTATTGGGCATTGCGGCTAAAATGCACCCATCCCCACGGTCTGGACTTGGAACACCGCGCTCCTTCATATCCCGCTTCGTCTCAATGGCCAGCCTGCCCTTCGTTCCGGGAACACGCTTGCGGTTAATCAACTGCGCCCGCAAGTCAAAGTCATTAGGCAGAATCAAGCCGTGCATGTCCAGCAACTCAGAGAAGTTATACCAGCATTCCGATTTGCAATCCTGAAAGTGTTCATCATCCTTGGCGGGTGAGCCGTTATTCCATCGGTTGATACGCCATCCTCTCCTGTCTAGTTCATCCATCACCAGTTGACCGCCTCCACCTTCATCCCCGCTAATCTGGTGAGGCAACAAGCGCAACCTAGTGAAGTTCTGAATCAGGCGGTCGCATAGCGGGTGCAGCCCTTCCACCCTGAAACAATCTTCCATGGTAATCTTATTGCCGTTACGCAAGAATACCGTGGACTCGTCACCATCATTAGACCAAGCGAAGTCACAACCGCAATGTATTTCACCTGTCTTCCATTCCGGCGGATTATTCAAAGCAACATCAATCTGTTTGTAGTCTATGACGGCATTCTCAACGAGAGCCATGAAGCCATGACCAAGGATGGAATCGGCAAGGCCACTACGTCCCCATTTACGTCTGACGTTCTCTATGTGCTGCTTGGTTATGTGCGGGCAATCCTCCGCTCTCTGAGTGAAGCATTGGAAGTCCTGCTTGCGTATCGTGTGGGAGTTGTAAAACCAACCTTCCGCGTAACCATGACTAGAGAGCAAGAATAATCTAGTCGGATGTATTCTGCCTTCTACTACTCCTTCCAACCAAGGCTCACTAGACTTACACTCATCACTTGCAAATGCCAGTGGACAATCTATAAGTGGATTATCAGACCTTGTGCCAGCATGATAACCTTCTGCTAGTCCCGGTTTCTTAGTGCTTATACCAGTGAAGAATCCTCCGCACTCAGTCTCTATGTAAGGTATGTCATACCAATGCCACGAAGGAAACTTCTTCTTGAACTGCCATAGCGATGGCATAAGCTGTTGTATTATCTGGTCATACTTACCTGACGTGGAAACGAACCGACCAGCCGGGAACATCTGCAGATGCCATAGAATGAAAGTGGTTAATACAATCGCGGTCTTACCTCCATCGTTGCATGAAGCGAAGGATACCTGACAACCTTCCTTGTAGAGAGCGGACAATACCTGCTTTTGAACAGGATAGAAGTTAATGCCTAGAAACCCTTCACCGAACCCTTGTGGAGTGGCCAGATACTTCTGCCGACTCTCATTTAGGTATTTCAGCTTTACTGGTGGCATCGGTCTTCACTTCTTGCACATCCTGTATCTCTTTACAATCCATTCCCGCTATCTTGCGAAGATTGTTCACCACATCGGCCTCTACTCCGTTTATTTGAAGCAGGTTGGTTACTTGCTCATCTCTCCATTTCTCACGTTGCCTATTCTTCAACCAGAAAATACATGCGGTCGTATCAGGCGGATAATGCTTCGTAATCGGTGTTACAATCACTTGGCCCATGAACTGTTTGATGTCCATGTCAGGATGCGAATAACCACAAGCTCTTTTGTAGAGACTCATGAAAACCTTTTCGTCAGCATTCGCCTTCTCCTTTGTAGCCTTTAGAAACTCTGGTCTTTCGTCTTTCCAAGCGTATATCGTTGCAGGAGTTACATTTAGGAAGTTAGCAACATCTTCATCAGTTGCGCCCATTCGATATAACTTCTTGGCCATGTTTATGTTAAAGCCATTACATTTGGTTGGCCGTCCTACAGTTTCCACAATACCATTTTACATAGCCGCTCTTTTAAAAGTCAAGCTAATAATTACTTTAACGATAATCCCATCGTGGGAACAAAATGGCTAGTGGTCGTGTTTTGATGAGTCATCGAGCGGCTGCGGGCAGACAGCGCGCAGCGAGATGACGAATCATCGAAAGCGATAATACCCTTAAGTACGCTCTAGATTGGAAGTACATTCTCTTTTATTTATATCTGTATCTGTATTACGTTACTCCACCGTTACGGGTGCGTTACTGTTTCGTTATTTTCATTACAATAACGCTTGACCGTTACTTTGGATGGATTATGATGATTGATATATGGATACATGGACACCGTTGTTCAGTTCAATCATCGCTTCGAGTATTTGGGGTGAATCGCCTGTAGTCAAAATCGTGTGGGTTACGATGCTGGCCATTAAGGACAGGAATGGCTTTGTTTCGGCTTCTGTGCCCGGTTTGGCGCGTTTGGCCGTGGTTCCGGTGGATGAATGCCGGGCTGCATTGAAAGTGCTGGAATCGCCCGATAAAGACTCAAAATGCCCCGACCACGAGGGCAGGCGAATCAAGACCGTTGAGAATGGATGGCTGATACTGGGACATGAGCGGTTCATACAGAGGATGCGGGCTGTGAGCAGCCAAATCGGAAATGCCAAGAGGCAGGCCAGACACCGCCAGCAAAAGCGGCTAATCAAACTGCCCACCGACCCGGTGTATCCCGACTTGCACGGCGATGGCCGGCTCAAAGAGGAACCACCAGCATACGGCAACGGGATTTGAGGTTGACAAGGCAAACGCAAGGCGGTATGGTTCGCGCAATGAAATCAGTGACACTTGAAGACTTCAAACGATGGGGCAGCATGGGCGGAAAGGCTCGCAAGAAGCCGCGAATTCTCACACGCGAACAGGCAATTTCAATGGTGCAGGCACGCGAAGCAAAGAAAAACGGTCTAAAAGTGTCAACGCAACCCGCTACGGCTTAAGGAGATGAAAACAATCGTATTTTATTGTGAAATAGTTGTTGCAACGCTAGCGGGTTGTGATAGAGTGTGGGTATGAAAGTTAACAAACCATTGTATGTGATTCTCGACCAGTTTGGAAATCGTTACGATACACCGATGGCTGCCAAGCTGGAAGCGCAACGGTCAAGGGCAGAGCTTCGGATTCACAATCGCCGCGAGTCTAAACTGGGATGCCAGAAGCGGGAATTTACAATCGCAACCATTCACTCGGAGTTGGCACAATGAGCGCATTAAATCAAATTAAGCCGCCTTGGTATCATCGGGGAATTCACATGTTTGTCTTGGAAAAACTCGCCAAACGTTACGGCAAGGGCTGGGAGGATGGAGTCTGTCACAAGGGCGGAATTTCAAGCGGAACGTGGATTGTCATGGGCAATCAAGTCGGGATGCGCCTCCGGCAAATCTTGGCCCTTTACAACACACAGGATGAGTTCTTAAAGGATTAAGTCTATGAGACAATGCACTAGTTGCGGTTGTGAAATTGATGACCTGATGGAATGCTGTCCCGGCTGCATGGGATCGGTTGGCGAATTGATTCATGTGGACATTTCAAAGGAGGAAGTCGCGGCGCTAGAAAAATGCGATGCGATTTTAGAGGGGCTTCAAACCGATTTGCGCGGCGGATGCAAAGTCAAGACCATCCGGGCCTTGATTTCCAAACGGCTTGACTCACACACTGAAGACCCATCCGAGGAATACCGATACTTGAAAAAGCGAGAATTGGACGCGCTTGAAGACCAGAAAGACAAAGCCGATATTTTGTGGGGAATATTGGTGATGTTGAAGCGTGGTTTTGACACCCATCAAACAAATTCTAACAAGCTCGAGATCGACCGCAAAGACTGGGAAGAAGCGGTAAAGCGGGCAACCGCACTCAGGCATTAATTTTTATGAGCACTGACTGTAAAAACTGCAAGGCCAACCCAGCCAAAGAGCCTAAGACCATTCTTTGGCGCATTAACGAAAAGAGCATTATTGGCGAGTGGATTTGTCAGGAATGTATGGGCTGCGTAGAGACTTGGGAGGGTAAACCTCATTATGTTCATTCGAAGGACTGTCCATCATATTGCGATTATGCCTGCAACCGTGATAAAGGATTCGACTTGGCAGAACAGATTAAAAAATATCTTTGGAAAGACTGACCCTCTTTCCCTCCCCAACAGTTAACCATCAATAATATGCGATACAAGATTCAACCGACAGTAGCAGAGCAATTAGAATTTGAATCAGCGGTTCAAGGTCTTTCCAATCTCGCCCTGAAAGTGTGTGAGGTTCGTGGCCGCCTTGTAATGGCAGGATGTGGAACATTCCGCACCGCGAATGAATTTGACTTTCTAAACAAGCTAGAAGCCCGCTTGGATAAAATGAGAGCATCGCTTTATAAAAAGCAAAAGATTGGCGAGAAGAACATGCCAGCCAATTATGAAGAACTCACACCAACTACCTAACCCCCAACACACTAAGAGGATGAATATCGAAATAACAGATGCCCAAAAAGAGCAGCAAGACTATCAATTGAGCATCGTCGACGACTACCTAATCGGGGTGCGTAACAACGCAGACCTTGCTCTGAAAGAACTTAACAAGCTCAAGACAATGCTCGTGAACCACGAAGCTGAGTTCTGGAAATCCAAGCAACCGAAATAAAGCCTATGAGCCAATCCCATAACAGAGCATGAAAACCAGTGTAATACGAGAAGACCAAGTGAATCTTGGACGGTTGCAGGAACGTTGCGACACCCTACGAGCCGAGCGCGATAGGTTGAGGGAGGCTCTTGAGGGAATTATGATTGTTGGGGAGCACATAGAAATAACCCAAGGCTTGCGAATTGAAAAACTATTCAAGGCGCAATTTGATGGGGCTCGTAATGCCCTAAAGGAGACTACTAAATGACAACCCCATCCAAATTCGCGTTGAAGGCAGCTAGGGCGATTGCAGAACAATTACACTTAATTGCTCCACCACCAGAGGTTGCCAAGATTATCGACGCCGCTTTTGCCGACAAGTTGAAGGCGGGTGATGAGATGCTGGAAGCCTTGATGAAAACTTGCGACGGGCGCGGAGACCATGAATCAAGACATAGGGCCATTGAAGCATGGAGGGCCGCGCAATGAGCCGCCAACCTAAAATCGAAGTGTCACATCCCGCGCCGGGTAGGAGCCTGCTATCAATAGACTTTAGCGAGTGTCACCCTAACGAGCCTGAAATACTGGCCATGGTAAGGGAGCGCAACAAACACGCACAGGAAATGGCTTTGAGCCGATGGACGGTAAACAAACCAAAGGAGAGCAAATGAGCATTGAAGAATTGCATAAGCATGAACGCACGGCATGGGAGAACTTTAAAATCCTTGACGACAAGACACGCGATGCCCGCACGGTATGGTGTGAATTGAAGAACCAACTTGAACTTGAAACATTCCGGCAGGAGAACGAGGCCCGCATACGCACTGAGGTCTTGCAGGAACAAGCCATGGCCAGCAAGGAGGCGAAGTGAAAGACGAGACGGCATTTCCATGCGTATCAGGTTCCCACTCGTATCCCGGCCTCTCAATGCGTGATTACTTCGCTGCGGCGGCTTTGCAGGGCATTTGTGCCTCTGAGCATATCTCCAACAGCACAATACAACATTCTTGGGTGGCAAAAATATCCTACCAACTGGCCGATGCCATGCTTGCCGCCCGCACCCAACCCCCGACGCCGACTAATTGAGATTATGAATGAACCTGAAATCAAAAACGCCGTCATCGAATCGGCGGAACTTACCACCGGCGACCGAGGCTTCCTCGATTGCTGGCTAACATTGGACTATGGCGGGAGCGGTCAAGGCTTTGGAGGCTGGACGCTTTACCTGCCAAAATCATGGACGCATCACAAGCTCGAAAGCCCTGCGGGTCATTGGATATTCCGGTGCATGGAAGTTGCTGGCGTCGATAAGTTCTCCGATTTGAAAGGCAGAACCATCCGCGTCAAGTCAACCCATTCCGGCGTTCAAGCAATCGGCCATATCGTCAAGGACGACTGGTTTTGTCCAGAGGAAGATTTTAAAGCCTTGAGAAAGGAATCGAAATGAATGACAACGACGCAGAAATAACCGGAGCAGATGAAACAAGGCTCAGTATCACCACGCGAGAGCTTGCGCCGGGCGGTTACGTCAAGCCTACGCCTCAACCTGCATCGGCACGCGCAACCGCTCGCGAGAATCGCGTCATAGAAATCAGCGCGGCCCTTGAACCTGCCTACGCGAAGGCCGGAACGCTTGAAATAACCGAGGATGAGATTGCCAAGCTCACCGCGCCTTTCGATGATAAGGACGTTGAGAAACGCCCGCATGATGGATTGTTCTACATCCCGCATATCCTCATATCCGACCGCCTCACACGCATCTTTGGACCCGGTAAATGGACAATGTTGCGCCGATGGGAGAACATCGAAAACAACACGATATTCGCTGAATGGGTTATGATTGTCCGGGGCGTTTATATCGGCGAATCGGTGGGAGCGCACCAATACCACCCGACCAACCCGAAACAGAACTACTCAGACGCCCTTGAAAGCACTCGTGGCGAGGCGTTACGGCGCATTGCGGGCAAATATCTATCATGCGGCTCACAGGTCTGGAGTCCGGCCTATTGCCGGGGTTTAAACGCCCCCAAAGCCTCTACAACAAATCAGAAGGTAGCAGAGCAGCCCCCGACGCCTCCAAAGCCCGTAGCGAGCATCCCAAGCGCAACGGCGGTGCCTGTAGAGGCTAAAGAGCTATTGCCAAAGATTGCCACGGCGGAAACCCTGAAATGGTTCCTGCAACGTATCGAGGAAACCACACTTCAGAAGGAGTTCTGCGAGTATGCTTGCGAGAGGGGAATCATGCTAACATCGGAAACCCTAGAAGACTGGCCTTTGGACAAGGTTCCAACCTCGAAGCGGGCATTTGCGGCACTTCTTCATGACGTGGAGGAGTTTTGCATGGCCAAGCAGGGGCTTGCGCCCATCAATCAGGATGCCGGCCATCACGCAGCCGAATGGTATAATTTTCCGATGCCATACGGCAAGAATGCCGGAGTCATTTTGGGCGAATTGGAGAAAAACTACCTGTTCGGTTTGTGGGCAAATATGACCGTGGAAACTGAATATAACGGCAAGCCCAAGAAAACCGAAACCATCGCCAAAGATACCAAGCTGCGCCAGATGCTTGATGAAGCTGGAAAACATTACGAGTTCACCAAGAAAGACTAAAAACCATGAGTGATACAATCGCCAGAGTCCACCCAAACAGATTGAAGGGGCTTGAAATCGGTTGGGCAAATGCTTCGTTGCGGCGCAATCCATATAATCAACGAATATGTCCCATTTGTAGCAAGACGTTTGAAAGGCGAGGGAATCGTAAATCATCAGGCAAAAACCCTCCCTGCTGCTCGAAAGTATGTAAATCAGAATCGCAGAAATTAACAGCCTTGGGATTTACACACGCTCGCCGTCCCAAGGAGGGCATTAAACGCAATTGCAAAGTATGCCATTGCGAGTTTCAAAAACCAAAATCCCAAGACAGCCTTTATTGTTCATTGAAATGCAGGGTGTCCGACCCTACGGTATTTGACGCGATTAGCGGAGGTCGTCATTATAATTGGAAGGGTGGAATAACTCGCGGCAACCAAACCTTGCGCAAATCAAGAACCGCCAGACAATGGCGCAAGATAGTTTTGCTGCGCGATAAATCCACTTGTTTAATGTGCGGTTTCACCGCAACCAGATATATGAGGGCGCATCATGTATTGCCTTGGGCGAAATATCCTCAGTATCGTTTTCTGGTCGGAAATGGAATGACGCTTTGTTTTTGGTGCCACGAATACATCCACGAAAGAAATTAATATGACAACAACCATTGCACGAGTTCAAAAGCCGGAAGCCTCGCATTATTATCTTCAAGACGGCACTCCGTTTTATGAAGTTGACTATGCCGACCCGCGAAAAGGAAAACGAAAAACCACATTGTCTGACGCTCGAAAGGTCAATGCACTTCCAAGCGTCACAACAATCTTATCATGCCTCAATCGCCCCGCCCTCACTTCATGGCTTATTGAGCAATCGGTATTGGCTGTCCTGACCGCGCCTCGAAATGAGGGAGAGGAACTAGACGCCTTTATCCAGCGAGTTTTGCATTCGGAAAAGCAGCAGGATTCAGAATCCCAAAAGGCTCGTGATTTGGGCACTGATGTTCACGCTCAAATCGAATTGGCCATTACCGGCCAAGTTTGGGACAGGGCCTTTAAGGATTACGTTGAGCCTGCCATCAAAGCCTGTGAACAGTTCGGGGTATGCGATGCCTCTGAATTCGTCGTGGTGGGTCAAGGCTACGCTGGTAAGGTTGACGCCAAGTTTGCCAATGGCGACATTACTATAGTGGATTTTAAGACCACTAAAACACTCCCGAAAAAATCATACACCGAACATCGGTTGCAACTTGCGGCCTATGCGAAGGCATTGGGCAATACTGGCAATACTTACGTTCGCACGGCAAACATTTACATCAGCACCAAAGAGCCGGGCAAAATCGCCACCTGTATCAGCGATGAATGTGCAAGTGATTTTGAACGCGGTTTTAAACCCCTAATCGACTATTGGCAATACGCCAATGATTACAAGCCATGACCCCTAAACCCCTATTATGCCCGGTGTGTAAAACGCCAGTTGACCGCGATTTTCAAGATTCCAAGTTCCTTGTGTGGTGCACAAAACCTAATTGTAAATCCTACATTGCTGGATGGAAAGGCGGAAAAGGAGATTCATATAAAGCAGCCCACAAAGACCTTTGCGCCAAAGTTGAGGCCGAACGCGCCAAAGACATCGATGATATGGGCCAAGCTGGATGCTGATATGAGACGATTTGCTGAATCTTGCACTCTTATCATTGAGCATCTTGGCCGTGGAAAAGGTCGCGTGCTTCGATGCGAGGGCTATGACTCGTCAGGCAATCTGAAATGGACTGTTTATGGACTCAGACAAGCCAATGGCGCATATAACTTTATGAAATCGCATGGCAAACCTGTTAAGATAATAACAAAAAGGCCCAACCCCAAATGAACGAGAATACCAAAGAAGCTCTTAAGGACGTGATAAATGGCATTGAATTGATTGTGCAATCGATATTGCCCCAGATTGGCATGGAATATGCCATGAAGATTATCGACCGATGCGAACGCGCAAAGAAGGCTCTGGACGCCGACGAAACCATTTTCTAACCCCCACGTGAAATGATGTGAGTGCGATTAAGCCATTAATATATCAGTTGCCTTCCTTGTTATCCGTGATATATTGCTTTCATTATGGGACAACGAAAAGGATACAAACAAACGCCAGAGCATATTGCCAAACGAAAGAGATTTGGAAAACAGCATCACGCTTGGAAGGGAGACAATGCTTGCGTGAGAGCGGGCAGGACGAGGGCAAGAAGATTATTCCCGGTCATAGGGCCATGCGAAGAATGTGGAAATCCTCGTTCAGAGAGGCACCACAAAGATGGCAATACGTTGAACAATCAGAAATCGAACATTGCCATTCTTTGCCGAAAATGCCATATGCGCGGAGACGGCAGGCTTGTAAAACTTGCAGCCACGGGAATAATCAATCTCCCAAAAATGGTTTCACTGGCAGCAAAGGCAAGGTTACAAATTACACATTGTCCTAAAGGGCATCCCTATGCAGGAACCAATCTTTACATTAACCCAGCAGGCTCCAGATGTTGCAGAAAATGTCTTAACGATTACAAAAGACAACAAAGAGCCTTGGCCTCCGGCAGGAATCAAGTGGTATTACCATGATGAAAGTTGCGCCATAGCTCATGGAGATTGTACAACCATAATCCCTCATCTTCCAAAGGTTGATTTGGTGCTCACTGACCCGCCTTATGGGATTGACGGAGAACGTTCGGGAATGCGAATAAATAGAATATCTAAAGGCGCATATTTAGGAGAACATTTCGAGGATAATTCTGAATTTGTGACTAATGTTGCCGTGCCAGTTATTTCAGAATGTATAAAATCTCATGAGCGGGTTGTTCTCACGCCGGGTCAAGTTAATATTCACAAATATCCGCCGCCAGACCATATGGGCGCGTTCTTTTATCCTTCATGTTGTTCGGTCTCACGATGGGGAATGCGTTTATGGCAACCGATTTTCTACTATGGCAAAGACCCGTGGCAGGGAAAACTGAGGCCTGATGGAAAGATTTGCTATGATTCCGACCGCGCAACCGAACATCCATGCCCAAAACCTATCAAAAGCTGGTCTTGGTTACTAGAAAGAACATCATTACATGGAGACGTTGTTTTAGACCCATTCATGGGTTCCGGCACCACATTACGAGCCGCCAAAGACCTTGGACGCCGCGCAATCGGCATTGAGATTGAGGAAAAATACTGCCAAATCGCCATCGAACGCCTCCGTCAAGGATTGCTAATTACCGCTTAAGATTATGTTGACATCCTCCCCCGATTCGATTAAGGTTCACGCGACAGATGCCAGTGTAAGAAGCTGGTTGGGACGCAAAGTCGCATGTATTCAGACTTTCCGCTCAGGTGCCTTAAATGGCGGCTTCCAACAGCTTTCTTACCCTGAGCGGGGAATTTTCCCCATAGAAATCAGTCAGCGAATGTCGCCTGCCGGTAAAGCTCCGCGCACACGACTAAAACCACGGCATGGAAGGCAATACAGACACCACAGAGGGGCACGGTAGCTCCTACCCGGTTTGCATATCTGAGTCGCGGGCTTGTGCCATACGCGAAGGGCGCAAACAATATGTTATGGGAACCGACTGCCCGGTTGAGCCTTTCGATGCACCATACGTTGATGGGAGATGGCTTGTGCCGGGGTTTTTCCAGACGCCATCACGCGAGGATGAGCTAAACGACAAGGCTTATAAGGAGCAACAAGAGGCTTTGGAGCAATTAAAAGCCATGGGAGCTACCAAAGAACAGATTGAAAAGCTGGTCAACTATCGCCCATGATGCAACCTGAACCCTCGAACATCCATCACCTACCGGCCCCGGCCAAGTTTGTGCCTCCTACGCTGGAAATGTGCAGCTTGCAAGGTGCCAAGACTGGGTTGCCGCAAGTTGAGGTAGAGGCGTTCTTTCACTACAATGAGGCACGTGGTTGGCTGCTCAATGGTAAGCCGATGAAATCTTGGGTGAGCGCATTGGCCTATTGGAAATCGCGGGCCATTGGCGTGCGTGAGCGCGGCGACCAGCCATCAGCCTCCATGAAGATGATGCGCGATTTAGAGGATTTGAAACGCACAGAGGCGAAGATTCAGGACATTCGCAAGCGCAACGGCGCGTCTGGATGGCCTGCCGAAGATTTGAAACTGATAACTGACCTTAAGAGACGACGGGAAACATTGAAAGGCATACTTGGGTTTTTAGCCTAAGGGCCATGCGGGGAGTTGCGATATGAATGAAAAGCGTTATAACGAGTTGATGAACTCAGAAACCTTCGACCTTACTCCTGATGAGATGGCCGAAGGGTATCACTTTTGCAATGAGTTTGATGGGCTTTTAATCGACCCGTCGATGGGAGAATGGGAATTCTGTTGTTGTGGCGCGAAGTATTATTGGGAGGGCGGCAAGAAATACGGCGCTGCGAATACTTAACCAGTCAGTCAACAAAATAAAATAAGATTGTGAAATGTCCTTCATGTAATCGTGATGTTAAAATGCTCAAATATGCAAACAGACGTTAAAGTTATTGGAGGAAAGCTGGCTGTGGACTGCCCTAACCAAGATTGTGACCCAGAGGACGGATGTTGCATCTGTGAACATACTGGATGGGTAGATGCCGGTTCGGAAATATTCAAACAACAAAGAAAAGAGCCAAAAAGGAAAAACTATGAACTGCCCAAGCTGCAATCGAGAAGTTGAAATGCTCAAGTCCACCACTACCGGCAGGAAATGCCGCGAATGCCATGGATTAGAGACAGGAAAAATGGTTTCATCTTGTTGCCTCTCTCAAGCGGGAATGATTCTCAAGCAGGACGGGGCTACTTTTGATTCTTGGGAATGTGCTCAATGTGGAAATCCCTGCGAATTGGAAGCGTTAAAACCGGTTCCGACTGACATTCCAACGCAGGATGCTCGGAAGAAGAAACCCAAGCAGAACAAGTGTAAATTGTGCGGCTTTCCAGTTTCATCTGATAGCGATATTTGCGGGGAGTGACGATATGAAAACTAAAAAATGTCCAATGACCAAAGAGGTGCGAAAAGAGATTAGGCGTATGTCAAAGTGGATTCAGCGACTATCCACAAAATGCGACGATTGCGATTGCGCAGGAGTATCATACGACTTGGACGGCGCATCAAGCGGGCTAGATATGGCACTTCATAACTGGAAATATTACAGCAAATAACACCCACACCAAAGAGATTCAGGAACAACGAAGGGGAGTATGAGCTATACAAAATTACCGGCAATTAAAGGTTCTACGGCATGCTTAACATGCGGCTGTGGTTCTCACGACACAATCGGCATGGAGCGCATCATCGGAGTAGGGTTTGGTGATGCTGGCGTCATGAAAGACGGCGATTGCATCTGGAATGAGGGCAACGGAAACGAAGATGAATTATGGCAAGTTAAGGATGCCGAGGTTTTAGCCGTAAAGGAGCCTGATTGTGACTGGCGCATCTATTATCATGCGCCTTTATACGATGCTGAATATCAGAGGCAGGGTGAAGCACATTGGGTGCTGGTATCGAAAGGATTGGGTTTCGCATGAGCGATTGGAAAACAATCAATGCCGGTAGAATCCGCGAGGGTCAATTCTGGTCTGAGGATTCGGATGGATTCAATGGTGCGTTCCGTTTGTTCATTTGCTATGAATGGCTTAAAATAATTGCCAGCGATGGCGAGGGATGGAAACACGTTTCGGTGTCCCGGTTCATGGATGCCAAAAAAGTCCCCTCATGGGAAATGATGTGCAAGGTTAAAGACCTGTTTTGGGAGCCTAAAGATTGGGTGGTGCAATTCCACCCGGCGCACAAGGAATATGTGAATAATCATCAAGGCTGTTTGCACTTATGGCAACCGACAGAACAGACATTTCCGGTGCCAGATTCTATTTTAGTAGGAATCAAATAACCCCACCAACCACAACCAGTAACAGAAGGGAAATATGATACTAGAAAAAGAACGATTCGAGGCTTGGCTTGAGCAAAAACCGGATGATAGGACTTGGGATTACTTGGACATTCACGGTTGCGTGGTATGCTCCTTTATAAAGGAAACCAGTAACGCCAGACATGTGTCTATTGGGCCACGAGACTATACCATTGATGGAGGGGAGTTGAAACGCATCCCGCAATGGCTATATTCCGTTCTGTGGAGCGCAAGAAAACCTTTTGTTGCTGACCATGGTGATATAATACACCTTCAATCATTGAAGGACTCCTATACGAAGCTATTCCCACAAGACACCCCGCAACCCCAATCCACCACCCCACAAAACCATGAGTGAATCACAAGAGAGTAAAAGGCACCTTGCCAAGATGTTCCACAAGAAGTTTGAGGCGATTAACGTGCTCAAATGGCACTCCGGGTCATATTCCGATGGCCACGGGAGATATTGCGCCCTTGGACATTGTGGCGAGTTTTAAGATGAGCTTCATAGAACTATAACCACCAAGGAATCAGAGCAACTAAGACAACTATTTGGTAATGCGGTTGGTTTAATCAACGATGGAATTGAGAAAACCTATCAACAACCCACACCCAAGGCCCGAATCTTGGCGGCTTTGGAGACAATCATACGACAATGACCCCGCGCCTACAAGCCCTCGCCCTACGCCCGGAAGAATCATCCGCGCTATTGGCCAATGGAACGGTTACAATCACACCTACCAAGCCCAAGAAGAAGCGTGTGATTCTCACAGCGCAACAGCGCAAGAATTACCATAAGAGATGGGCCAAGGCCAATATAGAATGGCTCAGAGAATATCAGCGAAAATGGTATAAAGGCAACAAACAACGCCAGAAACGTCACAAAAACCTAATGTAATTATGACTGTCCTACCTGACAACATTTTAAAGCGCATGAATAAATTAGACCGCGCAAAGCTAGGCAAGGCGGGCGTCCTCGCATCAGAGGCCAACGCAATTCAACTGGCCAAACGCGAGAAGGATGTTCACCGAGAGATAAGCCAATGGCTCAACCTACATGACATATTCTTTTTCCATAGTCGCACTGACCGACGCGCCACCACTCAGAACGGAACGCCAGATTATGCGTTTTTGTGGGAGTTTGAACAGAGTGGAAATCTTGCCAAACATTTAACCGGCGTTGCGATTGAGGTCAAAGTTGGAGGCAACAAACTTTCCGATGAACAGGAAAAGGTCATGTGGAGGATGCGCGATAACGGCTGGATTTATTACGTGTGCGATTCTCTAAAAGATATGCTCCTAAAGCTGGACTACAAACAACCTTGATATGACACCGATAGAAAGATTGCATTCGGAACATGAGGCTTATAAACAAAGCTATGCTTCCGGCATTGCTGATGAGCGGAATCGCATCATGGGCATATTAGAAGATACAACGGATGGTGTTTCTCCCATAGGATTAGTGCGCCCAGTAATAAATGACGCGACTAACAGAATTCTACACGACAACATGACACAATCACCGCCCAAGCGCACTTGGACGCATGAGACAGATATCAGCGCGGATTAATATGAAACACTTATTTTTACTCTTATTATGCCTTCCGTGTCATGGGCAGGTAATAAACATCGTTCATATTGACATCAACGCCACCAATATCGCGGGTATATCGTACGACCACGTATGGCTTATAGCCGCGCCTATATGTCCCGGTAGCAATTACGTATTTGAAACTGAGACCTTCACATGGTTCGGTCAGCCACAATGGAACGCCGTGGGCCAATTCACGCCGAAATACATGGCTGGCGGCACGGATGTTTACGTAACCAACGGCGCGTTGCACGTATTCAGGTCGAAGATGCTACTTCCACCACCAAAGTTATGAACGAACAAGAACAACGCGAGCGATTATGAAAGCGAGTCCAAATCAGTTAAAGAATCTTGTCGATACCACAACACATGGTCATTGCATTGGCGGATGGTCGCCCGAATACTCGGTATGGCAGGCTGCAAAGAAGCGTATCTCGAATCCTAACTCGAAATATTACGAGCGTTATGGCGGTCGCGGAATCAGTATGTGCGCTCGCTGGTTCAATTCGTTCGAGAATTTTTTAAAAGATATGGGGCCGCGTCCCGATGGGTATTGCCTCGAACGCATTGACAATGACGGAAACTATGAGCCCGGAAACTGCAAGTGGGCAACTCGTTTGGAACAGCTAAACAATACAAGCATAAACCGTAGATTCACTTTCCAAGGCCAAGACCGAACCTTTTCTGAATGGGCAAGGATTCTTGGAGTTGGCCGAAACACCATTAAATACCGAGTCGAAAAATGGGGAACCCTGAAAAGATTATGAACACCGAACAAACCGCTCTTGAAAAGGAACTGCATGACACGCTCTCTAGCGACAGGACGTTTTCAGAAATTGCTAAACTTATCCTCGCCCGCGAGAAGGGTCTCAGGGACGAACTAAAATCTGAAAAGCAAATGTTGGTCGAGAAGAATATCACGGCCAATACGTTTATGAATCAGGTCAAGCGATTGCAGCAAGAAATCACAGCCATAGAAACTGGAATTAAAAACGAGTTTAAGCATGAATCAGGAGCTTATTTCTCGCTGGCCAATGAAAACTTTTATTGCAAAGTGTGCAGAAAAGACATGGGCAAAGATTACTACTCAAAACACGAGACGGCCACCCCATTATCAGAAGAACACGCAAGTTCATTACTTCAATCAGGAATGGCACATATCGAAACAAAACAACCCGCCCCACCCACTGACGCTGTGAAAGTGCCGAAGGGGTATGAGATTGAAAGTCCAAGCGGAGAATATGTGCGCGAAGATTGGCTAAACCTAATCGATGGAGTATGGGCAAAAGTTCAGGTATGGGACTACCCAATTAACACATATCAAGGCCCACGCATCTTCGCCCGCCCCATCACAAACGAGAGGAAAGAGGGATGAATAGAATTCTAGTATCCTCAACATTTGGTTCATGTTGTTTAACAATCATATTTTTAGTAAGGTATGAGCATGGATATCAAGAATGGCCAACGGCGTCTATTGCGTTTTCTACTGGTATGTTATGGGCACTATTGATTTCAGAGATAAGTAGCTTTAAACAACCACGCACATTGAGAAGAAAGGCACCACATGAAAAGTGAAATACAACCTTGTCCGTTTTTCGGTGAGCCAGCAGAACTTGATATGCAACGCGGTTACTCTCAATATCCGTGTGGTGAGCGTGGCACCGCAGTTGCAATAACCTGCTCAAAATGTCCATGCGATATGAGCCTTTGCACAGAAGATTATCTAGGCGATTTACCAGAGACACTCGCCGAATGGCTTACGGAGGCATGGAATAAACGAGCCGCCTCCCGCAAACTTCTAGCTGAACAGGAGGGTTGGGGATGAGCAGAGGACATCATTTTACGCATTGCCAGTATTGCAACCGCGAGTATGTGTGCGGGGACTGCATCACATCCGATTGCGAATTGGGCCACAACCGTAAACGTTGCGAGCATTATCAGGCGCACATCGGACAGCAAAAGGCGCAAGCTCACCTGATGGAAAAGCTGTTCGACAATCCCGACAAGAAGAAGGCAGGTGTTGCTAGGATGCTTGCCGGAATGAATTGGGATTCGGTCTGCGAGTCTCTTAGCAATGGAGAACTTGCCGAGGAATTGAAAATCAAAGTATGGGCAGAGCAGACACTCGGAACATACGAAATTGCTTTGATTGAGCAAGCTATTGAACGACTTAACAAAAAAGACACCAAATGACCACCACTAACACCGACGAACTGGAAAAGGCTGTGGAGCGGCTTCAATGGTTATACTATCAAGGATTACCAATTGAAAAAGCACCAATGAATATAATCCTCACCGCCCTCCCCTCCTTGCAGGCTCGACTTGCGGCGGCTGAAGGGAGGTTGGAGAAAATGCGTAATGCCTCTAAACAATTATTCGAGGGCAAGCACGAGCAAAACGCTTGGGGTATTACGATAACAATATATGGCCCAACCTTCCTTGAAGCGATTGACTCCATTCCAACTACAAACCGAAATGAATAAACAAATAAAACATATCATAATTACCATGACGCTATTCCTTGTAGGTATAGCAATAGGAATGCGTATTGAATGGTCTAAAAGTCACTATATTATGCCAAAAGAAGTGTTCTTTTATAATTGCCGAATCTCAGAAAGCTGTTTTGATATTGTGGCAAAACATGTAAATAACCAAGAAAAAGGCACAAATGATTGGTATTTCAATGGCTATTTCTTCCAGTCTAACTTGTCTAATACTACACAAAAACCATGAAGTCCACAGACCAAATCATCATTGAGAATCTTACAACGGAGCTTGAACAGCTAAAGAAAGAGCACCTCCACTTATGCTCAAGTTCGGCAGATGACCAAGATATTATAGAACATCTTGAGAAGGAGATTCAGTCTTCGAAAGATGTGCTTACGAATCTTGCGAATAGCGCGGCATGTCTTTATAGCGATACCACTGATGCCATGGGTGAGAGCTTGGGTGCATCACGGCAGATGTTAAGGGGCGACTTAAGGGCGGCTAATGAACTGCTCAACCCTGCATACAAGGAACGAAATGAGTGATTGCGGCTGCATCGACAAAATACGGGAGAATTTACTTAAGCATTGGGAATTATATACAAAACAACCCTTTAAATAGCGTCAAAAGCCTTGTTTTCAACGAGTTTCGTCCTCTACAGTTTCCAAAAACCAAAAGGGGCACGAATATGACCGTTTTAGCAGGAATAATATGTCCGGATGGAATTGTCATTGCGGCGGATAGTCTGGCGATGGAAACCGCCGCTGGGTCACATTCAGAAATTGATAAAATCGCCGTCATTAATTTCAGGGTTGACCAAGCCTTGGTAGCCCAATCTGGGTTGACCTCAATCACCAACAGGATTGTAGAATTAATTCAGGAACGGGCAAAAGGCGTCCAAATCACGAGTCCGAAAATTGTTACTGATATTGTTGAGGATTCAATACGTGCCGCAAAAGTTAAGCTGGATGACGACCAAAAGAATTATGTGAGAGATTACGGCGGGGCACACCTCATGCTTGCATTTTATGCAAACGGAAAACCGCAACTTTACACGATAAACATTTACGGAAGCGGCATCGTTGACCCCCCCGAACCCACCGCAACCCTTGGAGTTGGGTCATATCTGGCAACCTATCTTTTGCGCGAATTGCATACGCCACATTCCGAAATCATACTGGCGATAGGGACGCTCATTTACACGATAAATAAAGTGAAAGACACTACTCGCTATTGCGGAGGAAAAACAAATATCAAAGTTTTAACTCCCGTGCCGGTATCAGGATGGCATTCCTTGACCGTTGGAAAATCGACCAATGTGCCACCCATCACGATACAATTAACGGAGCGGAATTTGTCCAAACTGGACAAGCAAACCAGTGAAGCCAGAAACAAAAAGCTAAAAAGAATCTTGAATCAGGTGGGCAAAAAAGTGTGGCAACGCCATCTGAAACAAGTGGAAATCGAAGAAAAAGCCCGCGAAAAAGGCGAGATAATAAAGTTCATTTCTACACTTGACAACCCTAAGGATGTAGGGTAATCTGCTACCAGAATGAAAAACGCATTTGCCTTTAAAACGCTGGCCGAGTTTCTTGAACACTTCAAAGATGAGGAAACGTGCCGTGAACATTTCACGGCCATCCGCTTTGCCAATGGCGAATATTGTCCGCATTGCGGGCATGCCAAGATTCACAAGTTTTCAGATGGCAAGCGGTATCGTTGCGCCTCTTGCAAACAAGACTTTCGTATCCAGACCGGCACAGTGTTTGGGGAGAGCAAGTTGCCTCTAAAAAAGTGGTTCATTGCGATTTACCTGCTGTCCACGAGCAACAAGGGCATTTCCTCCGTGCAACTTGCCAAGCAAGTCGGGGTGACGCAAAAGACCGGATGGTTTATGGACCATCGGATTCGTTCCGCGATGAAGCAGAACAAGGGGCAGCTTTTCGGCACTATTGAATGCGATGAAACCTACGTTGGCGGCAAGGAGGGGAACAAGCATAAGGACAAGAAAAACAAAACATCTCGTGGCAGGAACGCTCAAACAAAGAAGCCCGTTTTTGGAATGAGAAGCCGAGACGGTGAAGTGAGGGCAATGGCCGTTCCGAACTGCAAAGAAAAACTGATTATGGGAATCATCCAAGAGAACGTCGCGCAGGGAACAACGGTTCATACCGACGAAATGCTGTCCTATCGCAACCTGCCTTTGGCTGGTTTCTCTCATTTTACCATCCGCCACGGATTGAGGGAGTATGCAAGGGGTGAATGTCACACAAACAGCATCGAATCGTTCTGGGCGTTGTTTAAGCGCGGTTATCATGGTATTTATCATTGGATGAGTCCGAAGCACATGCAGCGTTACGTTGACGAAAGCGTGTTCCGCGTGAATCGCCGGGAAGAACCGATGAACAGCATCTTTGCGGAACTGGTGGCGAACATGGCGAAGGGCCAACAACTCCCCTACAAAGAATTGACCGCATGAGCAGACCGAAAAAATTACATCCCCCTTTAAAAGGAGATTTCAACAGCATTCTCAAGGCGATTGCCGCTGGGACTGGCAAGGTCAAACCGCCAGTGAAGAAGGCTAAGACAGTGCAAGCTATTGCCAAGCCAGTGACCCCCAAGAAATGAGCCATGCCCCCGCCACGCGAAAGAAACGGCCAAGGGTAATAATGTATATAATTCCCTAAGCATTATCAGGCTGACGAAATCGAACTTGATCTTGGGCAATTCATCAACCTCTCCACCGGCAAAACCACGACCAGTTATCAACCGCTGAGGTTCAAAGCGATTAAAGGTAAAAAGAAAACCAAAGGGCATGTGGACTTTAAATATTGCCCATTCTGCAAGAAGGAATTATGAAAACCTTATATGATTATATCAAAGAAAAGGCCACACTGGAGGGCAACTCATCGCGAGATTGGCAGGCATCTAATCCCGGTTGTGAACAACAGCATTACCGGGCTGGCGCATCTAATTGTTGCCTTGAGATATTAGATTGGATGGAACGAAATCCAGAGACGGAGAATGAGCGTGTTGCAAGACTCGTTACGCAAACGCACATTGATAGCTACAGGCAGGGGCGTGAATCAGTATTTAAGGAGCTTGAGAGGTTCTCCAAAAGCTATGGGGCTGACTCGAATCCACCGTCACCTGCCACGCGCCAAGATTAGTAATTGCCGCCACATTGCTCCATGCCACGAGGTCTTGGCTCTGCTGTATCACTAGCGGCGCATTGGCCCAACCGGCCAGTTGCAGCGTGCCGTCGTTCATTTGGAACAAACCGATTGAGGCGCAGTTTGTTGGTGTAAAAATGTAATCTGATACCGTCAGCGTTCCGCCAATCGCGGTTTCTCGATAAGTATTCGTCGTATCAATCTCGTTTCCATTCTCATCGATGTAGCTGGAAATCAAGTAGGGCGGCGGCCAGTTGATTAATGTTCTAACCTCGATGAGGGTTGGCACATTGGTTGGAACATTTACTTGGAACAAATTGGTGTAAGGAAATGTCGCTAATAACGATAGAGATTGTCCGGTATTGGCAGAATACACATGAATGCCATCAGCAGGCCCAGAGCCGGTGTCGAAGGTAAGGCTTATGGGAATCTTAGGAGGGGTCAAAACAACGCTCAGACGCCTCGCTACGGGGAGATTCGCACCGGATTGGGTCTGTACCGGGTTACCGGGCCAGATTGCGCTATAAGGCGATTTAGGCGGTGTCGTCTTGCATGAGGCCAAGGCGAAAAGGGCAATGCAAAATACCCCTGCGGCAATGTAGATTGGTGCAACATCCCGAATGACAGGCTTTAGGGCCATAAAACCGCGTCTGACATGTCAGAAATACTATGCAGAATTGCTGACTGAAAGTAGTTGACAACCTTTTGGCTAAATCGTAAAGTCATTTCGTTCGGTGCATTCTGGAAGATGCGTTCGGATTGAATTTAGGTTAGCGTCTCAATCCCCCTCATTCTTCCAGATGAGGGGTTCTTTTTATTTACTCGTATCAATGAAGGAAATTAGTCGTCAACGGCGGTATCAGATTGAGCATAAAAAGCTCGGATTGTGCGTTCAATGCTCAAGTAATGCGGTCAACAACGGATTATGCCGAAAGCATCTAAAACGCGCACGGATTGATACGAGAAATTATCACCGCAAACGATTCGGCTGGAAACCAAAGCGCAAGAATGGCATGGGTCGGCCCATCCTTTACAAATAACCCCCGCTAGGAGATGAGAGATGATTAACATAAACGAGCTTGTGCCAGTCGACAGTGTCAAGGCAGTTCAAGTCATCATCACGGCCAATCAACGGCGCGGTAAAGGAACTGCTGATGATATTTGCCGCGTGGTTCATCAGATATGGACGATGGACGGTCAGCTTATATTTGAGATTGACCCTTGTCCTGATTGTAAATCAGAAACCAACCAATCGAAAGGAGGGGTAGGATGAAACTAACAAACAAATCACTTAATAGACGCATTGAACATTTGAAGTTCTGCATTAACAAACATCGGAAAATAGCTGGTCAATGCTTAAAACGCTCTACTAGAACGGCGCATTTACAACAGGCGAATGAGGCAATAATATTGCTCAAGCAACTGCAACATGCCAACCCCCTGAACCAAGCTTGAGTCAAGGGGAAAAGACCGTATTGAAATATTGCGCTGGTGTGCTAATATTCCAGAATGATTATCGAAGTTTTCTTCTGGATATTGTGGGGACTTTGCATCCTTGGGGTCATTGTGCCAATAAACGCAACATTCCAACGCGGTTGTGGTATCGTGCTTCTGGTACTTATTGGCATCCTCGGATACTGGCATCATAACCCGCTACATTAGCGCGTGAACTCTTTCGAGCAACAATACACTTTTCTGACGTTGAGGATGGATGTCCTCTTGGCAGAATTAAAAGCCCTGCATCATCAAGAGGCGGAAAACAGGGATATTAAACACAGCCTCAAGGAACTATTAAAGATTATGACAAAAGTTGAAACAATTCTTGCCAAAACTTCCACGGACGTTGATACACTGATTGCGGTCGCATCTGGCACAACGGCCATCTCAGCACCCGCCGATGTGATTGCGGCTCAGGCATTGTCCGATAAAGTCGCTGCGGCCATCGGAAACACGCCAGTAATCGTTCTGACAGCGAAATCCAGTGCATTGCCGTTGACCGGCCCTTCGCCATTGAGCGTCCAATTCTCCAGCAAAGGGTCTGCCAACCCGGATGGCTCTGCCCTCGCGTTCTCTTGGACATTTGGTGACAATAGCGCGGTTGATACCACGCCTTCGCCCATTCACGTTTACTCTGCTCCCGGCACCTATTCGGCCACTCTCGTAGTGACGAATCTTGCTGGTCAGCAGGCCACGGCCACGGTCATCACGATTGTAGCCTCGTAGTCCTTAGCTGAGGAACCAAGCCCGTCCTGATTTTATTCAGGGCGGGTTTTTTATTTGGTCAGTGCAAGGAAAGCCAGTCCCTGAGGGCTTGCCGGGTCGATATTGGCCGCTTTAAGTTGTGCCAACATGCGGTCATAGGCGGTCTGGTTGGCCATGGCCGTAAGAGAGGCCCAATCCGCCGCCGTTGCATCGGCACCGCTTTGGGCCAAATCCCATATCTTTTGGGCCATTGGCCATCCGACCTGAATGATTAATTGTGCGATAGTTGCCCAAGGCATATTAGTGGTTTCCTGTTACGGTGGTTATGAGGTTGATGACCTTTTCGCTGGCAATGACAAGATTGGTGGTAGCCAAAGCGTTTGTGTTTGCTTGTGCCACAACAATAGCCACTTGCATTGATGCCTCGAAATCATTAAAGGCATGGCTGATTGCCGGGACATTGTTCGTTGCCAAAGAGCCTTTGATGACAAGGGCCGTATAACTATCATAGGCCCCTGTAGTGGCCACTTCCAGCCCCGTTAACGTCTTTTGAGCGATATTGACTTGGCTAGTCGAACAGCCTGCCAGAATCAATCCTAGAGCGATTATGGATATGAGTTTCATGGTATTGTGGGGTCGTGAGTTGTGGGAATGATTGTTGAAGGTGTATTCGCTGCCATGGACGCGGTTGATGGCATGCCCGGTTTCTTAATAAACGTGGTATCGGCTTGATTCTTGGTAACGCCTTCATCCTTGGTAAGCGATGTTGCGGCATCCCCGGCGAACATCAACCCAAGTCCAGTGACAACGGCTATAAGACCAGTTGTTACGGTCGTTTCGTCCAGCGTCTTGTTTTTGTATCCGAACGCCAGATGCACCAATGCGCCGATGATGATGACCAGACCCGATGACGTGGTACGCCAGTTTGAGAATAAGTTTTGCATTTATGGTTCCTTTTCTTGTTTACCGAATCGAAAGTTACCCGGAGGCGGGGGTCGGTTCTTGAGATAATCCAGCACCGCTACCACGGCAGAACCGTTCTCCTTGAGTTCATGAATCATAATTTCATCTGAGTCCAGACGCTTTACGCAATCCGCCTGCTTTTCCTCCATGCGCGACATTCTCATGTTATTTGAGCCATAGAATATACCTGCTGACATAATCCACCCGATGCAAAGCAGAATGCTTCCGAAGCTCAATGTTGGCTCAAATCTTAGCTTGGGAATATTCATAAACGATTTTGGATGTTTCATTATGGGGATTTGTTTCCACTATCAACGATAAGTTGTTTGGCCACATGACTATCATAGGCTTTCTTGGCCTCATTCGCAAGACTTATATCCTGCGGGTCTTCGCTCAGGTCGGCATACCGTTTCAAGGCTGTCCAAGTCAAAAGCAACTGTGTTCCCATGGCGGAATTGACCAGCGTATGCGTGTCGTTAATCTTCTTGGTATTTTTGAACTGCTGATACTTGAACCATCCCAACATCAATGGAACCACGCCAAGAATTATTACGTCCTTTAAAAATGGCAAAATCTGTTGGTTCATGAAACTGGTTTCCCCTTGTCATCCTCATATCCTAGAGCGGCCACTCGCAGGTGTATTACCGTCTCCTTGTCCATTCGGTCTCGAACCTTTTCCACGAATAAATAGCGATTGCACAATTGCGCGAACATGATGCATTCCTTTTGATTGCCTTTGTCCGGAGATATGACAATGCACGGCTCAAGGTCATCGTTTTTAAATATCGCTTTCATCGAAATATCACTCCAAATATGGGACTTGAATTTGTAGGGTCGTTGAAGGTGTTGTTAGAAAACCGCCATCCGGCCGGAATGTTTGTAATGCTTATCGATGCGACATTGGTGGGTTCAAAGCCGGGCCATGGACAATTTCCAAACCATGATGGCTTGGAGCCATAATAATAACTGTTCTGAGGCATATGGTCAGAAATGCCAGCATCATAAACCACCACATTGCTCAGATAATTGTAATTGTCATGCATGATGGCGGTTGAAATCACATTCGGGTCATATTGGTCTAGGAAAACATTGGTGTCATAGCTACTGCTTCCTATGAATGGATAACCCATTCTATAAATGGTATTGCTTCCAAAATTTGCGTTGGTTGGAAGATAGTTGCCCCATGTTATTCCACTCTTTCCAAGGACATTGGCGACTATATTATTGCTGAATGAATGGGAATCCGGCGACACGCATGCCCTCTGCGCTGTGATTACGTTGGTATCCTCATTACCAGACCACCAGTTTCGGAATAACGTGTTTAGAGCGCAGGAGCCGAAGTAAAAGTCCGACTGCCATTTCTGGCCAACATTGCCTTCATAAAGGTTAAACATGGGAAACCCTATATGATTGGCTGATATAGCGGGTGAGCTATAGTCCCCGTTCATCTCATTTCCAATGTAATTGTAGGATATTACGCTGCCACAAGTGCTTGAGTTAATCTGATAGGGCGCATTCAAATGGTCTAGCACATTGTTCTCCAGCAACAGGAATGAAGACTTCTGCGCTATGACAGAGTTGTCGGTATAAAACTGGTCGTTTCTTACATTTCTTATATCGCAATGCGTCATCTGGCATTGAACGCTAGCATAAAAGAAAATAGGGTCGCTTACCGTCCTCTGTGTTTCGACATGGTCAACCCAAGATTGCTGTGACGATTGGAAATAAATAAACTGGCCCATGCCTCCGCTATCATTGGTTATCGTGAATCCCTCAAACCCAACAAGTTTTGCCTTCTCATTGAAAAATACCTTCTGTATTTGAGGCGTTCGGGTGAACGATGCGATTAATGGAGGCCAGAACGTTATAGATGTTCCTGAAACGGCGGTGACCCTTACAGCCTGAGACATTATTCGCGCATTGGGATTGTCAACGTTCGTATTGCCGCCGTTCTGTGAACCAACCGAAATAACAAATACCCCGTCATCCAGTTGGTTAATCATTCCTATATCGTCAACATTGAAATCCTGATTCAGTCCAACGGTTATATTAGATGAGCCTAAAGTCGCACCTGACAGAATGCTTTCGATTTCCTCAATATCAGCCCCTCCAACCCGGAAACCGCCAATATCGCCAGTATGAACATGGAATATGGTCTTTTCCTCGCCATCCCCACGCAATGTCCATTGGTGGGGAAGTGATATTCCCACGCTGGACGCCATTCGATAGGTTGCGGTCGGAGCATACACAACCTGACCATTCGGACAATCGGTAAGAGCCTGCAATATCTTACCTGAATCATCCGTTGAATCATCCCCTGCACAATGATAAAGCGTGTTGGTTGTGGTAAGAAGATTGACGAATATGGTGTTCCTAGTCGTAATTCCACCGGGAACGCCAGCCAATGACCAGTTGGCTGTTCTGGCCACAGGAATAATATCCGATTGTCCCATACAACTGAGGCAACAGAATAGAAATATGGCGCAGAGTTTCATTATTCGACATGAAAAGTTCCAGACAATCCAGAAGCCGCCGTAATAGATGCTCCAGCTTGCATGTGAATACATTGAGAATCGTTAACCAAAGTTGTATTGGTAAAATACGCAGCTCCTGAACCGTCAAAATTGGTATAGGTAACTGCCGTGCCTTTTACGTAAGCATAACCATTAACCCCAGTGGAATTTGTATATCCAGTTGAGGTTATTTGCGCGGTAGTAGTAGCTGTTGTTTTTAATCCCGTTGTGGCTGTTACCTTTAATGCCGTTACTAGATTTCCAGAATTATCAAGAGTCATTAATGCCGTGTTGTTTGCCTGATTGTTCCACTGAAACCCATTTGCGCCTGCGCCGGAAAAGGTAAATGGAGCGGCGGCATTTAGAAAAATAGATGGCCCGGCAACTGCTCCTAGTGTTAAAACGGAGCCACTTCCGGCTACAAAAGTATTCTGGCCAGTAAACGCATTATTTGCGTTTATTAGCGGCACATTTGCGCTCAGTTGGGCGTCTTTAATTGAAATTCCGTTGGTGCTTCCTTGCGACAATTGGACAACGATGTTCGTTGTTCCGTTTGTAACAAAAACGTAAGAATTGCTCAACCCATAAGGGTTTTGAGGAAAAAGAACCGCACAATTAGACGAGTTTGTAAAGGTCAATGCCGCGAAGTTGGTTATATTCCACCCCATCATGCAGTTGTTAAAAGAAAGACCCTGAGAGTTTGTTACAAACATGTTCGGAGGTAAGAAAGCACAACTCGAAAACATTGCACCAAAAGAATTATTGCTACAAGTGAGGGCGAAACTTCCGCCGTGATTAAACGCACAGGCTGAAAAACTGCAATGTCCTGGGTTGCCGCCGCCGGTTCCATCTAAACACAAGTCTGTTCCGTTGTTTCTTGAGAAATTACAGGACGAGAAAGTATTGTTGCCTCCGAATTCAATGCATCCGAAATGGTTTTCCGTGCATTGCATGCCCGTAAAAGATATATATTCCGCGCCACCATCAACTTTCAAACCAGTCCAATTAAATTCCATCTGGCAATCATTTATTTTAGCGAGAGGGTCAACATTTGCACCAACAGAGAACACTTCCATTCCTTTTCCGAAGCCATGAATATAAAGTCCCCTGACACACCAGTTAGGTTGGGCGGCATTCTGAACATAAATGCCCGTGCGCCCATCATCTGAACCGGGAATTGTGAGTGTATTTCCGCCGTCAATTTCCAATCCGCTGATTGAAATGTTAGTAGAAGTAGAATCCAGCGTTATCCCGACTCCAGACGACCCAGATGAAAATAAAAGCTTTGAACCTATCATTCCGAATAGCATTTCGTTCGTGAACATCGTGAATGGAGACACCTTGTAGGTTTTCATAGGCAACATCACAGGCAAACCGAGTTGTGCTCCGGCCCATAAAGCATTCGTGATGGCGGTGGTGTCGTCAGTTACGCCATTGCCAACAGCGTTGTATGGGGTCTTGGTTGCATCTAACCAAGCACCGGCAGCGTTTGTTAATCCAGAGGCATTTCCAGTGGAATTGCCAGTACCTCCTGATATTAAAGGTATTACTGATATACTGGAAAACCCACCACCCGTTGCCGCGTTGCTAGCGAACAGGAATGCGCCATCAGAGGGTTGAGTGATATTGGATAACACACCGGCATTTCCGACATAAACAAGTCGGTTAGTGGTGAGGCTGGTATCAATCAAAGCTCCCGTTGTTGTCTTATTTGTTGAGGAAACGTTTCCATTGGCATCGACTACAAGAATATTTCCAGCATGATTGGTATTAAACAGATATTGAAGATTGTTGGTAATAACTGTGTTGTTCTCAAAAGAAGTCCCGCTTACATTCAGATTTGTGGCCGTGAAATAGACTGGAGTATTGAATACGTTGCTGGTTCCACCAAAAGTATTCTGACCGTTCAATCTTGGAATATTGGTTGATAGAGATGAATCTGATATTCCGCCATCGATATTTGCCGTTCCATGGACATTCAGGGCATAAGAACCGGGATTATTGGTATTGATTCCGACACCATTTCCGGCATGGATAAGAAACTGATTTGTCGATGTGGTGGAGAATATATTACTGCTATCATTCCATACGAATGAGTTTGTATTGGTAACGTTCGCATTCTCCCCCGCCGCAATCGAAAAGTCGGCGTTGCTGATATAATTTGTTCCACCGCCAAGAATGGACGAATAATTGGCATTAGTTATGGCGTTATTCAATCCACCATTAATAATATCCCAACGATATGGGCCACCACTGGATACCGAAGAAGTGATGATATTAGATTCGCCGCCAGCTATAACCGATTCATCAACAAAAGCCTTCCCCGCAGTTCCAAAAGAGTTGTTCTGTCCTCCGGCTATTACATCTTGGTCGGATGCATTTATCATGGAATTAATCTCACCGGACAATATCCCTGAGAACACGATGGTATTATCCATGGAGTTATCAATATTACCGGCAAGGAAGTTCTCAGCAGGAACACCACCGCCTGAATAGAAATGGCCTCCAGTGGTAACGCCAGCATTACCAGCCTCGAAAGTTGCCGATGTATTTACGGTTAGGCTGGTTCCAACCGTTGCCGATGAAGCATTGGCCATGACACCAGCCGATGATACTGAAAACTCGCCGATACCACTGGAATTGGTTATGCTGATTGCATTTCCTCCAGTCGAAAGCATGTTCAGTGTGCCGTTGATTCTGGCATTGTTTGAAGCTATGACTGAACCACCGGAAAGAATGTTCGATGCCGCATAAATATTGCTTCCTCCGGGAAGATTAAGATTGCCCACGGCAAGACCGCCTTGTGCTCCAACGGCCAATAATGGATTGGATGCGCTATCCTGAATCTGTAGAAGGTTGGTTTTGTTCGCGGCAATACTAGTAATGGACAATCCGACCGTATTAGTGGCCGACTGGGTAATGCTGGTATTGGTTCCGAGTCCATTCAGATTTCCTATAGCGTTCGTAGCCGAACCGCCGCCAGAACTATTTATCGTGGCCGTCAATCCGCTTACCGTTATCGTCACACCAGAACCAGCTACGGGTATCAGGGCCGATGGAAGAACATTTGTCGCCACGGTTCCGCTGGTAATCTGAGAACCATTCAAGGCGGTCAATGCGGAGCCATTTCCATTAGTGCGAAGCTCTTGAGCCGGTATATCGGCATCAATCAATACATTCGTTCCAGTAACAATCCCCTTGGAATTAACCGTTACCTTGGTTGCAATTCCCGGTGTCACCGCGCTTGTTGGTAAATCTGCATTTAACAAAGCATTTGTTCCAGTGACAATACCCTGAGCATTTACAGTCCCTTTCGTGAACGAACCGGCAGAAACACCGCTGGCGGGAAGGTCAGAATTGGCTAGAACATTAGTTGATATGACACGTCCCTTGGTATCATAAGTCACCTTGGTAGCCGTTCCAGAAGCTATGACTCCAACAAGGGAAGGAGATGGAAAGTTATTAGTAAGGTCTCCAGATGCTATCCCGGATGGAGGTGCAGTATTTACGGTGATTGTTGGAGTAAGTCCAGATATTGAAACAGTTACATTTGCCCCTCCCAATGGCATAATAGAAGGAGGAATAACATTGGTGGATATTTTTCCTCCGCTTACTATATTAGTAGCATTTACCACTACATTGGAAACAAGAGAGCCATCACCTTCAAATGCTGCTGCCGACATATCACCTGTTGCCCCAACAAGAGAATTTCCTATTCTTACAGTATGTCCCAATGGGCCTATAGTCATTCCGGAAGGGTCCGTAGCAATCTGATTGGTTGCGCCTCCAACATTTGTATTTCCTATAAGATTTAAAAGAAGTGTGCTTGTTCCGGTATTAGAAATACTCTGGGAAGAAGCATTGGCGCTATTCAAAATAACCCCCGTCAATCCGGAACCGCTACCAATGAATGATGCATTACTAATCGTGTTGCCAGCTCCATTAACATTATTCGTCAAAGGCGTCTGCGGAACGCCACCTGAGCCGAACAAGTTTGTAATATTAGTCCCATTCAACTGTAATGCCCCAGTGAAATTATTGGTAAGCGTGAAAGTCTGGTTTGAGTTAAGGGCTGCAAAACCATTCAACACTGCTTGTGACAAATACCTTAAATCTGCTGTAGCCGTTGACCATGCCACAAGTGCGGAGGGAAATGTTGCCGTTGAATTGGCGACGGTAAGAAAGCTGGCATTGGTATTTCCTGATGCGCCGGGAGGAACATAGATTGTGAATATGCTCTGAGAAGGAGGCGCAAGGATGGTTGCCTGATATAACAAATTGCTGACCACGTTTGTCATGGTAAATGCACCGGTATTATCCGTTACATATACCATGAAATCCCCTACCACCTGAGACGAGTTGTTAAGTGTGGGGGCAGTGAATGATTGGACTTTTACAGTCCTATTAGTAACGGGATTCTGGCTGAAATCGCTAAGGTTCCATAGCACATTGATGGGTGCGGCCTCTATACCAAGGCAGACCATCAACAAAAGTATTGTAATCAGTTTCTTCATGGTGTTCTCAAATATGCTTTGCTCGCATCATAAGAAGCTATCTCATAAGTAGCATCGACAAAGCTCTTGCTAAGTAAAGTCCAAGGATTAGGGCTATTAGTATCCGGGTCAATACCAGTTATAGGGCCGTTTACTATCGTATAAGTGGTAAAAATGTCATAATACACATATACGCTCACAACAGTCTTTCCTGATACGGTTGTTGTTCTGGTTACCTTGTCACCATACCAATACCACGCCCCGGCGTTATATTCACCGCAGAATCGTTCCGGAACGGCATTTATATTAAGTCCTATGGTTGTCAAGGTCGATTGATTCGGGAAGGACACATCAGATTTGATAATCTGATTAACCATGGATTTACCAGAGAAATTGTGAACGACGCCTATCAACTTATGATATGGGTCATTCAGCGGAAACAATGGCCAAGGGTCTGTAAAAGTCTGTCCGGTGAATAATTCGGTTGCTCCAACATTGCTTGTTCCATAACATACAATCGGGCCACTTGCGAAAAGACTTATGCTGAATTTCCAAGCACACAATGAAATCCAGAAGAAATTATCCGTTCCATCAATGGTCAATGCCTCACTCCATGATGTTTGTGCTCCCGCTCCGCTATTAATAACCAATGAGCCATCTGTCGGTACAGTCTGAAACCCACCTTGAGCCAAAGGAATCGGATACGAAATCTGGTCTGGTTGATATATTAAATTATCATAATCGGAGCTATACATGCTTCCGAATGAAGGAACATCACAACCATCAGTTCCAAGCGTGGTTCCAAACAATGCCTGATAACCGCCTTGCAAAGAACGTCCTCCGCGAACCTTATAACGTAGATAATCATTATTATTAAGGAAAGAACGATACTGCCTTGGGAACCGATAAATCCTGAACGGATGCATATCGCCGGCGGAATACACGTTTCCAGTGCGGGCAATATTACGCGCCACTGAACCAACACTATTGTTAATCTGGTCTAGCGTGCGGGCATTCTGATTGTCCGCCTTCCATGCGCTCCCCGGCCCCAATGGGTCACGACGCGACACCAATGGAGAGGTCTCAGAGCGATACACCCTTCCGCCGCGTGGTATTGGAGATGGAAATATCATAATCAGGTTGCCACAACCGGAGGCACGCCATTTCCATTGTAAATCTGGGCATCCCAATGCCCGAAAGGTGCGCCAAGCCACGATGACGTTAGCTTGAACCATGTCCGCTGAAATAGTTGGGTATCGGCCTGACGCAACCAAGACAATCCATTGGAGTAATATTGAGGCGCGGCGAGCATGGCCACATCAATCAGGGTATTGTTGCCTGAACTGGTTCCGTCATCGCTCCAGAAATACGAGGGCAATCCACCTTGAGTCACCGGGTCGTTAATATAACCACCCGGATTCATTCCTATGGGCAGGAAAGAATAATAAGACCAAGTAACCTTGTAACCAGCCAGATAGAACACATCATTACCCTGACGAAGCTTTCCTATAAGTTCATTGGCCAGTTGCAGGCAGTTGAATACCACACCACCAACAATCACAGTATCACCGGAAACAATGTAGTTACTAACCAGACCAATGCCGTCCTGTTGGGTCGCGCTAACCACGGCATCAACCGATGAATTGATTGCGGCAATCAGTTGCGGGCCAAGGTTCTGTCCACCCAATGCGCCTGTTGACGGAGTATAATTCAGAATCCAGTTATAACGAGGATGCCGGAACAATGAAGGATTAAGCTCAATTGTCTCAACTGAATATTCATCGGGTGGAACATCAAAGCTGATTGCCTCTGCGGTAATCTCAATGGAAGCGGTATTGCCTTTATTATCACGATACCGGCACGTAAGGCACCGGGTTACATTGCCAAAACTATCAACGAATATCGCTCCACGTCCAATGGTTGCGACAATATTTAGGGCGGTCTGCTTGTCGCAATTAAACTTATGGACAATAGTTGCCTGCTCGCCACGTTCAATCTCAGGGGAATTAGGGTCTTCCTCGAATATGAAATCGTTTCCAAATGCATTCTGTGTTATGATTGCACCCGGAGGCGTGGGAGTTCCAATGCCGAATATGGTTCCGTCAGCAACATCGAAGCAGGATGGTGGATATGAAGGCATATCAAGTAACGGTCAATGTTGCCGCATTGCTGGTGGCCGTTCCCGCCGTATCGGTAACGATACAACGGAATTGTTGACCATTCAGTCCAGTTGAATTGGTTATGGTCAAAGTAGTGGTCAGTGAGCCGGTATAAATAGCCGATGCGGTGACATTGTTCCAAGTGACTCCGGTATCAACTGAAATCTGCCATTGATAAGACGGGGAACTATTCACAACGGTTGCCACTGTGAATGTCGCTCCAAATGGATGCTGAACAGGGATGCTATTCGGTTGAGTGGTGAAACTGGGGTCGGTCAAGGCATTAAGAATTGCTTTCACGCTATTTGTGCTGCCACTGGCATTAGTGGCAATGCACCGATAATAATTACCATTCAATCCGGCACTGGATGAAATATGAAGGCTTGAAGTGGTAACACCGGAATATGGAGAACCATTCGTAAGATTTGTCCATGAGAAACCGGCATTAGTGGATACCTGCCATTGATAATTTATGGCCGTCTCTGCGTTGGCAACAATGGTAAATCCCGAAGCTGATGGTGACGCCACGGTTTGATTAGCGGGTTGAGTTGATATGACAGGGGGCCATGTAAGCGCGGGATTGGCAGTGGCACATGCGGCAAGAAACTCGGTTATGGGAAGAATTACAGGTTCCACGGCGGGATTGTTGGTTGACAATACCAATGCTGTTCCATCGAGTCTTATGGTGCGAAGGAATTGAGGATTGGTCGAATCCAGAACGCTGGTTCTTATGCCAGCCACTGGATTCCATGTTGATGGGATATTTGCGCTTGAAAGTGTGATTAATGATAAAACATTCATGGATAATTATAATTTGGATTATTGGGCATACCACCACCACGAGGAGAACCCTTAATTTTCATTTCCTCTATTTGAACAAGACGGCCAGTATTGTGTGCGGTTTTAGATGCCGCATCATTGAGAGTTCCGCCTTGCATCACTAATCCCATTCTCTGCCATGAGTTTGCGGAAAGTCGGGATGAGCCGGAACCCATATTTTGAGTCATTCTTGCACCGGGGCCGGAACCGAATGCCCGAATCAATGTGCCAAGTCCTCCGGCATCCAGAACAAGGTTCAAAGCCTTCAAATCATTCTTAATTGTGGTAATGATTGGAATCAGAACAATGGACAATGTTGCCGCCAATTCCCCCCATAAGGTCTGCCATTCCCGCTTTAACTGGGCCATGCCCATATTCATATCGAACAGACTTTTCGCGTTCTGAGAGGCAATAATCGCATCCAGAGATGCGTCCTTCCAAGACTTCTCAATATCCCCGGAAAGGTTCTTGAGTTCCTGCAACTCGCCAATAGACATGACATTTCGACCGGCACCCAATATCTGGCCTTCAAAGTTCATTTGGGGCCGACCACCTTGATTCATGCCGGGCCGGGTAACACTTCCCGCACTTCTACCGGCCCTGTTTCCAAACTGTCCATAAAGCAGAAGTTTATTGGCCTGAGATTCGTCAATCCCGGCAGAAGCAAGTGCGGCTTGAAGTTGGAACAATTGTCCAGTTCCGCGCCCGGTTTTGGCGGCATCTGTATAAAGCCTTGCTCCACGCTGAACCGCTTGTTCCAGATGATTAAAAGCCGACTTTAAAGCATCTGCCGCATATCCAATAGCCTTAAATCCGGCAGCAGTTATGGCAAGTCCACCAACAAGATTACCACCGCCAAGTGCTCCAAACTTGGACATAAAAGAAGGGGGCGGGGCAATAATGCGAGGCGGTGGTATTATTGGGGGAGGATTACCACGAGCAATCATGTCTTGAAAACCCGGATTAGCAGCAAGAAAACTTGAACTGACTCCTTTAGTCCAATCTGATGCGCTTGAACTGGTGGAACCTCGGCCAATGGTGGACGCCATCTTGTCCAAATCCCTCAGTTGCCGCTTGGCTTGTTCAACCCCGGCAATCTCCAGCATCCATTGTAATTTACCGGCCATTCTTCACCTGTTCCATCAACCTATCCATTTCCTGAGCGATATAACCCTTACTGGCGCGTTTAACTCCGCAAAAGGCCAGCCACCCGTCAAATTCTATCGCCTGCGAATACCACGCCCAACCTTCCTGCATCGAAAGGTCATATAAAACAAAATCCCTCGTAAAAGAGGGATACGTCTTTACTAGGCGGCAGACGTAATCTAGCCACCAGCCTTGTCCATCGCTGGCGGTTCCCGAAAAAAAGTTATCTCACCCTTCTCTTTGGCATCGGCCACAAACTTGACCGCCGTATCGCCATTGCGCCTTACCTGTTCGCTAATGGCCAATACGATGAGCTTGGTTTGTTCTGGTGAGAATGAATCCCCTATTTCAACGGAGCAAAGTTCACGAAACGATTCACGGCCTTTCTTCATCAATTCCCGGCATTCCCTTGGAGTATGAATGAACTGCCAGCACATCTCCCATTCTTCCTCATCGGTAAAAGAAACAGACTCTTGCTTGTCTGCCGCCTTGGACAATTCCAATAACTGCCTGAGAATGGGCGAATCCAGAAACTTGAATATCACATAATCCGATGCCACTAGTTTTCGGACTTCATGACCGGCAATAGTAATCGGCCCTGACAAGAACGCGTCCCCAAGCGAACCGGGAAGCGGATTCGACTCGGCACGTTTAGCCGCCATGCTCTCAATCGTTTCCGGTTGAGGCGGCAACTGAACAATTTGTGTTGCTTGTGACATTTTATGAAGGAGCAAATAAGACGTATGTCTTAATCTCAAATACCCTCTCGCCCTCGGTCTTTCGTGCAAGGTTCATGGATGTTCCCACCACGAAACATTGGAATGTCGTATTCTGGATGGTTCCATTCATGCCAAGTGAAGGAACGATGATTGACCCCACCGTTCCTGAAATAGGCGGTATGACACTGGAATCATCAACCACAGTAATCTCATAGTTAATTCCATCCAGCAAAAGAATCTGGGTTGATGTGAGGCCATCTCCATTCTCAATAATCAATTGTTCCGTGCGTTCGGTAGGGCGAACTGATTTGATTATATAGCTCGATACAATCGGGGATTGATTGGCGAAACCGGATGTTCCCCAAATAAATGTTGAGAAGCCTTCGGCCTTGAATCCGACCGAAGGAAGTGCTGGAGGCCATGCCATATATTGTTATTCGTTTGCCAACGCACCGGGTTGGCCTTGTATTAATTGCAGTTGAGAACCTATCGAAAACTGGATTTGGTAAGCGTCAACAACCAGACCCGGATTGCCGGTCGGGAACGGTATGATGCCGATATAATCCACCGGATACTCAGTCCATATTGGGTCAGTCACCAGTCCTCGAATAATATCCCGGTATCCTTCCACCACGGTAAACATGGGGTCGGCATTCTGGTTCTGGTCAATCAACGGCGTTCCGCGTTCCACGGTCAAACCACGGCCACGTGATACCACCACGATAAACTGACGGTCAACCCGGCCAAGACATGCTGCTATGCCAAACTCTCCGCGTATCTGTTCTCCGTTATACATTAAAAGCACCTTCTCAGAATTGGACTTGTCAAATAGTTGTTTCCAAAGATGCACCAAATCGGAGCATACGAATGCATCCCCTCCATGAGCCTGTGCGGCGGGTTTTAACGCGCCGATTATCTCCTGCATTTGTTGTGCAATCGTGTATGCCATATCAACCGCTGAAACAGTCCGATGATAACGCTTCCAATGTCACCGCACCGGGCGCATAGGCCCGCGAGAAATTCACGTCCAAGGCAATTTCATCATTGGAAATCATTGTCAATTCCTTGCGCCACATGTCGCCTTGCATCGTCCACGGATTCTTTTCTTCCGGGGCCAAACGACGCTCGAAAATGCGCTCGCAAACGAATATGAGGCACGCGGCAGACACCTTGGCCGGTGGAGTCCCGACAAATGGAGTCTGATAAATATTCGCCAGCCGTGCATCAATATCATTGGAGGCGTCCGCGATTATCTGGTTGAGTTGCGGGATGACGTTGATTTGTGTCCCATCATCATCCAATGCGGCATACAAATCCGGTTGGGCTATCAACCCTTGAACCGCTGCCTGTGTCGTATATGCGCTCACGTTTGTATCAAATTAATCGCCGGAGACTCCGCGAGATTAGAAACGGAATCCCCGGCATTGCTTTCAAGTGGCAGTGGAGTCTGACGCTTGAAATTCAATTCCGGCTCTTGGGTTTTGAGCGGATAAATTGCACTCCCTGAATGTTTGAGGACGCACTGAAAATCCATCCACACCTTGCCTCCAAGGTCGAGCCATTTCTGGCAGAACCACCAATCTTCACTTAGGTATCGGCGTTTTCCATCTGGATACTTATAAACCTGACAACCCCAGAAATCATACTCAACGGTCTTTTGGTCATGGTCGAGCGCATACCAGATTTCTTCCCCAA
>Ga0210402_10000466_pt1 | contig 45362 bp, 38 predicted proteins | sample IncBWC7MmetaG_FD_161055 | JGI IMG/M metagenome (GOLD analysis project Ga0210402, IMG submission 161055) | Forest soil microbial communities from Barre Woods Harvard Forest LTER site, Petersham, Massachusetts, United States - Inc-BW-C-7-M | ecosystem: Environmental > Terrestrial > Soil >...
GATTGATAGCGGGCTGAACGAAGAAGAGTCGATTTGTGTGGCATGAAAATTTGTTCGAACTGATTCTGCGCCGGAATCGCGAACGTGTGCTGGCAACAGCTGAGCGCATGCGCAACATCCAATTTCTCTAAGGGTTAGATAGAGAAGAGGATGCACGCAAGCGGCTAGGGAGTTGGAAGACGTAAGTTGGGAGCCGTGTCATAGATGTTTGAGGACAAAATTTGCGCAGTGGATTTTTGTGACGGGGCCGCTGTGACTTCTCTGGCTCAACAGGATTTTTGCCTGAATCACTTCATTGATCTCTGCTACGAGAACTTGCAACGCATCGATCCCCGAGCCCAAAAGGCGGGACGACTCCCTCTAGACCTCCCCGCTCTGCGGGCATTCGTCGAAGAGTGTTCTGGGAGGGCTTTGGACGCGGCTTTGCGATGCGAGGACATCGACAATCTGCAGCGCGGCCGGCTGCTGGACATACTTCTGTGGGCCGGTGAACTATTTCTTCTGCTGCGCGCTCCCACGCGCGGATTCGCGGATTCCATTTTGCAGGAGCACGACCCTGTTCTCACCCGCCTGGCTGCCCGCCATTTCTGAGAATGTCGCGGCCGAACGCGCATTGAGGCAAGTTCGACCGACTAGTTAGTCCGCGCCAGAATCGCCTACCGAGCCACTGGCGCGGCCAAAGACTCGCCGAGCGGCGCTGCTCCATGGAATGGCCTCGAACTCGGCAAGATAAGAATAGGCTACGGGCACCACGAGAAGTGTCAGAACCAAGCAGAGCGTCTGGCCGCCGATAATCGTGACAGCGATGGAGGCGCGCTGTTCAGAACCAGCGCCGATGCCGATGGCGACGGGAATCAGGCCGGCGACAATCGAAAGAGTGGTCATCAAGATGGGGCGGAGGCGGACGCGGTTGGCTTCGAGGATGGCTTCTCGGACTGGCATGCCGGTGGTGCGAAGGCGGTTTGTGTAATCTACCTGCAGAATTCCATTTTTCTTGACGATACCCAACAACAAAAACATTCCCAGGGCGCTCCAGAGGCTTAATGCGCGGCCCGTGATCCACAGGGAGAGGAGCGCGAACGGAATGCTGAGCGGCAGAGTGAGCATGATGATGAACGGATGGGAGAAGCTTTCAAATTGCGCAGCCAGCACCATGTACATGAAGATGGATGCGAGGAGCATGGCTAGCAGGAGATTCCAGGTGGTTTCCTCGAGAACTTTGACTTGGCCGGTGAAGCGGTAGGAATAGCCTGCGGGGAGGCCGATTTCCTTAATGGACTGAATCGTGTGAGCTGCCGCGAGGTCGAGCGGATAACCGGAAGCGACGTTAGCGTAGACGGTGACTTCAAATTCGCGATTGTATCGCCAGAGAGTCGCGGGGCCCGCGCCGCGAACGATTGAGGCAACGTTTTCGAGGCGCACCTGTCCGAGCTTCGTGGAGGGCACCATCATTTGCGCGAGGACGTCTGGATTGTCGCGCTGCCACTCGAGCAGCTGCATGACGACGGGATACTGTTCCGAGCCTTCCTTGAAGCGAGTGATCTCGTCTTCACCGGAATAAAAAAGACGGACGGCATCGCTGACGTCGCTCATGCGCACGCCGATATCCGCAGCACGTTGGCGGTCTAATTTGACTTGTAGTTCCGGAGTATTGAGGTTGAGGCTGGGGTTCACGTCGACCAGGTCCGGATACTTCATCATCAGACCGGCGACTCTCTTGCTTAACTCGGCGAGCTGGTTCAACTCCGGCCCGCGGATGACCGCGCCGATGGGAAAGTAGGTCTCTCCGCCAAAAACGGAAGGCAGGCGCACGTTCGAGACCATGTTGCGATAGCCGGCGAGATATCCGCGAATCTCGGTGGCGAGCTGCTCATGGCTGCGTTTTCTTTCGCTGCGGGGCACCAAACCAATGAAAAGATGAGCGTGGTTTGTAGGGCCATGGGTAAGAGATTGCACGAAAGCAACTTCAGGCAGCGCGACGACGCGCTGTGCGATCTCCGACGCACGTTCCGTCGTCTTTGAAAGCGCCGTGCCCTCCGGGAGCGTAAAGGAACTGATCAGCTCGGATTGATCATCCGAGGGAATCCAATCTCGGCCCACGAGATGATAGAGGCCGAAGGTCGAGAGAAAGGTTCCGACACAGATCAGAACGATGACCCAGCGATGGGCGAGCGACCACTGCAAAAGCCTCAGGTAGGATTGTTCGACCCAATGCAGGATTCCGCTCGCGTGCGCTTTTTTCTCTTTTTCGCTGACCTTCAGCATGCGCGAGCTCATCATCGGCGTAAGCGTGAACGCCACCAATAGCGAAACTAGAATGGCCATGGCCATGGTCCAGCCAAAGGAATTGACGTATTTGCGCGCGTAGCCGTTCATGAAAGCAATGGGCAGGAAAATGATGACCAGCGAGAGGGTGGTGGCCATTACGGCTAGGCCGATTTCCCGAGTGGCTTTGATCGCAGCGTTCTTGCGGTCTTCGCCTTTTTCTTCCATGAAGCGGAAAATATTTTCGAGGACGATGATGGCGTCGTCGATGACGATGCCGACGGCGAGCGTGAGCGCCAGTAGCGTCATATTGTTGAGAGAGAAATCCATGCCGCGCATGAGCGTGAACGTAGCGATAATGCTGGCGGGGATGGCGACGGCGGCGATGAGGACGGCGCGCCAGTTGCGCATGAAGAGGAACACAATGGCGCTGGCGAGAATGCTGCCGAGAATCAGGTGTTCGAGAAGCGAGTGGACGGAAGCCTTGATGAAATCGGAGATGTCGTGAATGACAAGAAGCTGGACGCCGGGAGGCAGCTGAGCGCGGAGTTCGTCGAGCTTGGCTTTTACGTTGTCCGCAACCTGGACGGTGTTAGTGCCGGACTGGCGCAGGACTTGAATGCTGACGACGTCCTGAGCGGGAGTGCCTTTGCGAAAGAGGGCGGACCAGGTGCGAAGCTCTTGCGCGCCGTCTTCGACTTGGGCTACGTCACGCACGCGAACTTGCGCGCCGCCGCGCGTGCCAATGACGATTTCTCCGAACTGATCGGCGGAAGTGACGCGGCCGAGAGTGCGGAGGCCAAGTTCCTGCGGGCCTGTGATCATTCGGCCGCCGGGCGCTTCGATATTTTCGCGTTGGAGAGCGTCGCGCACGTCTAGCACGGTGAAGTTGTGCGCGGTCAGTTTCTGCGCATCGAGCAAAACGCGGATTTGACGCGCCTGTCCGCCGTTGAGCTGGACGCTGCCGACGCCATCCACCGTTTGGATGGCGCGGCGGATTTGCTTGTCCGCAATTTCAGTTAATTCGCGGCGACTGATGGGCCCGCTAACGAGCAGAGTGAGAATGGGATCCGACTGCGGATCTTGCTTGGTGATGACGGGAGGCAGCGTATCCCGCGGCAGACGATTCACAGCGGCAGCGACTTTCTCGCGAATGTCCTGCGCGGCCCCGTCGATATCGCGTTCGAGAACGAAGGTGCAAGTGATGTCCGCGAAGCCTTCGCTAGAGTAGACAGTGATCTCGTCAATGCCGCTAACGGAAGAGATGGCGTCTTCGAGGGGCAGGACGACGCCGGTGACGACTTCTTCGGGCGTGGCGCCCGGCAATTGCACATCAACGTTCACTGTGGCGGGATCGGCCTTTGGAAAGAGGTCTACCGCGAGTCCGCGGTAGGAAAACGCTCCGAGCGTCACAAGAAAAGCGATCAGCATCACCGTGAAGACGGGATACTTTACGCAGGTTTCGGCTAGCTTCATCGGCGTGTGTGCTTGATCTTCCGGCGCTCGCTACTTCAAAGCCGGAGCGTTCCCTTCGGCTTGCTCTTGGACAGTCGCGCCGTCGTGTAAGTCTCCGGAAATGGCCACGGCGACGCGGTCGCCTGGCTTTAGTCCTTCAGCGACTTCAAAGCGTTTGCCCCGCTGGTCCTCCGTTTGGCCCGCAGGACGAATCTGGTGTTCGGAAACGCGATTTCCGCTGAGAAGGAAAACCTTGTAGACGCCGTAGCGGTAGTTCACGGCGCCCTCCGGCAGAAAGATGGTCTTCTCTTCTTTTTCGCTGGGAATCGAGGCCTGCACGAAGAAACCGGGTTTCAAACGCCCGTCCGAGTTGGCGATAAGTGCTTCCGCGTCAAATGTGCGCGAATCTTGAGCGACGGCGGGATTGATGCGCGAGACGCGTCCATGAAATGTTTCGCCCGGAAAGGCCTCGACCTGCAAATCCACGGTGGCGCCGTCTTTTACCCAACCCGCCCAGCGCTCGGGAACAGCAAGGCGCGCTCGCAGAGTGTCCGTCCTTACAAGGACCATGACCGGGCCCTGCACGCGCAGGTATTCGCCAGGATGAACATCTCGCGTCTTGATGGAGCCGGGGAACGGCGCCCGTATCGTCGCATCGTTCAGCTTTTTTTCGGCCAGCCTCTCGCTTGCTTCGCTGGACACCAGCAAGGCCTTCAGCCGGTTTACATCTTGTAGTGCGACCGTGTACCCCGCCTGGGTGCTTTGAAAACGGCTGGCAGCCTCATCCAACTGCTGCTGGGAAATCAATTTATCCTTGAACATCTCTTGCGCTCGGCCGTACTTGCGCTCCGCATCATACAAGTCGGCTGCCGCGCGTTGTACGGAGGCAAGTTTCTGCGGATCGGTTGGGGGCGGTTCGTTGGGACCGATGCCGAGCTGCGCGCGCACCTGGGTTACCAGTCCGCGCTGGCGGTCGACTTCCAACTGCAGTTCCTGCGGATCGATGAGGATCAGGGGCTGGCCTTCCCTCACCGTGTCTCCGATGTCGGCAAGCACTTGGGAAACGCGGCCTTCGACCTCCGAGCTCAAAATGCTTTCTTCCAGAGCGTAGAGTGAACCTGCGGCCTGCACTCGGCGCCGGGCGGTTTCCTCGGCGACGGTATAAACATGAACAGGCGTGGGATGAGCAGAGTCCCCGAGCACAGTGCTGGAAACAGACTTCGAGCATCCGCCAACAAGGATCGTGGCAAAGACAGTTGCGCCGGCCAGACAATGAAACTTTTTCATAAAGTCGCTTGGGGAGCTGTCCGTCCGCGTGCGCTTGAAGGCACTTTCCAGATCACTCTCAGAACACACTCTGACCGTCATCTCCTGCTTGCTATTTGGACGTAGGAACGTACCACAACGTTTCGCATTTCGGCGTTCATTTCTGAAAGAAACGTCCGTTGCAATTATGACGCGGAGTAGGGTGGGAATCCAGCGCTGAAAGGCCGAGCCTGGAGAAGCGGGTCATTGAGATTTATTTCTGGTGGGTCTTCTCGGCGCCATTATGCAATGGAGAGCCGACGATTGTCGGCGCTGACCTAGTCGTTCACTTTGCGCCGCAATAGGAGTAAACGGGCGCTTTGCTCGCGCAGAGAAAAATGGTGCGCCGCGTAGGAATCGAACCTACAACCTATGGATTAAGAGTCCATTGCTCTACCAATTGAGCTAGCGGCGCGCAGAGGATCAAAGAATTTTACACGGGACGCGCAATTTTGTCGAACGGGCCCGACGGGCGGAAAGTTAGCCCCCGTGGCGATGCAGCTTTACTTTGCGCGGAGCTGCGTGGCCAGGTCACGGGCAACTTGACGGGCGCGGGGAAGATCGCTGGGGTCAAACGAGATGGCGGAGACTCGGGGATGTCCGCCGCCGCCGAATTTCTCGGCCAGTGACGCGAGATTTTGGTCCGCGGTAGCCTGATTCCAAGGGTTGGTGCCGAGCGAAACTTTAGCGCGAACCGCGGAAGCGCTGACGCTCACGGAATAAACGCATTCGGGATGCAGCAGGTAGGGGATGAACTTGTTGTAGCCTTCGAGGTCGAGATCGCTGACGTCAAAGAAAATCACGCCATCGATGGCTTCGGAACGCTGGCGAAGAATTTCAATGGATTTGCGGTGGCGTTCGAGCAAAGCCCCGAGGTGTTTGGCAACGAGCGGCAGCTTAACCATCTCGGCTAGCGGCCGATAGGCGAGCTCTGGAATGATGCGCGCGGGCAAGTTGTCTTCCGGAGCCGCCTCGATGACCAAGGCGAGCTGGGTGGCGGGCTCGACAAGCTCAACGGCGGACTCTGGCGTCGGGTATTGGGCCCCATCGATGATGTCGCCCCAGTGAATCAGTTCCTCGAGAGGCCGCGTATCGAATCCGAACTTTTCTTTCGCCACCGTGGCAATCAGTTTTGTACAGGATTTATAGTCCGGCTCGTAAAACATATGCGGGCCGGGATGAGCGCGGAAATGTTCGGCGTCCACGGGCGTGAGGAACGCACTCTGATGGTGGTCGAACCACCAGGTGACTTTGGGAGAGTTCGAGTACTTGAAATCGACAATGGCGTTCTCGTCGCCGTCAAAGAGGCCCGCGGTCCAGGGCTGCGAAGCGCGATGCGTCATGCCCGTGAACCCGAACTCCGCGGCGGGATCGAATTTCTCTTTATAAAACCGGTAGAAGAGAGCGGCAGAGGCTGTCCCATCAAAACAGCGGTCGTGAAAACAAAGCCGGACGCGGGTCATGTGGTATCGATGGCGCCTTTCAGTTTCTTTCCTGCTTTGTCCGGGCAGGGACAAAGCCTTTTAGGGTGGCGGGACATGAAAAAGAAGTCAAGTGGAAACAATGGATAAGCAATACCAAAAAAGGAGCCGCCCGGCAATGCCGGACGGCTCTCGAAAAACATGAAGCTCTGCCAACTCCTACTTGTTAACCATCTTATCGACGATGTCTCCGATGATCGGCAGCTTGAATTTCTCGTGCGAGTAAGCTTTATACATAAGAAAAATCCAGGCCGCGAAGACGGCCAGCCCGAAGAGTGGGAAGATGGCCAATCCGAGGAGGCCAATGATTGGTATGTGCGCGATAATAAGCCAGACAATCCACAGTGCGAACCAAATAGGAACGATGCTTATGTTGAAAGCGATGGATTGCGCACCGTGAAATTTCACGAAAGGACGCTTGTCGATGAGCAGGAAGATGAGGCCGGTGATCCATCCGAAAAGATAGCAAAGCAATCCGGCGACGTTTTCTTCAATTCCTTCGGTAGCGGAGGCTGCTACCGGGGCCGCCACCGCCCCACCTTGCGCCCCACCCGACGCGCCGCTCTGCGCGGCACCGCACTTCGGACAGAATGTTGCCTCGCCCACATCCTGACCACACGCTTTGCAAAATGCCATGAACACACCTCCCGGGGTCCAACTGTGGGCGGAGAGTAGCAAAACGCCCATTCCAGAGCAATCGATATTCCGTGCGCCGCTAAACTAACAAACAAGATGCAAAGAGGAGGACGCCGGGACGTCCTCCTCTTCGATGGTTAAGGGAGTTCTGCCGGTGCCTACTTCCCTTCTCGTTCCTTCTTTTCAGCCGCTGGAGCAATAGCGGGGATGTTGGCTTTCTGAATTGCTGCATTGAGTGCGGCGAGATCCTTGGATTGAATCTCGTGCCAGGCGGCCAACTGTGCCTCGAGCCGCGTGTTGAGTTCCTCGTAGACGGTGAAGGACGCCGCTGTTGGAGCTGTGTCGGCGCTTTCCACGGTCTCCTGCAAGGCCACGAGCTGGTCGGCAACCTGGATTGGATAATTCAGCGGGTCCTCCCCGCTCTTGGACTTCGGCTGAATGATTTTTTCTTCAACGGCGTTCATTTTCTTTGTGAGCGCATCCGCCTCGTCGAGAACAGGCTTTGCGGTCGCGTCCGCGGAGAGGCGCTTTTTCAGTGCATCCACCTGGCTGCGCACGCTGCGAATCTGATTAACGGCTTCATGCCCGGCGGTCACGCGGTCGCGGATTCGTAGCGCAAACTCTTCCTGCTTTTCGAGGTCGGCTGCCGACGCGGTCACCCGCGGATCTTTGGTGATCTCCAGCTTGGCGGATTGTGTTTTTCCGGCAACGGTCAGTTTGACCTCGTACGTGCCGGGGGCCACCAGCGGGCCTTCCGGACGGCCTCCCCATCCAACGGAGCCCGGAACCTTCGTTGGCGATTCGAAGTGCATATCCCATACGAAGTGGTTCAAGCCCACTTCCGCAGGGAGCTCTTCCCCGGGTCTGCTGATGCCAAACTCCTCTTCGTCGGGAGAAGCGCCTTCGGCGGCTTTCTTGCTCGAATACTTGCGGACAAGTTTGCCGTGCGCGTCGAGAACTTCGAGTGTAATTTGTTCCTTCGGCGCGGTCTTCAGCGAATAAAAAATCACCGCTCCAGCAGGCGGGTTGGATCCCACCGGAACGCTGGCTGGCAGAGTGAAGCCTGGTCCGCGAAAACGGATGGTTGAAGACGGTTGATAAAGGTGCGCTTCGTCGCTTGAAGCGGCCGCCGTCATTTGGCGGAGTGGAGCGATATCATCGAGAATCCAGAACGAGCGGCCGTGCGTGGCCACTACGAGGTCGTTGTCTTTTACGGTGAGGTCGTGGATAGGCGTCGTCGGCAGATTGAGTTTCAGGGATTGCCAGCGCGCACCATCGTCCAGGGAGATGTAGATTCCGTTTTCCGTCCCGGCATAAAGCATGCCCTTGCGTTTCGGATCTTCGCGCACGACGTGTGCGTAACTATTATCGGGTAAGCCCGTCGTGATTTTTGTCCAAGTCTTGCCGTAGTCCGCGGTCTTAAAGATGTACGGATGGAAGTCATCGAGCTTGTGGCGATCGACGGCAACATACGCTGTGCCCGCGGAATGGGGGGATGGTTCGATGATGCTGACCAGGCTCCAGTCCCCGAATTCTTTGGAAGTGACGTTGGCCCAGTTTTTGCCGCCATCGCGCGTGACGTGCACGAGTCCGTCGTCGGTTCCGGCCCAAATGATGTCCTTTTCGAGCGGCGATTCAGCGAGAGCGAAGACGGTGTCGTAGTACTCGACGCTGGTGTTGTCTTGTGTGAGCGGCCCGCCGGACGATTGCTGCTTGCTCTTGTCATTCCGCGTGAGGTCGCCGCTGATCGCGGTCCAGGTCATTCCCTCGTCCGTAGTCTTAAAAACGGCTTCGCCACCGTGATACACGGCCTTGGGATCGTTAGGAGAGGTCATGATCGGCGCTGTCCACTGGAAACGGTGCTTCAATTCCACGGCGCCAGCACCCATCGGGTTGAGCGGCCAGGACGTAATGTCCTGCACTTGACGGGTCTTCTTGTCGAACCGCGTGATCAAGCCGTCGTAAGAGCCTGCGTACACGACATCCGCATTCGTCGGGTCAGGAACGACGAAGCCAGCTTCGCCGCCGCCGACCTCGTACCAATCCGGACGGTCGATAACGCCATCATCGCTTCGGCTGGCAATCGCCACCGTCGAATTGTCCTGCTGAGCCCCGTAGATGCGATAAGGAAAGGCGTTGTCCGCAGCCACATGATAGAACTGCGCGGTCGGCTGATTCCCCTGAGTGGTCCAAGTCTTCCCGTTGTCGTGAGAAATAGTGGCCCCACCGTCGTTGGAATTGATCATCCATTCCGGGTGAGTGGGATCGATCCAGAGACCGTGATTGTCGCCATGAGGAGAGCGAACGAAGTTGAAAGTATGGCCGCCATCGCTGGAACGGTATACCGCGGTGTTCAGCACGTACACTGTATCCACATTTTTGGGATCAGCGAAAATGTGATGGAAATACCAAGCCCGTTGCGTATAGCGGTGATCGGGATTGAGGAGCTGCCAGGAATCGCCGGCGTCCTCGCTGCGGTAGATTCCGCCTTTTTCCGCTTCGATAATGGCATAGACGCGATTCCCGTCGGCGCCGGAGACGGAGACACCGATGCGGCCGAGCACGCCGGATGGTAGGCCGTGGCCTTCCAGACGTTTCCAGGTCGCGCCGTCGTCGATGGATTTATAAAGGCCGCTGCCGGGCCCGCCGCTGATGGCGGTCCAGGGGTACCGCTGCGCTTCATAGAGCGCCGCGAACAAGATGTGCGGATTTGAAGGATCGAAAGTGAGGTCAATGGCTCCGGTCTTGTTGTCTTTGAAAAGAACTTTTTGCCAAGTCTTCCCGCCATCATTCGAACGAAACACGCCGCGCGTTTCATTGGGACCATACGCATGGCCCATCGCCGCAACGAACAGAACGTCAGGATTTGCGGGGTGGACGATGATCCTGGAGATATGTCGCGTGTCTTCCAACCCGATGTGCGTCCAGGTTTTGCCACCATCGACGGACTTGTACATGCCGTCGCCGTAGGAAATATTTCCTCGCCAGCAGGACTCGCCGGTGCCCACATAAATGACATTCGGGTCTGATGGAGCCACGGCAATCGCGCCGACCGACATGATGCCAGTCTTGTCGGTCATCGGCGTCCACGTCAGGCCGCCATTTGTGGTTTTCCAAACGCCGCCGGCAACAGAACCGAAGTAGTAAGTCTCCGGATCACCGGCGACTCCGGTCACGGCAAGGGCTCGTCCCCCTCGGAAGGGACCAACCTGCCGCCACTTCATCCCCTTCAATGCATTTTCATCGAGTGTTTGCCCAAGAAGTGCTGTGGCGGTGAGTCCAACTAGAAGCATCGCCAATAAAATGAAACAAACTTTCATCAAGCGTTTCAGACCACTCATCGTTTTCGCCCCCAAGTAAACTTTGTGTGCACCAGTACTACGGCAGGTAGTATTCCGCGAGGCCGAATCTTACACCCTACTCCGCAATCTTCGCCAGAAACAGACGTTGAAATCTGCCACGCTAGTTCCTGACGCACAGCGGAATGCTTTTGGGTACAATCCCCGTCGTGACCAACCCGCCCGCTCCGAGGCCCCCTAATTCGCTTTCGACTCCATCTTCCTCGTCCAACAGCGCTCGCCGTCTGTTTAGTTTCGATTGGCTTCGACGCGCATCCCCACCTGAAAGGAAGTCGCTGATCGCCGGCGGGCTTGGCTGGATGCTCGACGCGATGGACGTGATGCTTTATTCCCTCGTCCTCGCGTTTCTGATCCGAGAATTCGCGATGGATACGCGGACCGCAGGATTGCTGAATTCACTGACGCTCGTGGCCTCTGCCATTGGCGGTCTTCTCTTTGGCGTCCTCGCCGATCGCATCGGACGCATCCGTGCCCTCATGGCGTCGATTCTTGTCTATGCGCTGGCAAGCGCCGCTTGCGGCTTCTCTCACACGATTCCCCAGCTCGCCACCTTCCGCTTCGTGCTGGGGCTCGGCATGGGCGGCGAATGGACAACCGGCGCAGCGTTGATCGCAGAGACCTGGCGCGCGGAGCATCGCGGTAAGGCGCTTGGGTTCATGCAGTCGGCATACGCCATCGGGGAAGCGATTGCCGCGCTCGTAGTGGCGCTTGTATTGCCGCACTTTGGCTGGCGGCCAGTCTTTTTAGTCGGGGTTTTGCCCGCGTTTCTCGTCTTCTGGATTCAGCGCAGCGTGCCGGAGCCTGAGCTGTGGAAACAGCGCGCGGCACGCAGAGAAAAAGTATCGCTGCACAGGCTGCTGGAGAAAGGCGTTCTGCGCAACGGGATATTGGCCACGACCATGAACGCCTGCAGCATGTTCGGCTACTGGGGATTATTCACTTGGATTCCGGCGTATTTGTCCTTGCCGCCCGCGCAGGGCGGCCGGGGTCTCAGCCTTGTCAAAACCACGGCGTTTTTTCTTGTACTGTGCTTCGGAAAGTGGCTCGGCTATGCGCTATTCGGATTTTTTTCCGATGCGTTTGGGCGGCGCAAACCGTATTTCCTCTATCTGATCATCGCGGCTGCCCTGGTGCCGATTTACGGAATGTCCCGAAGCGCTTTCTGGCTGCTGGCTCTCGGGCCCTTAGTCGCATTTTTTGGGACAGGCTATTTCTCGGGTTACGCCGCGATTGCGAGCGAACTTTTCCCGGGTGAAATTCGCGCCGCCGCCATGGGATTGAGTTACAACATCGGCCGGGGACTCTCCGCCGTGGCTCCGTTTGCCGTCGGAGCGCTCGCGCTCCGGTATGGAATCGGACCAGCCTTTTTTCTGCAAGCGGGAGCCTTCTTGATGGCTGCTCTGCTTGCCCTCGCGCTGCCGGAAACGCGCGGGCAAGAGTTGGACTGACTAGGCGACCGCAGACTGCGAGTGAATGCGCGCGCCATTCGCGCTCAGAGTAAAGTTCATCGCGAAATACGGCGCCTGCGCCAGGATTTTTTGGAACTCATTTTCCTCGGTGTAGGGACGCCGGGGAATGCGTCGCGCGAGAATGCTGATTTGTAGCGGGTCCTTCACGAATGGATAAGGCTTCACGGTGACCAAATTATTCCCCGCGGGCTGCAAGTCCCAATCCGCTTCACTTCCGTTGCCATTCACCGGCACGGCATCGATGGTCGAACCATCTAATGGCGCGAGACAGAAATAGAGCGACAAACGATCGAGAGCTTCCAAGCGCTGAAGATTCGCTTGCAACGCGCGGTCGTCCGAATAGGCTTTCATAAGCGGGTCAGCCCGAAGATCCACTTTGAGCCGCAATTGCTGCAGTCTCAGCCGCTGCAGGAAGTCCGTGACGAGGTGGGCCTCGTTGGACTTGACGTACTTGGCGGAAAAACCGGGCATCGTCGCTCGCGCTCGATCGTAGAGACCGGAGCAGTGCATGCTGACGAGCAGCCCTGCGTAATGGTCCACTTTCACTACGCGCTCGATGCCCCGCTGATAGAGAGCAATGTGTTCCTCCGTGGGAATGGACATGAAGTTATACGGGGTGAAGGTCTTTGGATCGATCCCGGGCAGGAGTTCCCATTCGTTCCACCCGTTGTCATGCTCCGCGGCTGCTAAACAGAAGGATTCGAAAGGCTCAGGCCGGCTAAAGAGTTTGCTTCCCAGGGAGCGCGCAAAAAAACCCGACAGCACGGCATGGTCGGTCTGCCGGATAAGAATCAACTGATCGCCGTGCTCTTGAATAATCATTACGCTGCCCTCTTTCGCAGCGGGACCCTCCCAATCGCCGGGAGGCGTCGGTTTTCGGCCGCGGGGGTGGCCAAACCGAAATCTCAATGCGACGCAATTATGCTCCCGCGGCGGGGTCACATGCCAGTCCAATCGAAGGTCTGGCGGCCAGAGGGCTGATTCCCGTTATATATATTGGTAGAACCACTGCGGGAGTGGCGGAACTGGCAGACGCGCAAGACTTAGGATGGTTTCAGACGAGGCCCCGAGGCCCCGTGATGAGTCGAGAGCATTTAGGTTCGGCTCTCATGGGGCCTTTTAGTTCCTCTCGGGCATAGTTTGGGCACACTACTAGACTGAAAACACATGGAGATGCACGAGAACAAACTCAAGCGCCAACCAGGAGAATGACTGGGCCGAATGTCCATCATGTGCTGGAACGGGGTACGAGGGTACAGCTCAGTGCAGCCCATGCCGGGGTTCCGGTTGGTTATTTGTTCGTCGCTGACCCTCATAGAGCGAGACAGGTGTAGAATCTTCTCTCCTGCCTCTACACGATACTAACGCGAAGTGGAAATAGTGACTCCAGGGAATCTGCAAAGACTGTCCCCCGACACCTTCGCGGATTCCCTGGTCGTGCTGCTTTCGCACACGATTCGCACTTGAAACAACCTTACCTACAACAAACCTGAGCCGTCGTTGCTCTAAAGCAAAAAGGGAAGTGGCCCGCTACTCTGCCAAAATGACGGCCCCGCGCCTTGTGCGCTCCTAAAAGACCTCACTGGTAACTCTGCCAGTGGGCCGGAATCGTGGTTTGGTCTATAAATCCAAAGCTCAGTCCCTCACACCCTGAAGGTTGAAAAATGCCATGAAGTTGAAACGAGGAGCGTTCGTGGGCCTGCAAGTCTCAATCCGGAAATCCGGCGATGTCACCATACTCGACCTTCGGGGAAGATCGACCATCGACAGTGGTGAGAGCGAGCTATTGGGCAGCCATCTACAAGAACTGGTCGCCAATGGTGTGCGCAAGTTGTTGTTGAACCTAGGAGAACTAACCCAGGTCGACAGTTCCGGCATCAGCAGCATAGTAGGGACCTATGTTTCCCTTAGAGATCAGGGTGGCGACCTAAGATTGCTCCGCCCATGTGGCCGCGTGCTGGAGGTGTTCAGGGTACTGCGCCTGCTAGAAACTATCCCTAGCTTTGAAGATGAGGCTCAGGCTGTGGGTAGCTTTCGGCCTCAAGGTTACTTCGCAAATCATAGGCCTTAGTCGCCGTGCTGACAGCGATACTTGATACGGTGCAATTCATGTCCGGTAAGGCGGCTAACCAGGCACTTAAAGGCGCACGCTGATATCGGCGATGTATTCGGTTCATGGTTCGCATTAGTCTAAAGGGTGTCCGCATTGGGCAACTCTTCTTCGTCGGGGCCTTATGATAAACGCCTCTGTCAGTGCAGGTGCTCCTACTCCGCAAAAGTCCGCGCTCGTAGTTTCTTCCGGCGGTGATATCGATGAACTGCTCATGAGCGTCTTGATCACGGAAGGTTGGGACATTCAACGCGTTGTTGATAATCAAGATGCGCTCTCCCTTTCAAGAGAGAAACCGTTCGACATAATCATCACTGGACGGAAAACCTGCGGCTCCGAGGATATTGAGCTTCTTCGCAAAATCCGGAGCGCTCGCCCTCACGTTCGCCTGATTATTCTGACCGATGAATGGACTCCAGGAGACGTTATCGCTGCCATGCGCGAAGGCGCGTTCAGTTATTTCTCGGCTCCATTTGAGGCTTCTGAGCTCGCCCAAACGGTGCGTGCGGCCATGGTCGAGCCCTACTGGGACGACGGCATCGAAATCCTCTCCGCCACCCCCACCTGGGTTCGCTTAACGGCCAGATGTGACCTACCTACCGCAGACCGCCTGGTGCAATTCCTGCACGGAGTCGGAGACATTCCGCAGGCTGACAAAGACCAAGTGATTAGCGCCTTCAGGGAGATCTTGATCAATGCCATGCAGCACGGTGCAAATTTTAATCCCAATCAGTATGTGGAAATCTCGTTCATCCGTTCTCATCGCGCGATAACCTGCCGCGTTAGGGATCCCGGTAAAGGCTTCTCGCTAGAAGAACTTCGCCACGCAGCCATCGGCAGCTCGCCGGAGGATTTGCTTAGCCATATGGCGGTTCGTGAAGAGCAGGGCTTGCGACCAGGCGGCTTCGGCATACTGCTAGCGAAAAAGCTCGTCGATGAACTGATCTACGACGAAAAGGGTAACGATGTGTTGCTTGTCAAATATCTTGATCGGCCCAGAATCGCCTCTAGGTCCCGTTAAACGCCGTAACCGGTCGGCCCCAAGAACTAACCTATCGAGAACCGGTAAGTCCTTTGTTTCCGTCAAGGCCAAATTGGAGCCGTAAAATTATTTTTAAGTCATAGAAAACAAAACGACTTCTAGTCTCCCCAGAACGACGAGAAGCAACTATAAAGTATATGTAAGGGGAAAACGTCGGCCATCTATCGCCCCGTGGCGATCCACCCATCCTCAATCAGAGCTAAAGAGTTTAATCCACACTTCGAAGGGTTATTGTAGACGGTCTGCTTACCTAAGCGGATGCAGTCGCAATCTGCGTAGTAATATGGGAGTCTGGGCATACTACGGGCATAGTTAACCAAACGAGCCAAACAGACGCTGTACAAACGAAACCAGAACACCAGTATAATCAGTCAGCTAGAACCACTGCGGGAGTGGCGGAACTGGCAGACGCGCAAGACTTAGGATTATATTAAGCGGAAACCGGTTGACACGTCACACGATAAATGTGCAATCAGAGTGCGGGTTTCAGTAGTGTTGATGCGTGCTCAAGATATACGTGACATGTCACACAAACAGTGTGCAGTGGCACCGCGTGGACTCACAGGGCACAATTTCGTACACAGAAAATTGAGTGGTGCGGGAAGAGGGATTTGAACCCCCAAGGGCTTGCGCCCGGCAGGTCCTAAGCCTGCTGCGTCTGCCAGTTCCGCCATTCCCGCAGATCGTCGCAAATATCAGCATAACATAGCCTTCATTCGCCGGTTCGGAACGCGGGTCCACTAGGCCGATGAAAACTTCTCGCTCAAAGCGCCGGTGTATCAGACAGCAGTGATGGCTTCTATTTGTTTGTTCCAAGCCACTTTCAAGGCTGCCGGGATGTCTTTCTCTTCCAGCATTTCAACCAACACCTGATTGAAAATTTCTCGCCCTGCTTTTCCGAGGGTAGCAAGGATAACCAGAATCCATCTCTTCAGTTTGAAGAAGTTTATCTCATGACCTTGTGAGAAGTACTGCCGGGCTTGCTTCATCACTTCTGGGTCTGCCTGCTCTGTGACCAAGAACAGATAATCTTCAATACCTTGTGGGGCAATCTTCGTTTGAAATGTTGAAACGACGCGGGTCTTACTGACAACCCGCTCTGTCACTTCGGCGGCCAGCAAAATAGTCTTTCCCTGCTTGATTGTGATGTCACCACCAGCACCTGAAGCCTTGTCAGCCACGTTGATGCCCTGCACGTCTATCGTCCAGTCCAACCTATATACCAGCATGATAGCTGTGAACGTGGATTCTGCCAGCATCATAGGAAACCGGCCACCGCTGGCCGTGCCAAGAAGACCTTCGATTAGCTGCCCGTACTGCTCAAGACTTATCCGTTGTAGCTTTATGAGGGGAATTTCTGATGCTGTTCGCAAGCTCACGAAACGGAACAGCGTGTAGCGCAGAACTTCCCGTAGGTCTTTTTCCTCTTCCAGCTTAGTGAGTTTAATGATTAAGCCCAACAACGAATCGTAGCCTTCTTTGTCTCGCAGACCTTCACGCGTGCCTTCATCGAAGCGCACTGAACGACGAAACGCAGCAAGGAACGGCCCTTTGGAAGACGGGATGCGCTTCTCATGCAAGAAGGGATTCACTACCTTTTCATCAAGCGTACGTCCGTTGTACGCATCTTCGCCTTGATTGACGTAGGGCTTAGTGATGTCTATTTCGCGGTCACTGAGTCTGGCGAGAATGCAGCCTAAGAAAACTTCCCTGTACGCCTGCGTTCCAGATTCAAAAACTGCATCGAAGTCTTTCTGAACTGCGCCGATCATCTTGGCAGGCTCTTTGCCTTCCAGAGTCTCATGCTCAACGCGAGCAAACTCTTCTTCCAGCAGGCTTCGCGCTGCGCCGTAGTCTATCGAAGGCATAGGGACGGTGCCTTGTTGTTCCTCTTCAGTAGTTAACCCAGAGAGCTTCCTGTCTGCTCTTCTTCACAGAATGGCACATCTTGGCAGGAGCATCGTGACGCTTGAAATCTTTGAATAGCGTATCCATCAAGTCACAGCGATAGCCCGACACGGCCACCTTGCCCTTCACCCTGTGAAGTGCGCGGGCAAGATCAGTGTGTTCCGCGTTCGTCATTTCGTTGCCGTATGCTTTATTGTCGCTGCGTGATTCGTGGGGGTAAGGCGGGTCACAGTAGAAAAGCGTTTCTTTGCTGTCATACAGCCGAACCACTTCAAGCGCGGGTCTGTTTTCAATCTGCACGCGCAACAGCCTTTCCGCGATGTGCGGAAGCGTGTTGACGCTACCAAGCCAGCGAGACACAACGCCAGACATTCCCGCCCGTGACGTGTTCTTGCAGTTTGCCCAGCGTCCTACGCTTGCAGTCTGAGCTAGACCCGTTCGCACCTGCCGCGCCCTGATAAAAAATCTGCGTGCCCTTTCAAAATCGCTGAGCTTATGACCGTTTGTAGTGCAAGCAATGAAAAACTCTTCGCGTGAGAATGGAGTCAGTCCAATTGCCCGGATAAGCTTTTCACCATCGTTGCGCAGAGCACGAAAGAACGTAGTCACTTCACCATCAAGGTCGTTGTACGTCTCAACCGGTGAGGGCTGACGATTGAGCAGAACAGCCGCTGACCCACCAAAAGGCTCACAGTAGTGGTGACAACTTGGAAGAAGGGGAAGCAGCCAATCAAGATGGCTGTACTTTCCGCCGTACCAACCAAACGCAATTAGTTTGTTGCCTCTAGGACGGCTCGTTATGCTCTTCGGAAGGACTTTTATCTGAGAATTGTCTAAAAAGATTGGAGATGCAGCGCCCGGCATCTTCACACTCCATCAGTTTCGGTGCAAGGCGAATATAACACGAATCTTATAAACTTACCCCCTAAGTTGTTCAGGCCCTGTGAAAAAAAAAAAATCCCCGCATCCTGAGCGCAACACTCGGAATGCGGGGATTAGTTCTTCTGACATGGCGGGGTTTCTCTTGCCCCTTGGTTGCAGAAGAAGAGCGTGATTTTTGTTTAGCGTCCAGTTCGCATCTGAGCAGTTTGTGCTGCACGTATGAAGTTACTAGTGATCTGCGTCTGAGACTTCTTGAAGCTGTCCATGTCGGACACACCGTGGAAGTGGTTCGTCACGTTGAAGACTTTGGCACCGCTGGCACTGCCCTCAACTGATGGCACGATGGTGCCCGCCGATCTGGGTACGAACAACTCAGGCCGTTTTTCCCCGACAACGTAGGCATGTCCGGGCTGCGTATCGCCGCCATCGGCAAGGAAAGGAATGATGCCCGATAGCAGGCTAAGGAATCCGGCACCCGGGAACCCACTGCTGCTCGCCGGTGTTAGGCTGCCGCTGGTGCTGCCGAACAAAGAAACGAGTCCGCTTAAATTGCCCAGCGGCAGGCTTCCCAGCGCACCAGCGCCTGCACCGGCTAATCCGCCAACACCTGACGCCATCTGAACCCAGAGAGCATTCTGTGCAGTGCTGCCGTCCGGCTTTGTGCCGTCTCCAAGGCCGAACAAACCACCAAGAGAACCGAAGAGGCTGCTCTCGCCCTTTTTTATCAGGGATGATGCAAGGTTTGTTTCAAGACCTTGGCCGATCTGTTTCAGATTTAATCCCTTGCCGGTCACAACGAACTTTGCCATCTGCGCATTGAGACTGGTGAGTGCATCTCCAATGTCAGAAGTCAGACTGCGGGCAAAATCTCTTCCGCTCGCGGCAATTTGCGTGAACATGTCCTGCCAAGCATCTTTGAAAGTGCTGGTGCCTTGGTCCTTGCGCAACTGCTTCAGATCGGCTTGACGCTCAGCTTCAAGCTTCACAGAAACATCGTTGAAGTCTTTCTGGGACACTTCTCCCAGTGTGTACAGCCCCAGCAACTTTGCGAACTGTTTGTTGTAGCCGTCTGTGATGGACTCTTCAGTTTTTTGCTGACGGTTCTCCCAACCAGAGTAGAAATCGTTGATGTATCCCTGACCCGCGAGCGCGTCCTTCTTCAGCAGGTTCATCCCTGACGCGAAGTCTTCGTTGAGTCCGCTGCCCAGATCGGGTGCGCCTTCTAGCGGATTCTTTTTCGGCTGCGGACCAAAGAGTGCTTCAATCCCTGCCGTTGGGTCTGACGGTTTTGAAGGAAACAGCGGCTTTGCAGGACCGTGTGCGATTGACGCCATCACTGACGCATAGCTGGCAGCCAATTGCTTGGCGTGCGCAGCGCGCTGTGCTTCAAGGTCAGCGGCCTTTTGCAATTCAGGAATCTGCGATTGAATCGCTGAAGCCTCTTTGAAAAGACCTGCCGCAACATCATCTGCTAATTGCTGCCGCGCCTTCTCTAGGGCGAGTGCCGCAGAACCGCCAGCTTTCTCAAGCTCAAACATATTCTGAAGAGAGGCTTGAATCTCTTCCTGCTTTTTCAGCAGTTCATCTTTCGCGGAAGACTCTGCCTTTGCGCCGTCAACAGAAGCCTTGGTCTGCGCCTGTTGGTCCCTGAGCATGGCAGCGCCGCCCACACCACCGCCAAGGAACCCGGCCTTGATGCCCTGAAAGTTGTTTGCTATCCACGAAGTTGCTTTGGAGAGTGCAGGGATGACGGACTGCTCAACGTCAACCTTCACCTTGTCCCATGCAAGGGAAAGCTCTCCGATGGAGTCGCGGTACTTCTCATTCGCTTGAACCGCTTCCGTGCCGATCACCGGGCCTAATTTGTCTAGAGCTTTTTCCCACTGTTGGATTCCGTCTCGGCCTTTGTCGAGCAGGGGGATGAGCGTCAAGCCAGAGCGTCCAAACAGGGCCACGGCATCGCTAGATTTTTGCGCGCCGTCAGGCATCTTTTGGAACGCGTCCGCAACTTCTAGCAGTGCTTCCTTGGAATCCTTGGAAGTGACGCCAAGCTCGCGCAGTACAGTCTGTGCAGCCGCGCCTTTTCCAAAGCCCGTCAGTGCTTGACCGAACTTGCGCATTGCAGTGGTGATGTCGTCCAGAGAAACGCCAACTGTGTTTCCGGCAGCCTGAAAAATTTGAAGATCACGAACGCTGATGCCGGTCTTCTGGCTGACTTGTTCTAGATGCTCAACAAGCTCTGCGCCACCTTTGCCCAGTTCAATGAGTCCAGCACCGGCAGCTATCGCAGCCGCACCCAACGCACCAAGTGCGGTGACAGCTATGGCAAGACCGTTTTTCGCACCCTTGCCGATGCCATCGAATGACTCTGCGATGCTTCGTGACAGGTCACCTACGACACTTCCGAACTGACCAAGGGACGAGAACGCGCCTTGCAGCGAGTCCCCGATCTTGCTGCCCATTTGATCGAAGCTCTGGGCAATTTCTTTCTGCGTTTTCTTTGCGGAATACGCAGCTTTGTCCATTCCGCTGATAAATTCGCCAGTGTTTGCAAACAAATCAACGCTGATTGAACCTAGACTTATAGCCACTGAAATACCCTAACTTTCTAAACTGTTTTGAAATTCTTTATGCTGCTATTGCCAGCGTCGAGATCACACGCCGTGCTCTGCGCCTTGCGTTTCTCGCGTCTTTGAGCTTCTGTTTTCGGTCTTCTTCTGTGTCCAGATCACTCAGTGTCACAGCTTTGATCTGTTCAAGATTGACCCGCTTCGTCCAATAGGTGCCCCACGGATGAATGCCAGACTTCTTCCAAGCTAGGCCACACTTTTGGATAATTGCCGTCTGCAACTTCTCTGGAATCCTGCTCGCGTTCTTCCCGTAGCCGTCGAAATAAATTTCTTTGAAGAGAAGATACAAAGCCGGTGACATGGCTTTTCTAGCCACGATCTGAACATCTGCAACGAAGTCCATTGCTGAAGGCAGAGACGAAACTTTAAGGCCAACTCCTCGCGCTTCATAGCGAATCGCTGCGAGCTTTGAAGTGCTGTTCATTTCTTGCACGCGTGCCATGACTTCAGCGAAGCAACCACCAGCCTCTGAGACTCCCTGCTTTAATGGGAGAGGCATTGCCTCAAGAAGCGAAGTGTGACGCGGTTCTTCTTCTAGATAGACTTCTTCAGCGAAGCCTTCTGACGTGAAACGCACGGCAACTGTCTGCTCTTCCGTGGCTTCTTCTTTGCCTGTCACTGAAACAGAAATTGGAATCTCGCTGGCTGTCGCGTCTTCCACGAAGACAGGCACCGGTGCGTCAAAAAATTCTGGGTTAAGCTGCTCTTGAAGGTCTGCCCAGTCGTTGTCTTTGAAACTCTTTCCCATCTGCCCCACGCTTTCTGAGAAATGAATAGAAGCAACTGGGCCGCACCGAATACACGATGCAGCCCGGTTGGTTGGATTGTTTTTAGCTGTGGAGCGTGCCGTAGACCACCGGAGACGTTGAGCCACCGGCAGTGATAAGTGCAGAGTCGCATTTCAAATAGGCGGTATACAAACTTGCGCCCTTTTCAGCGTAGCCCGGTGCTTCCACGTTGCGGCGAACCATGACGCCGTTCTTGGCAACGCGAACTTGAAACTGTGCCAGATCACCAAACAGGATTGCCTTCGAACCGGCAGCCGTGGGCATGTCTGGACTGATGAGGATGCGTTTCCCGAAAAGTTTTTCGCCGTCTTCGGTGATGTTCACCAGCGGACGGTTCGTGGTTACATCTTTCAAACCAAGAATTGCGTCGTAGGTGATGTCATTCATCAGCCACGCGCACTTCGGACTGACTCGGTATGCGCGGTTCACGGAAAAATAAATCGCCTGCAATTCGCTCTTAGAGAACCCAGTCGAAATTGCCGAAGTGATCGTGGAGTCAGATGCGGCAGTCAAAATTCCCAACGGCGCGCCAGACCCTGAACCAGTCACCAAGTCAGTGCCAATTCCGCGTGCAAGGGCCACTGAAAAAGCCTTCGTGAGAATGTCTGTGATGGCTTCAAACGAATCCTGCTCAAGCTCGAAAGTGCTGGCAATCGGATTTGTGCGGTAGCTGAACCCGTTGAGAACCATTGAACCGATGGTTGGGTTAGCAACCGGTGGAGCATCCACGCCTTGCGCGACAATCGCGCTGGTGATCGTGCTGAGATTGATGCTAGGAATCGTGAGGGGCAGTGCCTTTTCAGATTCGATTAGCGAAACGTTTTCACGGTTTAGAAGCTCGGTGTACTGCGCAATACCGCTCAGCAGCGTGTTGTAGAAAGATGCCGGTACAACTTGCCCAGTGTTGGCTTCTGTGAGCGCAGAATAAGTTCTGGTTTCTTTGCCGACAAGGTAGTCACGGAACTCTTGCTGTGCGCTCTTCTCATCGGCGCGAACTTCTGAAAACTCCGTCTTCATGACAGACATTGCGCTGAGAAGAAATTGCAAACGGGCACGCGTCTGGGGTGTCTGCGGATTTTTCGTGATCGTGTCCGCTTCTTGCTGGTATCGAACAAACTGAGGGTGCATTTTTCTTGGTTTCCTTTTTGGAGTGTTTGTCTCGCATCGGCCCGCGAGATTAGGGAAGAGTTGTGAATAGAACACGGACACACGCACGAAGGCGCGGTGACCGCACGGAATTACAAAATGTTTTTTAGAGAGTCTTTAGAAATTCGAGACGGGTCTTCAGTTGCTCATCCAGTGCGGCCATCTCTGCTGAAACTTGCGTGCGCTGCCAGTCGGTGTGACTGTCAACGGCTACCTGAACGCGTGCTTTGCGTGCTGCCACATCTGCCGCGAGAGTTGTGGCCTTGCGAGCTTCGATGTCAGCAGCAATGTCCGGTGCGACCACATTCCTTGCTGACGCTGATGTACCCGGATAGGCCGGGGAAGTCACAACGCTAACGTCCCACAGTTTCAGATCGGTCAGCGTACGAAGCATCTTGCCGTCTGGTAGCGTGGTCCGAGTTTCGCCGCCCTGATTGACAGTGAAGGCAAAGCTGCACTCACTCAAAATGCCCGACTTCAGATTTTTGTAAACGTCCTGTGCCACAGACGACTCGTTGAGCGTGCATGAAAATCGCAACCCAACTTCGTCTTGGGACAGTTCGAGATTGACCCCTGCTCTACCAAGCAAAAGATCGTCCGAGTGGTTGAAGCTACAAACCACAGCGTCAGTGTCTAAGCTGCTGAATGGCTGTGGGGCGATACGCTCGAAAAAAGTCCCGATGTCCGTGGTTGTGTCCCAGACACAAGCATAGCCGGTGATCTTTTTTTCTGAGTCGCTGCCACTGGCGCGAAGCTCACGCGCAACTGCGTAACGTAGTTCCTTGTTCATTTCGGTGTTCTCTTATCCCTTCGTTGGGGCAAAATCCAAAACTCTGTTGCTCCACAGCAGCATGGCTACAGCCTGTGGTGCTTCCTTCAAATTCAGTTCCGTGCTTGACTCGCGGTTCTCATACCAGTAAGCAACCAACTGCTTGATGGCCGTCAGGATTGACTGCGGCACTGCGCTTGCGTCCGTGCCGTATCCTGCCGTGAAGTGGATGCCAACGCAGTTGGGAACTGTGAGCAGCGACGTAGGCCAACTCAGACCCGGTGCCGGAAAGATGCGCGCCGGTTCGCTCGCCTTGTCAATGTAGAATCCCGTGGGATTCGTGTTGAAGTCGTAGGGGTTCAGCGTCTGCGCTACGCCGTTGGCGTCCGTGTACGAAATGTGGTCAACGGACACGCAAGGCGGGTTGTAAAGTTTGATCTGCTGACTGTGATTCCACTCAGAAGTCAGGTAGCGCCCAGACTGCCCAGAGTTGGGATACCCGGTTATGTTTCCGTAGTAGTCGTAGAACGGAAACCAATCCAAGTACTGAACGAACCCAGTGTTGATGAGCGTGCGCCGCGTGAACGTTTCGCAATACTCTCTTGCTGCCTGAATCAGTCCAGTAATCAGAAGATCGTCTTGCGTATCGCTGGCATCAACGCGACAAAAAGTCTTTGCGTCAGCGAGAAGGACCGGTTCAACTGACGGCGGAGTTTCAACTACGATGGCTGACATTTTTTCCTTCTTCCTTGCTTTCTATTTCGGATTTTCTTTGGTGCTTCCACTTTGTACCAACGCTTCGCGCTGCCGTCGCTGTACAAAACGCTTTTCACCGCAACGATGCGGCCAGCAACGGGCACACTTTCGCACCAGCCGGTCAGGTCTGAACTCTCATTGAAAAATACCGGGATGACAGAGTGCTTGCCGATGTAGGTCTTTACTTCCACTGCTTTTCTGTTTCTCACTATGTTTTCGGCCTATTCAGGCCATCTTTCATCTAACTTTCTGCGGTGTTGTGCTGCCGTTTGCTGGTGTTTAATGGCCAATTGCCTGAGATTCCGTGCGTCTGAAGAGTAAGAAATCGAAAAGTTGCGCACGCATAGGAAAAAAAGGGAGCGGCGGTCCGCGTAAGTGTTGATTCTAAAGAACTAGATGCCCCCTACCCTTCGACACTGCCAGAGGCAGAACAAACCAAACCAAAGACAAGCAGACGCGTTGACGAACCGAAGCAACAGCCCTGTGTCACCAGCCGATGATTTTGCGTTGCAGCCAACCAAGCAGACCCGGCTTGGCCACAGCCACCAGCAACATGCCGTCAACGTGGGTTCTTCCCTTCGCCACCGCATAGTCGTATGGAAGCTTTAACGCTCGCAGCGCATAGCTATACGGAAGCTGGACTATCACGCTGTGGTCACCAGCAGATGAGCCTGCGACTTCAACTACTTCGTTTTCGTTCTCTTCAGAACCATTGCTGAAGCCTGTAATCGTGTATTCCATGTGTTCCTTCGTTTCCTCTGTCTCTCAGATTGGTTCGGTTTGTCTCTACCAGCTATCAACCGCGTAGACTTCATCAGGTGCAGCGCCTTGGCCACCGTGATGGTGAGCTAGGCACACAGCGCGGCAGTTGTCTTCATCCAAAAACAGATCGGGACGATCACGCGGGCTAATCATGTGGTGGACTACTGTTGCCGGTTGCAGGCAACGCACGCCGTCAATCACACGCTGACACACTGGGTGGTGTCTCAGGAACCAATCCCGAAAGTCTATCCAAAACGTTCGTTTGTAGAGCTTCCGTACTTCATCGCTGCGTCTGGCTTCGTTGATTCGCTCTTTGGTCTTTGCTGCGTGCTTTGGACAGTAACGTTGGCCGCTGTTCAGCAATACCGGGCACATCGGCCCAGCACACGTCTTTTTTGCGGATAATCCCACGTCAGTTGGTGGCGTCCAGCAACGCTTCCAGTTCGTCATCACGAAGCGTATTACGAAATCCGCGCAACATGTCTTCTGTGAAAGATCGTGGCGCAACGCATGACTTATGAAATGCCGCAACAGCATCTTGCAGTCTCAGGTCTTCGCTGACGTGTGAAAACGTAGCAACCATTGCCAGTTGCACGTGCGCCCAGTCAGACAGCTTGTAGCGTCCTGCTGCTTTGGCAGATTCCCGATACTGAATCAGTGCCGCAATCAGATCGGTTTTTGCTTTGAGTTTGGAACGTTCCACCATGGTTTCTTCGTTTCGTAAAGTCGCTTTTTTGGCCATCTGTCGTTTTCCTCAGTTCACAGTCTTATTGCCGGTGCCCGGTTCTTCATCCGGCCAAGTTTCAAGCTTTAGAATCTCTTCAAACGCGTTGATGTAGCAGTTGATGTCCGTCGCCGGTATAGGACGATCTTGCAATTGAAACCAACGGCGTGAACGCTCTAGCGTCTGCCTCAGCGTTAACACGATGTCTGCTTCTGGAACTTCCTTCAACAGTTGGTCACGCGATTTGTTTGCTGCGTTCTTGTCCAGTTCTGCACTCATGTGGCGTATCCCATCCGTTTCAAAAGTTTTTCCGCGTGAAGCAATCCCACAGCCCGCGCTTCTTTCAGTTCCAGCTCCCCATCGTCCAGCAGTTTCACGGTTTCAGGATGTGCCCCACCCGGCAGGGCAGATACCGGTTGCACTCCCGCTGGGATGCCGTGCGCCTTCGCAGCACCGACAATCATCAGCCACGTTGCTGCTCTCTGCTCATCTGGAATGTTCGTGGTGCGGAACCGCTCAAGAGCATTCTTTATGAGGTTCCGCGTCAGCGATTCGTTGCCGCGAAAGTAGATGGGTAGCTTCCATGTGCTTGTGTCGTTGTTGTCTCCCACGAACGCGAACGCAGACATCTGAAGATCAACACCAGCAACAGATTTTGTTTTCACGATCTTCCTTCTGAAAGAGAGACAAGGCTACGGCGAAAGAATGGTCATTCCCGTGACCATCGAAAACCGTAGCCCACGTTGGCGCGGGGTGTAGTCGCGCCAAGATCATGGGGCAGCCGCATAACGACTGCCCGGCCCGCAAGCATTCGACTAAAGGGGCGAAGTGCTACGGGGAACTGATAGAAAGTCTGCCCGGCATGACCAGCGCACTGGCCTTGGATGCCGGGCAGCAATGGCACGGAAAGAGGGTCCGCTTGAAGGACTTTGGCCCGCGCCAAACTGTTTGAAAAAATCTAGGCCGCTTCCGGCAGCAAATCGTCAGCAAGCTCTGTTCCTGCTTCTAGGTCAACGCTTTCCCAGCTTCCGCCTTCTTCTTTCATCTGCTGGCGTTCAATCCGTGATTTTTGTTCCGCGTCTCGCTCAAGTTGTCTTGCGAGCCACACTGGGTCCAAGCCTTCTAGTGGAGAGTTGCTGTCTTCTTCAGCAAACTGACCTTTGCGTTCCCGCAGATCGGCTTCAAGTCGCTTCACGCGGAGAAGTAGAATCTCTGCTTCATCGTGGTCAACGTCTCTGCAAAAACCACTAGCGATTGCTTGCAGTTTCCAACTAGCAGCCCGCTGAGTTAGAGAAAAACAAAACGCGAAGAACTGTCCACGGTTTATGGCTCGGCATTTTCCCGCACGAACCATCGCAAGCACAGTCATGGCCACGTTTTGAACTACGTCATCAGCTTGTGATTCAGAACCTGTCTTGGAGTAGTGGTCTGGCGTCAGAATCGCCTTGGCAACTCCGCACATTTTCCCAAACACTTCCGAAAGAAGTTCTTCTTGCTCACTGATGCTCAGGGCATCGGAGTGACGTTGTGTCACGGCGGTGATCTTCCGTGTGTAAGGCTTGCGTTCCTTAACTTCGGACGCGGGCTTCATCAGCTTAGCGATGTTCGACGGCATCAAATTTCTCGCGGCACCGTCAGCAAGCTTGTATCCAGAAATATCGTCTTCTTCAAACATGGTGCAAAGGTTGTAGACGTGCACGGCCAACAGATCACGAAGGACCACTTCCTTGGCTCCACGCACCAGCTTGCCCGCGTATCGCTTGGGGCTGACCACAACCACGTCACCGGCAGAACCTTTCTTCACTCGGCCTTTGACAACGCCATATTCAGATTCAAGAACGCTCAAGGCATACGCGGTCACGCTTGCGGTGGTGCCGTCAGTCAGGGGCAATTTTGTTACTTCGTTCATGATCTTTTCCACTTTTCACTGCACCGAGTGCGGCGCTTGCTCTTGGTTCTTGCTTATTTTGCTGCTCACTACTAGGTGAGCAATTTTTCGGCGCTGCGCGGAATTTCTTCTACGTTATCGCGCACCGCGTGCGGGTTTGTGGTTTACACGCCACCTGTGCCGGTCTACGCGGCCTTGTCGCTGGCCTTCGTGTAGTGCTCCAAGATGGTTGTGAAGTTGCTGACCAATCCGTGCGCGCCGTTCTTACGTAGTTCGTCAGACCACCAATCGTGCAGCCGCGCAAATTTTATGATCGGGCGTAGCTGCGCATCCGTATGCCCTGCGTCGAACAGCTTCTGCAACTCAATCGGCCAAGCTGTGCGCCAATCTGCCGGTATCTCCGCATTCAGATGCACGCGCCATCCTTCTTCCAGATCGGTGGCGAGCTTGATGGCTTCCGCTGATGGTTCGGCGTCTTTGTGCAACACCAGCGGCAGCTTCTTAATCTCATCCACTTGAAGAAAATACTTATTGCTGTGGCCTTTTCGGTTTTGGACCTTGAGAACCTTGGCCTTCACCAACTCTCGCAATGCGTAGCGCAGAGCACGCGGTTTCACTCCGCACATAGCCGCCAAACGTTCAACACCGGCGAACGCGTGCCCGTGCAATGCGCTCAGCCCGGCCAGCTTCAGCAACAAAACTAGGTCTGTCCCACAAAAACGGCTGGGTGCGCGTTCCCAAACCAAGACAGTCAGATTTTCTTTTCCACTCACGTTCGTCTCTTCCTTATGCAACTTCTAGCCGATTCCCTACCCCTGCACATCCATGCACCCCTGCAAAATCTAGTACTGCACATCCGTGCAGCCCACCCCTGCACATCCATGCAGGACTACCCCTGCATTTTTCGGTCATGACCCCTGCACATCCGTGCAGCCATAGATGTATTAGATTGAGGCTTACTAAAAATTAAGCTGAACTTGCCAATCGTCTTTTTTTTTCGGTGTGCTCAGGAACCAAAAAGCGCCAGCTTAAACCTGAAGGGCACCCCTGCACTTTTTGGTATGTAGCTGCACTCGGTGCGTGTCCAAAAAATGCAGGGGTCACTTCGCGGCCTGTTGTTGGGTCTTTTGATTCAACTGCTTCAGTGCCTCTCGCTCACGTTCGTCTTGGTGTAACACGTTGGCGGCGCGCTGCCGGTTCGCGTTGATCTTCTTCCAAAGCTCGCGCTTGATGAACTGGTTTGTGCCCATACTGCTTCCTTCCCATAAACAAAAATGGCGCTGTCACCTGATGGCTCCGTGCCACCCAGTGCGCGCCGCTCAATTCAAACACAACCATTATACCACATGGTGCGGTTGCATGTCAACTGTTATTTGTGCAGTCCTGCAATTCCCTGCCAGCCCCAGCCACGATCTTAGGCAGGGATGCAGTTCCGGGTCATCCATCGGGATAGGGGCCGCAAATCGCCTTGTAGCGCGAAAACGGGGCTTGGGCTACAACTTGACCGGCACAGGCCACGACGCAACTAGACACACGCCAAGGACTAGGCAAGCCACGAGTGCGGCCCAAAAAAACGGATTTTGCGTGGTCATGCCGGTGAGGACCGTTATGCCCGTTGCTTTGCTCGTAGAAATTGGACGAAAAACAGTCAGAAGAAGGAAGCAGATCGTCCCCACCACGAAAAAACCCGTTCCCAAAGAAATGCCCTTTACAATCCACATTTAGGTTTTCTCCTGTGCGCGTAGCCTAGCGTTACTTGCATCGTTCGTCAATGGGCCATGCTCCGTACCCGGCACGGAGCATCCCTACGCTCCCTTTGCCAGCCTCTGCGTGAACCTGACGGCCTCTCGGTCAACGAGCAACCGCGCCTTCGTTCCACCAGCCTTGGCATATTCCGGTAGGTCCAGACCAAAGTCTGCGAACGCCTTATCCGACACGGCCAACCACAGATGCCGCTGCGCTGCTCTCTGCACTGCACTGCGCATCCCAGCCTGAGCGACTACGTTTGGTGCGGTGCACATTTCTTCTGTTAAGGGTTCGATGATGTGCTGAAGATCATCTGCTGCGCTGCTTATGCTCTGCTTCAAGGCTTTGACTTGCGCTGCATTTAGAGTCTTCACGGTCTGGGGTGTCCTTGCCCATTAGGGCTTGTGTCTGGCAACAATCTAAGGATAGGGCCGCACTGAGATGAAAGATATAGTACAGAGGACACAAAGTATTATAGTACCACAACAGTAATAGTTGTCAACCGGTTTTGGTAATAATGTCACACACACAGAATTGTTGACACACACACGGGGCACGTGCTATACTAGTGTGGTGAAAGGAGAATCAGTGGATGAAGAAATCTAAGCAGACACAACCAACCCCCAAGGTGTCACCGGGTGAAGGCCGGTTTGCCGCTGAGTTGAAGGCCGGTATGCATGAGAAGGGCTTTATTCATGCCGCTCAACTCGCTGCGAAGATCGGCGTCAGCCGTGAACACGTCCGCAAGCTGCTCTCCAACGAAGCACAACCATCAAAACCACTGACAATGACTATCGCAAACGTGCTGGGTATCAAGGAAGACGTGCTGTGGGCTTTTGCCCAAGAAGATCGTCTCGAACGGAAGTTTGGCCACTCCCTTGTTGCGAAGTCTCAGGGCAAGAACCCGCGCATTGCCCTGTTTGAACCGTACCTGCTCGCATTGAGAGAAGAACAGGTGCCTGCTGCACTCGCTATGCTCAAGGGTCTGGCCAGCCAGAAGAGAGAGTCATAGCCATGAGTCTCTACAAGCGCGGTGGCCGCTGGTGGTACAAGTTCTCTCATCTGGGCCACACTTACCGGAAGAGCACGGGCACCGGCAACGAACGTGACGCACAGCAGATTGAGAACGTGGCCAAGTCTGCCGTGTACCGTGGTGAAGTTGGGATAGTCGAGAAAAAGTCTGTGCCCACGGTGCGAGAATTTCAAAAACGATTCTTGCAAGAAGTGTCTTCCCACGTCTCGGCGGGAACGCTCGGAATGTACGAAGACGCTTACAACCGGCTGCTGCTCTTCACTGCCATCGCGGACACGGAACTGTCAGACGTGGACTTTGAGAAGATGGAAAAATTCACGCGCTATAGTCTGAAGACTCAAGAGCGCACCACGGTCAACCACAACTTCCGCGTGCTTCGCCGGGCACTGCGTTTGGCTGCGAAGTTGGGAATCATCCCAGCCGCGCCACAGGTAAGCATCTTGGCGAACGAAAACAAACGTGACTTTGTGCTAAGCCAACAGATCGAAGAAAAATACTTGGAAGCCTGCCCGGAGTTTCTGCGTACCTTCGCGGTGCTGGACTTAGAAACTGGTTGCCGTCTGGCTGAGCTTACCGGCATTCGTTGGCCAGACGTTGACTGGCAAGCGCGAACCGTTTTCGTGGCTGGTACGAAGACACCGAACAGCAGACGGACGCTACCGCTGACTGCCCGCGCTCTGGGAGTGCTCCGAGAATTGAAACGAGTCAGCCAGTGTGACCACGTTCTGTCTTCACCGCGTTGGCCAAGCAAGCCTGCCAGCAGGAACGGGCTACAGCACGCACATGAAGACGTGCGGGAAAACGCCGGGCTGCCTGATGACTTCGTGCTGCACTCTCTGCGTCACACGTGGTGTACGCGGTTGGCAGAGTCTGGGTGTGACGTGTACACGCTCATGAAGCTGGCCGGGCACGCCAACCTTGCAACTTCTCAGAGATACATCCACAATGCGGGCTTCAGCACCAGCAAGGCCGTGCAGGGCTTTGAAACATTCATGGAACAACGGAGGAAGCAAACACCGGGCACAGTATCGGGCACAGTTGCTGGAAAAGTGCGGATTATAAGGGAAAAAGCGAGTTAGCGTATAACTTAGGATCTTGTGGCCGAAAGGCCGTGGGGGTTCAAATCCCTCCTTCCGCACCAATTCATTTATTGGCATTCTCTCTATTTTGCCGCTATTAGGCCGGAGGCTTGTCGGCTACGAATCTGTCCCCGGAAGGTAGCCCCGGGAAGAAGGTGCGAAGCATGAATCTGCATAGATTTTTAGCCTTTACGGTCCTCGCCTGTTGGATTGGGCTTACTGCCGTGATCGTCGGAACGGCGCTTCAATGGTCTGCGGCGAGCGCCATGTCTGAGGTAAAAGTCCAACGGGCGATGAATGCACAGAAAGAGGCTAGCGCTAGCATGGCCAGCAGCGCGCTACGGAATTTGAGTGCGGCGCCGGAGGACCAAAACGCGGTGGCAACGCTTCAGCGCAGCAATGACCGGGCGGTCGCGAAAGCGGAAGCCGCTAGCGAAGCCATGGGAGATGCGCTCAATTTTGAAGTGGCCGAACGAAGACAATTCTGGTGGGAACTTGGAGTTTGGGGGTGCCTGACACTGCTCGCAAGCGCGCTTCTCGCCGAGCGGAGGGACGTGGACGAGAGAGCGTCTTCCCACAGATAAGGCAGCAAACCGTTCTCGGTCACTCGTTTTCCAATGTGCCGCGTCACTACATTTCTGCGCCCGCTTCAGGAAAGACCCACTCCCCTGGGGACAATTGTCTCTTTAAATCCTCTCGATTTCGCGATATGAAGGTTCTGGCAAGAACCGCCCTTTTTCTCGCCAGGAAGCGCCTTTCCGAGGAGCATGCATGCAACATAGTGTGCGCGATGTAGAGGATGTGCATAACTTCCACGTTTTCTTGGATGAAGTACGTGAGACTCCGGCGCCGGGGCATCCCGACCGTCCTTCCGCTGGATTCCAACGGGACGGCCAGGAAGGTTCGCAAACGAGATTGGTTCAATAGCGGCAACATGCGCGCTGCCTTACTCTTTCTTCGCATGCCCTTTTTTAGGAACTCGGTGATTTGCCTCGTAGTTTTTTTCCTGCTGGTACCCACCGGCAGCTCTTCTCCGGCACCCTCCTGGGCCGGAGTCTTACGGGACAAGGCTGGAAGCCCCGTCGCTGACGCGATCATAAAACTTTATGCAAAGTCGAATGATCGAAGTTATACAGCCAAGTGTTCGGCAAGTGGCGAGTTTTCATTTGCGGTCCTGGTAGAAGGTATCTACCAATTATCTGTGACTCTGGCGGGAAAGACATACCTCGCAGCAGATCCCATGGCTGTCGAAGCCGGAAAAAATAGTAGGGGGCTACTTACTCTCTCCAGACAAGAGGGGACTGTCGTTGTTTCGGCGGATCGCGAGACAACGACTGCCGCGGCAAGCGGCGGGGAGCATCTGTCTGGCGGCGAAGTGTCCAGCCTTCCGCTGAACGAGCGCGACTTCAGCAAGCTACTGCTTCTGGCGGCGGGGACCATGACCGACACCAACGGCGCCGCGAATTTCACGCAACAATTTGCCGTGAATGGCCAGCGCGGGTCCGCATCTGTCTTTGCCATGGATGGCGCCGATACCACCGATCCAGAACTCGGCGGGGCCACCTTCTCGAATTTTAACGTGGACGCCATTCAGGAAGTGCAATCGAGTTCCGGAGTGATGCCCGCGGAAATCGGGCACGGAGCGGCAGGTTTTAATAATGTGCTCACGAAATCCGGCACGAATGAGGTGCATGGCAGCGCTTTCGAATTTGTCCGCAATGCGGCGTTTGACGCGAGAAATTTCTTCGATCATCAAAGTGCAATAGATACGCGGCGGATTCCGCCGTTCGCTCGCAATGAGTTTGGAGTCACCAACGGCGGGCCAGTGGTTCTTCCAGGAGTTTATGACGGGCGGGGCAAAACCTTTTATTTCGCCGAGTATCAAGGCTTTCGGCAGGTGCTTGGAACGACGCAAGTGTTCCCCGTCCCGACGGCGGCGGAGAGGCAAGGATTGGATACCACGACTTTTCCGGGTGATACGCTGACCGTCCCAGTTAACCCGGCGATCGCGGGAATCCTCGCGCGATATCCCCCGCCCAACGAGCCGCAGGGTCCGTACGGGGCTCGCACCTTTGCAACCTCTTCAAAGGTTGCGACAGATACGGATCAATTTTCCGTACGAATCGATCATCGCATTTCCGATAAAGCCGCGCTCTTTGGCCGGTTCAGCTTGAACCAGGTGAGGGGCCCGACGACGAATCCCGATCAGACCGCGATTGATCCCAGCTTCGGCGTCAACTTTTTTGATCATCAACGAAGTGCAGCCGTACGGTATTCCCGGACAATATCCCCGCACCTTGCCTTCGTGACGGCGCTCGGTTACATCCGGAGCACGCCCTTTTTCCCGTCCACGAATCATACCCAGCCCGCCATTGGATTCGGAGACGGTCTGTTTGCGAACTTCAACTCAGCCGACGGCTCGATCTTTGGCTCCTACGGAAACGTCTATCAGCTCAAGCACGACATGACCTACGCGCACGGATCCCACAACTTCAAGTGGGGAGTGGAGCTGCGCTTCAACCGGGATGCCACGATTTTCGGGACCAATCCTAACGGCGTCTATACGTTTGGAGGAGGGCCTGCTTATTCGCCGGTGTTCATCCCTTCCGCGAGCGGCCAGCATGACATCCAGCCCGGCGATCCCTTGCCCGATTCGCTTACAGGATTGTTGACCGCCACGCCCTATTCCTATGGAATCACTGCTGCCGCGAGTGTGACGCCCGTCGGAGACAAGTTTGACGAAGCCTCCGTCAGGCGCGAGGCGTACAACTTCTATTTTCAGGACACCTGGAAGGTGAATTCCCGGATGAGCGTGAGCTACGGCTTACGTTATGACCTGAATAGCCGTATCAAAGAGGCCAAGCATCGCACATCCGTCGCCTACCCCGTTGATGCGGCCGGCAAACCGACTTCGTTTTATGCGCCCGGCGCCACACAGGTTTTCCTTTACAACCCGCAGCCCGTCTACCCTCTGAATCTGAACGGATGGGGACCGCGGGTTTCGCTCGATTATGCTGTAAGCAAACACACGACTCTTCACGCCGGGGGAGCGATTACGACGATTCTCCCGAACCTTTGGCTGGAGAATTATGTCACTGGGAACTTCCCACTCGTTTTCCAGCCGCTGATCACCGCGTTACCTGATGTTCCTGTGCCATTTCAAAATACGGTTGTGCCAGAGATTCTTCCCCCGGTGTACACGACTGCGGGTCAGCCTCTCTTTGCATCGGGGAGCGCTAACCTCCCCGCGAACATACCTATCGATCTGCAGAGATTCCAGGACGACCTCGCGGCAACTACCCCTGGCCATGAGGTGCAATTATTTTCTCTCGGCGTGATAAGCAGGCACTTTCGCAACGGATACATCGGAACTTTCACGGCCGGTGTCGATCACGATTTCGGTAGCGTGAAGGTTTCCGCCGCATACGTAGGAACTGTAGGAGTCGACCTTGCCAGCGTGGATTCGCCCAACGGCTACGGCGGCGCTGATCCGGCGTCTGCGCCGTTCACGCAATTCAATGCCCAGGGCCACGCGATTGGCGGATTCGGGCCGGAGACGGTGATGAACCCCAGCGCTCATTCCACTTATCATTCGTTGCAAACCAGCGCCACGGACAACTATTCGCGTATAGGCTTAAGCTTCCAGGCCAGCTATACATTTTCCAAATCCCTCGACGATACAAGCGCCGTGCCCGGTGGAATTGCGGGAATCCCGGGCGTGACGCTGCAAACCTTGCCGCAAAATCCGATGGATCCCGCCGCCGACAAAGGGCCATCCACCTTCGATGTCACGCAGGTCTTCACCGTCAGCTTGTTTCAATCGCTGCCGTTCGATCGCCTAAGCTTTCTTCAATCGCTGAGCAGCCGGCTTACCAAAGGCTGGCAGTTTTTGAACATTACGACACTGACGACAGGTCCGCCTTTTTCCGTCTATTCTGGAATCCAGCAAACAGGCGTAGGCGCCGGCGGGACGGATCGCCCTGACATGGTCGCGATGCCGGTCCTTTCGACGAGCCGCACGACCCGGGAGGATTATTTTGGGCGCGGCCCGGACAATAGCTCGTACTTCTTTGTTCCCATCAACGTAGCCGGTGGAACAGGGCCCAATCAAGGGCGGTTCGGCACGCTGGGCCGCAACACGTTCCGCGGACCCGGTTTTCATAATTTCGACATGGCCATGATCAAGGACACTCCGTTTGGAAAGAGAGGCAACCGTGAACTGGGGGTGCTCCAGTTTCGCGCGGAATTTTTTAACATCTTTAACATCGTGAATTTCGGTTTGCCTTCAAATACTGTGCGCGGGAGCGGTTTCGGTGTCATCAGCCACACGGCCGGGTCTTCCCGGCAAATTCAGTTTTCGCTGAAATTGATCTACTGAAGGGGACCTGGCATGAAGCGAACCGTCCGCGATGTGGTGAACCTTTATAACCCGCACGATCCGCTCGAGGAAGCTTGGACCATTCCCGCTCCATGGTATTTTGATCCCCGTATCTCGGAATTGGAGCGTATGAGTGTCTTCAGCGCCACATGGCAGGTCGTGGGCCGCGCGGATCAGGTGCGCGACAATGGCCAATTCTTCACGGCGGAGTTGGCGGGCGAACCACTCATCGTCGCCCGCGGCGAGGATGGCCAGCTCCGGGCTTTTTACAATGTGTGCCGCCATCACGCAGCAGCCGTAGTCACCCAGCCGCAGGGCTGCGCAAAGCAGTTCCGCTGTCCGTACCACGGCTGGACCTACGGAATCGATGGCGCGCTGAAGGGTATGGTCGAATTTGACGGCGTGTGCAACTTCGACCGCGCAAAAAATGGCTTGGTGCCCATCCGCGTGGACATCTGGGAGAATTTTGTGTTTGTAAATTTCGACGGGCGGGCCGCTCCGCTCCTCGATTTTCTGGGTGTCGTGCCTGAGCTTGTGGCGCCGCTAGAGTTGGCAAAAAAGCTGCACTTCTTCGACCGGCGCGTTTACACGCTCAACTGCAATTGGAAGGTCTACGTCGACAACTATCTCGATGGCGGTTATCACGTGCCGCACGCGCACAAAGGCCTGAGCAGCGTGATCGAATACACCAAATACACGATCGAGAATTTTGAGCGCGCTTGCCTCCAGTCGAGTCCGCTCTCATCGGACTCATCGTCAGAAGCGGGCGTCGCCGCGACCAGGCAGGGCCGCGCGTTCTACCTGTGGCTCTATCCCAACTTCATGATCAACGCCTACGAAGGCGTGATGGACACAAATCTAGTCTTGCCTCTTGGCGTGGACCGTTGCGCCGTGGTCTTCGACTATTATTTTTCAGACACCAGCGCGGCCGCCGAAGCTCGTCACAAAGAAAGCATTGCCGTGAGCGAACAGGTACAAGACGAGGATGTGGCTATCTGCGACGCCGTGCAGCGCGGACTCAGCTCGCGCGCATATGTTGCTGGACGCTTGTCTGTCCGCCGCGAAGCCGGCGAACATCTTTTCCACCGCCTCCTCCACGCCGATTTCGCCAAGGTTCTGAACGTGTCCTCTGCGCGTGACTGACCGCGAGGGGGCCCAGAGCATTTGGATCTGGTTCTTGCCTGCGCGTGTCTCGTCGACTTGAACATAGCCCACCGCCTGCGCGATGCATTCAAATACTGTAGAGAGCGGGAAGGATTTGCAATGCCGTCACTTCAATTGACGCTCTACGAGCCCTCGCCTATACTCATACTTTCCGTTGCGGGCTAAGTTCTTACCTGTCTGGCCTTATCTGAGTTACTGTGCGGCCGCGAGGCGGCCGGCAAGCTTGGGCTTTCCGCGAGACACTTAAGGCGCATGCCGTCGAGACCAACGAGTACTTTCACGAATACCCGATCGTTGCCCGATCGTTCACCGAGGAGAAAATCGTTCCATGGCTGAAGCAACTTGCCGCCGCGAGCTGGATCTGGAGATTCCCGCGGAAGAAGTAACGAAAAAAATTGAGAGCGTGGCGAAGGAATTTGCGCGCGTTGCCCGTGTTCCCGGTTTCCGACCGGGTAAAGCGCCCGTCTCTCTGATCCGCCGCCGGTTCGCCGAAGACATCAAGGGTGAAGTGCTGCAATCGCTCGTTCCCGAGCGCGTCGAAAAGGCCGTCTCCGAGCAAAAGCTCACGCCGGTTTCGCAGCCGCAAGTCGAAAAGCTCGATTTTGTCGAGGGCCAGCCGCTGAAGTTCCGCGCGGTCTTCGAAGTTCTCCCCGAATTCGAGCTCGGCAATTACAAAGGCCTCGGAATTGAACTGCCCGCCATGGAAATCACGGATTCGGACGTCACAAAAACTCTCGAGGAGATGCGCGAGCGGGCCGCGGCGTTTGCCCCCGTCGAAGGGCGGTCCGTCGAAAATGGTGACTATGTGCAATTGAAGTTGATGGGGACGCCTACCGGCGGCGGCGAACCTCTGCAAGCGGATAGTGTGCTATGCCACATCGGCGCGGAAGAGACGATGGAGCCCTTCAACGAGAACCTGCGTGGCGTGAATATCGGCGACCACAAGAATTTTGAAGTCGCCTATCCCGCCGACTATCCCGATGCAAAGCTTGCCGGAAAAACTTATAACTATGCCGTGGAAGTTCTCGGTATCAAGAACAAAAAGCTCCCGGAGCTGAATGACGACTTTGCAAAAGATGTGAGCGATGCCGCCACGCTGGACGAGCTGAAAAAGAAGGTTTCCGAGGGCCTGGAGCATCAGCGGGATCACCGCCAGAAGGAACTGCAACGCGAGCGAGTCCTGGCCGAACTCGTGAAGCTACACGACTTCCCTGTACCAGAAGCGCTCGTCGAGCATCAAATGGATGTGCGCCTGGAACGCGTCGTTCGTTCCCTCGCAGCTCAGGGAGTGGATCCCCGCGCCGTGAACGTGGATTGGGTTAGCTTGCGCAAGCGTCAGCAGGAACGCGCGACCGATGATGTCAAAGCGGAGCTCATTATCGACCGCATCGCCACAGCGGAAAACATCGACGTGACCGAAGAAGAGGTTCAACACGAGTTGGAACACATGGCCAGCCATAGTGGCGAATCCGCCGATGTCGCCCGAGCTCGTTTGACAAAGCAGGGTGCCCTCGATACGATGAAGGCTAAGCTGCGCAGCGATAAAACTCTCGACTGGCTCGCGCAGAACGCTCAGATCAAAACCGTGGCCGCTGCAAGCGCCGCGGCAGATTCAAAGTGAACTTACCGGCGGTTCAACCACTTAAATGAAAAATTTCGAAGAACCAGAGTACCGCGGCACAACGCTCGTTCCGATGGTGGTCGAACAAACCAGCCGCGGCGAGCGCGCCTACGATATTTATTCCAGGTTGCTTAAGGAACACATCATCTTTATCGGAACGCCGATTGACGACCACGTCGCCAATCTCGCTACCGCTCAGATGCTCTTCCTGCAAGCCGAAGACCCGGAAAAAGACATTCAGCTCTATATCAATTCGCCGGGTGGTTCGATCACAGCGGGCTTTGCAATCTACGACACCATGCAATTTGTTAAGCCGGATGTCGTCACCACCTGCGTGGGCCAGGCTGCTTCGATCGCAGCGGTTCTTCTCGTGGGTGGCGCCCCGAAGAAACGCTTCGCGCTGCCGCACGCGCGCATCCTGATTCACCAGCCATGGATGTCCGGTCTCGGCGGCCAAGCCACTGACATCGATCTCCATGCGAAAGAGATACTCCGCATGCGCACGGTCATCAACCAACTGCTTTCGCAGCACAGTGGCCAATCGGTTGAGCGCATCGAAAAAGACGTCGAGCGGGACTTCATTATGAATCCCGAACAAGCCAAAGAGTACGGCATGATCGACGAAATTATTTACAAGCACCGCTAGTCGGCGGACGCCATGGGGTGGCTTGGGCTGGCGGGTAGTTCTTAAAAGTTAGTAGCGGATCGAGTTTCTCTTTTGCTCCAGGGAAAAATCGGCCTAGAATAAGAGATAGTGACTCCGTCGAAGCCCAGCGGAGACGAGGCCTTCACACCAGTGAAAAAATTCAACCCAGACGAGCCGCTGCGCTGTTCCTTTTGCCATAAAACGCAGGAACAGGTCGAAAAGTTGATCAGCTCTCCCTCGGATTATCCTCGCGCATACGTCTGCAATGAATGCGTGGGCGTTTGCCAGACCATCCTTGAGGATGAAAAGCGCGAGCAGGCCGCCGCGCCCGCGCGGAAGCTTCCGCGTCCACCGGAGATCAAGCAGTTTCTCGATGGCTACGTCATAGGACAAGATCGCACAAAGAAGAAGCTCGCTGTCGCCGTCTACAATCATTACAAGCGCATCTTCTTGAACAAACAGCCGGGTGACGTCGAGCTGAGCAAGTCGAACATTCTCTTGATCGGGCCTACCGGCACGGGCAAGACTCTTTTGGCCCAGACGCTCTCGCGCATGCTGGACGTCCCGTTCGCCATCGTGGACGCCACGACCCTGACCGAAGCCGGCTACGTGGGCGAAGACGTCGAAAACATCATCCTTAAATTGCTGCAAGCGGCCGATGGAGATGTTCAGAAGGCTCAGCAAGGCATCATTTACATCGACGAAATCGACAAGATCGCCAAGAAGGACGAGAACCCCTCGATCACCCGCGATGTTTCCGGCGAAGGCGTCCAACAGGCGCTGCTGAAAATCCTTGAGGGAACCATCGCCAATGTGCCGCCGCAGGGCGGCCGCAAACACCCGCACCAGGAATTCACTCCGGTTGACACCACGAACATCTTGTTCGTGTGCGGAGGCGCTTTCGTTGGCCTGGAAAAAATTATCGAGAAGCGCGCCGGCCGCCACTCGCTCGGTTTTCATACCGACGCCGCGCCATCCACGCCGTCACGGCGCAACACCGAATTGCTCGAGCAAGTGCAGCCTGGCGATTTGATCCGTTACGGCCTGATACCCGAGTTTGTTGGCCGCTTGCCCGTCGCCGGGGTAATGAATGACTTGGACAAGAGTGTTCTCGTGCGCATCTTGACGGAGCCAAAGAACGCGCTGCTCAAGCAATACCAGCGCTTGTTCGAGTTCGAGAATGTCCGCCTGCGCTTCACGGACGACGCTCTCGATACCGTCGCGGAGCTCGCCATGCAGCGCAAAGTCGGCGCTCGTGGCCTCCGCATGATTCTGGAAGACCTCATGCTCGAGCTCATGTATCACCTCCCGATGCAGCGCAAGGTGCGCGATTTTGTCGTCACCGCGGAAATGGTTCGCGGGCGGGAAATTAATTGGAGTTTGCTCGAAAAGGCCGGATAGGCCATTTCGGGTTTTGGAACGCTTTTCAGGGGCCCTAATGTTCACTCGCGAAAAACAGGATTTAAAGCGCGTACCCATGATGCCGGTGCGCGACATGGTCATCTTTCCGCAGCAGATGACTCCCTTCATCGTTGGCCGCGAAGCCAGTGTCCGCGCTCTCGAAGAAGCGCTGGCCGGCGACAAGAAGATTTTTCTGTCTACGCAGCACGACGCTTCGGTCGATGACCCGAAGCCCGAGGAGATTTATGCCGTTGGCACGCTCGCGAACATCGTCCAGAGCGTCAAGCTGCCCGACGGCAACATCAAAGTCCTCGTCGAGGGCGTCGAGCGCGCTCGCGCTCTTTCCATCGCTTCGGAAGAGGGTTTCTTCCGCGCAACCGTCCGCTTGCTGAACGCGCGCGTCGAGCCGTCCCCCCAGGTTGACCAGACCGTGCAGAAGGTCACCAGCCTTTACGAACAGTTCATCAAGCTCTCGCAAAGCCTGAATTACGACACCATGATCGCTGCAGCCCGCGGCGATGACCCGGCGCGGCTTTCGGACACCATTGCAGCGAACCTCCAGCTTCCCGTCGACGAAAAACAGGACTTGCTCGAGACGGTCGATCCTATCGAACGCCTCAACCGCATCAGCGACATTCTCGAGATTGAACTTGAAAAACTCAATGTCGACCGCAACATCAATACGCGCGTCAAGCGCCAGATGGAGCGCGCTCAAAAAGAGTATTACCTCAACGAGAAGCTCAAGGCTATCCAGAAGGAACTCGGCCGCGGCGAGAAGAGTGAGATCGACGAGCTCAAAAAGAAAATCGACTCGGCTGGAATGAGCAAGGAAGTTCAAGAAAAAGCAATCCAGGAGCTGAAGCGGCTGGAATTGATGCCGCCGATGTCGGCGGAATCGACCGTTAGCCGGAATTACCTCGATTGGCTCCTTGCCGTGCCGTGGAAAAAGAAGTCCAAGGAAATTCGCGATATCCTGGCCGCGGAAAAAATCCTCAACGAAGAGCACTACGGCCTCGAAAAAATCAAAGAGCGCATCCTGGAATTTCTAGCAGTCCGTCAGCTCGTGAAGAACCCCAAGGGTTCAATCCTCTGCTTTGTCGGGCCTCCGGGCGTTGGCAAGACTTCGCTGGCCATGTCCATCGGCCATGCCACCGGCCGCAAGTTCGTCCGCGTATCTCTCGGCGGCGTCCGCGATGAAGCTGAAATTCGCGGCCACCGCCGCACATACATCGGCGCCTTGCCCGGCCAAATCATCCAAATGATGAAGAAGGCCGGCACGGTGAACCCGATTTTCGTCCTGGATGAAGTCGATAAAATGTCCACCGACTTCCGCGGCGATCCGTCCGCGGCGCTTATGGAAGTGCTCGACCCCGAATTGAATCACAGCTTTACCGACCACTATCTCGATGTCGAGTACGATCTTTCGAAAGTGATGTTTGTCTGCACCGCCAACGTTCTGCACACTATTCCCCAGCCGTTGCAGGACCGCATGGAGATCCTGCGGCTGCCGGGATATACCGAGCAGGAAAAGCTGGAGATCGCCAAGCGCTTCCTGGTCAAGCGCGCGCGGGAAGCCACCGGCCTGAACGAGCAAAATCTCAAATTTACTGACGAAGGCCTGCTGCACATCATCCGGCACTACACACATGAAGCCGGAGTACGCAACCTCGAACGCGAAATCCAGAACATCGCCCGGAAAATGGCGCGCAAAGTGGTAACGGAAGGCAACACCGTCGGCGTCGAAATTTCCCCGGCCAACGCAAACGACTTCCTCGGCATCCTCAAGTACCGCGAATACTGGCTCGAGAAGCACAACGAGATTGGCTTGACCACGGGCCTCGCCTGGACCGAGGTCGGCGGCTCCGTGCTCGCCACCGAAGCCACTCTTATGGAAGGCAAAGGCCGCCTCACGCTGACCGGCAAACTCGGCGACGTGATGCAGGAATCCGCGCAGGCCGCCATGAGCTATGTGCGCTCACGCTCCGCGCAACTCGGGTTGGCGAGGGACTTCTACCGCACCATCGATATCCACGTCCACGTGCCCGAAGGCGCCATTCCCAAGGACGGCCCTTCCGCCGGGATCACCATCTGCACTTCTATCGTCAGCGCGCTCACCAAAATCCCCGTTCGCCGCGACGTGACCATGACCGGTGAAATCACCTTGCGCGGCAAAGTTCTCCCCATCGGCGGCGTCAAGGAAAAGCTGCTGGCCGCCCATCGAATGGGCTTGCATACGGTACTGCTTCCGAAGGACAATGAGAAGGACCTAGCGGATATCCCGCAGGAGATCCTCTCCTGTCTCACAGTTCATTTTGTAGAAACGATGGATGAAGTGCTTCAGGTTGCGCTCGAACGGCTGATCGTGCCTCTCGAGCATCCTGAGGTTGCGCCCGTTGCGGAACCTTTCGTCGCCAGCGCCGAGAAAGACAAGAGTTTGACCAACTAAGCAGCGTGGTGTTGGGCCCGCCTTGCGAGATTTTCCCTGCATGTCGTGGCCCGGCGCTGCCGCCGGTTGCAGAAAGTCTGGTTTGCCCATCCTGGCATGTTTTCGTTTGTCCGCCAGTGCGGTGCGCCACCTCACTAACAATCCGGGTTTTTGTTGACCGCTCTGCGGCCACGCAAAAAAGAAGGTCAATTTACACAATCAAAGTTAAGGACATATGAAAGAAACAAGCGTTGAAGGAAGCAATCAGATGAGTATTAGCCTCGCCGAGTTAAAAGAAAAAAATATCACCGACCTCGCCAAGATCGCCAAGGAATTGAACATCCCCGGCGCCAGCGGCATGCGCAAACAGGAGCTGATCTTCCAGATCCTGCGCGCTCAAACGGAGAAAAATGGTTTGATCTTCTCAGAAGGCGTCCTCGAATGCCTCCCCGACGGCTTCGGATTCCTCCGCGCGCCGGAATATAACTACCTCCCCGGCCCGGACGACATTTACGTTTCGCCGTCGCAAATTCGCAAGTTCGACCTCCGCACCGGCGACACCGTCTCCGGCCAGGTGCGTCCGCCCAAGGATGGCGAGCGTTATTTCGCGCTGATCAAAGTCGAAGCCGTCAACTTTGAAGACCCCGAAGTCGCGCGCAACAAAATTTTCTTCGATAACCTGACGCCCCTCTATCCCCAGGGCCGCCTCAAAATGGAAACCACCAAGGAGAACATGACGGGCCGAGTGCTCGATCTTCTCTGCCCCGTCGGCAAAGGCCAGCGCGGCCTCGTTAATGCTCCTCCGCGCACCGGCAAGACCATGATCCTGCAGTCCATGGCCAATTCGATCACCACTAATCATCCGGAAGTCGCGCTCATCGTTCTTCTCATTGACGAGCGCCCGGAAGAAGTCACCGACATGCAGCGCACCGTGAAGGGCGAAGTTATCAGCTCGACGTTCGACGAGCCGCCGCAGCGCCACATTCAAGTCGCCGAAATGGTCCTGGAAAAAGCCAAGCGCCTCGTCGAGCACAAGCGCGACGTTGTCGTGCTCCTCGACTCCGTCACGCGTCTCGCTCGCGCTTACAACGCCGTCACCCCGCCCTCCGGCAAAGTTCTCTCCGGCGGTATTGACGCCAACGCTTTGCAGCGCCCCCGCCGCTTTTTTGCCGCTGCCCGAAACGTCGAAGAAGGCGGCTCCCTCACCATCATCGCCACCGCGCTGATTGACACTGGCAGCCGCATGGACGACGTCATCTTCGAAGAATTCAAGGGCACCGGCAACATGGAAATTTATCTTGACCGTCGCCTCGCCGATAAGCGCGTCTTCCCGGCCATCGACATTCAGCGTTCCGGAACCCGTAAGGACGAGTTGCTCCTCCCGCCGGACGAACTAAGCCGCGTTTGGGTCCTGCGCAAGGTCTTGAGCCCTCTCTCCACCGTCGAAGCGATGGAGCTCTTGCTCAGCCGCCTCACGAAGAACAAGACCAACGCAGAATTTCTCGGGTCGATGTCCGCCCCGACGTAAGTAAGACGAACCTTTGGAGTGCGGCAGCTTTGCTGCCGCTTTTCTCAGTGACTCGCACGACTCTATATTTGGCGAGGCTCAATAGGACACCCCCTCTGCATCTTTCTTAATTAAAGAAACGGTGTACAAAAAAGCGCAGCCAGTTTCCCAGCTGCGCCTTTTCTCTGTAGCTCAGGCCTTCAGGCCTGAGGGGGTTTGTTTTTTTGTCGTGGCCTGCGTCAGGCCGCGGTTTCCGACTCTGCAGCCGCGATGTAGTCCACGATTCGCTCCGACCATCCGTCGACGTGCGTCCACCTGTTGCCGTAGCTCACACCGTGCTTGTAAGGGGCCACGTTCACCACGTACGCGCGCGGCGTCCACGCCGGCAGGATTCCGTCGTGCGCCTGCTCGTCGGTAATCACGATCACCCGGTCAAGCCCGCGCCACTCCGGCTTCTCGTGAAGCTGCGTCAGCGCGCGCTTGAGGTACGTCCCCGAGTGCGCCTGCGATCCCGTGATGGCGTCTCGCAGCGCGAATCCACGCCGCGGGGGTAGCTCCACGCATGCATCGGAGAAGGTCGCGATCGAAAACTCGCCGGCCTTCTCGCGAAGCAGAATGGCAAGCCCTGCCGCTGCGTCCATGCGCGTGGTCTCGCTCTTCCCGGAAAGCTGCGCGTCCATCGAACCGGACACGTCCACGACGAGTCCCGTCGATCCCGGCAGCTTTTCGAGTCCAGCGATACCCTTGAGCATGGCATTCTCGATAGCTTCTTCGAGCTTTGGAGCGTGGCGTGCCGCCGTCACGAATCGAAACGGCAGCGTCCGCGCGACACCCTTTTCGAGCCGCTCGCGAATGAGCTTCGGATCCACACCCGATGCAAGCATCAGGCGCAGGTTCCGCAGGACGGCCAGGCCGCCCAGCTTCCCCTCGCGCAGGAGCCGTTCAAAGTTCTCGCGCTTGTCCTTCCCTGCGGACAAGGCAACCTCC